>Ga0316604_10002833_pt1 | contig 12787 bp, 10 predicted proteins | sample OWC_soil_day20_C_FD_207650 | JGI IMG/M metagenome (GOLD analysis project Ga0316604, IMG submission 207650) | Wetland soil microbial communities from Old Woman Creek delta, Ohio, United States - OWC_soil_day20_CT | ecosystem: Environmental > Terrestrial > Soil > Wetlands | place: USA: Ohio... | reverse complement strand
CGTAGAGTATGCCGGCAATGGTTACAAAAAAACTGGAGACCATACAGGCACACAGCCTTACATGCATAGTATTCATTCCAATAAAGGTAAGTCTCTCTAAATTATCACGGCTCCCTTTTAAAACAGTAGCAAAGGGGCTGTGGAAAAACAGGTAAATCAGCAAAATGCAGATCGCACAAACAAAAAAGCATAAGTAAAAGTTGCCGCTTGGGCTGCTGGCAAAAGGCAGGCGCACATTGCCGGTCAGTCCGGTATCCGAACCCACGAACTGGATTTTAAATACCATTGTATACAATAAAGTGTTGATACCCATGCTTACAAAAGCAAAGGTGAGATCATCATTGGCCCGCAGACATATTACATTAATAAACAGAGAGATAGCCATGGAAATAACAATTGCTGCCGCAATTGCCAGTGTGCGGTCCAGACCTCCTCTCACGCACATAATGACATAAACATAAGAACCCATGCCAAAGTAAGTGGCCATACCCAAAGGCCGCAGACCTCCGAAACCCAGAATAATATTTAAAGCAGAGGCAAAAAGCATCATAATTACAGTACGGCTCATAAAATCAAGCACTGAATCAGATGCAAAGAGGGAATATACAAAAATCGTTATGACAAGCACTGCTCCCACTATGGCATCCTGCTTTATCTTTGAAAGTGATTTCCATGCTTTCATCAGCGTCCCTCCCTCCTGGTAAAAATACCTTTTGGATTAATGAACATGCAGATTACCATTAAAGCAGCGGGCAGTACATTGTAATACTGCGGCAGATAGACTGCTCCAAACGCATTTACCAGACCAACCAGCAGGGCGGCGGGCAGACAGCCATCCATATTACGCAGACCGCCGATGCAGAGAATTGGCATGACATTACCAAAAATAGACAATCCTTCCTTAGGGCTCATGCCGGTAACAGGGGCATTTAAAACACCTCCCAGTCCCGCTATGCCAATTCCGATCATAAACAGAACACTGAACATCTGGTTTACATTGACGCCTAAGTTGGCAACCATGGGGCGGTCGCTGATAATGGCACGGGTCAGCATACCCAGTTTGGTCTTATTAATCATTAACCAGAACGCGAAGGCAGTTATTCCCGAAATAACAATTTCGAAAATATAATATACCGGGAATTTAATCCCTACAATTTTAACACCTCCATTTAGGAAAGCAGGCAGAGACAGCAGCCGGATGCTGTATCCCCAGAACATAACAATAATATCGCATAGCATATACGCTACGCCATAAGTCAGCAGCATAATATACAGCATATCCTTGCCAAACAGGGGCCTGGTAGCCTTCTCCACAAAATATCCGATACAAGCCACAAGAATTGGTACCAGAATGAGCGACGGAACAAAACCAATTTTAGCAGCTATGGTATAGGTTAAATAGGTTCCAAGAACATAAAATGCCCCCTGACCGAAATTTACCATGCTCATGCCGCTGATAATCAGCGAAACACCGGCAATCATCAGATAGGAAACCATTCCATTGCTGATGCCGGAGATGAGAGTTTGAAAAAAGAATGATACGGTCATTAGATATCCTCCAGTATTTTAAAACAGGCGGCAGGCCATTATATTCTGCCGCCTGATGGGAACGGATTTACTTGGTACTTAAATCAGTAAAGGTGTATCCATTTTCCTGCGCATATTTCTGAACGTCTTCCTTGGTTGGCAGCATCTCATTTCCCTGGTATACTGCATAGATATCGCCGACTGGAATTGCCCATTTATTGGTAGGATCTTTAATCGCAGTCACATAATAATAAGCATGAGCCATTAAATGATCGAAATCGCGGAAATACAAATCTTTGCCGTAAAGAGTGCTGAAGTGTACGGTGCTAAGTGCGTTGGTCATTGCTTCCGGAGATAAGTCGCCGGCAGTTGTCTTGGCAGCCTCAGTAATTGCTTTAATGCCTACATACCAGGTATAGCCCATATCGGAAGGTCCAATCTCTTTATTATAATATTTCTGTCCGATCTCAGAATATTTTATGGCAAATTCAGCATTTCCCTCGATCTCATCAAGCCAGAATGGCCACAACTGCACCCCATGTACTTTACCGTATGGATAATTTCCGCTCTCTGCCAAAGCTGTTGTATTAGTGGAATCGCAGGTATACCAGCCAAGATAATCACAGTTGTCCCACAATCCGAACTGGGTACCCTGATTTACAAGAGAAACAAAGTTGGGACCTGCAACAGCTCCAATGATTACATCGGGGTTCTTGCCAACTACCGAGGAAATTATAGTGGAGAACTCAGTGGAGTTACTGGATACCTGATTGGAACCCAGGTTCTTAAAACCATCTCCCAGCTCTTTGTAAAAGAAGTCACGGCTGTCACCGGATGCTCCCCCGTCATTGCCAATAAAGAATGCGCTCTTATACCCCTTGTCAGCAGCGTATTTTGCATTCATTTTAGCAATGGGCCATGCCACGAATCCGCAGGAAAACATATATTTGGAAGCGTTTTCTACCGTTACACGGGTATTCATGGTACAGGGAGTCACCATAGGAAACTTATTTTCTTCTGCCCAGGTAGAACCGGTGGGAGCTTCACCATCTGATTTAGGTCCCAGAATGGCAATGCACCCCTCATTAACCAGCTCAGTAGCTTTCTGTGCTACATTTGCTGAGTCACTTGCCGTATCCCGATACACCAGTTCAAATGGGATTCCATTTAATCCTCCTGCTTCGTTGGCCTCTTCCATAGCCAATATTGCTCCAGCCTCCGCCCAGGTTACGGTAGCTGCCGCTGCGGAGGAGCGGTCAGTTAAAACACCAATTTTAATAGTTTTTCCGTTATTTCCTTCAGATGCACTGGTGCTTTGACTTTCCCCTGCTGCTGTAGTTGCTGTAGTTGCTGCTGCCGTAGCAGGTGCCCCCGCTGAAGATGCCGCCGTAGTTGAGGAACCGGAGTCTACTGTACCGGTACATGCAGTCATAGAAGCCATCATTGAGGCTGCCAACGCCAAGGATATAATTTTTTTCATATGCTTTTCCTCCAATACATTTCCTTATACTTCTACCATTTCATCAATTTCCCAAAGAAAGAACCTGATTACCGTTCATCCGGATTATGAACATCATCCTCACGTACAAAGTAATCCGCATTGCGCTGCGCCACAGAATCCTGGGGTTCCCGTACATAAGCATTCTCTGCCTCTACCCAGCTGCCGTCAGTAAGTCCGAACATACTCATTGTAGTAAATGTCTTATAGCCAGTTTCATCAAAATGATAATCTACATAATCATTATTCTGATCCTTCATTACATGGCGTCCCACATCAAGCATGGCCAGCATGGCTGCATGAGCGCTGAAATGAACGCCTGCCAGTTTGTATACGCCTAATTCTTTTAAATCCTCCATGGATACCTCTTGTGGATCATGGGCTTTCCCGCACAGATCCGGATACCACATAGGAAAATTCTCATACCTGGTTCCTTTTGCATTTAATGCATCCCGCAGCCTCCGGCACATCTCAAGCTTCATCTTTCTGTCAGGAATCTTATGCATCCACAGAATGCATAACATATCCGCACCCGCATCTATGTAAGCCGCACACCTTTCTGCAGCAGCTTCAAAATCGTGAACCAGATCACTGTCACAGCGGGCAATCAAAAAACCATGATGCCCGTTTGCATTAAGTCCGGCTCTGGCTGCCTTGAACCGCAGTACAGCATCCGATACGGAAAGCTGTCCTTTCCGGGCCAGTTCAGAGGTATCCGTTACCAAAACGCCTGCTGCTCCCGCCTGCATAATACGCATACAGCCATACTGGGCATTCAGTGCCCGTCCTAGTCCAAATCCATCATCTGCATCAATGATTAACGGCATGGGAGTCATACGGGTAATCTGCTCTGTCACCCGGACAAAATCATCTATGGACAAAAGCTGCAAATCAGGGATTCCGGTCAGTGCACAGGCTAAATCACCGCTGGAAACCATAATTACCTCAAAGCCGTTCATCTCTGCAGCTCTCGCAGACATACAGTCATGCAGTTCAGGAACAATCAGAACCTGGTCTTTAACTATCAGTTCCCTAAGCCGGTCTGACGCAGTTTCTTTTGGCTCCGGTGTCAGAATGTAAGGTATACTCATTACTGCAATCTCCTTTCTGTCTTTACAGGCGGTCTTTAATATCTGGTCTTACAAACCCTTCCGGATAATCCTCAACCTGATGTCCTACTATGGTATATTCTTTATTTCCCTTCGTAAAACTATTTTCCAATGCAAGATAGGCCTGAGGATCATACATGCCGGAACAGGAGAAGCTTTCAATTCCGGAAGCCGGCGCAGTCTCGAAGGAATAGGTTACACTCTGATTCTTATAGTTTACCAGTCCATGCTCAAGCATACCCTCCATGGCCGCCTTCATGGTATAATGGCTGCTGCACATCTTAAAACCAAGGGGAGTCAGCTCTTCCATAGTGACTGACGGGTGATAATGTCCATCCTCTCCTTTATAAGCCCGCACATCTGCGAAAATCTTGGGTCCGGTGACGATTTCTGCCATCTGAGCTGCCTGCTTAAGGTCTCCAACCAGCACCATCATCGCAATTACATACTGTCCCATTTCTTTGCCGATATTGATGGCTTCCTGCAAACGCTCACATCCCTCCTTCATCTGAACAGGATCTGCCGGATCCGCATTGCTGCGGGCAATCAGCAGACAATCAGTTCCTTTAAGACCTGCCAGCGCCGCCCGTACCTTGGCAATATATTTATCCCGGGGCAGGATCTTTGTTGTTTCTTCCATATCAGCGGAATCTTCCAGCTGAATTGCTGCCGCACCTGCTGCTGAAAGAATCCTAGCTGAACGGTACACTGCCAGAGGTCCGCCAAAACCATCTTCAATGTCAGCAATCAGCGGAATGGAAGAAGTCTGGGCCACTCTGCTTACTACCCTCTCCAGATCGCTTAAATTAGTAAATCCGTAGTCAATTACACCGTTCAATGAAATGGAAACCTCTCCACCCGACAGAAGGCTTACCGGGAATCCGCACATCTCCACTGCATGATTGGAAGCGCAGTCATATACGCAGGGCACTAAGAAACACTCTTTGCTTTCATCCAAAATCTGACGTAAGTTTTTTTTACTTGCCATCTTGCTATCTCCTCTTTTTCTCTGTTGCTTGCTTATTTTTCAGCGGTTTGCTCCGCTTGTTGCAACTCAGAAACCAAAGTTGCAGTTTATTTCATGTTTGTTGCAATTACAGAATAGCATTTTTTATCATAAACGTCAATATCTTATGTTATTCTATCATACTTTTTGACTATTTTTACAATTATCTTATTTGTTTTTTATGCATTATATCTAATGAATTTGTTATTTGTTTATGATAAACTCTTTTTGCATGTATGCAATCGGTTTCAATAATTTAGAACCATTATACAGTTTTATTAAATTTTTTGTTGCGTTTTATGAAAGGAGATATTAAAATGATACGAAGAAGTGAAGAAAAAGAATCCATACGCAAGCCCGCACCGTTTGACGGAACAGGAGAAATCACGGTGCGCAGCCTGTTAAACGGGCCAGAAGAAATGAGCCGAAAGGGACGGGTTTTCGGTCATACCACCGTCTGGCCAGGCTCAGAAATCGGCTATCACCTGCACAATGGTGATAGTGAAACTTATTATATTATAAGCGGGTCCGGGCGATATAACGACAACGGTACGTTTACCACTTTAAACGCAGGAGATGTAGCGTACTGCGCTCCCGGAGAAGGGCACGGAATCGCCTGCATCGGAGATGAACCAATCGAAATGATTGCACTGATTCTATTTGAATAATCCCAGTCTGTTAAAAACTGTAACTATCTCATTCATACATTTGTCACTAAGCTTTATACGGCAAAAAGGTCTGTTGGCAAACTGATTCCACAGCTTGTCAACAGACCTTTTCTCACGAATTTCCATCTCTAAATAACCCCTAAATTCCAGATCTACAGGCTCTGCCGTTTCACCAGTTCCATATCCAGGGTAATTTTATGGGTTTGAGCCCTTCCTTCCATCACATCTACCAGTATCCGGACAGACATCATGGTAGATACCGTTACCATTGTATCCAGAGAAGTCAGCCTGGGCCGGCTTACTTCACAAAGTTCAGAATTCCCCTCTCCTATGATAGAAATATCTTCAGGAACTCTCTTTCCCTGTTCCATAAAAGCGTACATTACCTCTATGGCCAGCCTGTCCTGAACACAGAGAATACCGTCTGTCTCCGGCCTTTCTTTCAGAATGCGGGTCACCACTTCATTAGCGCCCACGCAGGGATCCACTCCGGTATAAACATTGTATTGAACATCAGCATGTTCCTCTGCCGCAGTCTCAAAATACGACTGTATCTTAGGCTGGCTCGCCCGGTTTTTTTCTATAATAAGTGCCAGGTTTCTACGCCCACGCTCCACAAGCTGTTCCACGCAGCACCGAAATCCCCGTTTCTCATTAGCTCCAATACAGTATACATTTTCCATATTAACCCGTTCATTCTGATAGACCAGAAGTACTGGTACATCCGGCAGCCACCTCTGAATCAGTTTTTCCAGCCGTTCATGCTCCACAAACGAGAGACCGATTAAAAGTACGCCTTCTACCTTTCGAAGTCTCAGTTCCGCTATGGCTTTTCCCATGGAATCAGGCTCTTTCCCCGTATACCTTGTCATACACTGATAGCCATTGACGATCAGCTCATTCTGGCAGCGGGCAATTGCCTCATTCTGATGCTGGGAATCCAGATCATCTGTCACAATACCTACCATGCGCGTCCGCTGCGTTACAAGACTGCGGGCATTTTCATCTGGGATATAATTGTTTTCCTCCAATACCTTCTGGATTAATTCACGCTTTTTCCTGCTGACTCCCGGTTTATCGTTCAGAGCACGGGAAACCGTGCTTGGTGATACTCCGGTCAGAGCAGCGATATCATAGATTGTAATTACAGTCCCCTCCTTTTATTCCTGAATCTTCTGTACATTGAAAATCAGACAACTGTTTTTATTGTTTGTTGTATTAGTATACATCAAATCTGCAACTTCTGCAACATTTATTGCAACCTTCAGTTACGTTAATAGGAAATGAATATCCTCTCTGACGACAGCATTAAAATAGCTGCCATGACTGAAATTTATTTATTGTTGAACAATGAAGAAAAGAAAAGGGCCTATGATTTTTTTATAGACATATCAAAACATTCTAAGCTGGAAACATAATGGAAAAACAGACTGCTATAAGCTGTCTGCTCTTCCATTATGTTTTTATTGCCAGTTGACTATTGACTGGTATAATATTACCGTTTAATAATAGTTTCCTGCCTTTTCAATTTCCCCAACCAGGCATTCCAGCTCATTTACTGACTCCTCTATAGTATCACTAAAAGCCGACAATTCAAGAATCCTTAAAAGCCTGTCATAACAATGCTCTGGTTTATTTTCAAATCTCCGGATATACCCTTCAATTCTCTTCCGGCTGGGAAAATATGTATGATTCAGTGCATAAAGAGCCTGAAGCAAATGGTCCAGTGAATTCTCCAAAACCTGATGATAAAAAAGAACCTCTTTTCTCAAAATCGCTCTGCCCAGGTCCTCCTCATTAAGCGCACGTGAGATATGATATTGAAACAGCTTATGAAACAATTCTGGTGGAGATTTCTTTACCATTTCTTTCATCTCTGACCAGACAGAATCCTCTTCATATAAGATATGAATGGTCTCCACGCTGGACAATCTTCCCGTAGGATAAAAGCCCCCCGTCATGCTAAGATGTTTTCCCTGTAAAGTCTCTTCCAGATATTCCGTCATCTCTTTTACAGTAAAATACATAGGCATAACTTCTATTTCATCAATTAACAGTATATCCCCATACCCCCACATACCTCCATTGCATACATTCATGGTACACTCTGAGTATTCTCCAGCAAAGGAAGCATAGATCCGTTCCCGTTCTTTTTTCTCCGGAATATTCGTACAAAGAACAAACAAATCAATATCGCTTTTCCCCGGTATTAATATTGCATTTATGTCGCCAGTTTGTGCGATACCTTTTACATCTTTACATCTTGATATCTCACACACCAGTCTTTCTTTTATCTGCAGAACATTCATATCAGTTTCCTCTCCCCTTAATCAGCCGCCCACTACCTCTTCAAGCAATCCATTAAAATACTGAATCATTCCATTTACATCATCCATATCGTAATAATCTTTCAACTTCAGCTGAATAGCCCCTGACAAATTGTTCAGGCAATGTCCAATATGGTAGAATTCCATCCGGTTTGAATCCAAATCCGTTTCCAGATCATGCAGCAGTCTGCCAAACCGGATATTTAAAAAACTTGCTTCCTCCTCCAAATCGCAATATTTGCCTCCTTCAATGTCAATTAAATAGGCATTGTCGCATTTATCAACCAAAACATGATTTGGTCCCAGCTCGCCATGAATAAAAGTATACGCCTGCCTTTTCTCCATATTCTTTGAAAGTTCCAGCAATTTATCCCATACGTCCATATACAGCTTTTTATTGCTGCCATCAGCTGCTTTTAAATAATCTATATTTTTTTGTGCGACTTTAAGCGAATGTTCCAGGACATCAAATTCTCCCGTTTGCATTCGATTTAACTGTCCCACAAATTCACTCTTTATTTTATGCAGGTTGGTAATACTGGTTCTTAAAGAACTCAATACTGTGGGCAACCTGTCTTTGTGGTGGGTAATAATATCATCCATATCGACGCCATTTATGTATTCTGCAAAGGCATAATCATAGTCCTGCTCTCCTTTACTTCTATCCATGAAATATAACTTTGGTGTGAGCACATTATGTTGTAACATCAGATTGTTGTTTAATTCAAACAACTGTGAACTGCTGGAAGAAAAAATATCTTCTTTTTCATTATAAGTAAAATACGATGTACTTTTATCCCATATGTAAATAACAAAGCAGAACCCATTTTCAGTCTCTGCCAGATATGTATGCTTTTGTGCACCTCCCAGAATTCTTGTCATTCGATTCAGAAGAAATGAGTTACCAAAAACAACCTTTGTTTTTAACTTCATGAACTGTTCGACCTTATCTGTTTCCATATCATTCACCTTTCTCCATATATTTCCTTTTCTGAGACAAACTTACCACGAAACGCAATACAATTCAAGCTTTCTTAACGGATCCTTTATTGACATCCTATTTTCTTTTTTGTAAAATACCCCATAGTTCACAGAAATGTGGCCTGCTGCTGCGTCATGACGATTATTATTCCGGCTATTAAAGCATACTATAATCAGCGCCGTGAGGAAGTAACAAAACTTTTTAACAAAGAGGATGAAATGGAATTAATATCAAAGAAATCAAATATTTCTAAATTAACACTTGGAGGAATCCTGGTAACATTAGGTGTTGTATATGGAGATATCGGCACATCACCGCTTTACGTAATGAAATCTGTGTTATATGGAAACGGCGGTATCCAAACTGTCTCCGAAGATTTTATTCTTGGAACCCTGTCCCTGGTGTTTTGGACACTCACCATTTTAACAAGCTTAAAATACGTTTTTATAACCTTGAGAGCTGACAATAATGGGGAAGGGGGCATCTTTTCCCTTTTTACACTGGTCAGAAGCCGCTCCAGATGGCTGATCATCCCCGCAATGATCGGAGGTTCCGCACTATTGGCAGACGGCATGCTCACTCCGGCGGTAACCGTAACTTCCGCTGTTGAGGGTCTGAAACTGCTTCCAGTCTTTCACGAGCTTTTTGGTGACAATCAGGGAAATATCATCGCTCTGGTTATCTTCATAATCTGTATTCTGTTTTTTATTCAACACATTGGTACAGATTCCATTGGCAAACTGTTTGGTCCTATCATGTTTTTGTGGTTCTGCAGCCTGGCCTTTTTTGGTGTTATCAATCTCGCACAAAATCCTTCTCTGCTGCGTGCATTATCACCCTATTATGCAATTAAGACGCTTTTCAGCCCTGACAATAAACTTGGTTTTTTTATTCTGGGCAGCATATTCTTGTGTTCTACTGGTGCAGAAGCGCTCTACTCTGATCTGGGGCATGTAGGCAGGAAAAATATTTACTTTACCTGGCCATTTGTGAAAATATGTTTATTACTCAACTATTTTGGTCAGGGCGCATGGATTTTATCTTCAAAAAGTAATCCGGTATTTACTCTGGCAGAAGACATTAATCCATTTTACCAGATGATTCCCCATGGTATGCTTGTATACGGCATCTTAATTTCTACCCTTGCCGCCATCATAGCATCTCAGGCCCTGATATCAGGTTCCTTCACACTTGTGTCAGAAGCAATTAAGCTGAATCTGTTTCCCAGACTCCATACCATATACCCCTCCCCTTCCAAGGGACAGCTTTATATTCCTGCAATTAACCGGATTTTATGGATTGTCTGTATTGGAATTGTATTCTACTTCCAGAGTTCTGAGAAAATGGAATCAGCCTATGGTCTTGCAATAACAGTTACCATGCTCATGACAACTATTCTTCTGTATAACTATATGCTTAAAAAGAAAACACCCATTCTGCTTGCAGTCATCATGCTTGTTTTCTTTATGAGTTTTGAGATTTCTTTCTTTATTGCAAATATAGTTAAGTTTTTCCATGGCGGATTTGTAGCTATCATTATTGCTGTATCAATATTGTTTATTATGTATCTCTGGGACAGAGCTCATGTGATCCGGGTTCGCTATGAGGAATTTGTACCACTCAACAATTATTTAAAATTACTGACTCAGTTAAGTCAGGATCCGGACGTTCCCAAGTATGCCAGCAATCTGGTGTGCTTAAGCAAATGTCCAAATCCGAAGGAAATTGAACGCAAAATATTATATTTTCTTCTGGATAAACGACCCAAAAAAGCCGATATTTACTGGTTCGTAGATGTTAACGTAACGGATGAACCCTATCAGGCAGAATATACGGTTGAAAAATTCAATACGAATAACATTATAAAAATCCAGTTAAAACTGGGCTTTCGTATCGATCAGAACCTGAATGTATTTTTGCGGCAGATATCAACAGAAATGGTGGAGAACGGGGAGATTGATCCACAGTCAAACAGCTACTCCATTCTTCCAAACAGGAAGCTGGGGGATTTCAGATTCGTATTTATCCAGGAGATCTTATCTCATGACGCAACATTATCCGCCTGGGACTCTTTCGTATTAAATACAAAACTGTTTATACAGAAATTTACAGCTTCCCCCTCAAACTGGTTCGGACTTGACACCAGTGATGTTTATATTGAGAGAGTGCCTATGTTCCTTGGACATTCAAACCGGGTTATCTTAAAAAGAGTGGATCAAAAAATGGCTAAGAAATAAAGAATAGAACAGCTAAAAAGGCGCTGCCTGTCAATATGACAAAGCAGCGCCATTACATATACTCCCGCAGTGAAAAAGAACTTATGACCTCGCTTGTGTTAACTTTTTAGTAAAGCCTTAACCAGATTAATGCCGGCTATGCTTTTTCTTCCAAAAAAACCTTATGCTATTCTATCGCCATTAAAACCACAGGAATTTAAAGTGATCAGCCAATCTAAACTAATTCGCCCTGTTAAGTTCCTCCTGAGATTTATGCATAATAACCGCCACATGTTCATTCACATAACATAAAAGTTCTTTACCATCAATCTGAACTGGGAACACAATCATGCTGCTTTCATCCGTATAAAACTCAGATAAATTAGGATTAATAAAACTCATGTTAACCGTCTCATTTGCATTAACGGTCCTCTCATTATAAAAGCTATGAGTATCTGAATTATAAAGAGATAACGTAGTGGTTTTATCATTGGTAGTTATATCACATTTATTTTTAACTGTAACCGGCTTATTACTTATATTCTTTATACCTACAGAGATAACTTTGCTATTTCCAACTTTCGTATCAGAAAGCCACACTACCAGAAAGGTTACTCCGTCATTTACATCATTGATAATTTCTCCGTTTCGATCAGCCATACGTCCATCTGGTATTAATCCGTTTACCAGGAGTACTCCTGAATCATTAAAATAGCGATCCTTTCCTTCTATGTTAACGATCCCAGTCTGCATATACCCATTTGAATCAAAATGATAAATTTCACCCGTCTCAGGGTCATTAAACCAGTTGTCTCTTAATACCGTACCATCATTGTACACATATTGCCAGCCGTTCGAATCCTGCTTCCATTCATCCGCATAGCTCACAATGGAACCCAATACAGAAAATACCAAAGACACCATAACTATAAACTTTTTCATCATATCCCTCCAATTTATATTAATCAGATTTATTATATAATATAAATTAATAAGTTACAATTAATACAAATAATATCAAGTGAAAAAACTTCTACAGCCAGTAAATAATATCATACCATCAAACAAGTTATTTTTATAGTATTAGAAGAATCAGAAGTCCGGAATAAACATACTAGAAAAAAAGGAAATAAGTACTTGACAAAATGCATATTTGTAACTAAAATAGTTACAGAAGGAGGTGCTTATGTATTCAACTAAATTATCGGTAAGCATTCATATAATGAGTGTAATTGTACTGATGGAGGGGCAGCCCGTCACATCTGAGTACATCGCTTCCAGCATCAACACCAATTCGGCCCTTGTCAGACGTTTAATGAGTCGTTTAAAGAAGGCAAAGTTAATTAAAACGAGTACGAAACTTGGTGTAACAGGTCTTGCCAGAGAAGCAAAAGATATTTCACTTCTGGATATCTTTTTAGCAACAGAAGACCATCAGGATTTGTTTAGCATTC
>Ga0316604_10002832_pt1 | contig 12791 bp, 13 predicted proteins | sample OWC_soil_day20_C_FD_207650 | JGI IMG/M metagenome (GOLD analysis project Ga0316604, IMG submission 207650) | Wetland soil microbial communities from Old Woman Creek delta, Ohio, United States - OWC_soil_day20_CT | ecosystem: Environmental > Terrestrial > Soil > Wetlands | place: USA: Ohio... | reverse complement strand
CGACGCAACCTGGAGACGCTGGTCGCGGCCACGCTGGAGGCGACGCTGCTGCACCCGACGAAGAGCGCGCCCAAGGCCTTCCTGGAGGCGGCCGATCAGATCAGCCGGGCGAGTTTTGCCGCCTACCGCAAGCTGGTGTACGAGACGCCGGGCTTTGCCGACTACTTCTTCGCCTCCACGCCGATCCGCGAGATCGCCGAGTTGAACATCGGCTCGCGCCCGGCCTCGCGCAAGGCCAACCGCGCCATCGAGGACTTGCGCGCCATCCCCTGGAGCTTCAGCTGGGGCCAGAGCCGTCTGGCGCTGCCGGGCTGGTGCGGCTTCGGCTCGGCGATCGAGGCCTACCTGGCCGATACGGCCACGCGCAAGCAACGGCTGGAACTCTTGCAGCGCATGCACAAGCAGTGGCCCTTCTTCCGTACACTGCTGTCCAACCTGGACATGGTGCTGGCCAAGAGCGACTTGCGCATCGCCGCGCGTTATGTCGAGCTGGTCGAGGACAAGAAGCTGGGCAAGCGCATCTTCAGTGCCATCCGCGCCGAATGGGAGCGCGCCAACGCGGCGCTGTCGCAGATCACCGGCGAGACGCGGCGACTGCAGTCGAACCCGTCGCTGGCGCGCTCGATCGAGCACCGCTTCCCGTATCTGGATCCGTTGAACCACCTGCAGGTGGAACTGATGCGCCGGCACCGCCGCCCGGGCGCGGACCCAGCCGACGCCACCGAGCAGCGGCTGCGCCGCGGCATCCACCTGTCGATCAACGGCATCGCGGCCGGGTTGCGCAACACCGGCTGAGCGCGACTCAGCGCGTGCCGGTCACGTCGCGCTGCGTCAGCGCCTCGCGCACCGCCGCCAGCTGGCGGCGCGACACCGCCAACCATTCGCCGGTGGGCATGAGCTGCACCGCCCAGTGCTCGGCATGGCCCTCGTCGGCGCTGGAGCCATCACCACGTCGGCGCTGCAGCGCGCGCACCGCCGAGCGCGCCACCAGCGCGTTGCGGTGCACGCGCAGGAAGCCTTCGCCCAGGCGCTGCTCCAGCTCGCTGAGCGGGTCGTCGAGCACGTAGCTGTGCGCGGGGGTGCGCAGCGTCACGTACTTCAGCTCGGCCTTGAGGTACAGCACGTCGGACAGCGGCAGACGCAGCACGCGCCCACGGTCGTGCACCACCAGCACGCGCGCGTCGTCGCCGGCTGCAGCAGGCGCCGTGCGGCGTCGCTGGGCCACGCGCTGCAGCGCCGAGCGCAGGCGCTCGCGCGACACCGGCTTGGTCAGGTAGTCGACAGCGTCCAGCTCGAATGCACGCACGGCATGCTGCGCATGCGCGGTGACGAAGACCACGCTCGGCGGCGCCGCCTGGGCGCGCAGCGTGGCAGCCAGCTGCATGCCGTCCAGGCCGGGCAGGCCGATGTCCAGCAGCAGCAGATCGCAGGGCTGGCCGCGAAGCTGCGCCATGGCCTCGTCGGCATCGCCGGCTTCGGCGATGACCTCGCTGGCCGGATCCGCGCAGTCCTGCAGCAGCGTACGCAGGCGCATGCGCGCCAGCGCCTCGTCGTCGACCAGCAGGATTCTCAGCGGCGCCATCGCGGTTCTCACAAGGGCACGATGATGCGCGCGCGAAACAGCCCGCCCTCGCGCCAGACGTCGCACTGCCCCGCCACGTCGTGCAGCAGGCGCAGACGCTCGCGTACGTTGCGCAGCGCCATGCCGTGGCCGGGTGCGGAAGGCGCGTCGGGCAGCGTGTTGCTGACCAGCACCACCGCCTGGCCGCGCTTGAGTTCCGCCTGCACCCAGACGCGGGCGCCTTGTACCGCCGGCTCGACGCCATGGCGCACCGCGTTCTCCACCAGCGGCTGCAGCACCAGCGGCGGCACGCGCGCGCGGCCGACGCGGGGATCGATGTCCCAGCTGACCTGCAGCCGCTTGCCGTAGCGGATCTGCTCGATCGCCAGGTAGCGCTGCGCCAGGTCGATCTCCTCGTCGAGCGAGACCGACTCGCCGGCATCGGCCAGGGCGACGCGGAACAACTGGGCCAGATCCTCGAGCACGCCCTCGGCGCGGGCCGGGTCGATGCGCACCAGCGCCAGCGCGGTGTTGAGTGCGTTGAACAGGAAGTGCGGGCGTATGCGCGACTGCAGTTCGGCCAGCCGCACACTGGCATCCACCGGCCGCCACAGCCGGGCACGCAGGTCCAGCCAGGCCCAGGCCGCACCGGCCAGCGCTGCACCGGCCAAGGGCACGCCCAGCAGGCGCAGACCCTGGCCGGTCTCGGCCACCCCGGCCCACCACAGCGGCCACCAGGCGATCAACGCCGAGGCCGCGCCCAGCGCCAGCAGGCTGCCCAGGCGCGCTGCGGACGCGCGCCGCGCCAGCGCCGACTTCAGCGCACATACCGTCACCAGCCACAGCAGCGTGCCGGCAATGCCGACATACATGGCACCGGACTGGCGCACCAGCCAGTCGCCCGGGCCGGTGGCGCTGAGCAGCACGCCCAGCGCCAGCACGCCCTGCACGCCCAGCACGACGCGCAGGGCAAGCATCGGGCTGCAAACCTCCAGCGCCAGCGCGGCGCGCTCGCTGGCACGGGACCTCTCGTCGAGCAGCGGGTCGAAGTGGGTGGGCGCGAAGGCACCCGAGTTCAGGTCGGCCGGGCGGGTGCTTGCGGGCCACACGCTGACGGGTCGCGTGTCGGCGCCGCCCAGATCGGTGTCCGATGGATCGTGAGCTGCTCGAGCGTGACCGCCGGCCGGACCCCGTGCCCGCGCAGGTTCGGCGGCGAACTTGGCGCGGCTCGGCGTCTTCCTGATCGGCATACGTGACATGGCCCGTCGATAATAAGGACTCCGGTCCCCCATGTCGTATGCCGATGTCGCCAAGCCCCATGTCCACCAATCCGCTCGACAACAAAGCCCAGGCCTGGTCGGCCCTGTTCAGCGAGCCGATGAGCGAGTTGGTGAAGCGCTACACCGCCAGCGTCGGCTTCGACCAGCGGCTGTGGCGCGCCGACATCGATGGCAGCCTGGCCCATGCCGAGATGCTGGCCGCGCAGGGCATCATCGCCGCGCAGGACCTGGCGGACATCCGCCGCGGCATGGCGCAGATCGGCGAGGAGATCGAGTCCGGGCGCTTCGAATGGAAGCTCGATCTCGAGGACGTGCACCTCAACATCGAGGCGCGACTGACGCAGCTGGTCGGTGATGCGGGCAAGCGGCTGCACACCGGACGCAGCCGCAACGACCAGGTGGCCACCGACGTGCGGCTGTGGCTGCGCGGCGAGATCGACGGCCTGGCAGCGCTGCTGGCCGACATGCAGCGCTCACTGGTCGAGCTGGCAGCGCAGCATGCCGAAACGGTGATGCCCGGCTTCACCCACATGCAAGTGGCGCAGCCGGTGAGCCTTGCGCACCACCTGCTGGCCTACGTGGAGATGTTCGCACGCGATGCCGAGCGCCTGGCCGACCTGCGCCGGCGCACCAACCGGCTGCCACTGGGCGCAGCCGCGCTGGCCGGCACCAGCTATCCGATCGACCGCGAGCAGGTGGCGCGATCGCTGGGCTTCGAAGCCTTGAGCCAGAACAGCCTGGACGCCGTCAGCGACCGCGACTTCGCGCTCGAATTCGCGGCCTTCGCCTCGATCTGCATGGTGCACGTGTCGCGGCTGGCGGAGGAGCTGGTGCTGTGGATGAGCCAGAACTTCGGCTTCATCGACCTGGCCGACCGCTACTGCACCGGCAGCTCGATCATGCCGCAGAAGCGCAACCCCGACGTGGCCGAGCTGGCGCGCGGCAAGACCGGCCGGGTGGTCGGCCACCTGATGGGGCTGCTGACGCTGATGAAGGGCCAGCCCCTGGCCTACAACAAGGACAACCAGGAAGACAAGGAGCCGCTGTTCGACAGCGTGGACACGCTGCGCGACACGCTGCGCATCATGGCCGAGATGGTGGGCGGCATCGTCGTCAAGCCCGAGGCGATGGAACGCGCTGCGCTGCGCGGCTATGCCACCGCCACCGACCTGGCCGACTACCTGGTGAAGAAGGGCCTGGCCTTCCGCGACGCGCACGAGGTGGTGGCGCACGCCGTCAAGGCCGCCATGCAGCAGGGGCTCGATCTGGCACAGCTGCCGCTGGCCACGCTGCAGGGCTTCCATGCGGCGATCGGGCCCGATGTGTTCGAGCTGCTGTCGCTGCGCGGCTCACTCGGTACTCGCAACGGCCTTGGCGGCACGGCCCCGGCGCAGGTGCGCTCGCAGATCGAGAGGCATCGCGCGCGCCTGGCCTGAAGCCGGGCCGGCGTCAGGTGTGGTTCACGAATCGATGGCCTTGTGCTCGGCCTCGCCGAGTTTGATCCACTCCCCCACCAGCGTGTAGGCCACGGCCAGCACCACCGGGCCGACGAAGATGCCGATCAGCCCGAAGGCCAGCAGCCCGCCGATCACACCGGCGAAGATCAGCAGCAGCGGCAGGTCGGCGCCGCGCTTGATCAGCACCGGCCGCAGGACGTTGTCCATCGTGCCCACCACCGACGACCACAGCAGCAGGAAGGTGCCCCAGCCGGTCTCGCCGCTCCAGTACAGCCAGGCCACCGCCGGGAACAGCACCAGCGAAGGGCCGAGCTGTGCGATGCACAGCAGCAGCATCACGGCCGTCAGCAGGCTGGCAAAGGGCACGCCGGCAATGGCCAGGCCGATACCGCCGAGACCAGACTGCACCAACGCAGTGATGCCGACGCCCAGCGCCACACCGCGAATGGCCTGCCCGGCCAGAATGACGGCGTTGTCGCCGTGCACGCCGGCCAACCGCCGGCCGAAGCGCCGTACCGCCAGCGCCGTTCGCTCGCCGTCCGAATACATCAGCGCGGCCAGCACCACCGTCAGCAGGAACTGCACGAACACCAGGCCGACGCTGCCGGCCTGAGAGACGAACCACTTGGCGATGTCGTCGGCATAGGGCGCGAGCTTCGACAGCAGGCCCACCGAGCCGACGGCAGCCGCCTGCTCCCACAGCTGCGCGGCGCGCTCACCGACCATCGGCAGCTTGGCCACCCACGGCGGCGGCGGCGGCACCTTAAAGCCCGAGATCATCGCGGCCTGGGCAACGATGTCGTCGGCATGGCGCACGATGGTGCCGATGGCCAGCATCAGCGGCACCACCAGCAGCATCAGGATCAGCAGGCTCATCACCAGCACTGCCAGGCTGCGCCGACCCCACAGCCGAGCCTGGAACCAGCGCAGCATCGGCCAGGTGGAGACGACGATCATCGTCGCCCAGATCGTCGGCGCCATGAAGGGCCGCAGCACCCACAGCGTGGAGACGATCAGCACGCCGATGAAGAGGACTCCGAGTGTGGTGCGGGTCAGATCGCGCTGGGGTGTGGACATCGGCTGGGGCTCCCGCATCGATTGTGCATGAGCGACCCCTGCGGCCCGGCCCTAGCCAACCCGGCGCCACTTCTAGAATCGGGCGTCAACGTCTCCCGAGGGAAGCCGCCATGCCGCTGTCGCGACGCCACCTGCAAGCCGTCTTGCTGTGGTTCGGCTTGGGCCTGCTGGCCGGCAACGCCGTCGCACAGACCGCAGCGGACGACGTGGTGGCGCGCGGTGCCTACCTGGCCCGGGCCGGTGACTGCGTGTCCTGCCACACCGCGCCCGGGGGCCAGCCCTACGCCGGCGGCTACAAGCTCGACACGCCCTTCGGTTACCTGCTGTCGCCGAACATCACGCCCGACGCAGTCACCGGCATCGGGCGCTGGACGGCCGACGATTTCTGGCGCGCGTTGCACCAGGGCGTCAACCAGCGCGGCCAGGACATGTACCCGGTGATGCCCTTCGACTTCTACACCCGCGTCACCCGAGAGGACAGTGACGCGATCTTCGCCTACCTGCGCAGCGTACCGGCCGTGCGCAACGCGGTGGTGGTCAACCACCTGCGATTCCCCTTCAACCAGCGTTGGTCGATGGCGGTGTGGCGCGAGCTGTACTTCAGCCCAGGCAGCCACAAGCCCGATCCGGCCAAGTCGGCCACCTGGAATCGCGGTGCCTACCTGGTCGAAGGGCTGGGCCATTGCAGTGCCTGCCATTCGCCCCGCAACGCCCTGGGCGGCATCGAGAAGGACAAGGCCTACACCGGGGCCACGATCGACGGCTGGTTCGCGCTGAACCTCACGTCCGAGCTGCACACCGGCCTGGGCAGCTGGACCGTGGAGCAGATCGCCACGTACCTGAAGACCGGTGCCGTCGCGGGCAAGACCACCGCGCTGGGACCGATGGCGCTGGTGGTCAAGAACAGCACCAGCCAGATGAGCGAGGCCGATCTCTCGGCCATGGCCACCTACCTGAAGGACATCCCCGCCAACTCGACGCTGCGCCAGGGCAAGCCCGCACCCGACCCGACACGTGCCGCCGGTGCCGCGCTGTACCTGGACCATTGCGCCGGCTGCCATCAGGCCGGGGGGCGCGGCATGCCGGGCGTCTTTCCGCCACTGGCCGGCAACGGCGTGGTGCTGGCCAGCGACCCGGCCGACATCCTCAAGGTGGTGCTCCACGGTGTGCCTGCACAGGGCAAGTACGTGCCGATGCCGGCCTTCGCCGGCCAGCTGAATGATCAGCAGGTGGCCGACCTGGCCAACTACCTGCGCACCAGCTGGGGCAACGGCGCGGCGGCGAACACGACCGCGGCGAAGGCAGCGCGGCTGCGCGGTGCCACGCGCTGACGGTCTTGGCGCGAACGCGCGCCCGCATGCCAGCACTACCCACATGGGCTATGCAGGCCCACCCATCGCGGTAATAGACGCCACCCGGCGAATGCCCGGTAATCGGGTTGATGAAGATCGCATGGCGATGGAGTGCTGTGCGGCGTGATGGGTTTGCCGCCGGCCGACCCCAATCCTCGGAGACATGACCCATGAACTACGACAAGGAATTCGACGCCTCCGGCCTGGCCTGCCCACTGCCCATCGTGAAGACGAAGAAGGCGCTCAACGACATGACTTCGGGCCAGGTGTTGCGCGTGGTGGCCACCGATCCCGGCTCGGTATGCGACATGGCGGCCTTTGCCGAGCAGACCGGCAACCAGTTGCTCGAGCAGAGCACGCAGGACAAGAAGTTCGTGTTTTTCCTGAAGAAGGCCTGAGCGCGCGCTTGCATCCAACGCACTGAAAAGAGCCCCCATGGCCACCAAGAAAATGGCGATCATCGCCACCAAGGGCACGCTCGACATGGCCTACCCGCCGTTGATCCTGGCATCGACGGCGGCCGCGCTGGGTTGGGACGTGCAGATCTTCTTCACCTTCTACGGGCTGCAGCTACTGCGCAAGAACCTGGACGGCATCAGGATCAGCCCGCTGGCCAATCCGGCCATGCCGATGCCCGTGCCGATGCCGGTGATCGTTTCGGTGCTGCCGGGCATGGAAGCAATGGCCACGATGATGATGAAGGACAAGATGAAGAAGAAGGGCGTGGCCTCGCTCGAGGAACTGCGCGCTCTGTGCCTGGAAGCGGATGTCAAGTTCATCGCCTGCCAGATGACGGTGGACCTGTTCGAGTTCCAGACCAGCGAATTCATCGACGGCATCGAATACGGTGGCGCCGCCACCTTCATGAAGTTCGCGGGCGAGACCGACGTCTGCCTGTTCATCTGAGGCCGGGCCACGCCGCCGCGGTGGCGTGCTGAAGCCCAAGCGCGGGAACCTGCCGTGAACGACGCTGTCAGTCCGACGGACATCGTGGTCTGGGGCGGTTTCGCCCTGGCCTTCATCTTCGGTGCCGTGGCCAACAAGGCCAACTACTGCACCATGGGTGCGATCTCCGACGTCGTCAACATGGGCCACTGGGGCCGCATGCGCATGTGGTTGTTGACCATTGGCGTGGCCGTGGTCGGCGCCAACCTGTTGTACGTCGGCGGGTTGATCGACCTGTCGAAGTCGGTCTACCAGCGGCCGACGCTGCCCTGGCTGTCGCTGCTGGTCGGCGGCAGCCTGTTCGGCGTGGGCATGACGCTGGCCGCCGGATGCGTCAACAAGAACCTGATCCGCCTGGGGGCCGGAAGCCTGCGCTCGCTGGTGGTGCTGGCCTTCATGGCCATCGCCGCGTACATGACGCTGAAGGGCCTGTTTGCGCAGTGGCGTGCCTCGTGGCTCGATCCGGTGGCCCTCGACCTGTCCGCGGCGGGGCTGAAGGACCAGAGCCTGCCGTCACTGCTGGCCCAGGCCAGCGGGCTGCCGGCGGGCAGCGCCATCCTCGCCGTGGCACTGCCGCTGGGTGCGGCGCTGCTGCTGTTCGTGTTCAGCGACAGCCGCTTTCGCGGCAACAGGGTTCAGGTCCTGGGCTCGTGCACGCTGGGCCTGCTGGTGGTCGCTGCCTGGTACCTCAGCGGCCACATTGGCCATGGCGAAAATCCCGACACGCTGGAGACGGTGTACTTCGCCACCAACACGCGCACGATCGAGTCGATGAGCTTCGTCGCCCCCACGGCCTACACGCTGGAGTTGCTGATGCTGTGGACCGACAAGTCGCTGCACATCAGCTTCGGCATCGCCACCGCGCTGGGCGTGGTGGCAGGCTCCTTCGCCTATGCGCTGGCCAGCCGCAGTTTCCGCTGGGAAGGATTTGCCTCCTTGAGCGACCTGCGCAACCAGCTGGTGGGTGCCGTGCTGATGGGCTTCGGCGGCGTCACTGCAATGGGCTGCACCGTGGGCCAAGGCATGTCCGGCCTGTCCACGCTCGCGATCGGCTCGTTCATCGCGGTGGCCGGCATCGTGGCCGGCGCGGCAGCGACGATGAAGTACATGATCTGGCGCGAAGGCTGAACCGGACACAGGCGACAATGCGATCGGAGGGGCCCTTCGGCCCCGCAGGATCGTCATGAACGCCGCCGACACGCCAACGCCCAGCACGGACAGAGCACACCTGGAAATCAGCCTGGCCAGCGCCACCGAGCTGTGCCGTCTGGGCCTGGGCACGATGGTCGACATCCGCCAGCGCTTCGAGATCGAGATGAAGGGTGCGATCCCGGACACCGTGCACATCCCGCTGTTCGAGGTCAAGCAGTTGCTCGGCCATGCGCTCAGCGAAGACGAGCAGGACATTCTCGACGCCGGCACGCCCAGCGATATCGACGTGCAGGGTTTCTTCACGATGATCAACCGCCTGCACCACGCGCACGACAACATCCTGCTGTGCGTGTGCAACAGCGGCCGGCGCAGCCTTTACGCCGCGGAGTTGCTGCGCTCGCTGGGCTACGGCAAGGCGCTGTCGGTGGCCGGCGGCTTCCAGGCCTGGAAGCAACTGCAGGCGCAGGCCGCTGCCCAGGCCGCTCAGGCCAGCACCCAGTCAGGCCACTGAACGCAGCGCTCGATGGCCGCAGGCGCCTCTTCGCCTTGCGTGCGATGGATTTCCAGCAACTGCATGCAGGCGCGACCCCAATGCGCCGCGCCGGTCGACACCGCGTCGCGCAACGCCGCGCCCTGGTCGCCCGCGCACCAGGCGGCATAGGCGGGTCCCAGGCGCGGGAACATCAAGGCGCGCACACCCTCCAGATTGGCGAACCAGAAGTGCAGCGAGGCCTCGTCACGCCGCTGCAGCAGCGCCGGCAGCGTCACCAAGCAGTCGGCCAGGTGGTCGCGCAGCGCGCGCAAGTACAGGTCGGCGCGCCGCGACGCGAGTGCGGCGCGCAGCGCCTGCCAGTCGGGGCCGAGGCGGCGGCCGGCTTCGAACTCGCCCAGCTCGTGCAGTACCAGCGTCTCGCCCTGCTGCCGCACCATGCGCTGCAATGCCATCACGCCGTCATGCTGGAAGCCATGCGCGTCGAGCGCCGACTTGAAGGCCCCGTCCTGCCGCTTCAGCGTCCAGGCCTCGTACTTTTCTGCCAGCCAGCGCTGCAGCGACTGCTGCCGCAGCCACACCGTCGAACCCTGCAGCGCAGCCACCGGCGCGGCCAGGCCCCGCGCCAACTCGTCGCCGCAGACCAGCAATTCGAGCTCGTCACGCGCATCGCGGCGCTCCAGCCGGCCGAGGAAGAAACTGGCGCGGCCGGGCGCCACTTGGCCGGCCCCGTACACCAGGCCCCAGGGCCGCAGATGCAGGTTGATGCCGGCGACATCAAAGGGGTCGAAGCCCTGCCCTGCCAGCGGCAGCGGCGCGAAGTCGCGCGTCTCGAGTTCGGCCCACAGCGCCTCGCGTGCGGCGAGCCATCGGGCCACGTCGTCGCGCGGCAGCGGCTGCAGCACGGCAATGCCCTGCTCCCAGCGGTAGAGCTCGCGCATCTGCAGCAGGTAGATGCACAGCGTCAGGTCGGCCGCGCCGCGAGCGTCGGCAATGTGGCAGTTCGTCTGCACCGCCTCGACCAGGCGGTCGATGCCCGGCGGCGTCATCGCCGCGGCCTCATTCGTCGCCCGAAGGCCCGGCTTCGCGCACCTGGCACAGCAGCTCCTCGGCCAGCGCTTCGCTGCCTGCGAACATGATCTTGATCCGCGTCTGCGGCGGCTGATCGGGTGCCGCACGCAAGGCCTTGGCATGCGCCGATGCCGGCTTGAAGGCATCGAACTCGGCCAGCTTGAGCAGCTGGGCGAAGGGGCCGACGCGGTAGACGTAGTAGGGCATGGGCCTGGCCTCAGACATATCGTTTGGAAGCGCGCCGGCGCCCGGGAAGCGCCTTCTGGATGATGACGCCACGCACCGCCGCCAGATTGTCCAGCGCCACGTCCGCGAAGGCCGGGTTCAGCGCATGCAGGCACCAGCCTTCGCCGCGCCGGCACAGCTGGCGGAAGGTCCATTCCTCACCCACCCAGGCGAGCACGTAGGAGCCATCGCGGGCCAGGCCCTCGGGTTCGACGATGATGATCTCGCCCTCGGCGAATTCGGGCGCCATGCTTTGGCCGAGCACGCGCAGCGCGAAGGCCTCGCCGCCTGAGCAGGCGCCGGCGGCGGCCTCGCCGGCCATGGCCGATGTCACGCGCGCAGGCATTCAGAGCACCTGGGCAAAGATCTGCGGCGCCGGCACGCCCGCGGCGCCCAGCTCGTCGCCCAGCGTGGTCACGAACTCCGCCGGGCCGGCCAGGTAGAAATCGCATTCGATGTCGAACAGGTCGGCACGCATCGCATGCGCAATGTGCCGGGCGCCCCGGGCCACGTCGGCATGGGTCGACAGGGAGGCTTCGAAGCTGTCGAGTGCCTCCGACCAGGCGCGGCACTGATTGGCCAGGAAATGCCCGTCGGGGCGCGTCGCCAGCCAGAACAGCGACAGCGACGGCGCCGCATCCAGCGCCAGCGCATGCTCGATCAGGCTCTTGATCGGCGCGAAGGCGGTGTCGCAGGCCGCGAAGACCAGCGGTCGCGGGCCTTCGGCCAGCACGAAGTCCCCCGTCGGCCCCCAGACCGTGAGGGCATCGCCGGCCTTCAGGCCACCGTCGAAGACCAGCCGCGCCAAGGGATCGGCCTCGTCACGGGCAATGAAGAACTGCAGGTTGCGGTCGTCGCAGGGGCAGCTGGCCAGCGGCAACGTGGCATGCAGGTCGTCGCCGCCGGTGGCCAGGCCCAGCGTCACCGACTGTCCGGCCAGGAAGCGCAGCCGGTCGCTGCGCGGCGTCTGCAGATGCAGCAAGCGCGTGTCGGGCGCCAGCTCGCTGACGGCACGCACGGTGGCCACGATCTGCTGCTGCGGGATGTCCTGCGGGCCGGCCGCTTCCAGCAGCTCGAGCGTCAGCTCGCTGCTGGCCGCCGTGTGCGCGCAGGCCAGGGTGTAGCCCTGGCGCTTCTCGGCCTCGGACAGCGGGTAGTCGAAGGGCTGGGTCTTGACGACCTCGCCCTTGATCACGCGCACCTTGCACATGCCGCAGGTGCCGTTGCCGCAACCGTAGTTGAGCATCAGCCCGGCGCGCAAGCCGGCCTGCAGCAGCGTGTCGTGGCCCTCGACCGTGAACTCGTGGCCGCTGGGGCGCACGGTGACCTGTGCAGACATGACCTTGAGCATATCGTCCATCACCTCCAGCATGCCCACCGATTCGGTAGCGAGCGCGCGCGCCAAGCCCTGCGTGACGAAGCGCTCCAGCTCGGCCCAGGCCGCATCGTCGCGCCGCTGCGCGGCCAGCTCGCGCACACGCTGCTGCACCGACACCACCAGCGCGTGGTAGCGCTGCAGGTGGCGCTGCGCATCGGCCAAGTCCTGGCTCTGGTGGAACAGGCGCTGCGCCAGCACCTCCTGGCTCGGCAGCAGGCGCTCGCGCACTCGGCGGCCGAAGGCCTCGTCGCGGATGTGTGCCACGCGCTCGAGCAGGCCGTGTTCCTCGAACTGTGCCTGCGGATACAGCTGCAGCAGCGAATCGGTGGACACCAGGCCTTCGCTGAGCTGCAGCTGGCCGTCGCGCACCTGCTGCTGCAGCACGCCGCGCGCCACGCCCACCAGTTGGGCGGCGCGCCAGATGGTCAACCAGTGCGACATGGCGCCCGTTCAGCCCGCGGCCTGGACACGGTCCAGGTAGCGCGCGCGGTACAACAGCCGCGGCGCGGCAGGGTCGTCGACGAAGGCGCCGCGCGCGTGCAGCACGTTGTGGCCGACGAGGCCCATGCCGGAGTCCAACCGCAGCCGCCAGCACGGCGGCGCGTCGCGGCCCAGCAGTTCACGCAGGAAGTCCACGGCCTCGCGCGTGCAGGCATCGGATTTCCATTCAATGCTTCGGGTGCGCGCGGTGTAGCGCAGGTGCAGCGCGCCGCTGTAGTCGTCGACCGAGAACACCGGCCCGGACTGCGCCGCACGCGCCTCGCCGGCCTCGTCCAGCCTGGCCGGGATGGTCATCGCATCGT
>Ga0316604_10002831_pt1 | contig 12792 bp, 4 predicted proteins | sample OWC_soil_day20_C_FD_207650 | JGI IMG/M metagenome (GOLD analysis project Ga0316604, IMG submission 207650) | Wetland soil microbial communities from Old Woman Creek delta, Ohio, United States - OWC_soil_day20_CT | ecosystem: Environmental > Terrestrial > Soil > Wetlands | place: USA: Ohio... | reverse complement strand
CTGCGCATGCACCACTTGCCTGGAAATACGACCTTAATAAAGGGACCAATCCATACCTGATGGAACGGTTTGGTATTAACGGCGTATTCAATGCCGGTGCTATAAAACTGAATGGCAAATACCTGCTGATGGCAAGAGTAGAAGGTGCCGATCGTAAATCATTTTTTGCTGTAGCTGAAAGTGACAATGGTATAGATAACTTCCGGTTCTGGGACCGGCCCTCGCTCATACCGGAATTAGCAGTTCCTGATACTAACATATATGATATCAGGTTGGTACAACATGAAGATGGCTGGATATATGGACTGTTCTGTACTGAACGTCGTGATCCTTCTGCAGATGCAGGTGATCAATCAGCGGCTATCGCACAATGTGGCATAGTACGTACTAAAGATATGCTTACATGGGAACGGTTGCCAGATTTGGTGACACCATCTCCCCAACAGCGGAACGTGGTGTTACATCCTGAATTTGTAGAAGGGAAATATGGTTTTTATACACGTCCCCAGGATGGGTTTATTAATACGGGATCTGGTGGTGGTATTGGTTTTGGTTTGTCCGATAGTATGACACCGGCGGTGATTGATCAGGAAATTGTGATCGACGCTAAAGTATATCATACTGTTTATGAAGCAAAGAACGGGCAGGGGCCTGCTCCGATCAAAACGCCTAAAGGATGGTTACATCTTGCACATGGTGTGCGTAATACAGCGGCTGGTCTGCGATATGTATTGTATGTGTTCATGACAGATCTGAAAGACCTCACTAAGGTGATTTATAAACCCGGGGGGTACTTTATGGCTCCTGAAGGGGAAGAAAGAGTAGGCGATGTATCCAATGTGCTTTTTAGCAATGGATGGGTAGCTGATGATGATGGTACTGTTTATATTTATTATGCTTCTTCAGATACGCGGATGCATGTGGCGGTTTCTTCTATAGATCGGTTGTTGGATTATGTAGTGCATACACCGGCGGATGGGCTAAGATCAGCAGCGAGTGTGGAAAAAATATTGCAGATAATTGAGGGGAATGAAACGATTTAAAGTGAATCGCCCGGATTACGGGCGATTCCTTTTATCTTACCTTCTGGCTACAAGATGGCGATTTTGAGATACATTCCTTCCTGAATAACTGTGGACCTTTGGACTTCAATCAATGTTATACTTATGAAGTTACAAAACAGCACGATCTTAATTACAGGTGGAACAAGTGGCATTGGACTGGAATTTCTTACGCAGCTTTCCAGACAGGGTGCAGCCAGTATTATTATTACGGGCAGGGATGGCAGGAAGTTGGACCTGATCAAACAGCAGTTTCCCAATGTACATACGATTCAAAGTGATGTGAGCAATCCCCGGAACTGCCGGGCTTAACGTTACTGCATTATGAGGCAGTCAATTATAAAGAATCTTCCACTTAACACTATAGCCCCAATAAGTTCGAAGATATGTCATGGAAAAGTCTTAACTTTCTTTTTAGAGCAATATGAAGCAACATATCGTTACTTTACATCGCAGCAATTATTCATTCATAAGAGTCTTTCTTCACATACTACCACTGGTAAATGAGGTAGTAACTGTGGTCTGAAAATAATCCTGAACATTGGCGTTTGCCTTATCAATTAAACTACAATTCCCTTTTGAATCGAACCGGACTATAATTAACTATTTGACGCTCTCTATAATAGTTTGAATAAGAACTGGGTGTTGGTTTTACACTCAGAAGTTAGCAATCTATTAAAAGGGCGTTTTTTGCAGCAACAGTATTTATTACACCTGGAACAACAATAAGGGCCTATGACCGTAAAAAATGGCTATTAAAAATATTAGCCCATCTTAGACTACACGACTTACCTTCTGCACCCGCTTTTCAACAAGTTACAAGTTAAACATTATTACAATGATCATGATAGAGCCCCATCACATTATAGCCATTGGAGCTTCCGCTGGCGGTATGGATGAGATTAATACTTTTTTTGATAATACACCATTGGACTGTGTTTCATATGTGATTGTACAGCATCTATCGGAACATTTTAAAAGCAGGATGGTAGATTTACTGGCCAGACATAGCAAGTTACGGGTTCAGGAAGCGGAAAATGAAATTCTCATACTACCCAATCATGTTTACCTGATTCCCAATGATAAGTTTATGACCGTCCGCAATGGCCGGTTATACTTAACCGGCAAGGAAATGCAAAAGGCACCTTATCTCACCATCAATATATTTTTTAATTCCCTCGCCATTAGTTATGGTAAGAGAGCGATAGCGGTTGTACTATCAGGATTGGGATCTGATGGTTCAGAGGGGGTAATAGCCATCAAGAGAGCAGGAGGCCTGGTGATTGTCAGGGAACCTTTTACATCAAAGTTCTCCAGCATGCCATCAAGTGCAATAGCAACCGGAATGGTTGACTTTGTATTAGAACCTTCCGCGATGCCCGCAGTAATTGAAGATTACGTACAGCAACAGTTGGAAACAGCAGCCGGTGAACAGGAAAATGAAAATACAATTATCACTATCATTGATTATATAAAAGAGCAATTGCCTCTTGATTTTTCAGATTACAAACTAACTACCCTTCTCAGGCGAACTAAACGCAGGGCGACCTCTGCTAATTTTACCACGCTTGAAGATTATCTTGAATTTTTGCGGGGAAATCCTGCTGAGGTGGAAACACTGGCCAAAGACTTTCTTATCAGCGTCACCTCTTTTTTTAGAGATGCGGAAGCCTTTGACATCATAGAAAAAAGTATTCTGCCCGATTTGCTATCTAATCTTAATCCCGGGGATGAACTTAAAATGTGGATTGCAGGTTGTGCCACAGGTGAGGAAGTATATTCAATGGCTATACTGATCAAAGAACAGTTGGTCGGCCCGTATAAAAACACGACGGTGAAACTCTTTGCGACCGATCTGGACAGCTCTGCATTGTTGTACGCCAGTAAAGGTTTATATCATTGGAGTAGTGTAAAAGATATGTCCACTGATAGGTTGCAGAAGTATTTTACAAAGGAGGGTGAGAGCTACAGGATATCTCCTGGTATACGCCAAATGGTAATATTTTCGCAGCATGACCTGGTAAAGAACCCTCCTTATTGCAATATGCATTTCATCAGTTGCCGCAATCTGCTGATCTATATGACTCCCTTTTTGCAGAAGAAAATATTTTCAATGCTGCTCTTTGGACTTAAATATAATGGCTACCTGTTTTTAGGTTCCAGTGAAACGCCCACATCTATTATCAATAACCTGGAAGTGGTGAACAAAAAGTGGAGATTATATAAAAATATCAGTGAAAAACGAACGATCACTTTCGATGCATTTTCAATACCTGAATCTATAAGCTCCTCTAAAATTGCGCCGATGAGGGAGTATGACGGCAGAAGCAAGGGAAATGATGTAGCAGAAATTGTAAATGATATACTTGCTAATGAACTGGATTACCTGGCTATAATTATTAATGAAAACTACCAGGTAGTCAAGTCGTATGGTAATACGGCCAAATACCTGCTTCAACAAAACTTTAATTCAAACCTGTTGGAATTGTTGCCTGAACAGCTGAAACTGGCATATAATACCTTAATAAGTCAGGTGTCTGTAACAAGTAAGAAAATTGGTGTCCTGGGTATTCCTGTCGATTTAAAAGGTAAAAAAATTGCAGTAAACCTCACCATATCCCCACTGGCGGCCAGGAATGGAAGTCCAGCCTCATTTTTAATCATCTTTAGAGAAGATCCGGGCTTTTCGGGTATACATACAGATTACCAGGTTTTTGACGAACGCGCATATAATGTTCAATACGTATCAAACCTGGAGAGTGAATTGAAAGAAGTTAAAGAAAAGCTTTCCGCGGCCTATGAAAGAATTGATGCTTACAATGAAAATATGCAGTCTTTCAACGAAGAGCTTATTTCATCCAATGAAGAAATGCAAAGTACTAACGAAGAAATGCAATCCGTGAATGAAGAACTACATACCATCAATGCCGAGTATCAGTTAAAGAATAAACAGTTACTGGAAATAAATGACGATTTGAACAACTATTTCAGAAGTAATATTAATGGTCAGATATTTTTGAATGAACAACTTGAGTTAATGAAATATTCTCCTGCTGCTGTAAAACTGATCAATCTGCAGGATGCTGATATCGGAAGACCGATCAGCCACATTTCCACTAATATCAGAATGAGTTCTATTGTAGATGATGTCAAGCACGTACTTGCTGATGGCGCGGATATTATCAAAGAAATCGAAACCAATGATGGGCATTGGTTCCAAATGATGATTATGCCTTACATAAAACAGGAAGAAAATACACGTAAAGGAGCGGTTATTTCCTTTAATGATATTACTGCATTGAAAAAGGCAAAGATAGAATTGGATGAAAAAAATGAAAGTCTCCTGCGTATTAATGCAGATCTTGACCATTTTATTCATATGGCTTCACATGATTTACTCGATCCATTGAGTAGTATAGAGTCAAGTATTGCATTGATGAACCTGTTGGAGAATAACAATTCGGAATTGATGGAGTTTACCAAAATTATCAATTCTTCCGTTAAGAAATTCAGTTTACTTGTCAGGAGTATTGGCACAGTTGCCAGACTGGAAAACAACATGAATGACATTGAGCAGGTAAATATCAAAGAGGTGATCAGTAATATTGAGTGGAGCCTTGAAAAAAAAATCAAAAATACACACGCTGTAATCACTACAGAACTTGAAGTAAAAGAAATATCATTTTCCCAAAAAAATCTGAGAAGTATATTGTATAACCTGATTTCCAATGCAATGAAATTTTCCGGTCCGGAGAAACCGAAGATCCACATTCAAAGCAGGAAAGAGGGCAAATATGTTATGCTGAGTGTAGAGGATAATGGAATAGGTATGACCCAGGAAGGAATTAAAAAGATATTTACCATTTATGGCAGGTTAAACCTTCATGTAGAAGGACATGGTATAGGGTTGTACCTTGCCAGAAAGATTATACATGCTGCACAGGGAGATCTGAAAGTTGAAAGTGCACCTGGTAAGGGAAGTAAATTCATCATTTATCTCAGACCTTCTTAGCATTGAACTAAATGTTGAATGTTGTATGCCAGTGAAATATATTATCTTCCATTAAGATGCAACAATTTGATGCGGTAGTTCTTATATTAACTGTTCTCGTTGCTTTATCAGCTTTTGCTGAGAAAGTAAAATTTCCATTTCCAATACTTTTAGTAATTACAGGTGTAATTTTAGGCATAGTTCCACATTTTCCTATGATCATTTTAGATCCGGAAGTGGTTTTTGTACTATTTTTACCACCTTTGCTTTATGATGCAGCTTCCCATACCTCCTGGCATGATTTCAGGGAAGAAATACTCTCTATCTCAACTTTAGCAATAGCGTTAGTTTTTTTTACAACTACTACCGTAGCGCTTGCAGCGCATTATTGTATACCAGGATTTAGCTGGCCACTTGCCTTTGCACTCGGGGCCATTGTATCTCCTCCTGATGCTGTAGCCGCAACTGGCATTACTAAAGGGTTAAGTATTAACAAACGGGTAATGACCATCATTGAAGGCGAAAGCCTGGTCAACGATGCCAGTGCACTCATCGCTTACCGGTTCTCAATGATAGCCATTAACACCGGCGCTTTTGTATTCTGGCAAGCCGGATTACAATTTACCTTATTGGTTTGTGGTGGTATAATATGTGGGTTTATAACCGGATATATTTTTGTATGGTTGCACAAAATGATCACCCACAATTCCATTGCCAGTACAAGTCTGACGCTATTAAGCCCTTTCATTTCCTATATTCTGGCAGAACAACTACATTTATCTGGCGTACTTGCAGTGGTAAGTACCAGTCTATTTATTTCCTGGCGTTCGCCAGAGATATTTTCCTATCAGACAAGAATGCGGTCAAAATCAGTATGGGACACATTGGTATATATCCTAAACGGGTTTATTTTTTTACTGATCGGGCAACAATTGCCGAATGCTTTAAAAGAGCTGGAAAAGTATTCATTACCCATATTAATTGCTTATGGGTTTTTAATTAGTATTGTTGTTATCGTAGTGCGGGTCATGTGGGTCTTTGCTACAGCCTATTCACATAATTTACTCTCTAATAAAATTAAAGCGACCGCATCAAAGGATAACCAGGATGAAAAAATAAATACCTGGAAAAATGTATTGATTGTTGCCTGGACGGGTACCAGAGGTATTGTATCAATGGCAACTGCCCTGGCATTGCCCATAACGCTGATAGGCGGAGCACCATTTCCGCAACGTTCATTGATCCTGTTCCTGACCTTTGTGGTTATTTTTGTTACATTGGTCATTCAGGGTTTATCACTTCCACTATTGGTAAAGATCCTTGGCGTAAAGCCAACTTTACTGGCTCATAAAGAGGAACAGGAACTAAAATTATTTATTGTTCAAAATATTCTTCACTTTATTGAGCATGAATTTCCTATACACCTGGATGACAAAGTAAAACGACAGGTAAAAGCAGAATATGAAGCAACGCTTTTACAGCTGCAAAATAAAATTGAGAACGATAGTCGCCGGCAACACAGAAATATTGCTAAGCAGTCGTGGCTGTCAATTCCTATGGCTCCAATATTGACAGCGCAAATAGAAATTAGCAGGTTTCGTCGTGAATTGTTGATCAGGCTTTATAAAGAAGGTAGTTATAGTAATCTATCTATCCGGAAGCTGGAGCAGGAACTGGATCGGGATGATCTCAGTCTGAACGAGGTGCTAATGAGAGGAGAAGAATAACACCTGGTTAATTAGGGCCTGTTTTGATAGGCACCCCTGCATCTGACATTGTTACCAGAGCTTCAATTGTTGCCATAATCGCTTCGTATGGACGATATCCAGTTACGATTACAGATTGCTTTTTACCTTCTACCCGAATCAGCAGCGAAGGAAAACGGGATATACCGTGTAGTCGAACCAGTTCCAAATCACTTTTGAATTGATTTATAGTATCTGCTGATGTTAACTGCTTCAAAAAAAGGTCGTAGTTAAAGGAACTTTTGAGTTCCCTCTGTACTTCGCAGGCAATTTCCAATAAGACTTCTTTTCTGGCGATGTTCTTACTATTCACCAGTGCAGCTTCTCTTAATTTATACAGGTACAGTTCCCCTGCAGCGGCCGACTGCATACCAGCACTTTTAACCGCCACACAGGCAGGATATGACGACGCTGGAGGATCAGTGAACCAAAGGCGATCGTTTATGTAAGTGCCGGATATATATTTTGCATGCAACCAGACTGGCCCCATTTGTATAGGACGAGTGACCGCGTTTACTGTATCATTATATTCATTCCAGGAAGATAACATTCCTCCCATACAATATTGATAAGTAAGTACCGGGGCCAGGGTATCACGTAATTGTTGCCAAACAGGCTCGAAAACCCAACTCCAGCAACAAAGGGGATCAGTAAAATAAATAATATTTAACCGATCCCCATTCCCAATTATACTTTTCAGCATGACAACTATTGCTTTTGCTTCTTTGTAGACTTTTTAGAACTATTTAGTCCATTTTCTTTGGCTGATTCACTCCATACCTGTTGCCCGATAGGAACTGCCATATTAATTTCTTCGCTCCTCTCCGCGCTTAATGCAATGTCCAATTCACTTACGCCGTCAATTGTTCTTGCTGTACCTGTGGGCTCTACACCGGTAAGTCCATTGGTTTGTAATATGTGCTGGATAGGATCATCAATATACTGCCAGGTTTCGCCAAATTGGCTACTTTCTCCTTCGTTCCAGGGGCCTCTGACAGATGCACCATTTGACATATTAAAGTACAAATTGCTGTAACGTGGATCTGTCTGTAACACACCTGGTGGGAAATTTGGTTGTATTGAATCTAACGCCGCTTCGAATTGTTGGAAGTGAGCAACCTCCCTTGTCATCAGGAAATTCAGCGTCTCTTTTACATATGGATCGGTAGTAAATTGTAACAGGTATTCATAAGTGATCTTTGCACGTGATTCTGCACCAATATTAGAACGTAGGTCAACTGTCAAATCTCCATTACAATCACCGTTAATATATGCAGCAGACCACGGTACCCCCTGGCTATTCGTATATGCAGGTCCTCCGCCACTCGAAACCAAAAATTGCGGTGCTATGTAAGCCTGGTGTATATATGCTTCCTTAGCTTCTTTTCCGTTCAGCATAGTCATGATCTCGGATTCATCAGCTGCTTTTTTCAGGTCGCCATTCACACCCTGTAATAGCATTTGTATAGTTGCCCCCACGATTTCAAGGTGACTAAACTCTTCTGTGGCAATGTCCATCAGCAGATCATATTTATCGGGGAAAGGGTTTCGGGCGCCAAAGGCCTGTCCAAAATATCGTAATGCTGCGGCAAGTTCACCGTTGGCACCACCAAATTGTTCAAGGAGTAAGGTTGCAAATGCAGGATCTGGTCGAGACACTCTTGCATTAAACTGAAGGTCTTTTACATGGTAAAACATAAATAATAGTTAAGTTGGTATTAATGGCACAAATACCTTTCCCGGATTTAAAGTAGAGTTTGTTTGTGGTAACAGAGATGGGCTGTAGGAAACGAATTGATAATATCAGACGATAAAAAAATGCCGGATTTGTTATCAAATCACCAAGCCGTTTTTATAATCAATATGAGTACAATTAACCCCGAAATTCTATTTAAGAACACAGGTCGGTACGACAGAGGAATTATCTAAAATTGAGGGCATGGCTCCCTGGGCAGATTGTACTGCTATACAACCGGGTATAAAAATCAGCAATTTCGCAGCGGGGTATGGGTTCGGGCAGCCTTTTCTTAATTACAATTGAATTATTTTTAAAATAACTTTATTTATATCTTTGTTATCGTTTTTTATAGAAATATGCCGCAACTAATTACCATTAATTTGATTTACAAAGAATTATACAGTTAATTCATTTATAGTATATGCTGCTTTGATAAGAAAGATATGTTCCTGAATATGGAAATATGAAATTGTTCTAAACAAAAAATGCCTAATCCCCGCCTAATGAATAGATTTTTAAGACTTCTTATTTTATCCCTGACGTTTGTCATTGACGCTTACGCTCAAACGCCGGATGCCAACGGTATTGTATACATTAAAACTGGTGGCACCGGTACTGGTACCAGTTGGGCCAATGCTTCAGGAGATCTCTCTGACGCATTAAAAGCCGCTACGACCAACACGGCCATCAAGCAAATATGGGTATCTGGTGGGACCTGGTTACCTAATTACCCCGCCGATTTTTCCAGTACTAACAACCGGGATAAAACTTTTTTGGTAGTAAAAGACGTCAAATTATATGGCGGATTTGCCGGCACAGAAACGACATTGGCCGAACGCAATTTATCTCTCACTGCAAATAAGACCATTCTAAGTGGCGACTTAGGCACAGTTGATGATCTGACTGATAATGCTTATCATGTAATGATTGCTTCAGGTGATGTAGGCACCGCTGAAATTAATGGCATTACCATCATGAAAGGTACAACAACCACCGGTAGCGAAACAAATACATTAACCGTAAACGGCAATGGCATAATGCGAATAGCAGGTGGTGGCATCATACTATACGGAGCATCGCCAGCTATTAATAATGTTATAATTTGCGGGAATCAGGCGATAGCCGGTGCCGGGATTTACATTGGATATAACTCTTCTCCTAAATTCACCAATTGTATCATAAGTGGTAATAACGCGAATATTAGTGGTACTGGTAATGGCGGAGGAATATTTTCATATCTGTCCACCCCCCTATTCACTAACGTTGTAATCGCCGGGAATAATGCCGCAGGTTGGGGAGGTGTCCTGGCCAACTCATCCAGTACCGTTACATTCAATAATAGTATTATTTATGGCAACGGTACATCTAATCCAATTTATATTATCAGCGGGTCATATACAGCACAATACACGATGGTGCAGAATTTAGCTGCCAATGCGACTAACCATAACCCTGCCAGTACTGATCCTTATTTTGTAAATGCACCTTCCAGTGCTACGGCCCCATTTACCGGGGGAGATTATTCTTTGACTTCATCCAGTCCATTAATAGATGTGGGTAGCAATAATCTATACACCGGTTTAAGTGCCACGTCCACCGATCTGGTTAGCAAACCACGTGTCGCCAATTACAGCACGGGTGGTATCATTGATCTGGGCGCAATAGAATATCAGCCCCTCTCCAGCCAGACAATTACGGTTGCAGATGCGGTGAAAACCTATGGTGATGCTGATTTTGAACCTGTAGCATCTTCCTCATCAGGCCTTGCCGTTACATTGCAGTCCTCTGACGCAAGTATCGCCCAACCATACATAGATGCCGCCGATGGAAACAAATGGAAGATCAGTATATTAAAAGCCGGGGTAGCTACAATGACTGTAAGTCAGTCGGGCAACTCCCAGTATGCTGCTGCTACCAATAAGACGTTTACTGTAACTATTAATAAAGCGCCACTAACCATTACTGCCAGTGATCTTACCAAATTATATGATGGTATATCATTCAGCGGTGGGAATGGCGTAACTTATACAGGCTTCGTAAATGGTGACAACGCATCAACAGCAGTAACAGGCACACTCAGCTACACGGGTACCTCTCAGGGAGCGACGGCTGTGAACAGCTACACGATTATTCCTTCAGGCCTTACTGCCGCGAACTATGATATAACATATAACACCGGTACATTAACCATCAACAAGGCTGCACTTACTATTACAGCCAGTAACCTTACCAAAATTTATGATGGTATATCATTCAGCGGTGGGAACGGTGTAACTTACAGTGGCTTCGTGAATGGTGAAGATGCTTCAACAGCAGTAACCGGCACTATCACTTATACAGGTACATCTCAGGGGGCAACAGCGGTGAACAGCTATGCGATCATACCTTCAGGGCTTGCCGCCACAAACTATGATATAACATATGCTTCCGGTACATTAACCATCAACAAGGCCACACTTACTATTACAGCCAGTGACCTTACCAAAATTTATGATGGTATATCATTCAGCGGTGGGAACGGTGTAACTTACAGTGGCTTCGTGAATGGTGAAGATGCTTCAACAGCATTAACCGGTACGATCGCTTATTCAGGCACCTCTCAGGGAGCAACAGCGGTCAATAGCTACACAATCATACCTTCAGGGCTTGCCGCCACGAACTATGATATAACATATATTGCAGGCACATTAACCATCGACAAGGCTGCATTGGTCATTACTGCCAGTGACCTTACCAAAACATATGATGGTATATCATTCAGCGGTGGGAACGGTGTAACTTATAGTGGTTTCGTTAATGGTGAAGAGGCTTCAACAGCAGTAACCGGCACGATTGCATACTCAGGTACATCTCAGGGAGCAACAGCGGTAAATAGCTACACAATTATACCTTCAGGTCTTGCCGCCACAAACTATGATATCACATATATTGCAGGCACATTAACCATCAACAAGGCCGCACTTACCATCACTGCCAGTGATCTTACCAAAACATATGATGGTATATCATTCAGCGGTGGAAACGGTGTAACTTATAGTGGTTTCGTTAATGGTGAAGAGGCTTCAACAGCAGTAACCGGCACTATCATTTACACAGGTACATCTCAGGGAGCAACAGCGGTAAATAGCTACACAATTATACCTTCAGGGCTTATAGCCACAAACTATGATATAACATATATTGCAGGCACATTAACCATCAACAAGGCTGCATTGGTCATTACTGCCAGTGACCTTAGCAAAACATATGATGGTATATCATTCAGCGGTGGGAACGGCTTAACTTACAGTGGCTTCGTTAATGGTGAAGATGCATCAGCAGCATTAACCGGCACGATTGCATACTCAGGTACCTCTCAGGGAGCAACAGCGGTAAATAGCTACACAATCATACCTTCAGGGCTTATCGCCACAAACTATGATATAACATATATTGCAGGCACATTAACCATCAACAAGGCCGCATTGGTCATTACTGCCAGTGATCTTACCAAAACATATGATGGTATATCATTCAGCGGTGGGAACGGCATAACTTACTCAGGCTTTGTAAATGGTGAAGACGCTTCAACAGCATTAACCGGCACTATCATTTACACAGGTACATCTCAGGGAGCAATATCCGTAAACAGTTATACGATCATACCTTCAGGTCTTACCGCCACAAACTATGATATTACATATGCTACCGGTTTATTAAACATCAACAAAGCTGCATTGGTCATCATAGCCAGTGATCTTACCAAAACATATGATGGTATATCATTCAGCGGTGGGAACGGTGTAACTTACAGTGGTTTCGTTAATGGTGAAGACGCTTCAACAGCATTAACCGGCACTATCACTTACACAGGTACATCTCAGGGAGCAACAGCTGTAAACAGCTACACGATCATACCTTCCGGCCTTACCGCCACAAACTATGATATAACATATGCTACCGGCACATTAACCATCAACAAGGCCGCACTTACCATCACTGCCGACAATAAATCACGTTGCTTTGGCACCAATGATCCATCATTTACATTTACCTATAATGGTTGGGTAAATGGAGAAAGCATTAATGAACTAGCCGTTCAGCCAGTAGCCACCACTATTGCTACAGCAGCTACAGCAGCAGGTAATTATGACATCATACCTTCTGGTGCTGCAGCATCCAACTATACTATCTCCTATGTAAATGGCACTTTAACCATTTATGCACTTCCCTCAGCTACCCTGAGCGCAACAGAAGGCTCAGTGCTTTGCGGTAACA
>Ga0316604_10002829_pt1 | contig 12797 bp, 9 predicted proteins | sample OWC_soil_day20_C_FD_207650 | JGI IMG/M metagenome (GOLD analysis project Ga0316604, IMG submission 207650) | Wetland soil microbial communities from Old Woman Creek delta, Ohio, United States - OWC_soil_day20_CT | ecosystem: Environmental > Terrestrial > Soil > Wetlands | place: USA: Ohio... | reverse complement strand
CGATTAATAGAGAAAAAAGGAGCAATAGCCCCCGAAAATGGTTAACTGGGTAAATCATACGAAGTAGATTTTGGGTTTTATATTTAGATTTGTTCTTTGAAGTTGGCGAATATGGGTTATAGACTATAGGCTGTTAACCAAAATACTAAATTGATCGATAAGAATAAAATACGTTTCAGATGCGCACAGTATTACTCACGCTTACATTGTTCTCCTGCACCAGTATTTATGCGCAGGACGACGCAATCCACTACAAAATTGAAAAAGAAACAAATGCTTCTCATGGTGCCGTAGTCTCGGCCCATCCCCTTGCAAGTCTGGCAGGGATTGAAGTAATGAAACAAGGTGGTAATGCTGTAGATGCTGCAATTGCAACCCAGCTGGCGCTGGCAGTTGTATATCCCGCCGCCGGTAATCTGGGTGGTGGCGGATTTATGGTGGCCCACCTGAAGACAGGTAAAAACGTGACGCTTGACTATCGTGAAGCGGCACCAGCAAAGGCAACCAGGGATATGTACCTGGATGCGGATGGTAATCCTGTCAAGTCGCTCAGCATTGACGGTCACCTGGCCTGTGGTGTACCGGGTACTGTGGCCGGCCTGTTTGCTTCCCTGCCTTATGCCAGATTACCTATGAAAAAACTCATTGCCCCAGCGATCCGGCTGGCGGAAAAAGGCTTTGCTATTACGGCTGCTGAAGCACGAAGCCTCAATGCAGCACAGGCACAATTTAAAAAACTCAATACCGAAGACAACGCATTTATGCGCGACACTCCCTGGAAGGAAGGAGATATCCTGATCCAGGAAGATCTGGCCAACACCCTGAAACTAATACGTGACAAAGGCCGTGAAGGTTTTTATGAAGGTGAAACTGCCCGGAAGATCGTAGATGAAATGGAAAGAGCCAATGGCCTGATCACGCTGGAAGACCTGAAATCTTATCGTGCAGTAGACAGAACACCTGTCGTGTTTAAATATAAGCAATACGACATTGTCACTATGCCGCTGCCAAGTAGTGGTGGTATCGCTTTGCAACAGCTCATGGGCATGGTGGCTCCTTATCCTTTAGCTACATGGGGCTTTCACGCTGTGAAGTCTATACAGCTGATGGTAGAAGCAGAAAGACGCGCTTATGCTGACAGAGCACAGTTCCTGGGTGATCCTGATTTTGTAAAGGTCCCTGTGAAACAATTGACTGATGCTACTTATATCCGGTCGCGCATGAATAACTTCGACTCTACCAAAGCTGGTTCCAGCGAAGTTGTAAAGGCGGGTAGTATTCATGAAAGTGATGAAACCACTCACCTATCGGTGATGGATGCCGAAGGAAATGCAGTATCTGTGACCACTACATTGAATGGTGGTTATGGTTCTAAAGTAGTAGTAGGTAGTGCAGGTTTTCTGCTGAATAATGAAATGGATGATTTCAGTGTAAAACCAGGCGTACCAAATATGTATGGCCTGGTAGGTAACGAAGCCAATGCCATTGCCCCCGGCAAAAGGATGTTGAGCTCCATGACGCCCACCATTGTTTTAAAAAACCAAATGCCCTACATTGTAGCAGGTACACCAGGTGGTTCCACAATCATCACTTCTGTATTCCAGACCTTAATGAACCTGCTGGAGTTCAACCTGTCTCCGAAAGAAGCTGTAGATGCGCCTAAATTCCATCATCAGTGGCTGCCGGATGAAGTAGTGGTAGAGGAAGATTTCGAGAAAGCTCCGTTGCCAGGCCTGGAAAAAATGGGGTACAAGATCACTATAAGAGGACATATTGGCCGTACTGAAATCATCAAAGTAAACGCGGATGGCCAGATGAATGCCGTTGGCGACAAACGCGGTGATGACAGTGCTGCTGGTTTTTAATACATACGATTATGCTTGGAAAGATTTACCTGGACAGCGCACTCGAAAGACTGTCCTCCTACAAATCACTGGGCGACAACACCATCGCCCAACTGACAGGTGAGCAACTGCTGTGGCAACCGGAAGGTGAGCCAAACAGCATTTACCTGATCGTAAAACACCTGAGCGGGAATATGCGTTCACGTTGGACGGACTTCCTGACATCGGATGGAGAAAAGGCATGGAGAAACAGGGACAGTGAGTTTGAAAATGGCGTTGCTTCGAAGGAAGCCATTATCCAATTGTGGAATGATGGCTGGAAAGTGATACTGGATGCCATCGGCAGTCTTACACCGGATGACCTGGAGAAGACGGTATTGATCAGGAGTGAACCACTTATAGTAATAGATGCCATCAACAGACAACTGATGCATGTACCATATCATGTAGGACAGATTGTGTATTTAGGTAAGATCCTTAAAGGCGACAAGTGGCTGAGTCTGAGCATTCCGAAGGGAGGCTCACAGGCATTTAATGATCGTATGATGAAATGACTTTTTGCGTTACTGGCAGCCGCCAGTAACGCAAATTGCTTTAACTTGTTCCCATAAAATTATTCTCCCGTGAAATATATCGCTCTATCAGCCATCCTTTTTCTCTGCTCCTGTGGCGCTGGCGACAAACAACTCCTCCATAAAAAATGGAGAGTGTACGATGTAGTTGTTCCACCTGGCTCCGGTTATGACATCACGCAAATCAACCAGGCGACTGAACTGAAAAGAGGCTACTATACGAACGTATTCTACCAGTTCCTCGACAACAACCTGTTCATCGCCACGATCGATAACAAACCTGATTCCGGCAAATACAAGATGCTCAGCGCAGGAAAGGTCATTTCCATCACCGCTAATAACGGAGACCGTACTTACGAGAACCTTGTCACCGTTGTTACCCTCGATGATACGCACTTCGATATGAAAGTGAAATCAGGTGATTACTATTTCATTTTGAAAACAAAGGCTGAATAAATGTATCTGCACACAAATTCGACTCCTGACAAGGTAACCCACATCAGCGGAAAAGAATACCTTTTCTTCTCCGGCTTCTCTTACCTGGGCCTGCACGCGCATCCCCATTACAAAGAAGCACTCCGTAACGGCATCGACCTGTATGGAACCGTATTTGTGTCTTCCCGCATTGCTAACTTACGCCTTGATCTATATGAAGAACTGGACGATACGCTTGCTGACATGCTTAAACAGCCCGCAGCAGCTTCCTTTTCTTCCGGCTACCTTGCCTCGCAGGCAGCGGTGCTATACGCTGCCACACAGGGTGAGCTATGCTACTCTCCGACCACACATCCCTCGCTCCGTTTAGGTAAAGCCAGTATCCCCAATCTGACCTGGGAAGAATGGACAGCACAAACGATTGAGAAAGTAAACGCCTGGCCGGATCGCACCTTTGCGATCGTGACCGATAGTGTGAATCCACTTACCAGCAATATCAACGATTTCAACTGGCTGAATGAAATTAATAAAGAAGTGATGGTAGTGATAGACGACTCTCATGGCTTTGGTGTATTAGGACCCAACGGTAATGGTATTGTTCATGTACTGCCACAGCACCCGCCACTCCGCTACCTGCTCTCCGCTTCACTGGCCAAGGCATTTAGCATACAGGGAGGCGTGGTCTCGGGTAGACTGGAAGACATCATCGCTATTAAAAAAACACCCGCTTTTACAGCAGGTACTTCATTGATGCCGGCCAGCGCCTGGGCATTTCTGCAAAGCAAAAAACTGCATCATCATCAACGAAAACTGATGCAGCAACGCATCGCTGAGTTTGCAACGTTAACGGCTGATATGCCTCAGCTACATAATCCTTTTCGACTACCTATCTTCCTGGTGAAAGCGGGTATTGAAAAAAAGCTGGAACACCAGGGAACCATCATCTCCTCTTTTGGCTACCCTGATCCGGATAGCCCACCCATTAACCGTATTGTCGTAACTGCACTGCATCAAAAAACCCAGCTGGAAACATTGCAACAGCAATTAAAACAAGCCTTCAAAACTGCCTGATCATGTTCACTACATTACTTTGCCTGTTAACGACCTTTTTGCCGGCAGCACAGAAAGATTCGTCTTCCCTGCTCTGGAAAATCAGCGGCCATGGCCTGTCTAAGCCATCATACCTGTTTGGCACCATCCACATGCTCTGCACTGACGATCTTCCATTTTCTGTCGCCATTGGCAAAGCGATGAAGGAGACCAAAGCCTTCTATATGGAATTCAACATGGACGATACAGAAGCCATGACCCGCATAGCCGGTGAGATGATGATGCCTGAAGGTTATTCATTCAAAGCCCTGTTATCGCCGGAAGATTATACAATACTCAGCGATTACTTCCGCGATTCTATCGGCACCTCATTGCAGTTATTAGACAAGATGAAACCCATGCTCATCATGAGTATACTGATGGAGAAAACCGCTACCTGTCCGAATCCTGTCTCCTGCGAAAATATGCTCCTGCTACTCGCCAAAGACCAGGGTCTCACCATACATGGACTGGAAAAGGCAGAAGATCAGATCGCGATATTTGATAGTATTCCTGATAAAGAGGAAGCAGAAAGTCTTGTAAAGCAGGTGAAAGATATGGCAGCTTCCAGAACGGAGTACCAACAATTGCTGGATGCTTATTATAAGGCAGATTTCAACCAGCTGCTTGGTTTAATCCTGCAGGAAGAAGATGTGGTCCGCTACAAAAAACTCATGCTGGACGATCGTAATAACAACTGGATACCCGTTATCACAAAGCAAATACAGCAGACACCTGCATTCTTTGCATTTGGCGCAGGTCATTTAGCCGGCAAAGGTGGGGTCATCGCACTGCTCAGAAAAGCAGGTTACAAGGTAGAACCGGTGGCGTTGTAAGCATTATCCAAAATGTCCGTTTACATAATTCTTTGTCAGCTCCTGTTGAGGGGAATGGAATATCTGTTCGGTATCGCCATATTCAATCAGTTCGCCCAGGTACATAAAAGCGACTTTGTCTGAAATACGCTGGGCCTGCTGCATATTGTGGGTGACGATGACGATGGTATAATCCCGCTTCAGACTGAGGATGAGTGATTCTATTTTATTTGTGCTGATGGGATCCAGTGCAGAACAGGGTTCATCCATCAGGATCACCTCGGGGCGCAGGACCACAGCTCTTGCTATACACAATCGTTGTTGCTGCCCACCGGATAATTTTACGGCAGGTTTCTTCAATTCATCTTTTACTTCATCCCACAGGTAACTTTCTTCCAGTGCCCGCTGTACCAAACCGGGAATTTCATGTTTGGGAAACTGATGGATGCGCAGTGGATAAGCGAGGTTATCAAAGATGCTTTTGGGCAAAGGATTGGCTTTCTGAAACACCATCCCGATCCTTCTTCTCACTTCATTGACAGAGAGCTGGTGATCATAAATATCCTGGTTATCCAGTTGGATCTCTCCCTTAATCTTCGCATCAGGCGATAGATCATGCATGCGGTTAAACGAACGTAGCAAAGTAGACTTTCCACATCCTGAAGGCCCGATCAGCGCCGTCACCTTGTTTTCAGGGAAGTCGATATTCACCTGTTTCAGGATCTGTTTATTCCCAAAATACAGATCCAAATGGTGTGCTGACAATTTGATCTTATCCATAATCAATCCTGCGTTCTTTGTTTAAACCTGAAATAAAATGCGACCATGTTCAGCAGAAACACGATTATAATCAGTACCACAGCCGTTCCATACGCCAGGGGCCGTACGGCTTCGATAGACTGGTGCTGTGTGCACAACATATACAGGTGATAGGGCAATGCCATGAACTCCTGATCCAGGGCCGTTGTCATGCCATTGATATAAAATGCGGCACCGGTAAATAAGATAGGCGCTGTTTCGCCTGCGGCTCTTGACAGGGTAAGAATAACGCCTGTGAGAATGCCTGGCAATGCCTTGGGTAATACTACATCCCTGATCGTTTCAAACTGTGTAATACCCAGTGCCAGTGTGGCTTCGCGCATACTGACAGGTACCCGCTTCAGCGCCTCTTCGGTAGTAGTAATGATATAAGGTAATGATAGTAACCCTAATGTAAGACCTGCAGCAAATACAGAAGTACCGAGCCTGAAGGTCTGTACAAAAAGCGCCAGTCCAAACAAGCCATAAATAATAGAAGGAATACCAGACAGGTTTCGGATAGAACCCCGGATCACATTCGTCAACAACGAAGGTCTGGCATATTCATTCAGGTATACGGCACAGGCAACACCGAAGGGCACGGAGAATAATGTCGTGATAAAGGTGAGTAACAATGTACCGGTAATAGCTGGCAGTATTCCTCCTTTAGTCATAGCCGCTACCGGGGGCTGGCTTACAAACTGCCACGATAATACAGATAATCCTTTTGAAAAGATATCCCATAGGATGACGCCCAAAAACAGGCAGACGATGAACGTACTACCTGTTAATATCAACCAGTTAAACCATTTTCTCATGCCTGAAATTTTCTCAACCTGTTAGCGGCATATTCCCCAACGAGGTTGATGATTAATGTAATTAAGAACAACACTGCTGCGATAGCAAAGAGCGCAAAGTAGTGGGTGGTGCGGTAAGGCACCTCTCCCATTTCGATGGCAATGGTAGCAGTGATGGTTCTGATAGAATCCAGGAAACCTGTGGGCATCTCGGCAGTATTGCCGGTGGCCATGAGTACTGTCATTGTTTCGCCGAGGGCTCTGCCTAATCCTAACAACACGGCAGCTATTAATCCCGGGTAGGCAGCGGGTATGACCACTCTATACAAGGTTTGCCATTGATTGGCCCCTAGTGCCAGCGAAGCTTCGCGATGACTTCGGGGGATGGCATTGATCGCATCTTCACTGATGGTAATGATGGTAGGTAATGCCATCACTGCCAATAAGATAGAACCATTGAGGGCATTCAATCCATTCGCAATACCAAATATCTTTGCAATACCCGGTCCTACCAGTGTAATACCCAGGAAACCAATGGCCACAGAGGGGATGGCAGCCAGCATTTCGATAACAGGTTTTAATACGACCTGCAATTTTCGTGGCGCCAGTTCTGAAAGGAAGGCGGCACATAATATACCCAATGGCACCGCGATGATCATAGACCCAAAAGCCACCAAACCCGTGCTCACGAGCAATGGAATGATGCTATAGGCATTCTTGGAATTATCCGGATCCCACTGTGCGCCAGTAAAAAAGTCGATGGGAGGTACATCGAAAAAGAAGCTTACACTGTTGTAAAACAACATAATGAAAATTCCTGCCAGCAAGGCAATGGTGAGTAAGCCAGTCGTTTTAAATACCTGTTTCATGAGCCAATCCATCCTTTCCCGCCTTTTGATACGCATAAAGATTATTTTTTTGGGTAGAATATAACAGTTTGAAAATCAGCATTAGGTTATAGAAGCATCGAAGAGCAATCGAAGAGCAATCGAAGAACAATCGAAGAACAGTCGAAGAGCAGTCGAAGAACAGTATAAGCGCAGTCTAAGAAAGCTTATAGAAATGGATCCATTATCTATTTTCCAACTGGATAATACCCTCCTGTCTTAATTATTTTCTGGCCTTCGGCACTTTGCTCAAAATCGATGAAAGGCCTTACCTGTATTGAATCTTTCGCTCTGAAGTATTGGAACAGGGGACGCTGGAAGAAGTACTTTCCTTCTTCAATTTTTGCAGCATCCAGGGGTGACACTGCATCCACTTTGTCTGTAGTATACACCGGTAATACTTTTATCCCTTTGTTGGCCCCGGCGCTCACATATCCGGCGCCTACATAGCCGATGCCGGAGTGATCTGCACGAATGGCTTCCACGATCTGTGCATTGCCATTCATTTGTTTTGCGCGTGGAGAGAAAGCGATATGCAAACGATCTTTTACAAAATCATGCGTTCCGGAATTACTTTGACGCCCATAAATGTTCACCGGCAGGTGCTTTCCCGTAATCTGCTCCCAATCCCGGACCTTTCCACTCAGCACATCAGCCAGCTGTTGGGTACTGATAGATTCCATTGGAAGATCATCGGCTACGATAAAGGCGATGGCATCCTGTGCAAAAATGAATGAATCGAGCGCGATGCCTTTTTCCAGGAACAAGGCCACCTCTTTATCATTGATCCTCCTGCTGGAATTGGCAATATCTGCCGTGCCATTCAGCAGGGAGGCGATACCCAATCCGGAACCACCACCGGATACGGAAACGAATAAAGAAGGTTTGTAATGATGAAATGACTCTGCAAACTGTACGGCAAGGTTAACTTCGGTATCTGATCCCTTCACTTTCACTGTCTTATTGCCCGAACAGGATAACAGCACAATGCCCAGAATGAGGAATGAATACTTCATATGGATAAGATATCAATTCCCAATCCAAAAACTTTAACAACTGTATTAACTTACTATTAATTAAACTTGTAAAACAGGGGCATATCACTTAAGAAAAATTGCTACCCTGATCGCTCCAAGAGCCCGGTATTATCAACTTATTCAATTAAATTTGCCGCTTAAACATTGCTGCGCTGAAAAAGGTACGTAAAATAATCACGATTGTTCTCCTTAGTATACTGGGTTTGGCTATCCTTCTGGGTATCCTGGTCAACATCCCTGCAGTACAGAATTTCCTTGTTCAGCAAGCAATCACCCGACTCTCGCACCAGCTGAAAACAAGGGTAGACCTCAAGCATGTAGATATCCGTCTCTTCAATAGCCTTCGCCTGGAAGGTCTCTATATCGAAGACCGGAACAAAGATACTTTGCTATATGCCGGTACTGCCCAGGTAAAGATCACCGACTGGTTCTTTGTGCAGGATAAGCCGGTGCTCAAATACATCGGCCTGGATAATGCCAGCATCAACTTAATACGTACCCGCAAAGATTCTCTCTGGAACTACGATTTCATCATCGACGCCTTTGCCAGTGCACCAGATACATCGAAAACAAAGAAGCCTTCCAGCGGCGTATCGATCGACCTTCGTAAGATCGACCTCACGAATGTCAGGATCAACCAGGTAGACCAGTGGATTGGTGAAGACTACTACGTAACTGCCAAACAAATTTACCTGGATGCCAAGAACCTGGATCTGCAGCAACACAATATTGACATACAGGAGCTGAAACTGGACAAGCCATCGTTTATCATTTCCAGTTATAAGTCCTCACCCCTGCGTCACAAAAAACCAAAAGCAGACAAAGAAGAGCTGACAGATACTACTGCTATTCCTGAGCTTCGCTGGAACAGTGCCAACTGGAAACTGCTGGTCAAAGAAGTCTCGATCAAAGACGGCCTCTTTGGCGTAGACGACCCGGATGATACCACTGCTGTAACAGCCGGTTATTTTGCACCGAATCACATACGCTTCCAGAAAATAAATCTACAGCTCACCAATACGACATTAGTAAAAGACAGTATCCTGGGCGACCTGACCTTCAGTACAAAAGAACGTAGCGGATTTGAAGTAAAGAAACTCTCTGCACGCTTTAAGATGTCGCCAGTGGAAATGGAGTTCTCTCACATGGACCTCCTGACAGCCAACAGTCACCTCCGTGATTATTACACCATGCAATATGCCGATATCAGTGATATGAACGATTATATCAACCTGGTATTCATGCGTGCACATATTGTAAACAGTAAACTATCTTCTGACGATATTGCTTTCTTTGCACCGGAACTGAGGGACTGGAAAAAGGTAGTCACCCTCTCTGGCGATGCCCGTGGACCGGTGTCAAACCTGAAAGCGAATAATATAGAACTCTCTGACAATGCAGGTACACACCTGAAAGGAGGTTTGGAAATGCGTGGGCTGCCTGATATCGCGGAAACCTTCATCGACTTCCATGCCGATGAACTAACCACTAATGGCGGGGAAATCCTGAGCATTGCCCCTTCCCTGCGCAACGTGGAGCCACTGCGTATTGACAAACTGAGCAACATTCTCTTCCAGGGTAGCTTTACAGGGTTTATCAATGACTTTGTGGCCTATGGTAAGTTCCAGACTAACCTGGGTAACCTGAATTCTGACTTGAACTTCAAGACCAGCAAGGATGTGCCGGTATACTCCGGTAGTCTGACCACGAATGATTTCAATATGGGTACCTTGCTGGATGTACCCCAACTCTCCACCGTGTCGCTAAGTGCGAAGGTAAACGGCGCAGGTTTCAACTTTAAAACACTGAATGCAACAGTAGATGCGGATGTACAGAAAATTACGCTCTACGACTACACCTATACCAATATCAAGACGAAGGGTGAGATGAACAGGAAGTTCTTCAACGGTTCGCTCGCAGTGGGTGACCCTAACCTTGATATGGACTTTGCCGGTACCATTGACTTCAATGCGCCGGTGCCCGTGTTCCGTTTTGATGCTGACATCCGACACAGCAACCTGAAGGCCATGCGCCTCACGGATGACTCCCTCACTTTCCAGGCAAAACTGGACCTGAACTTTGCGGGTAGTAATATCGATAACTTCGATGGTTCTGCACGTGTGTACGATGTATCGCTGTACCGCAAGCTACACAGACTGGAATTTGACTCACTGAATGTATCTACACATCTGGAGAACAATATCAAGGTACTGGCTATTCAGGGTAGTGAGATCAGCGGGTTTGTGAAAGGGAACTATAGTTTTATGGACCTGCCGGATGCATTCAAACTGTTGCTCAATAAATACTACCCCAGCTATTTCCCTACAGCACCGACCAAAGAGATTAAGCAGGATTTCTCCTTTTCCTTCCAGATGGGAGAAGTGGATAAGCTGATCAAGGGTTTTACAGACAAGGTGACGGGTTTTGACCAGTCTAAAATAGATGGGTCGCTGAATACGGTGAATGGCAACCTGTCGCTGAATGTATTTGTTCCACAGGCGGGCTATGGCGGGTATATGGTGAATGACCTGCAACTGAAAAGCTCCGGTAATTTTGATAAGATTGACATCAGTACAAGTATAGGCAGGGTTACCAGTGGAGACAAGGTATTACTACAGCACCCATTGATCCTGGCCAGTTCCGGCAAAGATACTTCTTACCTGAAAGTAGACCTGCAGGCACAGGACACTTCCTCCCTGGATGGTTTCTATGCCAGGGTGATCACTGTATCGGATGGGGTGAAGATCAGCTTCCTGAATAGTGCCTTTACCGTAAATGAAAGACAGTGGAATGTGACACCGGGCAATGAAATCTATTGGAGTAAGAACTTCCTCACCGTACATAACCTGAAGGTGACGCGCAATGAACAGAGCGTGTCCGTAGAAACCAACGAATACAACCCGGATGAGTCTGCCTTCATGATCAACCTGAAGAACCTGAACCTGGCCGATGTAATTCCGGCGCAATTGACGCCTATGCGTATAGAGGGACAGGCAGACGGGAAGATCCTGATCACAGACCCGATGCGGAACCTGGATATAGATGCGGATATTGTGACCAAAGAACTACGACTGGACAATGACTCCATCGGGCTGGTATCTTTTGCAGGGGGATATAGTCAGGGCACCGGCGAAGCCACATTTGAATTACATAGTGATAATGCCGGTAAGAACCTGGATGCAAAGGGAAGTGTGGGATTAACGAAAGAAAATAACAGACTGGAAGGTACAGTGAACCTGAAGGGTGTAGACCTGGTATTGCTGGATCGCTTTGTAAAAGATTATGTGACAGATCTGAAAGGGCAGGTAAATGGGCAGATCAATGTGAGTGGCACTACAGAACTGCCTTCGGTGAAAGGGAACCTGAAAGTGGATAGTGCGAAAGTAAGGGTATTGTACCTGGGTACAAATTATACCATTCCTAAGTTGAACATTAATATAGATGATAACCTGATTGAGTTTGGCAACTTCACCATTATTGATAAGAACAACAGTAAAGCAAGTGGTAGTGGATATATTTCTCATGATCATTTCAATGCACTGACGTTCGACTTTGATGTAACGGCGAGAAACTTTGTCTTCCTGGGTACAGGTGCGGCGGATAGTGATCTCTTTTATGGAGATGTGATTGCGGATGGAAAGGTTTATTTCCAGGGTCCGTTAAATGATATGGTATTGAAAGTGCAGGCAAAGCCGGATAAGGGTACCCATTTCTACCTGCCATTGTCGGATAGTAAGGATATCGGGAAGTCGGATTACATTACCTTCAAAACCTATGGTACAGAGATGAAGGAAGAGAAGCGGAAGAAGAAGGATAACGTGAAGCTGAATGTGAAACTGGATATATCTGCTACCCCTGATGCACAGATTGATGTGATTATGGATGCTGCGAGTGGTGATATGATTTCTGCCAATGGTACCGGAAACCTTCAGATCAATGTAAACCTGGATGGAGATTTTACCATGTTTGGGAACTATGAGATCAACCTGGGTAGCTATAATTTTACTTTGCAAAGGCTGACCAGCTGGAAGTTTGATATCGACAAGAGCAGTTCAATTACCTGGAATGGCGATCCGCAGGCAGCGAAGGTAGATATACATGCAAAGTATTCTTTGCCAAAAGTGAGTTTGTACAACCTGGTGGGAACGGCTTCTACCACAACAGATAAACTGGCGACCCGTACAGAGCGGGTGGATATCCTGATTAACCTGCGGGGGGAGTTGATGAAACCTGATATTTCTTATGAGATCAATCTGCCAGAGGTAGGGTCACTGGCATATGAAAGTGGTGTGGCAGCGAAACTGAAGGAAATAAACCAGGATCAGAATAAGGCCTTGCAACAGATGGCGGGGTTGTTGCTCTTTAACCAGTTCCTGCCTGAAGATCCGAGTTCGGGAGGTGCGAGTGTGGCGATCACAGGTAAGAATAGTGTGGGACAGGCATTGAGTGCGCAGGCACAGGCGATATTGAATAATATAACCGGGGCACTGCTCAAGAACAGTGGTATTGGTGTGAATGTGAAC
>Ga0316604_10002827_pt1 | contig 12810 bp, 11 predicted proteins | sample OWC_soil_day20_C_FD_207650 | JGI IMG/M metagenome (GOLD analysis project Ga0316604, IMG submission 207650) | Wetland soil microbial communities from Old Woman Creek delta, Ohio, United States - OWC_soil_day20_CT | ecosystem: Environmental > Terrestrial > Soil > Wetlands | place: USA: Ohio... | reverse complement strand
ACAGAAGAGACAGGTAATCAACAACAAAACAAGAAGAAGTGTGTAAAATTAATCTTTTTGTTTCGCTATTCAATAACATATTATTTCATATCTTTACAACATGTATCGTTTTATAGCTAATTAATTGTATCTCTTATATTCTTCGTATACATCAATTCACCCCCAAGCTGAGGGTGAATTATTCAGTATCCCACGCTTGGTTAAAAGCAAAGATAACATACTGGCACAATATTCACTTGAATCGAGTAGCCAACCCATTGGCGTTTCTGAGTATATCTTTCTCAATTCGTGACGCAGTGCGTCACGAATTGAGAAAGACGCATTATCGAAAACTCATTTCGGTAGAAAATGAATAAGTTCGCATGTGGTATATGAATGAGGCGGCCAAGGAAAATTGATCGAGCCCACAACTCGCTCGGCAAATTTTCGTGCGCTACTACGAAAGACTGTAATCTAGCGCCACCTAAGAAGCTGTAAAAAATGAAGCCGTTGAACTTTTAGAAAAACCGGCCACAGAAGAATTCATTCGGAACCCTTATATATTGAACTTCATGGACATCAAAGAAGATTCATCCTATTTTGAGAAGGACATTGAGCAAGGATTAATAGACAATATGCAATCTTCTCTGTTAGAGTTAGGAAAAGGCTTTTCCTTTGTGGCCCGACAAAGACGAATGCAATAACAAACATTATTACTACACTAAGAGAAGATGAAATAAAAGATTATCAAGTTCGTAATCTTTCTACTTAAATATTTTGAATAACCAAAAGAATGCGTATATTTGCATTCGTAACCCAATTACTCAGATATAAATGAATCTAAAGATTAAAGATATAGCCCTCATCCGATCGGGAATCTACCAAAAAGATTCCCCCGATGAAGATATTCTATACCTACAGGTAAAAGACTTTAAGCAAAACGGAGAACTAAAAAAAGAAGAGATAAAATCAAGCATTAAGAAAGAAGACAAAATAGAAAGTCATTTACTTTATGATGGCGACTTGCTCTTTGCAGCAAAGGGTACATCAAACTTCTGTGCATTATATAATATAAATATAGGAAAAGCCGTCGCCTCCTCTTCTTTTTTTGTAATAAGGGTAAACAGTCCTATCATTGCTCCAGAATATCTATGCTGGTATCTTAATACCTCCAAGGTATTGAGACAATTAAGTGCAAATGCTGTAGGAAGCTCTACACCGTCAATAACAAAACCGATGCTAGAAGAGCTTGAAATCAGCATCCCGGACATTGAAAAACAAAGAGCCATTGTAGTTTTTAGCGAACTACAAGACGAAGAATTCGCCCTGCATTTACGCATCGCACAAAAAAAGAAAGAGCTGACAGACCACATTCTTAACAAAATCATAAAAAAATAAATAACCAAATGGAAATAAGAACAAGACAAGAAGACATCAACAGAATTGTATGGAAAGCATGTGATACTTTCCGAGGAGTAATTGACCCAAGCCAATACAAAGACTACATTCTCACGATGTTATTTCTCAAATATGTAAGTGATGTCCATAAAGCCAAATATAATGAATATATAGCAAAATACGACGGAGACGCCACAAGGGCAGAAAGAGCAATGAAACGAGAACGCTTCAATGTTCCGGCTGAAAGCTCTTTCGATTATTTGTTTGAACATAGAAACGAAAACAATATAGGTGAACTTATAAACATCGCATTGGCCAACCTCGAAGAAGCAAATCGCGAGAAGATGAGCAGCGAAGATGGAAGCGGTATTTTTCGCAACATAGACTTTAACAGTAGCAATTTGGGGGATGCTAAAGATAAAAATATTCGTTTGAAAAATTTATTACTAGATTTCTCTAGTGAGAAAATGAACTTCAACGAATCATATTTGGAAGGGAACGATATCATCGGAGATGCCTACATGTATCTGGTTTCTACCTTTGCGAGTGAATCCGGCAAAAAAGCCGGCGACTTCTTCACACCGGCAGAAGTTTCTTCTTTGCTGGCCAAGTTAACTAAAAGCAAGCCCGGAGCAAGAATCTGCGACCCTACTTGTGGTTCCGGCTCCTTACTAATTAAAGCCGGACAAGAAGTTGACGGGAATAATTTTTCTCTCTATGGACAAGAATTAAATGGAAGTACCTGGGCATTAGCCATGATGAATATGTTCCTTCACGGGTTTGATAGTGCCATCATCCGATGGGGAGATACCTTGCGAACTCCCAAGCTTAAAGAGGGCGATGAACTAATGAAGTTTGATACTGTTGTGGCAAATCCTCCCTTCAGCCTCGATAAATGGGGAGCAGATGAAGCAGACGAAGATCTTTATCATCGCTTCTGGCGTGGTGTTCCGCCAAAGAGTAAAGGTGATTGGGCATTTATCAGTCACATGATAGAAGTAGCTTACGAAGGACACGGCAAAGTGGGAGTTGTTATACCCCATGGCGTTTTGTTTAGAGGAGCAAGTGAAGGCAAAATCCGCAAACAAACAATCGAAGAGAATCTATTGGAAGCCGTGATAGGATTACCGGCCAACCTATTCTTCGGTACAGGCATTCCGGCAGCGATTGTTATCTTTAATAAAGGGAAGAAGAGCAATAACGTACTGTTTATTGATGCCAGCAAAGAATTTGAAAACGGCAAGAATCAAAATAAGCTTCGCCCGAAAGATATAGAGCATATTGTTACCACCTACCGTACATTCACCAATGGAGAACTGGAAGCTGGAGTAGCTGAAGACAAATATGCCTATGTGGCTACCCCCGAAGAAATAGCAGAAAACGACTTTAATCTCAATATTCCCCGCTATGTAGATACTTTTGAGGAGGAAGAAGAAATAGATATCTCTGCTGTACAAAAAGAGATAGACCAGCTGGAAATAGAGCTGAAAGAAGTACAAGAGAAGATGAAAGGGTATTTAAAAGAATTGGGATATTAATATATAATAGGTGAAACCATGAGCGATATAAAGAACCATTTCGGTGAGATCACCAAAATGGTCGAGATAGGAAGATTCGTCACGGTGCCCAGAGTTTACCTACAGCGGAGAACATAAAAGCGATTGAGGGGAAAGAACAAAAATGGTTGAAGGACGATGAAACAAGATAACGAACATATACCAGAAGGATATAGAGATTCTCCGTTAGGGGTTATTCCAGAAGGATGGGAAGTGGAAAGATTAGGGGAAATATGCCCAGTTTTCAAAAGCGGATACTCAATTACATCACAAAAAATATTCGAACAAGAAGAATATCCTGTTTATGGTGGAAATGGGCTGCGCGGATATACTAATACCTACACTCACAATGGAAAATACATTTTAATAGGAAGGCAGGGAGCTCTATGTGGAAACATAAATTTTGTAGATGGGGAAATTTATATATCGGAACATGCGATTGCGGTACAGCCTAATGAAAAGAACAACATTAAATTTTTAATGTACAAATTAGATTTTTGGAAACTTAATCGCTATTCAGAATCATCTGCTCAGCCCGGGCTATCAGTAGAGAAACTTATCAAATACAGAATTGCTCTTCCTCCTCTTCCCGAGCAGAAGAAAATAGCAGAAATATTAAACACATGGGATGAAGCCATTGAACTACAATCAAAATTGGTCGATTCACTTACTCGTCGCAAACGCGGGCTGATGCAGCAACTGTTAAAAGGAAAGCAACGATTATCAGGGTTTAGTGAAAAATGGAAGGAAGTAAGAATTGAAGATATAGGGAAAGTTATTACAGGAAATACCCCAAGCATGCAAAAATCAGAATATTATGGGGATTATATTTGTTGGGCTACAGCTGTGGATTTTAATGGTATATATATTTATGATACTAAAATAAAGCTCTCCTTAAAAGGGAAGAAACAAGCACGCTTTGCGCCTAAAGGCTCTATACTTGTGACTTGCATTGCCTCTATTGGCAAAAATGCTATAGCTGGAATAGAATTAGCATTCAATCAACAAATCAATGCAATAATTCCAAATAATAATTTTGATTCTGAATTCATCTATTATCAAATAGACAATTCAAAACATATTTTGGAGACATATGCTGGTGCAGGAGCCGTGCAGATAATCAATAAAGAAACTTTTAGGAAAATAAAGATTAAAATACCTTCTTTTATTGAGCAGAAAGCAGTAGCTAATATATTGACTACCGCTGACCTTAACATAAAATTGGCAAAAAAAAACCTTGTTCAAATTCAACTCCAGAAGCGCGGGCTTATGCAACAACTATTAACGGGGAAAAGACGTGTAAAATTATAAACCCTTAATATTTAAGATTATGGCAAGAGAAGTAATAAAGATTTCTTTGACAGAATTTATGAACTACGTAAACAAGTCAGGCAGTGCGAAAACAACTATTGTTGTAAATGCAAAAACCAAAAGAGAAGAAGAATATCAATTCTATAAAGACTATTGGCTAAAGTTGAGAGAAAAGATTAAGGAGGTACATAAAAAGAAACTTTCTAAGGAAGATTTAAGAACCATAGTCGAAGAAGTTCACGAGGACAAACAAGAAAATTACAATGCAGCCGTTAATGGATATTGTTCTTTTTGGGGAAAGAAAAAAGTTGAATGGGTAAATCCCCCCAGAAAGACCTGGAGTATCGGAGATATTCGTGTAGAACTAAACCCCGAACTTGGATTAAAAATAAAAGACAAAATCTATTTCATAAAACTATTCACCACCTCTAAGAGTGATATTGATAAGATGCATGCAGATATGATACTTACGTTAATGGAAAAAGAACTCAGAGATAAGACTATAGATAATGCTCTATTTGGAGTTTTAGATATAAAAAGAGGAAAATTATTCGAATACAAAAAGAATGACGAAAAGCTTTACTCTCTATTAAAAGCTGAGGCTCGTAGCTTTGAGTCACTATGGAATGAATTATAACAATATAAAAACAATTAAAACTTAGAATCATGGGAAATAGAAAAGAAATTCATGTTGTTCCTAATTCCGAAAGAGGTGGCTGGGATGCTAAACGAAACAATGCTGACAGAGCATCAAAACACTTTGAGAAGAAAGATGACGCTATCGGTTGGGCAAAAGAAGTTGCGAAAAAAGATAATGCAGAATTAATTCCACATAGAAAGGATGGTCAAATTCAGAACCCAAATAGTTATGGAAATGATCCTTGCCCTCCAAAGGATAAAGAATAATATATGATGAAAGAAATACACTTTAATTTATATATTGGTTCTCAAGATGACTACGAAAACATTGTAAAGCATCAAGATGGCTGGTTTATCATACATGCATGTAAAGAGCCTTATCATCGCAAAGCATTAGGATACGTAGGAAGATCTGCACCGAAAGATCATTCAGAATATCTAATTGCATACCGTGAAAACCATTTAATTCTAAATTTGGTTGATGCCCCCGATCCTGCATACATCTCTAAAGAAATTATTGATGAAGCAATTAAAGCTATCGACCTTAATATTATGGATAAGAAAGTGTTAGTGCATTGCAATCAAGGGCAGTCTCGCTCAGCCACAATAGGACTTTTGTATTTACATCACAGTCGTCTCATCTCCGACAATTTTGAAGATGCTGAGAAAGAGTATTTGGAGTTGTACCCTTGGTATAATCCAGCTAATGGTATGCGAATGTTTGCGATTCAAAATTGGAGTAACTATTAAAGAAAAAAGAATATGGCATACCCTATAGAGAGAAAACTGGTTGTAGCTGTAGCTTCAAGCGCTTTGTTTGATTTATCTGAATCACACAAGGTGTACAGAGAAGAAGGCGTTATTGCCTATAAAGAATATCAAGAAAGAAACATTAACAATGTTCTCAATAAAGGAGTGGCGTACCCTTTTATCAAAAGGTTATTAAACTTAAATAACGTCTTTGCAGAAGAACAACCTGTTGAAGTTGTTTTATTATCTCGCAATAGCCCAGAGACAGGACTACGCGTTTTCAAAACGATTCAGCACTACGGTTTAAATATCTCTAGGGCAGGTTTTTTTTCTGGTGGGTCTCCATATAAATATCTTCCGGCATTCAATGCATCATTATTCTTATCTGCCGACGAGGAAGATATAAAGAAGGCTTGCCAATCTGGCTATGCAGCAGGGCGAGTTCTAGATTCAAAAATGAATGATGATGAAATTGATGATGAGTTAAGACTTGCATTTGACTTTGATGGCGTATTGGTTACTGACGAAGCAGAACAGATATACCAAAAAGATGGAATGCCTGCATTTCATAAGCACGAAACAGATTTAGCTGAAACACCTCTAGATCCAGGATTATTAGGTGAACTATTTAAGAAAATATCATATTTTCAAAAAATGGAAACACGGAGGCAGTTAAAAGATCCACATTATAAAAGGATACTAAATACATCTATAGTTACGGCACGTAATGCACCATCCCACGAAAGACTTATCAATACAATTAAGAGTTGGGGTGTGGATGTTAATGAGGCTTTCTTTTTAGGTGGAATTGACAAATCCAGAATATTGGATATATTACACCCACACATGTTCTTTGATGATCAATTAGGGCACTTATCTAATTTGAAAAATATCCCAGCAGTACATATACCATTCGGCATAACTAATAAAGCACCATGCATAGATCCTTCAAAGAAGACCACATAAGCCAAATTCTTGTACTACAATTATTGCAGAAACTTGGCTATACCGACCTCTCACAAGAGGAGATATTAGAGCTTCGTGACGGCAAAACCACCAGTAATTGTTGGGAACTGTGTTGCATAAGCAATTGCAAGAAATCAATTATGAGATTTAATTGATAAGTGGTCAAGTAGGTGGTCAAGTAACGGAGACAAGAAGAAATTATTAGAGCTAATTATTCAATATCCTCAATATTGGTAGAAACAATGGAAGAAAATAAAATAAGACGACAAGAATATGACGATGCATTGCCAGATGTAATCCCGCAAGATTGGGCTACTAAACACATTACTAGCTTTAGTGAATTATCTGTTATCATAAAACAGACTCACGAAACGACTCAGACAGCAGCAATAAAAGCAATTAATAGAATTTCAACTCTTCGTAATTGGTTGATAGGTTATTATATTATAGAATTTGAGCAAAACGGTAAAGACCGAGCTGTCTATGGAGATAGATTACTAAAACGGTTAGAAGAGTCCGTAGCCACTAAAGGGTTGAATGAAACACTCTTTAAAGTTTCACGTATCTTCTACAGAGATTATCCACAAATTCGCGAGTTACTTTCTATTGAAGAAAAGAATGCAATAAGTGCGATGCCGTCGCACGAATTCAAAACATCGGCATCAACGCTCATTGGCTCTCTATCTTTTTCACATATACGAGAAATGCTGACCATCGAAGATCCGCTTGCTCGCTACTTCTATGAAACAGAATGTATAAAGTGTTGCTGGAGCGTAAAGGAGTTACGCAGACAAATTTCATCGAACCTATTTACTCGCTGTGGGATTAGCAAAAATCCGGAAGAATTAATGATGACTTTACAAAACCAAGATTACAATATAAAGGACGATATCAAACAGCCTTTTACTTTTGAATTTTTAGGATTATCTGCTAAAGACATAGTAACAGAGAGAGATTTGGAACAATCTCTAATAGATCACTTACAAGATTTTTTATTAGAACTTGGCAAAGGATTTTGTTTTGAAGCTAGACAGAAGCGAATAATCATTGATGATGAATATTATTTTGCAGATCTGGTATTCTATCACCGTCTACTGCATTGTAACGTAATCATAGAATTGAAGAATGATGAATTCCACCATGAATATTTGGGGCAATTGAATGCTTATGTTTCTTATTATAAAGAGAACGAAATGCACGATGGTGATAATTTACCGATAGGGATATTGTTATGTACACGCAAGGGTAAAAAAATGGTGGAATACGCTATTGCCGGAATGGACAACCATTTATTTGTTTCCACCTACTTGCTTCAGCTTCCTGATAAAAGTACTTTGGAAAATTTCTTATTAGCCCAAATAAATCATTAAGATATATAACGGTTTTACAAATAAGCGACTCAGAATTATGGACAACATTTCATTCAAAGAAGACCACATAAGCCAGATCCCTGCACTACAGTTATTGCAGAAGTTGGGTTACACTTATCTCTCGCAAGAAGAGGCATTAGAACTTCGTGGTGGCAAAACCACCAATGTGCTATTGGACGCTGTTTTGCGTAAACAATTGCAGGAAATCAATTCTGAGATTCAGGTAAGTGGGACAAAGACTTCCTTTTTTTCCGCCCAAAACATTGAGAATGGAGTGGTAGCTATGCGGAATATTGCAATGGATGAAGGTTATATTTCTGCTAATGAAACGGTTTATAATTTTTTGACGTATGGCAAAGCATTGGAACAAAGCGTAGATGGCGACAAGAAAAGTTATAATCTGCAATACATTGATTGGAAACATCCTGAACGCAATATCTTTCACGTTACAGAAGAGTTTGTAGTTTGCCGCGCAGGTATGACGGATACATATAGACCGGATATTGTTTTGTTTGTCAATGGCATTCCTTTGGTGGTTATTGAGTGCAAACGTCCGGATATCAAAGATTCTTTGGAACAAGCTATCTCGCAACATTTACGTAATCAGAAAGAAGATGGTATACGTGGGTTATATATGTATTCGGCTTTGCTTCTGAGCATTGCCACTTCGTTTGCTTCGTATGCTACAACAGGTACGCCGGAAAAGTTCTGGGCTAAATGGAGAGAACAGTTTAGTACTAAAGAAGAAGAACTAACCCATCAGTCAGAATTATACAGATTAGTGAACCAACCATTAAAAGAAGAGCAGCGTAAGAGCCTCTTTACATCCCGTTATCATTATGTAGAAGAGCATTTCAAAGAGATGGCGGTAGCAGCCGTATCTCCTACTCTGCAAGATGAATATCTGTATTGTCTGTGTCGTCCGCAGCGTTTGCTGGAAATCATATTCAACTTTACTCTTTATGATAATGGTATAAAGAAGGTGGCGCGCTATCAACAATTCTTTGCCGTAAAAAAAACAATGGATAGAATACGTACAATAGAAGAAGGCAAGAGAAAAGGCGGTGTGATCTGGCACACACAGGGAAGCGGAAAATCATTGACCATGGTGATGCTGGCACAAGCCATTGTTTTAGATAAATCGATTCAGAATCCAAAGATTGTATTGGTGACCGACCGAACAGATTTGGACAGGCAAATAACAGGTACGTTTAAGAAATGTGGCACGTATGCATTAAATGCTAAAACAGGCGCACATCTGGTAGAATTGTTGGAAAGTACAACAGATGCTGTAATCACCACCATCATTAATAAATTTGAGACGGCTGTTCGTCGCATAAAGAAACCATTGGAGAGCCACAATATATTTATCCTTATTGATGAAGCACATCGTAGTCAATACGGAGAAATGGCCATAAAGATGCAACAAACCTTGCCCAACGCTTGCTGTATTGCTATGACGGGTACTCCTTTGATGAAAAAGGAAAAAAGTACCGCTCTCAAATTCGGTGGGATGATAAGGCCTGTATATACTGTAGATCAAGCGGTAAAAGATGGAGCGGTAGTTCCTTTGTTGTATGAAGGACGCATTGTACCCCAAACGGTTCACGAAAATGCGATAGATAATTATTTTAATATGGTTTGTGAACCATTGACTGACTATCAGCAGGTTGATTTAAAAAAGAAATTCAGCCGGGCCGAACAGCTCAATGAAGCCGAACAACGCATTTACGCCATTGCATGGGATATATCACGGCACTTTAGAGATAATTGGCAAGGCACAAAGTTCAAAGGTCAGTTGGTATGTCCTAAAAAACGTATAGCCATTAAGTACAAAGAGTTCTTAGATGAAATTGGTATCATTTCTACCGAGGTACTAATTACTTCTCCGGATGACCGTGACGATGAAGATACTGCTTATGGAGATACCGGAAGTATGGAAAAGGCTTTTTGGAAAAAAATGATGGACGAACATGGAACACCCAAGAAATATGAAACAAATCTTATCAATCGTTTTAAAAATGCTGATTCTCCGGAAATAATGATTGTGGTAGATAAGTTGCTGACGGGATTCGATGAGCCAAAAAATACAGTGATGTATTTAGATAAGAACCTAACAGATCACACCTTGCTTCAAGCGGTTGCTCGTGTAAACAGAGTATGCGATGACAAAGAATTTGGATACATTATCGACTATTATGGTGTGCTGAGTAAACTGAATGATGCATTGGGGTTGTATGCTGACTACGATTCTGAAGAGATTACCGATATACAGCAAACATTGATTGATATCAAAGAAGAAATTGCCAAGTTGCCGCAATTATACTCTGACCTATGGGGCATATTTAAAGAAATTCCAAACAAACGAGATTTTGAAGCATATAGCCAATTACTCCGCTATGAAGACAAGCGTCAAGATTTCTATGATAAACTCACTGCATTTGCCCGTTGTTTGAAAATAGCTCTTTCGTCTGTAGATTTTCATAAAGAAACCAATGAAACAGATATCTGTAAATACAAAGATGATTTAACTTTGTTCTTAAAGTTAAGAAGCGCTGTTCAGGAGCGTTATTCGGATGCTATTAATTATAAGCAATTTGAAGGGCAGATTCTAAAGTTGATCAATACACATATTGAAAGTGGAGAGGTGAGAACCATTACTGAGTTGGTAAACATCTTCGATAAAGAAAAATTTGAAGCCGAGGTAGAAAAGATTACAGGAAAAGCAGCCAAAGCCGATACCATTGCTTCGAGAACGACCAAATACATCAATGAGAAGATGGAAACAGATCCCGCTTTCTATAAAAAATTCTCGGAGATGTTGAAAGAAACCATCGCCGATTATGAACAAGGACGCATAGATGAAGCTGAGTATTTGAAACGGGTATTGAAACATAAAGAGGAAGTGTTGGCCCATACAGATAATGAAATACCGCAAGAGCTGGTTGATAATAATGTGGGTAAAGCATTCTTCGGCTTAAGCCTGGAAGTATATAAATCCATTCAATCAGAACAAAACAATGCTGTAGACTGGAAGCAGGTAGCCTTGGAAACTTCATTAGCTTTTGATACTATCATCAAGCCTAGAGTTATTATAGATTGGCAAACAAACACAACATTAATTGGAAAAATAAAAATAGATTTGGAAGATTTCCTTATTGATGAAATTAAACGTAAATACGATCTTCAACTGACTTTCGAAGATATGGATGCGATCATTGACCAATGTGTGGATGTTGCTAAATTATGGTATAAGTAATGGAGAATACGATTGATTATGGAACTTCTAAAATAGCATTCAACGTTCAATATTCAAATAGGAAGACACTAACAATTGCCGTTTTGCCCAATGGAAACGTAATAGTGAAGGCTCCTGGCGATACAACCATTGAAGCTATTAAGAAGAAAGTACATAAACGGGCATCCTGGATTATCAAACAACAGCAATATTTCAGGTCTTTTGGAGAAAGAACATCAAAACGAAGATTCATCAGTGGAGAATCTCATTTGTATTTGGGGCGTCAATATCTGTTACGTGTTACAATAGGAAAACCTGATTGCATAAAATATAAGGGACGCTATTTTGAAATAGTTTGTTCATCCAAGTCTAAGGCTAAAGATTTAATGAATGATTGGTATCGAGTACATGCAAAAATAAAGTTCGCAGAAATTGCGGAACCGATTATTCAACGATTTCAGCGATACAATGTAGAGCCAACTGTTATTTATATTCAGGAGATGAATAATCGTTGGGGCAGCTGCACCAACAGTAGGAAAATAATTCTTAATACAGAACTAATTAAAGCAGCTCGCCCTTGTATAGAGTATGTTATTACTCATGAGCTTTGTCACCTTATTCATCGGAATCACACAAAGGCGTTTTACGAATTACTGTCTGTTGAGATGCCGGATTGGGAAAGATGGAAGAATAAATTAGAGCAAACATTAATATAAAAAAACTAAATGCGAATCAAATTGATTGATAATTATAACCTTTGTCCGAATTGTCACGCTATGCTACATAGAGGTATAGGCGGATAAACATTAACTATCGAAGAATTGAAACAAAAAAAATAAATAATAACAATGGAACAAAAAACTTGTAGCGAATGCTCCTTACGAGCAAAATATGATAAGAACCGCAAATCATTATTGGGACGGTTCTGGCGGTGGCATATCAACTTCTGTCCCGGATGGAAGGCTTATTTCAAGTCGCTTTCTCCTGAAGAGCAAGCGGAATTGAGAAAGGAATATAATTTCAAGAAATACTAAGCTTCTTAAAGTAGTAAGGCTTAATTCTAGCAGTTATTACACAGAAAATCGGGTTTAATCCGAATATCTGCGTAAAAATTACTATGTTTGCACTTTACAGCAAAGCATACGCTTACGAATATAACAAAGCAATTCAGTATAATTCCAGCGAACTACGGAACATTAACAGCCTCTTTGGCAGGTTCATCACAGTAGCTTCTTTGATTAGAAAATATGTTCAAATGACTAATTTATTCAGTTAGCGGATATGATTATTTTCTAAGCATATTCGCTTGTTCTATTTAATTGCTGATGAGAAAGTAACATAACCTCCATCGAAATATCCGGTTAATACAGAATATTCAACTTTTACATTATCAAAGAGGACTCGGTTATTCGTACTATACACCATAATAATTGAGTTGAAATAGCCTGAAGCCCACAACCAGTCAAATGAATATTTATTAGTCTTCGTCTGTCCCGTTTTATAAGTGGTGAAGAATTCTGATCCAGTACCATCTTTATTAAACAAAAACTCTTGTTTACACGCTACTCCCATATTGTCAGTAAAAAGACTCTCCCATTCTGTT
>Ga0316604_10002826_pt1 | contig 12813 bp, 12 predicted proteins | sample OWC_soil_day20_C_FD_207650 | JGI IMG/M metagenome (GOLD analysis project Ga0316604, IMG submission 207650) | Wetland soil microbial communities from Old Woman Creek delta, Ohio, United States - OWC_soil_day20_CT | ecosystem: Environmental > Terrestrial > Soil > Wetlands | place: USA: Ohio... | reverse complement strand
TCGATCGCCCTGTTCGATACAATCACGGATTTCCGATAATTTTATATCTTCACAGCGGCAGATGATGATATCGTCACTCATGACATCGCCCCCATCTTCCGGCGGATATTCCGCACGTCCAGCGCTATATCTTTCGGCACAGCCAGCCATAACACTGTCGTTTTATTCGCCTGTTGCTGTACTCGGATCACGCGAGCAACCCCAGCTGTTTTTCCGGCGCGGTCCAGGACTTGCACTTCTTCCCCGCTTTCCGGCAATGGGCAAAATTCATAGGGAATCTTCAGCATCGCTTCATTCGCGGCATACGAAAAATCCACGACAAAAATAGCCAACCCCGGGCATCTCGTCACACAGATTCCACAGCCGTTGCATTTGTTTTCATCAAATATTGGTCGCGCACTGATATTTCCTGGCATGGTAATTGCCCCGCTGGGGCATGCGTCCGCACACGGATTGCAAGGAATTTCCTGAAAGCACTCGATAACCGCCACCGGACCCTGATTCAGCCGCTTAGTCGGCGGCGTTACTGCGCTTAAATCCTCCACGGAAGGAATCCCGTCTTTTGTCAACATATCAGATCGCCTCCCCCAGCATGACTTTGCACAGCCCACTACATACTTTGGCGCTGACCGGTCCGGCGCGCAGCGCATTCAATTGATTTTTAGCTTCATGATACTCTGCTGCAAATTTCTCCGTCTGGTAGTTTAGAGAGAAAGCCGCCGCCAATCCGGCCAGCTTACCTTCCACCATCGCCGCCGACGCTTCTTCCACCCCCGCGACATCGCCTGCCACATAGATATTATTGTGGGTCGTCAGCAAATCGGCATTTCGCCAAGGAACGTAACCCCCCAGCTCCGCCACAAACTCCATCTTGCAGCCCGCCTGCCATAACAATTCGGTCAACGGACTCAACCCCACCGCCAAACACAGGCCGTCCACCTCAAAATAAGCGTCTGTTCCCGGAATCATTGCCCATTTTTCATCGAGTCGACACACGGTGACACCTTCCAACCGATCCGTTCCATGCGCCTGTTTGATGGTATGCCCTGTAAGAATGGGAACGCCGCAGCGCTGAATTTTCGAAGCGTGCACCCAATAGCCGCCGATCTTTGGCGCCGCTTCGATGATAGCCGCGACCTCAACTCCCGCTTGCAACAATTGATAGGCTACAATAACGCCGATATTGCCTGCGCCCACCATCAGCACGCGCTTGGCCGGCATCACGCCATAAACGTTCATCAGTGTCTGCACCGCGCCTGCGCCATAAATTCCTGGCAAATCATTGTTTGGAAATGCGAGCGTTTTCTCCGAAGCGCCAGTTGCCATGATTATTTTGCGCGGTTTCAGCGTGTGAAACTTTTCATCTTTTTTTACCGTCATAACGCCGTCCGGGTAATAACCGAGCGTCGTCGCATTTTTCCAGATTGTGATATTCGGCTGATTTTCGATGCGATCCATTAATTTGCGGGCGATTTCAAATCCTCGTTCGCCGGCGTATTCCTGCCGGGAACCAAAAAACTTGTGAGTCTGTTTGACAAGTTGCCCACCCAATGCTTGTGACCGCTCGATTAGGAGAACCTGGGCCCCCATTTCAGCGGCATAAGCTGCTGCCATCAACCCCGCCGGACCAGCGCCGACTACTGCAATATCTGTTTCCCTCATACCAGCGTACCTTTGCCTTCCTGCGTCTCCACCTTCATGCCTGCACGCAAGGGCTCCACGCAAACGCGTACGTTGGGAACTCCGTCCACCGTCATCAGGCAGGAAGAACAATTACCAATAGCGCAAAACAGCCCCCGCGGCCGGTGATAACGCGAACTGTGGCGAAGCGTTCGAATGCCTGCCGCATGCAACGCTGCCGCGATCGGCTCTCCCGACATACCACTTAAAGCTTCTCCATTATAGGTAAACTCTACTGTCTCTTGTTGCGGGAAATTCAATATGGGATGACTCGCAATTCTCAAGTTAACCACCTCGTTTTCTGATTGAAGTATTATTTATTGCAAGTACCGTGCCATCACAAAGCACAATGTCTCCAATCAGCAAAAATACTGTCCCCCAAAAAAGCAAAAACGATCTCTATTACCGTAGTTTCAACGGTTTATCGACAATAAAAAAAGTCACACTCTACAAATTAGTGTGACTTAAAAAATTTTTACATGCAAATTTTGCCAGCTTTTTGTCGAAAAACCGACAGCATTCGTCAGTTTGCTGACACATCCATGCCAAGCTTTTGCATCTTATAATATAAAGTGCTCCGGGGAATGCCCAGTTTTTTTGCAGCTAAGGCTTTATTATTTCCTTCTTCAGCCAGAACCTTGGATATCACTTCGCGCTCCATGCCTGCCGTTGCATCCGGCAGACTGCCTCCTCGCCTTTCGACCGCGCGCATTGGGGGAAATAATTCTTTCGGCAAATCATTGACCCCAAGTGTCTCCCCATCCGCCAAAATAACCAGCCGTTCCAACACATTTAAAAATTCCCTGATATTCCCCGGCCATTGATATTGAATTAAAGCTGTCATGATAGCGGGATTGACCTGCGTGATATTTTTATTATGCAATGCGCAATAATACTGAAGACCACGGTGAAACAACTCGGGGATATCATCTAAACGATCCCGCAAGGGGGGCAACAAAATAGCCACGACATTCAGGCGGTAATACAAATCTTCCCTGAACTCGCCCGCTCGAATCATTTCTTCCAGATTGCGGTTAGTCGCCGCAATAACCCGAAAATCAACAGGAATCGACGCATTGCCGCCAACGCGATATAAGCACTTTTCCTGCAGGGTTCGCAGTAATTTCACCTGCATTTCGCGCGGCAAGTCACCCACTTCATCGAGTAAAACGGTTCCGCCGTTGGCCTTTTCCAGTAGCCCTTCCTTTCCTTTGCGGTCTGCGCCGGTAAAGGCTCCCGGCTGATAACCGAACAGCTCGCTCTCAAATAAATTGGCCGGAATAGCGCCGCAATTAATCGCAACATAAGGCCCCGCAACTTGGCTAGCCTCGTGAATCGCCCGAGAAAAAAGTTCCTTGCCGGTTCCGCTTTCACCCCGCAGCAATACGGGAACGCTTGTGGTTGCCACGCGCTTGGCCATGCTAACCGCCTCGCGAATTGCCTTGCCACGACCATGTATGGAAAAAAACGGGTCATTTTGCGAATGCATTTCATTGAGCGTTTTTTTCAAAGATTGCATCTCGCGATGCGTCTGCGATAATTGTTGATTCAATTGAACAAGCTCGGTAATATCCCGCTCTGCCGAGACTCCGCCGATTATCTTGCCTGCCTGCGTGATCGGGCGGGCATTAATCAACACATGCTTATCCGGACAGGGAGTATGGTATTGTTCCGTAACCAAACAATGAGTCTGCATGACTTCACTGATCATTAAGTTCGAAAAAAAGCGATCAATCGGCTGATTCAGAATTTCCGAGGCGCTTATGCCATATAGCAATTCTGCACGGTGATTCCAGACAACGACGTGATTAGTATCATCGATCATGCAAATAGCTTCATTAACTGTGTCAAGCAACGCATCCAGCCGGGATTGCTGTTGGCTGTGCCGCTCGACTATCTGCTGAAACATTTCACTCACTTTCTCAAAGTTTCGCTGCTGAAAATAAATCTGTAGTTGTTCCATGGATGGGTCGACCGGCTTGTTCACATTATTCAACTCCTATGACAAAAGATAGGCCGCTATCTGGATATTAAAAAAACGCCTGTAGTTACAACTCTAGCCCGAAGCATCGTTGCTTTTGAATAGAGAGACCGGCATTCCTCGTTTGTGTCAGTTTTTCGACACTGCTTATTATATTCGCGCTCTTGTCACGATTTCCTTTTTATTTTAGTTTTGTTCGGAAGCTTTTCTCGAAGTCTTCATATTGGATCGGTCTGGGGCAGGCAACCACGAAGTCCGCTTGACGATGACCCATATTGCGCCGCAAATCACGGATGCTGCAATCAATAAATATTGAAAAAGAAAGTTGATCGCCAAAACACCTTGCGCCGCGTAGTTCAGCATTGCATTCATAAAAGCGAAAGTGGCGATGATCTGAAAAAAGCCGGAATATTCGCGCCGGATAACCATGGCCATCGAAAACGGCAATTCGGGCGGAGTCCAGTGACAGATTGACGGAATAAGCGCCGGTGTTTTTTTCGCCCATTCTTCATAGGGTCGACCAAAGCGGGTGATGAGATAATATTCTTCGGCGCAGATAATGAGCCGGTAATAAAGCAACGATATCAGCAGAATACTTAACGAAAGCCACCAAAGCTGCATCATGGAAGATACTCCGAGCCAAATAATCGAATTGCCGACATATAAAGGGTTTCGTACCAGAGAGTAACTTCCGGTTGTATTCAATTGCTCCGCTTGAGGAGCTGACAACTCTCTTCCCGACGAAGCTTCCGAAATATAGGCAACCGTCATCACACGAACTGCCAGTCCGAGCAACGAAATACCCAAGCAAACCAGTTCCCACTTGAGTTGCTGCAACGAACTGTGTTGATTCAATTTAAAGGACTCCACTGCTGGAAGGAACAGCACGGCAAACAGCACCGGCATATGAGAGCGATGCCGAAAAAGCCACCGCCCTGCACGCACCTGCCAACTAAGTCGCTCCAACTGTCACACCCCCGAAGGCCACATTGTTTTATTGTATTTTACTTTCTGAAAAAATATGGGAATCTCCTTCATTTTGTATCGGGCCTCTCTTCTTCCCGCAGTAAACTTCATCGTCCTCTGGATAGACAAAATATTCCCTAAGATTATTTGCAATAATTAAACATTTCTTGCTCGGTCTACAGGAATTCGTTACAAAACAGCCAATTATAATTATGCAAGATATTCGTCAGACAGGTTTTTGTTTTTGTCGACTTCAATAACGAATCTGTCGGGCAATGTTTTCGATCCATTATATTAATTTACAGGAGTGTGATAGCCATGAATATCGTGAAAAGCAAAGTGTTTGACCGAAAAGTGGTCATCCGGTTAAAGGATCGTGTATGCGAAACTCCAGACGAGTTGCTGCGCAGCGAGTTATTCGGTCGCATACTAAATCATGTTTTGGCTGAGCTCGGTCGGCGACAATCTCGACTATTGGATATTTTCCCCGACAAACGTAATATTACCTCCCCGCAGATCGATCTACTGCTGGAAACAATTCGCTATCTTTGCAAAATGCCGATTCAGCAGGTGCCGCAACTCGTTCCCGGCTCGGAGCCGTTTACCCACGATGCGCATCTCCTGGAGGAATTTCTGCGCTACGTTTATAACTCCTGGCGCAATTTTGACCGCTTCCTGATTTGCGATTCAGCGAATGATTCCCTGGCGGACCGGCCATATCGGACTTTCCAGACCAGCGCGGAACAGCTAATGCATATCATCCGGCATACTTGGCGAGATATTTATGCAAATGTGAGCGGGCAACATCCCAACATATATCGTCAGGTCACTGCCGGCGTCGGCATGGCAGCGATAACCGACATCAGTGATCTCCCCTACCCTCTCGGGTATGAGTCTTTGAACAAAGTTCCGCTCATTCGCCACGTCATGCTCTACCCGCCACTAGTTATCAACCCACCGATGAACACTCGCACCGGCAGCTTTGAGCAAGTTTTCCGCAATCCCTTAGACCTTATTGCTCTGAACCCGGACGAGTGGCTATGCTATCCAGCGTTAGTCGGGAAGCTGCTTGTCAATATCTATTTTCATGAAACCTTTTACGACTTGGGCTTCGCTCTTACCAACCTGTTTGAGCTTGCCGACGACGAGGCGCTCGCGAATCGGCGGCCTGACGCCGTCTTTGTCTATGGAGCCCAAGGCGCGGCATTGGATGGTTTTGGCGTCTTTCCTACTGTATTTTACGACGATGAAGCCAACAAAATGCTAGTGGGCGCCGTCCCCGGCAGGCCGGAATTCGGCTATTTCGGCTATCTGAAAAAAATGGCGCTCACCCTGCACAACATTTGTGTGATGAAAGAACAGCGCCTCCCCTTCCACGGCGCCTTGTTCCAGATTACTTTGAAAGGAGGCAAACAATCCACTATTCTGGTAATGGGTGACACTGGCGCTGGAAAATCTGAAACACTTGAAGCCTTCCGTGTTTTAGGCGCCGATGAAATTCAGGACATCATCGTCATTGCCGATGATATGGGATCGCTGGACATTAACGAACAGGGCCAGGTGCTTGGATACGGAACAGAAGTGGGTGCTTTTGTACGGTTGGATGATTTGCAACCTGGTTATGCTTTTGGCCAGATTGACCGCATCATCATGATGAATGCCGGCCAGACCAATGCGCGTATTGTGGTGCCGATAACCACTTACAAACACGTGGTGTGCGGTTATCCCATCGACATTGTTTTGTACTGCAGCAACTTCGAACTAGTCGATGACACCCAACCGGTACTCCAGCGCTTCGCAAACGCCGCCGACGCCCTGCCTGTTTTCCGCGCCGGTGCGTCGATGAGCAAGGGTACGACTTCCTCTACCGGCCTGACTCACTCTTATTTCGCCAATGTGTTTGGCCCCATGCAGTTCCCCACGCTGCACGACAAACTGGCCGAGCGCTATTTCCAGACATTTGATACGGCCGGCATTTTCGTCGGTCAAATGCGAACCCGGCTAAGCATCGCCGGCTGGGAACAAAAAGGTCCCGAAGCTGCTGCCGCCGCGCTGCTCGAAGTCATCCGCAACCGCCCCTGATTGCCCCAAATACCGAAGAGGTGTTCACATGATCAAAAAAAGCCTTCCAGTTCGAACGCTGGAAGGCTTTTTTAGTTGTGGGATCCTTTAGAGCATCTTGGATAGCTGTTCTGCTGCTGAATCACACAGATTAAAATTCTATTAGATGCTCAGTTGATTACTTTTTGTGTGACAGCATCAAAGAAGCAGGCCAATTCCATATCAAAAGCAATCTTGTGGTGCTGTTGCGCCTTGGCTAATGTCGAGTTATCCAGGCGAGCTATTGTATTTACCCCACCGAAAGAGAAGTACACGTTGGTTTCCGCTCCCATGTGCTCCACGATATCCACTTTCACCTCATTGATCCAAGCTTCATGCGAGGCCAGAAAATGAGGATCATCAGAAAAAGCTTCCGGGCGGACGCCTAGAATGATCTCTTTGCCGACATACGGCTGCAGCAGGTCGCGATGAGAGGAACAGACGGCAATGCGGCAACAGGGATTGGTCAGCCACAGCGAGCCCGTGTCCTCCAACACTTCCACAGAAAAAAAGTTCATCGAAGGCAACCCGACAAATCCAGCCACAAAAGTATTTTGCGGATACTTGTACAGGTTTAGCGGGTTATCCACCTGCTGAATGAAGCCATCTTTCATGACCACGATGCGGTCACCCATTGTCATCGCTTCCGTCTGGTCATGCGTAACGTAAATAAAAGTTGTTTGCAGGCGTTGATGCAGCTTGGTCAGTTCTGCCCGCATCTGAACCCGCAGTTTAGCATCCAGATTGGACAGGGGTTCGTCCATTAAAAACACTTTAGGCTCCCGGACGATTGCCCGCCCCAACGCCACCCGCTGCCGCTGCCCGCCGGACAAGGCTTTCGGCTTTCTCTCCAATAAATGACCGATATCCAATATTTCCGCCGCTTCCTGCACCCGGCGGTTGATCTCCGTCTTGGAAAACTTGCGCATTTCCAGGCCAAACGCCATATTTTCGTACACATTCATGTGCGGATACAGCGCATAACTCTGGAAGACCATGGCAATATCCCGGTCTTTGGCCGGAACATCATTCACCAAACGGTCTCCGATATAGATATCGCCGGATGTAGCTGTTTCCAAGCCCGCGATCATGCGCAGAGTTGTTGTTTTGCCGCAACCGGACGGACCCACTAGAACCAGGAACTCCTTGTCCTGGACTTCCAGATTGAAATCGTGAACGACCACCGTTTCCCCAAAGGATTTTACAACATTATTCAGCACTACACACGACATATGGACGCTCCTCCGTTTACCCCTTGCATCCTGTCAATCCGATGCACAGTTTATCGCTTAATTCGATAGTCTCAGAGTGAACCTCGGCATTCTCCGTGACTCGCACAATCGCCTGCCCGGAGAGAGAAAACACGGCATGCCAGACTGATTTGTCGATGCACACTGCCCGGTTCAGAATGAAAGCTTCCAATTCGGAAGGCTTATCATAGCTGCCCACCAAAATGCCGCAGATACCGCTCACCGGCTCAAAGGATTCCATCGTATTTGGATGGCAGGCCACTTTGGCAATTGGTTGATTCACAACTTTCATCATCGCTATGCGCCAGCCATATCCACCACTCTCGAGCACAACGACTTGAAAAAGGTCTTGGTCTTCGGAATTAAAATCCAATATCCGGCCATACTTGGCAAAATCGTTCTGATTTAATTTTTTCAGGGGAATCGTCATTTTTATTCTCCCAGAAACGGCTTTAAAATTGCCGGATTTGCCAATGCGGCCGAATCCTGATCAATGAACAAGGTCCAGTTCGCATGAGTTTTGAGAATTGTGGCCGGCACGAGAGGAGTAACGTCGCTTGCCAAGGTCTGCTTGATTGCCATGGCCTTTACGCCGTGAGGCACACATGACAGGATCACCTTGCTCTGCATGATTTGATAAACCGACATCGTGATGGCCTGTGCGGGAACGTCAGCCGAAGTGGCGAACCAACCTTCACCCACTTGCTGCTGCTTGCATTTTTCATCCAGATCGACGACCTTGTAGGCTACTTTCGTTGCAAAATCCGCCGGTGGATCATTGAATGCGATATGAGCATTTTCGCCAATTCCGATTAGCGCCACATCAATCGGTTCTGCCTGCAAAGCAGCTGTTAATTCCGAGATATTTCGCGCAACATCGCCTTCGCCGTTAACAAAATAAGCCTGCTTGGGTTTCACGATATTGACAAAGCGTTCCTTCAGGTATTTCCGAAAACTGGCGGGATGCTGTTCCGACAAGCCCACATATTCATCCAAATGAAACATTTCAACTTTATCCCAAGCAAGATCAAATGTTACCAGATGCTTGATCGCGTCAAACTGGGAGGCTCCTGTCGATAGCAACAATCTAGCCTTGCCTTTTTGAGCAATGGTCTGTTTCAGAATATCCGCCGCAACCGCAGCTGCCGCCTGACCCAATTCGTCTGAGGTTTTAAAAACTTTCACTTTCATATCCCGGTTCCCCCGTTATTTCTGTTATTTTATTTGATTATAGCGGCGGTAGCCCCGAAAGTATGCCCCTCGGAGCTACCGCCAAATTGCAATTTATTTGGCGTTTTTATCCAGTGTCCCGATCAATTTTTCCATATTCGCAATGAAATCGTCCAGACTTTGCTGACCCAGCAGATATTGCTGCAGTTGTTTCGGCGATTCCACCATCAATTTGGGCAAATCTTTATAAAAGGGCGCCGGCGGCGAAATCTTTACCAAATTGAAGATATGCGTCTTCCATCCGGCATCGATCTTGTCAAAGTGGCTTTTGAGAACAGGCAGCTTGCCCCATTGATTGGCGACACCGGCCTGCACATCGGACATCAATGCTTCCTGAATGAATTTAATGGCCAGGTCTTGGTTCTTGGACGCTTTGGGGACGATGATTCCGGCGGCAAATCCATAGGTGCCGTTTTTCTCAGAGCCCGGAATGGCAATAAGCGTCAGATTGTCTTTGCCGACTGTCGGAGCCGCTTCGGCGACATGCGCTGCGCTTTGCAGCAACATCGGCACCTGTCCGGCGTTAAAATTGTTGCGGCCTGCATCTTTATTGGTAAAAGTATCGATGGAGAAGACGCCTTCCTCTACGCCCTTTTTCCATATCTGAAGTATTTCGCGCATTTCCGGCGTATCAAAGGTATTTGTTTTTCCATCGGCTTTATAGAAACTGCCCCTCGCTGCTTGCTCCACGGCAATCAAAACGAAGTATGCATTCGGGCCCCATTGAATGGTCATCCCCGGACGTACAACCTTGTTTCCTTCTTTTTTGGTCATCTTCTTGGCGTATTCATAGATTTCCTGCCAGCTCTTGGGGGCTTTTATATTGCCCTGCGCATCCACCAAACCGGCTTCCGCGAAGTATTTTTTGTTGGCATTGATATCATAGGCTTCCAAACCAATGGGGATTGCGAACTGCACCCCATCCACCGCGCAGAATTCCAGTGTCTTGCCGACAAAATTTTCTTTGGCTGTCGGCCCGCTGAAAAATTTGGTTTTGTTAAAATCAACGATTAAATCTTTGGCTAAAAATTGGGCTGCAGTTGATGCACCATCGACAATGACGATATCGACATCTGATTTATTCTGACTCCATTGCAGCGCGAAATTCGACAATACTTGGCGATCGGCATACGGTTGAATTACGACTTCAACATCGGGATTTTTCGCTTTAAAGGCATCGGCGGCTTTTTTCATGTGAAACTTGTCGATCATCCATGCTTCGGCAGCCACCTTGACCACTTTTGACGTTGGCGCGGTAGTCGCTGCTGGCTTGGAGGAGCACCCCGCCGCAACCAGCATGAACATGAAACTGAGCATCAGTAAACAGGCAATTGTTTTTCGGTTTCGCATACAAATATCCCCCTTCACTTAACTTATCTGTTTTTCAATCCGCTTCATTCATTCAAAAACATCACAAGTACCTTCCTATCACCCCTTCACTGCACCCTGCGTTATTCCTTCGACCAAGCGCTTCTGGAATATAATGAAAATGATGATCGGCGGCAACATCGACAAGACAATTACAGCCGCCAACGTGCCAAAATCCCATACCTCGCCTTTCATCAGCGTCAATCCTACCGACAGCGGCATTGATGACTGGTCTGTCGCCAGCGTCTTGGCGATGGCATACTCACCCCAGATAGCGTTGAACGACATGATCAGAACAGTTATCAACCCGTTTTTTGCCATTGGCAGCATGATCCGCCACCATGTCATGAATACTCCGCAACCATCCATTTCAGCCGCTTCCTCGATTTCCTTGGGAATCCCTACAAACGACGACCGCATGATGAATATGGCAAACGGCAGGACCACCGCCACATTCGGCAAAATCAGACCCAGATTCGTATTGAGCAATCCGGCGGCATTTTCCATGAGAAACATCGGAATCAAAAACACCACCAGCGGAATCGTAATGGTCATAAGAATAAATCCCAGCAACAACTGGCGGCCTTTGAACGGCAGCCGCGCAAAAGCGTATCCGGCCAAAGAACTGATAACCATCACCAAGAAAACTGCCGTGCAGGTGATAATGACACTATTGAGAAAATAATCGCCAAAATGTCCCTTCTCGCCGATCTGCAGATAGTTGTCCAAAATCCACTGTTTGGGCAAAAAACTTTGGGGTACCCAGTAAATTTCTTCTGTTGTTTTAAATGAGTTCAAAAACACATAGACAAAAGGGGTGAGAAACACCAGCGATACCACACCCAGGCACAAATGAATCAAGAGCTTTCCCCAAGACAACCGAGGCAGACCATTCATCGGTTTCACCATTTTCGCTCCTTACCGCTAAAGCACAAATTCCGTTTACAGGCGACAGGGCAACTAGGCTTCCTTGGTCCGGTTCACCCAATAGTTGGCAGCCGAAAAAAGTAGTGCAATCGCGCCCAAGATATAGGCCATCGCCGATGCATAGCCCATATCAAAATAAGTAAAAGCCGTGTGGTAAATATGTTGATAAAGCACCAGCGTACTGACGCCCGGGCCGCCTGAAGTCATAACCATCGGTTCAATGAACACCTTGACGCCATGCAGGAGCGCCCAAATCCCAGTCAATATATAGGTTTCCTTCAAATTGGGCAGGATAATGTAAAACACTTTTTTCAGGCCGCTGGCTCCATCCACTTCAGCCGCTTCCAGAATATCCTGCGGGATCGCTTGCAAGCCCCCCAAAAACAGGATTGTCTCGAATCCTATCGTAGCCCACAACGCAACGCCGATAATACTGCCCATGGCCGTAGTGCCATTATTCAACCAGGGGAAGGTCAGTGATTTCAACCCCAACACATTTCCGAGCAGGTGATTCAACAGCCCGTAGTTTTCCTGCAAAATCCACATGAACGCCAACGCCGACAGTGACAGCGGCACCACAATTGGAATAAAGATGGCGGTCCGGTAATAATAATTAAACCGGATTTTTTGAAAAATCAGCAGCGCCAGAATCAAGGATATGACCATGACAAACACCACGTAAAAAAATGCGAACGTAAAAGTATTACCGAGAGCAACCAGAAAATCCTTATCCGAAAACGCCGTGATGTAGTTGCCGAGGCCCACGAATTTTGGCTCTTTATCATAAACAAAATTGTATTTGTGCACGCTCATATACAACGAATTGATCAGTGGGTAAAGCATAAAGGAAAAAATGAACAACAGTGCAGGCGTAACAAATAAAAAACCTGCGATTTTTTTTCGCGAATTTTGCAGCGAACTCACCTTGGTCACTGCCTCCTTTGAAACCAATTTTTCTTTGTTTATTAGATTCAGTCGGATATAGTCTGATAAACGATCTTGCCGGCAACCATCGTCAGTTGCACCACAAACTCGGCATCAAAAACCACGATGTCCGCATCCAGTCCAATCGACAGACTTCCCTTGCGGTCGGTAATGTTCAAAATTCTGGCCGGAGTATGCGTAGCCATTTTCACGGCCTGACACAGCGGTACTTCAGCCAATTCCACCATGTTACGCACTAGGTCTCGGGTGGTCGCGATGCTGCCGGCGAAACTGGACCGATCCGGGAGCTTCATGACGCCGTCTTCCAATATGACCGGGACCCCATTTTTTTGCGTGTAAACGATGTTTTCCTGCAGGGACGGCATT
>Ga0316604_10002824_pt1 | contig 12819 bp, 10 predicted proteins | sample OWC_soil_day20_C_FD_207650 | JGI IMG/M metagenome (GOLD analysis project Ga0316604, IMG submission 207650) | Wetland soil microbial communities from Old Woman Creek delta, Ohio, United States - OWC_soil_day20_CT | ecosystem: Environmental > Terrestrial > Soil > Wetlands | place: USA: Ohio... | reverse complement strand
TGGCGTTTAACGCGGTGGAACCTACCATGGGTGTCACTATGGGATTTAAAGGGCTGGCCGTTCTGATTCTCGGTGGATTGGGCAATATAACCGGTGCAATGGTGGGTGGTTTGATCCTGGGAATTGCCGAGGTTTTCACAGTTGCGTACGGCGCCTCTTCATATCGGGATGCAGTTGCATTCGGGCTAATTATTTTCTTGTTATTCCTTCGTCCCCAGGGACTTTTCGGCGCTCAAAACCCACAGGGAGGGCGGTAAACAATGGAATTTCTGCTAAACCCTTATTATCAACAGATCGCCATGTTTATCATTATCAATGCGATTTTGGGCATCAGCATATACCTGACGCTGTCAACCGGACAATTGTCACTTGGGAATGCCGGATTTATGAGCATTGGCGCCTATACGTCAGCGTTATTGACGATCAAGGCAGGGCTCCCGATTTATCTTTCGATTCCGGTTGGTGGCATTGCAGCCTGTCTGATAGCTATCATCATCGGTATTCCAACAACACGGTTGCAGGGAATTTATCTGGCCATTGCTACCTTGGGTTTTGGTGAGGTTGTAAGAGTTGTCATCCTTAATTTGAAAATTACCAATGGAGCTTTGGGCTTGTCAGGCATTCCCTCTATCAGTGTTGCTATGGGAAAAACCTATTCAACTCTCGGATGGAGCGAGGGAGCTTTTGGTCTAAACCTTCAGCAACTCGGCAATTTTTCCGTTATTCTCATTCTCTTGTCGGTGTTGGCGTTCTTGACGTTCTTTACAATACGACTTAACAATTCACGAATTGGTAGGGCCTTTGCTGCAATTAAAGCGGATGATCATGCGGCGGAAGTCTCTGGCATCAACACGACTGCCTACAAGTTGCTGGCCTTTTTCCTTGGAGCTTTTGTTGCCGGTATCGCCGGCGGTCTGGCAGCACATATCACGTTTTACATAGGACCGAAGGACTTCGCGTACCACCGGGCAGTGGAAATATTGCTTTTTGCCGTGTTGGGTGGAAGTAATGTTGTTTGGGGACCTTTGCTCGGTTCCGTCATTCTTACTTCACTGCCCGAGTTTTTGCGTTCAGCCGCTGTTTATCGCGAAATGATCTACGGTGCAATTTTGGTGACCATGATGATTTTCCGTCCCCAGGGGCTATTGAGTGAAGAAACCTTGCGTTTCTGGAGGGCCAAGTTTTCTTGGAAGCAACCCGTAGGAAGGCTGGATGAGGCACGGAGGACAACCGGATGATTTTATCAATTGAGCATATCAGCAAAAATTTTGGTGGCGTAGCAGCCTTATCAGAAGTCAGTTTCGGCGTTAGAGCGGGGGAAATTGTAGGAGTGATCGGTCCTAATGGTGCAGGAAAAACCACGCTTTTCAATTTGATCACTGGCGTTTTTTCTCCGAGTTCCGGTGCGATTTCTTTTCGCGATAAACCAATCATCGGCCTGCGGCCGCATAAGGTAACTAAAATGGGCATATCCCGCACGTTTCAGAACATAAGATTGTTCGGGCATATGACTGCGCTGGAAAATGTAATGGTTGGAGCGCATTGCCGCACTCACGCGGGTCTGTGGCAAGGGTTATGGCGAACCGGTATCCAACGCAGCGAAGAAAAATCGATTCGAGAAAAATCGGAAAGTCTTCTCCGATTAGTAGGCATTGCCGAGGATCAGGACACCCCAGCTGGATCACTTCCTTATGGAAAACAACGTCGCCTGGAAATAGCTCGGGCGATGGGCGCAGACCCGGAATTGCTGTTGCTCGACGAACCAACGGCAGGGATGAATGAAAGTGAAACGGAAGAGTTGCGTCTGTTGATCCAAAAAATACAGGCTTTGGGTAAAACTGTCGTTCTGATCGAACATGACATGCATTTGGTGATGAATGTTTGCGAACGCTTGGTTATCCTAAATTTCGGTAAGAAAATCGCGGAAGGCGTGCCCGAAGAGATTCGTGAAAACAAGGATGTTATCGAAGCATACCTGGGAAGGGAGGAAGACTGAATATGCTGGTCCTGCGTGAAGTTGTCGCCGGGTATGGCAATATAAAAGCCTTGAAATCTGTCGACCTTTCTGTTCCTGCGGGTTCGGTAGTTTCGTTGATCGGTGCGAACGGAGCCGGCAAAACCACTACGATGAAGGCGATTATGGGGTTAATCAAACCTGATTCAGGCGACATAAAGTTTCAGGGGGAATCTCTCAAAGGAATTCCGGTATATGACGTGGTCAGGCTGGGAATTTCACTGGTACCGGAAGGACGCAATATACTTGCTGGGATGACTGTTCTGGAAAATCTGGAAATGGGAGCGTATCAGCGCAACGATACTGACATTGGGCAGGACATCGAAAAAGTATTCCGGCGTTTTCCGATTCTTGAGGAACGAAAAGCCCAGCTTGGTGGCACTCTTTCCGGCGGGCAGCAGCAGATGCTGGCGATTGGCAGAGCCCTGATGTCCCGGCCCAAATTATTGCTCCTGGACGAACCGTCCATGGGTTTGGCGCCGTTGGTGGTTGCGGATATATTTCGGGTTATTCAGGAAATAAGTCAGTCTGGGACTACCATCTTGCTGGTGGAGCAGAATGTCAGGCAAGCTCTCAAAATCGCCGATTATGCATACGTGATGGAGACTGGCAAGATCGTGCTGCATGGAAAAGCTTCGGATATCATCCATAATCCACGAGTGATGGAAGCATATCTGGGTGGAAGAAGCCACGGATAAAAATATAGCGTCAATAGTCCTTAATGCCGGTTGCCTTGTTTACAGGCCGGCATTTTTTTACATTAAAATAGCAAAATTTTCTGTTAATGTCGCAGGAGGTAGGGGAATAATCTCGAAATTTAAATGTAGCTGAAGAGAGTAATTTTGAATTCATGGCGGATCACGCGGCGAAATATAACTTTAACGCCGTCTGATTCGGCTTGGACATAGGTGAAGGGAAATAAACAGAAGGAGGCCTTTTACATGAAAAGGTTGACAAGTCTATTCCTTATTTTTATCCTGTGTCTTGTCGAAAGCGTTGCCTGGGCCAAAGGCGATCCAAAAACATCTGGCTTGCTGCCCAATTATGAATATACCCTGATGGGCTCTTTTGAAGTGAACGGACGCCAGGGAATTGCCACGGATGGAGAATTTTATTATGTGAGTGGCAGCAAAGCGCTATATAAATATGACAAAACAGGCAAACTTCTTTTGGCGAATGAAAACCCATTTGAAGGATATGCCATACCTTCGAATCATATCGGCGATATTGACGTATTCAACGGGGAAATATTCGTGAGCGCAGAAAATTTCATGGATGGCGTGGGCAAAGACATTCAAATTGCCATTCACGATGCTGCCACGTTAAAATTGAAGCGGACCTTCCGATTCGAACCTTCCAGCGGGCAGGAAGAAGTGTCCGGGATCACTGTGGACCGCGATAAAAAAACGGTTTGGATGTGTTCTTGGGTGGGAGAAGAAAGTGGCCGCTATCTATATGAATATAGTCTGGATACTGGTGCGTATTTGCGGAAAATTCACCTGCAACCAGTGCCGCAATGGGTTCAGGGCGTATTTTACTGGAAAGGTGCTTTGTATCTGACGGCGGATGATGGAACAGCTGATCTGGATGAGCCTGATCATCTCTATCGGGTCAATGTAACCGATCAAACCTATGCCAGCGTAGTCTTGGAAAAAACATTCACCCAAGTAAAAAAACAAGGGGAGATTGAAGGATTGACCGTAGATCCGACGAACAACGAACTACTGGTGCTCTTTAATCGCGGCGCCCGGATCGTTCTCGGCATGGGAAAAGGTCTCTATCCCGGATATACAAAAGAAATTTCTGAAGTATATCGTTTCAAAATGACCCCTATGGACAAGTAGACATAGTTTCAAATCCCTACTGCGTAACGAACTCTAAAGAAAGGGTTTGCAGCCTCGTCGCTGCAAACCCTTTCTTTAGAGTATAACAGAAATTTTTGCTAAGTCTGGCTGCTCGAGGTTTTCGCTGTCGTCCGACTCATTTGGAGCGAGCCAATTCTATCGTAATAAAGTATAATAATAGATTGAAACTACCATTTGCAGGAGATCCTGACTGCCTGCGCGAAAAACGATACATAAACAAATGACGAAAGTAGCTGAAGTATTGACTCTAATTGCGGAAGTATGTATCAATGTACAGGCCAGTCGTCTTAGACGGCCATTTTCTTATCTAGTACCGGTTGAATTTCCATATCTGGACGCCGGATGGCGTGTCGTAGTTCCCTTCGGTTCTTCGGATGCCGAAGGGTTTGTGCTGGAAATTCGGGAATCTTCTCCCGACGAAGAGATTTCATCATTGAAATCTATCCGGGACGTCCCAGATGCGGAACCTTGGTTCGACGTGGAAATGCTGGAAACCGCCCGCTGGTTGAGTGACTACTATGTATGCTCGCTGGGAGAAGCCCTGCGGCTTTTTATTCCTGGCAAGTCAGGGGTACGATCGGAGAAATTTTACCAAGTGGCGGTGGCAGACGACTGTTCCGTGAATCGGGGAAAACTTTTTGAATTCATTCACCAAAAAGGCTGTGTCAGTTTCCAAAGGTTGCGGGCTGAATTCAGCGCTGCTTGCAGGGACGAACTAACCGCTTTGGTGCGGGACGGATATGTTATCGCCACCCGGCAGACTCGCCAACGTGTGACGGAGAAATGGCTGCGAATTATTCGACCTGCACTTTCAATTGCGGCAATGGAAGAACAGCTTGCAACATGGAAAGGCAAACCGGCGCAAAAACGGTTATTGATAAAATTAATGGAGTCGGGCGGAGTGCCGATTTCGCAGGATCCGGGCGGGATAGCCTGGGATGGAGCCGTGAAAGCATTGATTGAGACCGGGTTGGCCTACGAAGAAAAAGTCAGGGCCAACCGTGACAGCTACTGCGAAATGAGCGGAATTTGTCCGCCTGTTCAGGCCACTTCGGCTCAGCAGTCCGCGTTGGATAAAATATTGCCCGCAATTTGCGCTCACAATCCTGATACATTTTTGCTCTATGGCGTAACTGGCAGCGGCAAGACTGAAGTTTACCTTCAGGCGGCAGCCGCAGCTATCGACGCTGGTCGCCAGACACTCGTGATGATCCCCGAAATCGCTCAAACGAGCCAGTTGCTCAGGCGATTTAAAGCACGGTTTGGACAGGCAGTTGCAGTTGTTCACAGTCGACTGTCTGTCAGTGAACGACGTGATGTTTGGGATCGTTTCCGCAGCCGGGAGATTCAGATTGTCATCGGTACCCGCTCAGCCTTATTTCTGCCGGGTGCTCATCTGGGACTGATTATCATGGATGAAGAACATGAGTTTACCTACAAACAGGAAGAGTCTCCGCGTTATCATGTGCGGGAAACTGCACTCAAAAGAGCGTCCCTGTTGGGAGCGACAGTCGTGCTCGGCAGTGCAACACCAGCACTGGAGTCTTATCATGCTGCGATGTCCGGTCGATATACCTTGCTGGAAATGCCGCACCGCGTTGACGGATCCACTTTGCCAACAGTGGAAGTTGTGGATATGCGTGAACAGCTGAAATTGGGACGTAAAAGCGTTGTTTCCGAACCGTTGGAACGATTACTGAGAGAAACCAAGAACAAAGGGGAACAGTCTATTCTGTTACTGAACCGAAGGGGACATTCCACTTTTGTCATGTGCCGCGAATGTGGTTATGTGATGCGCTGTGAACATTGCAGCGTTCCCCTGGTGTTTCACATGCATGGGGGCCGCCTGCGTTGCCACTATTGCGACTCGTTCCATGCGGTGCCGACTACTTGTCCTGCATGTCACGGCAAATATATCCGTTATTTCGGTGCCGGAACCCAACGTCTCGAGGAAGAATTGTCAGCCATGCTGCCGGAAATCCGGTTGACACGAATGGATCAGGATACTACAGGCGGAAAGTCGGGTCACGATAAGATGCTGGATGTTTTTCGCGCCGGAAAATCGGACATTCTACTCGGAACCCAAATGGTCGCAAAAGGTCATGACATTGAGAATGTAACAGCGGTCGGAATTCTGGCGGCTGATTCGTCACTGAATCTACCGGATTTTCGTGCGGCAGAAAGGTCCTTTGCCCTGGTCATGCAGGCAGCAGGAAGAGCCGGTCGCGGCGCCAAGGCAGGGCGCGTAGTGGTGCAGACCTATCATCCGGAGCATTATGCACTGCAGGCGGGAGCTGCACAGGATTACGCCGCCTTCTACAAGCAGGAGATTGAGTTTCGCCGGCAGCTTCGATATCCGCCATTTGCTCAATTTGTGAAATTAACGGCTACCGGAACGGATGAATCGCGTACGATGAAGTCTGCCGAAGAATTGGCTGCAATGCTTCGCGGACGATTCGATTTGCTGCCAAGCCCAGTAGACATCATGGGGCCATTTGTACCTCCGGTTTCAAAGATAGGCGACGTGTTTCGTGTGCATACACTGCTGCGGGCAGCAGACTTATCGATGGCAAAAAATGTGCTGGTGGAAACCGGCGTTGCCTGGGCCCGAGATGTGAGTGTCGATGTTGACCCGCTTGGCATGATGTAGTCGTGACCGTTTCATGGTAATTTTGGGGCACGTGTGATAAAATTTTAAATGAAATATTGTTTTTGTCAGGAGGTCGACATGTCAGTCCTGGAAATTCGTAGGGCGGGAGATCCCGTTTTAAAAGAAAAAGCAAAGCCGGTCGCCAAAATCAATAAAATGGTACGGGCATTGATTGACAATATGGTCCAAACGATGAATGAAGCTGATGGCGTTGGATTGGCTGCTCCTCAGGTGGGAGTGTCCTTGCGGGTGATTGTCATTGATGTGGGTGACGGCCCCATTGAACTGATCAACCCTGAAATTGTGGAATCGGATGGATGCGAGACCTCAACAGAAGGATGTTTGAGCATTCCCGGCATGTTCGGGGAAGTAGAACGCTTTACATGCGTGACCGTGCAGGGAATGGACCGCCACGGCAACCCTGTCAGTATTAAAGGCACTGAGTTATTGGCTAGAGCTTTGCAACATGAAATAGATCACCTTGAAGGCGTGCTGTTCATCGAACGGGCAAAATCGGTCTTCCGGGAGCATAAGGAATGACAACGCGCCGGGTAGTATTTATGGGAACGCCGGATTTCGCTGTTCCCTGTTTGCATGCCATCGTTACAGCTGGCTATGAGGTATGCGGCGTAGTAAGTCAACCGGACCGCCCCAAAGGCCGTGGGCGAAAACTGTCTCCTTCGCCAGTGAAAGAGGCGGCGCTCGCTTTGGGATTGCCAGTGGTAACTGTTGAGCGGGTGAAAGATCCCGCCTTTTTGGTGCAATTGAAGGAATGGGCTCCGGATGTCGCGGTGGTGGTAGCTTTTGGTCAAATCCTGCCCGAACCAGTGCTTAAAGCACCACGTCTGGGCTGTATTAATGTGCATGCTTCTCTTTTGCCCGCCTATCGGGGCGCAGCGCCGATCCATCGTGTAATCATCGATGGTGGGAAGCGAACAGGCATCACGACGATGCAAATGGACTGTGGCATGGATACCGGCGATATGCTGTTGACTGAAGCAGTTGATATTACGCCTGACATGACCATGGGAGAGTTGCATGAGGTTCTGAGTGAACGGGGGGCCAAGCTCATTGTCGAAACGCTAAAACAAGTTTTTGAGGGTACAGCACGTCCTTTGCCGCAGGATTCTAGCCTAGCTAGCTATGCTCCGATGCTGGATCGTGCACTGGAACGTATCGACTGGAAAAGGTCAGCGCAGCAAATTCATGATTTAGTTAGGGGAATGAATCCCTGGCCTGGTGCGTATTGCATATGTGACAATATCACTTTGAAAATTTGGAAAACCCGTATTATTACTTCTGATGAGCCCCTGATTCCCGGCCGCATTCATGCAGTAACTCCAGACGGGTTGATAGTAGAAACAGGGCAGAATATGATCGAATTACTGGAAGTCCAACCGGAATGCAAACGCCGTATGGGTGCACGAGACTGCGCCTGCGGGTACTGCCTGACTCCGGGTACGGTAATGAAATAGGAGAAAATATGCATATAGAACTTTCGGCCCGGCCCAAAAAAAGGCTTTTTCTTGCCTTGATATTGGCAAGCCTTCTCCTGGCAGTGATTTCAACGCTGGGAATTTGGTTGGTCAGCATCCCGGGTTTGGCTGATATCAGCAAATCGCTTCCCATTATTTTGGGAGTTCTGCTTGCCTGTGTTGCGCTGATTGCGATCGGTGGTGTTGCAGGGATCGTGTTGGCAATTATAGGCTTTCATACTCCCCGTTTTTTCCTAGGGCAGGCATGGTCAGTCATTAATCTTTTATTTCCTATCGCGATCCGTATTGGCAAAATTTTTGATATCGAGAAGGAGACCGTTGAACGATCCTTCATCGAAGTCAGCAATCATCTCGTGCGGCAAAAATTAATTCGCGTCAAACCAGATCGTTTATTGATCTTGACGCCTCACTGTATTCAGAAAGATACCTGTCCGCACAAAATTACCCGAAACGTTAACAATTGCAAGCGTTGCGGTCAATGCCAGGTGGATGATTTGTTGAAGCTCACTGAAAAGTATGGTGTGAATTTGGCCGTGGTCACAGGGGGAACTCTTGCCCGCAATGTTTTGAAAAATTTGCGGCCACAGGCAGTGCTGGCGATCGCCTGTGAACGTGATCTTACCAGTGGAATTCAGGATGTATTCCCGCTTCCAGTCATCGGGGTTCTGAATGAGCGTCCTTTTGGTCCTTGCTGTAATACCCGCGTTGATATTCAACGCGTGGATGAATTGTTGCACGATATGATCGTGCCGCAGGAAGAACGGGTGTTATGATAGATAATTGGAATCGTACGTCGCGCTCACTTGCCCTGGGCGTATTGCAGGACGTGTTTGTCGACGGCGCCTATGCGAACATCGCTCTATCCAAGAAATTGAATGACTCAAAATTATCGCCGCTTGATCGACGTTTAGCCACAGAACTCGTATATGGTTCAGTAAAGGCCAGTGGAACACTCGACTGGCTTTTGGGCCATTATGTTAAGAAGCCTTTATCTCAGACAGATCCGTTAGTCGTGAATATCCTGCGCCTGGGGATGTATCAATTGTATTTTATGGACAAAATTCCCTCATCGGCGGCAGTCAATGAGTCGGTAAACTTGGCAAAAACCTTCGCCCATCCGGGTGCCAGTGGCTTTGTTAACGCTGTCCTGCGGTCAGCCGTGCGGGAACCGGAAAAAGTTCGTTATCCCAACCTTGCCAAGGATCCCCTGCGCCATATCGCGCTACGGGAATTCCACCCCGAATGGTTGGTACGACACTGGCTGGACAAGCTGGGAACAGAGGAAACGTTGGCCCTCTGTCATTTCAATAACTCCTATCCGCCGTTGTCCCTGCGAACTAATACGCTCCGAATCAGCCGGGAAGATTTGCTGCAAAAACTTGCAGAAGCTGGTGCGGAAGCAGAACCCTCCATGCTAATCCCAGAAGGAATTCTGTGTCGGCGTATGGGGGACGAGCCTCTGCGTTTTTTGCGGGAAGGGTTGTGTCAAGCACAGGATGAGAGCTCCATGTTGGTCGCGCATGTGGTGGCCCCGCAACCTGGTGATTTCGTTATTGACGCCTGTGCTGCTCCAGGCGGAAAAAGTATGCATATGGCGACACTGATGCAAAATCAGGGCCGGGTATTGGCGGCTGATATTCATCCGCATAAAATTCCACTTATTGAAGACAATCGGCGACGGTTGGGCTTGAATATTGTTGAAGCAAAACAATTGGATGCAACGGAATTGCATTTTTCTTATGCTTTGATGGCTGACAGAGTTCTCGTAGATGCCCCGTGTTCGGGTCTTGGTGTTCTGCGGCGCCGGCCTGACGCTCGTTGGCGTAAGGAAACCTCACTGAAGGAATTGCCGGCATTGCAAAAAAGAATTCTACAGAGCGCAGCCCAATGTGTTAAACCGGGGGGAGTCCTCGTCTACAGTACGTGCACGTTGGAGGAAGCTGAGAATGAATCCATTGTGCTCGGATTTCTGCAGGCGAACCCGGATTTTGTTCTGGATACGACCGGTACTTTTTTCCCTGTACCCCGTCAGGAATCTATGGTAACCTTATGGCCCCAGCGTGACGGAACGGATGGTTTTTTTATAGCGCGGATGTCGCGTAAAGGGGAAGGTGTTGCATAATGATAAAGGATATATATGGTCTGTTTGTCGACGAAATTGCCTGGGAGTTTGAAAAGATAGGTATTGAAAAGTTTCGGGCCGCACAGGTTGCCGATTGGATGTACAAGCGTTTCGCCACTGATTTTTCCCAGATGACGAATTTATCTTCTCCCATGCGTTCAATATTCAGGGAGCGTTTCTGTATTGATATTCCAGAAGAACAGGATGTCAAACAGTCCTCTGACGGCAAAACTACAAAATATCTTCTGCGTTATTCCGATGGAGCAGCTGTTGAAACCGTACTCATGCGGCACCCATACGGAAATAGTGTATGCATTTCAAGTCAGGTTGGCTGCGGCATGGGCTGCAAATTTTGCGCGTCAACCTTGTCCGGATTGGAACGCAACTTAACCGGTGGGGAGATGCTGGCGCAGATTCAACATGTTCAGCGTTCGCTGGGCGAGGGGCAGCGAGTTACTTCGGTAGTCATCATGGGCGGGGGCGAACCATTGGCCAATCTGGATGAAGTGCTGCGTTTTATGCGCCTTTGTCATGAGCCCTATGTTCTGGATATGGGATATCGTTCCTTCACCGTTTCGACCTGCGGGCTGGTGCCTGGTATCCATCGACTGCAGGAGCAGGGGATGCCTGTTACCTTGTCCATATCCCTGCATGCACCGAACGATGAAATTCGATCGCGGATAATGCCCATCAGTCGAAAATATTCGGTGATGGAGCTTATGTCGGCTGCCAATGAATATGCGCTTACGACCAAACGACGCGTAACGTATGAGTATGCAATGATCAACGGAGTCAACGACAGTCCCGAACATGCCAAGGAACTGGCTAATCTGTTGCGTGGCAAACTGGCTGCCGTTAATTTGATTCCATTGAATCCAGTTCCTGAGAGTGGACTGCAGCGATCTACACCCGACAGGATCGCTCGCTTCGAAGAAATGCTGAAGGTGCGAAGAATAACAGTGACTGTGCGTCGGGAAAGGGGAACTGACATTGACGCGGCTTGCGGCCAATTGCGCCAGAGAAATGAAAAAGGAGGGGTCCAATGAACCCCGACGCCTTGCTTGACGACCGTTACCGTCTGCGTGAACGCATTGGTGGCGGCGGTATGGCTGAAGTCTATCTGGCGGAAGATGTTCTATTAACCCGTCAGGTGGCTGTAAAAATACTTCGTTCTCAGTTCACCAGTGACGAAGATTTTATAACCCGTTTTCGCCAGGAGGCCCGCGCGGCAGCCCGTTTATCACACCCGAATATTGTAAGCATTTTCGATGTTGGCTGTGATGCCGATATTCATTATATTGTTATGGAATATGTGGCAGGAGAAACCCTGAAAGACTTGATCAAGCGCGAAGGAAAATTACCGCCCCTTGTGGCGGCAGAGTTTGCGGCACAGGTTGCGGCTGCTCTTAAACACGCGCATGAAAACAAGATCGTTCATTGCGATATCAAGCCGCATAATATTCTGGTCAGCCGGGATGGTATTGTTAAAGTTACGGATTTTGGCATTGCCAGGGCCGTTTCATCCCAGACCTCGACTCAGGTTGCAGGAATACTGGGTTCCGTTCATTACCTTTCACCCGAACAGGCTCGGGGCTTCGGTGTGGAAGCCAAATCCGACATTTACTCACTTGGCGTCGTTCTCTATGAGATGTTGTCAGGCTCCACCCCTTTCGATGGGCCTACAGCCATTTCGATTGCCATGAAACATTTGCAGGAAGAGCCTCGTTCCCTGTCTGAACTGGCGCCGCAGACTCCCGAGGCACTGGTTGAAGTAGTAAAAAAGGCGATGGCCAAGAAACCGTCAGACCGTTTTGAAACTGCGCAAATTATGTTGCTTGATGTGGAACAGATTATTCGTCAACTGAAAGGTGAAGAAAATAATCCTCTGAATGCGCCAAAGGCGCGCAAAACCGCAAAAAACAATCACCCGAGTGTCATGGACCGTTTGCGGAGTCTGCCGAAATGGACGTGGACCGTTGGAGCGCTCCTGTTGCTAAGCTTTTTTATCGGACAATTTATTGCTGATGGTGGGTTTTTCGGCGGTAAGGAAGTGTTGGTTCAGGATGTTGTCGGCAAACCGGCAGAAACTGCTCGTTCGATATTGACCAATGATAATTTGCGAGTTCAAATTGTCGAAGCTTTTGATGAAAGGGTAGCTGCCGGTTATGTCATATCGCAGCAGCCCAAAAGCGGACAGGTCGTCAAAGAACGGCGGATGATACAAATCGTTGTCAGCAAAGGCGCTGATGCGACAGCCATACCTGACTTGAAGGGATTGCTGCGCCGAGAAGCTGAGGCCCGGATACGCAGCGCCGGGTTAAAGGTCGGTATCATTGGCGAGGAATATTCTGCGGAATTACCAATTGATACCATCATTAGTCAAAATCCACGCCCACCAGGGCAAGTCGCCAAAGGCGTGCTGATCGACATCATCATCAGCAAGGGGAAAAGCCCGCAACAGATCACCATACCCAACTTTCTGGGGGAAAGCATGCAAAGTGTACTTTCCCGCATCGAAGCATTGCATTTGAAAGTAGGAACAACTAAGGAAACCTCAACTTCCCGTTATGCTCCCGGCACAGTCATTTCTCAGGCGCCGATTCCCGGAAGCAATGTATATGAGGGAACCAGTGTGGATCTGGAAATCGCGCGCAGTGATGCCGGAATTCCGA
>Ga0316604_10002823_pt1 | contig 12819 bp, 14 predicted proteins | sample OWC_soil_day20_C_FD_207650 | JGI IMG/M metagenome (GOLD analysis project Ga0316604, IMG submission 207650) | Wetland soil microbial communities from Old Woman Creek delta, Ohio, United States - OWC_soil_day20_CT | ecosystem: Environmental > Terrestrial > Soil > Wetlands | place: USA: Ohio... | reverse complement strand
GATCTTCCAGGACGAAACCTTCATCAAGTGGAAACCGACCATCCTGTACTGGGTGTTCGCCGGCAGCATGAGTTTCGCCGCCCTCGTCCTCAAGAAAAATGCCATCAAGACCATGCTCGGCGAACAACTGACGCTGCCCGAGGCGGTCTGGAGCAAGGTCAATTATTCCTGGGTCGCCTTCTTCATCGTGATGGGCTTCCTGAACCTGGTCATCGCCTTCAATTTCCCGACCGACGTCTGGGTCAATTTCAAACTGTTCGGCGGCATGGGTCTGATGCTGATCTTTGTGCTCGGCCAGGGCATGCTGCTCTCGAAATACGTTGAGGAAGAAAAGTAATGCTCTATGCCATCATCGGTGAAGACCGCGCCGGTTCGCTCGACCAGCGCCTTGCCACCCGCCCCGCCCACCTGGAGCGCCTGCAGGCCCTGCAGGCTGCCGGCCGCCTGATCCTGGCCGGCCCCTGCCCGGCGATCGATTCGCCCGATCCCGGTCCGGCCGGTTTTTCCGGCAGCATCATCATTGCCGAATTCGACTCGCTGACAGCTGCCCAAACCTGGGCCGATGCCGACCCTTATGTCGCCGCCGGCGTCTATGAAAAAGTTACGGTCAAGCCTTTCAAGAAGGCACTGCCGGCGTGAGCCAGGACACCATCGAACTGTTGCGCCAGCGCCTGAACGCGCTGCAGCCACAATCGCTCGACATCGAAGACGAATCGCACCGGCATGCCGGCCATGCCGGCGCCAAGGGCGGCGGCGGCCACTATGTGCTGACCATCGTCGCCGACGCCTTCGCCGGCAAGAACACCATGGCCCGGCATCGCCTGGTTTATGATGCAGCCGGCGATCTGATGCGTGGCCGCATCCATGCGCTGGTCATCCGCGCTTTGACGCCCGACGAAGTATAATTTTTCGGTTTTCCCTCCACCCAAGGACACATTACATGCTCAAGCTCTCCCGTCTGGCCGCCCTGCTGGTCGCCGGCGCCATTGTTTCCGCCCCGGTTCTCGCTGCCGACAAGGGCAAGGCCTTTGCCACGGTGAACGGCCAGCCGATTCCGCAATCCGTCTATGATGCTTTCGTTGCCGAGCAAAAGGCTCAGGGCACGCCGGATTCGCCGGAACTGCAAAACGCAGTAAAGGAAGAACTGGTTCGCCGCGAAATTCTCGCCCAGGAAGCTAAGAAAAAGGGCCTGGACAAGAAGGGCGACATCCAGGGCCAGGTTGAACTGGCCAAGCAAGCCGTGCTGATCCGCGCCTTCCTCTCCGACTACGTCAAGGCCAACCCGGTCAGCGAAGCTCAGCTCAAGGCCGAATACGAACTGATCAAGGCCAACCTCGGCAACACCGAATACAAGGCCCGCCATGTGCTGGTCGAGAAGGAAGACGACGCCAAGGCAATCATCGCCAAACTCGACAAGGGCGAGAAGTTCTCCGAGCTGGCCAAGCAGTCGAAGGATCCGGGTTCCAAGGACAAGGGCGGCGAACTCGGCTGGAGCTCGCCGACCGCCTACGTCAAGCCGTTCGGCGAAGCGCTGACCAAGCTGAAGAAGGGTGAATACACCAAGACCCCGGTCAAGTCCGACTTCGGCTACCACGTCATCCAGCTCGACGACTCCCGTCCGATGACCCCGCCGCCGTTCGAACAGGTCAAGCCGCAACTGCAGCAGCGCGCCAGCCAGCAGCAGATCGAGAATCTGCTCAAGGACCTGCGCGCCAAGGCCAAGGTTAACTGATCGGCCAGCAGCCGTGTACCCCGTGCCCGCCCACCGGCGGGCATTTTTGTTTGGAGAGTCAGCGCGTGTTCAGCTTGAAGAAACTGTTCGGGGGGAAAACCGAAAATGCAGTCCCGGCCGCCGCCGCGCCGCCGGCACCGGTCGAAGCGCCGCCCCCCGACAGCATCAGCGCCTTTCTGCGCCGGGAGGCGATGTTCGATCGCCAGAACCGGCTGAGCGCCCACCTGTTCTCGCTACAAAAAAGCTCGCTGTTCGCTGACGCACCGCGCGACACCCAGCGCCAGATCGATGCCCGCCTGCTCTCCATTCTGGCCGCCAGCCCCGATGCCTGGAATACGCAGTTTGCCTTCCTGCCGCTCGGCTCGGGTTCGCTCGACCTGAGCGCGGTCGACCGCCTGCCGACCCGTAATGTCGGCCTGCTGGTTCAACTGGCCCCCGATGAAGACGATCAGGCGGCACTGATCATTCGCCTCGCCACCCTGCGCGAACGTGGCCTGAAGATCGGCATATTCCGCCAGCCGCGTCACCCGCTGTTTGCCGCTGCCATTCTGCAGGCCGATCTCGGCGTGCTCAACGTCAATGGCCACGAAGCGGGCACGGTCCGCGACTTTTCGGCTGCCCTGCGCGCCAGCGAGCATGAACAGCCGCTGCAGTTGCTGGCCCTGAATATCGAAACGCCCGACGAACACCGCCTATGTCACCAGTGGCATTTCGACTTCTTTCATGGGCCGTTCGCGGTCAACGCCCCACCCCGCCCGGAATCGGCCCAAGCCGACCCGCACAAGATCCAGCTCCTGCATCTGCTGCACCTGGTCCAGGGTGAGGCCGAGACCGCCGAACTGGCTGAAGCGATGAAGCAGGATCCGCTACTCACCTTCCGTATCCTGCGCTACCTGAACTCACCGACACTCGGCCTCAACCACCGGATCGACTCGATCGGCCAGGCGCTGATCATTCTCGGCCGGCAACGGCTGGCCCGCTGGCTCTCGGTACTGCTATTCTCGGTCCGCGAGCCCAACTTCGCCGACTGGATGCTGGTCGAAAGCGCCCTCACCCGCGGCCGCCTGATGGAAGAACTCGGCGCCGAACTGCTGCCCGACCAGGCGCACGACCCGCTCTTTCTGACCGGCATTTTTTCCTGCCTGGACCGCCTGTTGCGCCGCCCTCTGGCCGACATCATCCACGACCTGCCGATCTCGGAAGACATTCGCAGCGCGCTGCTCGAACGCCAGGGGCCTTTTGCCGGCCTGCTCGCCATCGCCGAGGCCAGCGAAGCCTTCGACGTGGTCCGCATGCAGAATGCCGCCCAGGCCGTCAGCCTCGATCCGGCCAGCGTCAACCGCGCCCTGCTGGCGGCGACCGCCTGGGCCAGCGAAGTCACCGAGCACTGGGAATAGCCTTCCCCGCTCACCAAATCGGGAAAACTTGATCCAGATTCTGGCCTTTTTCGGCAGTTGACCGCAGCATTCGGTCCTGATGACGTTTCTCTACCGATTGGCCGCACTCCTGCTCGGCCTGCTTTCCACTGCTCACGCCGCCCAACCGCTCCAGCCCTGGCTGGATACGGCGCTGCCCGGCGCCCGCATCCGCCTGCCGCCCGGTGTCTATCAAGGCCCGGTCAGCATCAGCAAGCCGATCACCCTGGAGGGTGACGGCAAGGTCGTCATCGACGGCGGTGGCCGGGGCACCGTGCTGACCATCAAGGCCGACCGCGTTACCTTGCGCGGCCTGACCCTGCGCGGCAGCGGCGACTCACACGACAAGATCGACGGCGGCATCATGGCCGAAGGCCGCGACTTGCTGATCGAGAACAATGTGATCGAGGACGTGCTGTTCGGTATTTCACTGCACAGCACGACGGACAGCATCGTCCGCCACAACCGGATCCGCTCCCGGGCCGGCGACTCGGCCGACCGCGGCGATGGCCTGCGCATCTGGTACAGCACCTTCAACCGGATCGAAAACAACGACATCGCGCAGATCCGCGACATCACCGTTTCCAACTCGCCGCACAACCGGATTGTCGGCAACACCGTCCGCGACAGCCGGCGGGCGCTGAATTTCCTCTTTTCGCACCGGACGCTGATCGAGGGCAACCATTTCGAGAAAAACTCGACCGGCATCATCGCTCTCAACTCCGAAGGGCTGATCATTCGCCGCAACCGGATCATGCACGCCATGGACGCCTCCGGCGCCGGTATCGCGCTCAAGGAAACCTCGTCGGCATTGATCGACGGCAACGAAATCGTCCATTGCGCCCACGGCATCATGGCCGATTCGCCGATGAATCCGACCAACCGGATCGTCTTCACCGACAACCTGATCGCCCATAACGTCACCGGCATCTATTTCTACGGTGCCAAAGGCGGTCATATCGCCATCGGCAACACCTTCCGCGGCAACCTCTGGCCAGTCAGCATCATCGGCGACGGCGATCCGCTGAACGACTTCTGGTGGGGCAATTACTGGGACGACTACCAGGGCTTCGACCGCAATCACGACGGCCTCGGCGATACCCCGCACGAGCTCTATGCCTATGCCGATCGCATCTGGCTGGATACGCCGCCAACCAAATTTTTCCGCAACTCGCCGGTCCTCGAACTGCTCGATTTCCTGGAGCGGCTGGCGCCCTTCTCGTCGCCAGGTCTCATCCTGCGCGACAGTGCGCCGCGCGTCGGCAAATCACGCTAGCCAGTCGCGCATGTCCTCGATCAGGTCATCGACGGCACCCAGCGACAAACCGAAGAGCTGGCAGGTGGCCGGAGCCGCCTTCGCCCATTCGTGCTCGCCATCGCCGTTGGCTTGCAGCCGGATGATGTGCTCGGCCAGCACGCAAATGCCGATCAAGGCCCGGGCCTGATCGGACACGCGGCCGGGTTCGGCGAGCACGCCATAATCGTGGTGGTGCAGAATGCCTTCGCTGACGAAGTCCGGCAGATGCCAGCGGCGGGCCAGAAAATAGCCGACCACCGCATGGTTGGTGCCCAGATGCTGCTCTTCGGTTTCGGTAAAACACCGATCCTCAGCGGCATTGGCCGCGGCGAGCGCCTCGCGGGCCTTGGGAAAGCGCTTCATGATCAATGGAATACCGAGGTCGTGAAAAAGACCGAAGGTGTAGGCAATATCCGGCCGCACGCAGCGCAAGCGGCGGGCCAGCTCGGCTGACAGCCGAGCGTTTTGCGCCGAGGATTCCCAGAAACGGTCCATCCGTGCGTCGGCGCCGCCGGCCAGTGCCACTTTCAACAACTGCGCCACCACCAGCGTGAACACTTGCTGGTTGCCGAGCACGGTCAGTGCCTGGGTTACCGACTCCAGCCGCCGCCCCCGGGCAAAGGCAGGCGAGTTGGCGAGCTGCATCAGGTGGCCGGACAGTGCCACATCCTGGCTGATCAGGCGGGCGATTTCACGTGAATCGGGCTCGTCCTTGCGCAGTTCGGTATCGAGATCGACCAGAATGGCCGGGCAAGGCGGAATATCGACACCCTGCAACAGAGTGTGCAACTGCGTTTCTTCTGAAATTGCGTTCATGCCAACGTGCTCCCCAAGACCGACGCAGCTTACCCCGTAACGTCGGCCCTGAGAACACGACTAAAGTCATAGCTGATACTCGTCGCCTCCGCCCTGCATGGCCATTTCGACGACGCGCCGGGTCAGGTGCGGCGCAAATAGCGCGATCAGATCGTAGTCATAACGGCGCAGAAAAGTGCCGCGCCGCAAGGCCAGCCGCGTCGTATTCGATTCGAACAGATGCGCCGCATCGATGGCGACCAGACCGCTGTCGCGCTGGGCGTCGAAGGCCAGCGCCGAAATGATGCCCAAGCCGAGGCCGAGGCTGACGTAGGTCTTGATCACGTCGGCATCGAGTGCGGTCAGCGCGATGTTGGGCTGGGTACCGATCCGCTCGAAGGCGCGATTGATCCGCGAACGGCCGGTGAAGGCCGAGTCGTAGGTAATCAGCGGCCAGCGCGCCAGTTCATGCAGTGACAACGGTTGCGACTTGAGAATCGCGTGGCCTTCGGGCGCAATGACGCAATGGCTCCACTGGCGCACCGGCAGCGTGACGAGTTGCGCATACTGGTCGAGCGACTCGGTGGCGATGCCGATGTCCGCCTCGCCGGCCGCCACCCATTCGGCGATCTGGGTCGGGCTGCCCTGATGCATTTCCAGCTTGACGCTTGGGTGCTGGGCGACGAAATCGCGAACCACGACCGGCAGGGCGTAGCGTGCCTGGGTATGGGTCGCGGCCAGCACCAACCGCCCGCTGTCGCCCGTGGAAAACTCGGCAGCAGCCCGCTTCAGGTTATCGGCTTCGCGGAGGATCTTTTCGGCAATCGACAGCACGCTTTTGCCCGGCTCGGTAATGCCGGTGAAGCGCTTGCCGCTGCGCTCGAAAATGGCGACCCCCAACTCGTCTTCGAGCAGCTTGACCTGCTTTGAAATGCCCGGCTGCGAGGTATAGAGCGACTCCGCCGCCTCAGAGACGTTCAGCCCCTGGCGCTGGATTTCGACGATGTAACGCAGTTGCTGAAGCTTCATGGTCGCACTTAATAACCGAACGATATAACAATCTAACCCAATATTCTTTTTGTTTCAAATGAAGCCCGGTAGGATTCGCTCCCATGGATTATCTCTATACCCTTTCCGGCTTTGCAGTCGGCGCCATTGTCGGCCTGACCGGCGTCGGTGGCGGCTCGCTGATGACGCCGCTGCTCGTGCTGGTGTTCGGCGTCAATCCGGCCACCGCGGTCGGTACCGACCTGCTCTACGCAGCGCTGACCAAGGCCGGCGGTACCGTCGCCCATGGCAAGAAAGGGCATATCGACTGGTCGATCACCGGCCGCCTGGCCCTCGGCAGCATCCCGGCCGCGGCGATTACGCTGTGGATCCTGTCGCAACTGCCGAAGGGCAGCAATGTCATTGGTGCCGTCATTTCGCACGGCCTCGGTTTTGCGCTGCTGCTCACCGCGATTGCCATCCTGTTTGGCCGCAGACTCCGCGAATACGCCAGCCAGCACGACGAATCAGAGCTCCGCAAGTGCTGCCTTGGTAAAATCACGGTCGTCGTCGGCGCCATTCTCGGCGTCCTCGTCACCATTTCCTCGGTCGGTGCCGGCGCCCTGGGCGTCGCCGCCCTTTTCTTCCTTTACCCCAAACTTTCGCCCATCAAGATTGTCGGATCCGATGTCGCCCACGCCGTACCGCTGACACTGGTTGCCGGCCTCGGCCACTGGGCGCTGGGTGGGGTCGACTGGTCGCTGCTCGGCAGCCTGCTGCTCGGCTCGCTGCCCGGCATCTGGCTCGGCACGCAAGTTTCCGCCAAGGTGCCGGAGCACATCCTCCGCCGCCTGCTGGCCTCCATGCTTATCCTGATCGGCAGCAAGCTGGTCTTTGCCTGATTCACGTTAGGAACGTTTCATGTACAAATACGATGCCATCGACCGCCAGCTGATCAACGAGCGGGTCGCCCAGTTCCGTGACCAGGTCCGCCGCTGGAAAGCCGGCGAACTGGCCGATGACGAATTCCGCCCGCTGCGCCTGCAGAACGGTCTCTATATCCAGCGCCATGCACCGATGTTCCGCATCGCCGTGCCTTACGGCATGCTGAATTCCGCCCAACTGCGCACGCTCGGCCACGTCGCCGCCAAGTACGACCGCGGTTACGGCCACTTCACGACCCGCCACAACCTGCAGTTGAACTGGCCGAAGATCGAGGATGTGCCGGAAATCATGGCCGAACTGGCCGAAGTCGAGATGCACGCCATCCAGACCTCCGGCAACTGCCTGCGCAACATCACCACCGACCCGTTCGCCGGCGTTGCCGCCGACGAAGTGATCGACCCCCGGCCGCTGGCCGAGATCCTCCGCGAATGGACGACCTTCCACCCGGAATTCGCCTTCCTGCCGCGCAAGTTCAAGATCGCCATTTCCGGCACCCGGGAAGACCGTGCCGTCACCTGGTTCCACGATATCGGCCTGCATCTGAAGGAACAGGACGGTCAGGTCGGCTTCACCGTGATCGTCGGCGGCGGCCTCGGCCGGACCCCGATCCGCGGCCAGGTCGTGCGCGAATTCCTGCCCTGGCAGCACATCCTGACCTATTGCGAAGCCATCCTCCGCGTGTACAACCGGGCTGGCCGCCGTGACAACGCCTACAAGGCACGTATCAAGATCCTCGTCCAGGCGACCGGCATCGAAGCCTTCAGCCAGCAGGTCGAAGACGAATGGGCCTACATGAAGGACGGCCCGGCGACGCTGACGCAAGCTGAATTCGACCGTGTAGCCGCCCACTTCACCGCACCGGACTACGAAAAGCAGGACGAGGTCGCCCTGCCAACGGAAAAAGCCTTCACCAAATGGGTCGACCGCAACACCCATCCGCACAAGGTGCCCGGCTACGCTGCCGTCACCCTGTCGCTGAAGCAGCACGGCGTCGCCCCGGGCGACATCACCTCGGCGCAAATGGCCGCTGTCGCCGATCTGGCCGACCAGTACAGCTTCGGTGAGCTGCGCATCAGCCACGAACAAAACATCATCCTGGCCGACGTCAAAAAAGCTGACCTCCCGGCTGTCTGGGAAAAAGCCAAGGCGGCCGGCCTGGCGACCCCGAACATCGGCCTGCTGACCGGTATGATCTGCTGCCCGGGCGGCGATTTCTGCGACCTGGCCAACGCCAAGTCGATCCCCATCGCCAACGCCATCCAGGCCCGTTTCGACGATCTCGACTACCTGTTCGACATCGGCGAAATCGACCTCAATATCTCCGGCTGCATGAATGCCTGCGGTCACCATCACGTCGGCCACATCGGCGTGCTCGGCGTCGACAAGAACGATTCGGAGTACTACCAGGTCACCCTCGGCGGCCGCCAGGGCAACGACGCCCGGCTCGGCAAGGTGATCGGCCCGTCGTTCTCGGCCGACGAAATGCCGGATGTCGTCGACAAGATCATCAAGGTCTATCTGGAAAGCCGTCATGCCGACGAACGCTTCCTCGACACCTTCGATCGCATCGGCCTCGACCCGTTCAAGAACCGCGTTTACGAAGGCCGCGCCCACGGCAAGGCCAAGACTGCACAAAAGGAGGCCGCATAATGGCTCAGCTGATCAAGAACGACACCCTTGCGGTCGACACCTGGAAAACGCTGGAATTGGCCGAAGGCGAAACGCCGGAAAGCGTCGCCCTGCCCGCCGGCGACATCATCTTTCCGCTCGCCGTCTGGCAGGCGCGCAAGACCGAAATCATCTCCTGCCACAAGCGCATCGGCCTGCTCATCCAGCCGGACGAACTGATTGAGGACGTCGCCGGCGATCTCGAATACTTCATCGTCATCGCCGTCAATTTCCCGAAATTCGTCGATGGCCGCGGCTACTCGACGGCCAGCCTGCTCCGCCAGCGTTACCGCTACGAAGGCGAACTGCGCGCCGTCGGCGACGTCCTGCACGATCAACTGTTCTTCATGCGCCGCGTCGGCTTCGACAGCTACGCCCTGAAGGATGGCAAGAACGCGGTCTATGCGCTGGAAACCGGCTTCAACAGCTTCAGCGACACCTACCAGACCTCGACCAACCAGCCGCAACCCTACTTCCGCCGCCGCGCCTGATTTCGCCATGACCCCGAGCCTGCTCAACATCACGCCCGCCCTGACCGCCAGCGTCGCCACCAAGACGGCGGCCGTGCAAGCCCTGCTCGCCGACATCGCCGGCAACTGGTCGCCGGCCACCTTCGCCAACAGCCTGGGCGCCGAAGACATGGTGCTGACCGACCTGATCGTCAAGGCCGGCCTGCCAATCGAAATCTTCAGCCTCGACACCGGCCGCCTGCCGCTCGAAACCTACGACCTGATGGCGGCGGTGGACAAGCACTACGGCCTGAAATTGAAAGTCTATTTCCCGCACAGCGAAGGTGTCGAAAACTACGTTCGCGCCAACGGCATCAACGCCTTCTACGAGTCGATCGAACTGCGCAAGTCCTGCTGCTACATCCGCAAGGTCGAACCGCTGAAGCGTGCCCTGGCCGGCAAGAAGGCCTGGATCACCGGCATGCGCGCCGAGCAGGCGGCCACCCGGGGCAACCTGGCTTTCCGCGAGTTCGACGAAGGCAACGGCCTGGAGAAATTCAACCCGCTCGCCGACTGGTCCGAAAAGGAAGTCTGGACCTACATCAAGCAGAATGCCGTGCCCTACAACGCGCTGCACGACAAGTTCTTCCCGAGCATCGGCTGTGCCCCCTGCACCCGCGCCATCTCGCTCGGCGAGGATGTCCGCTCCGGCCGCTGGTGGTGGGAAAACCCGGAAAGCAAGGAGTGCGGCCTGCACGTCAAGGGCTGATTCCAAGCCCGCGATAACAGACAGCCCGCCGCCTTGGCGGGCTTTTTTGCTTATAGCCGGAAGAGGAAGGCCAGGAGCGGCTTCTGGCCGGATCGCGAGGATTACAGGTCAGCCTGCTCTTCTGCTATATTTGATGCGGATCAAAATTTGATTTGCATAAGCCCTGATTGCCACTCCCGGGCGGCCGACAAACCTCTTTCAAGGACAAAGCGTGCGAGACCATCAACCGATCAATATCGAAACCCTGTTGAGCCACATTGCGTTGTTCAACGGACTCGGCCCCGATGAAATCGCCAAGATCGCCAAAGGGGCGCGGGAAGTACGTTGCGAAAAGGGAGAGACGCTTTTTCATCGCGGCGACCCGTGCACCGGCTTTCATGTCGTCGTCTATGGCCAGATCAAGCTCTCCTTCAATTCCGCGCAAGGGGTCGAAAAAATCGTCGAAGTGGTTGAACAGGGACAGAGCTTCGGCGAAGCGATCATGTTCCTCGACAAGCCCTACGTTGTCTCGGCGCATGCCCTGGCCCCCTGCCTGCTGCTGCATGTCTCCAAGTCGGTGATCTTCGACGAACTGGCGCGCGATCACGGCTTCGTTCGCAAGATGCTGGGCGGCCTCGCCATGCGCACGCATCAGCTGATGCTCGATGTCGAGGGCTACTCCCTGCAATCGGGCAAACAGCGCATCATCGGCTACCTGATGCATGAACTGCAGGATGGCGGCTACGGCAACGAAAACGTGCTGCTCGAACTGCCGGTTACCAAGGGGGTCATTGCCTCCCGCCTCAACCTGACGCAGGAGCATTTTTCCCGCATCCTGCACGAACTGACCGATCTCGGCCTGATTCAAGTGGAAGGGAAGCGGATCCGCATTCCCGACGTCGACCGCCTGAACCGGCATCAATTGCGCTAGCCCATCGCGCCCGCAGCGCAGGCAAAAAAAAGACCGGCAGGCCGCCGGTCTGTGCTTGAAGCCAGGGCAGCCCTTACTTCTGGGCCAGAATCCAGGTCACCAGCTTCTTCGCTTCATCAGGCGTCACGTTGTTCGGCGGCATCGGCACTTCGCCCCAGGCGCCCTTGCCCCCCGCCTTGACCTTGGCGGCCAGCTTGTCGACAGCACCGGCATCGCCCTTGTACTTGGCGGCGACATCCTTGTAGGACGGACCGACCAGTTTCTTGTCGATGGCATGACAGGCCATGCAGTTCTTGGCCTTGGCCAGCGCCTCGTCAGCCATGACTTTGCCGGAGACGCCGAAGCCGATGGCCAGCATCATTGCCAGATGAATCGCTTTTTTCATTTTGATGAACCCTCACTGAAATTGGAGAGGGCGTAATGTCGCCACTGGGTAAATTTCTGCCTTGATGGGGATCAAAAACGCGCCAGCCCCCTACGCACGGGCCTCTCTTGATCCCGCGAATTGACCGGAATCAAGGGTTGGCGAGACGCGCCAGCTCAGGGCGCCGGCAGCAGGCGGATCAGTTGCCCGTTGGCACTGTCCGTCACCACGTAGAGATAGCCATCCGGCCCCTGGCGCACATCACGGATGCGTTCGCCCAGGTCTTCGAGCAGCCGGGTTTCCCTGACCACTTTGCCTTCGAACGGGCGCGTCAGTTCCAGGCGGGCCAGGTAAGAGAATTTGAGCGAACCGACCAGCAAGTTGCCGACCCAGGCTTTGCCATAGCGCTCGCTGGTCACAAAAGCCATGCCAGAAGGCGCGATGGATGGCGTCCACTGATGGAGTGGTGGCTCGGTGCCTGACCGGGCAGTACCGCCGTCGCCGACTGCGGTGAAGTTGTAGTTCTTGCCGAAACTGACCAGGGGCCAGCCAAAGTTTGCCCCGGGCCGCGGCAGATTGATTTCGTCACCGCCCATCGGGCCGTGTTCATGGATCCAGAGCACGCCGCTGGGGCTGAGGGTAGCGCCCTGAGGATTGCGATGGCCCAGGCTCCAGATTTCGGGTAGCGCCCCGGCCCGGCCAACGAAGGGGTTGTCGGCCGGTACACGACCATCCTTGCCGATCCGCACCACCTTGCCGTGGTGGTTGTCCAATGACTGGGCATCGTCGCGCTGGCGGTAACGTTCGCCCAAAGTCAGGTAGAGCAGTCCATCCGGCCGGCCGTCGGCATTTTTGCTCTCGACGATGCGGCAACCGAAGTGCAACTGGCTGGCGACTTTCGGTTGCTGGCTGAAAAGCACGCGTACGCTTTCCAGCCGGCGCATATCGCTGGACAGCCGGGCGCTGGCCAGCGCGGTACTGTTCCCGCTGCCGCTCGCCGCCGGCTCCGAGTAGCAAAAATACAGGCTGCGGTTGCGTGCGAAATCGCTGTCGAGGATCACATCGAGCAAACCGCCCTGGCCGCCGGCCGCCACTGCCGGCAACCCATCGAGCGGCGGCCCGACTTCGCCATTGGCCTGGACGACCCGCAACGCCCCGACCCGCTCGGAAACGAGAAACTGCCCGGCCGGCAGGAAGGCCACCGCCCACGGATGATCGAGCCCCCTGGCCAGCGTGACCGGCTTGATCGACTGCGCACTGGCAGTGGCCGTCAGTACAGTCAGCAGCAGAATGGATAGCAAGGTTTTCAGCATAGCCGTCTCCTCCTCCTCGCCCTCATTTAAACATAGCTGCTGGCCCAGGCTGGCGCCAATTGCCATGCGGCGCCAAGCGCAGATCGAGCAATAAAAAACCCGCCAGACGGCGGGTTTTCGGGGCGACGGAGTGAAGACTCAGACCAGGCCGAGGCTTTCCTCAACGCCAAGATGG
>Ga0316604_10002822_pt1 | contig 12822 bp, 9 predicted proteins | sample OWC_soil_day20_C_FD_207650 | JGI IMG/M metagenome (GOLD analysis project Ga0316604, IMG submission 207650) | Wetland soil microbial communities from Old Woman Creek delta, Ohio, United States - OWC_soil_day20_CT | ecosystem: Environmental > Terrestrial > Soil > Wetlands | place: USA: Ohio... | reverse complement strand
AGACCGCGAGATGTCGCGAGACCGCCGCCGGATGTGCCGCCCCCGGCGTCCCGGGACGATACTACATGCCGGAGAAACAAAGGCTTGGCGCGTTCGCGGCGGCTGGCTCGAAACCTGCTTCATAGTTCCTGCCTCCTGTTCCCGCCGCTCGCGGGGCCGGGTCTCGCAAATCCTCCGCTGTGCGCTGGTTCGCACTCGCCCCCGGAAACGGGGGCGTCTTGTTTTGGATTGCCTTCATTTCCGGCCTTCCGGGCCGACGAGGCCCGTAGAACTGACGGCGGGAGGGGCGGGGCAGGTGCCGGGGGCGAAGGATCGAGGGCGCGAAATGTCGCGAGAGGCGGTCGAGACCCGACTGCAACGATCCCGTCATGTTGCTGATTTACAAGGAGTTGGCCAGCCGGCCCGTGTTGGCACGGGTGTTGTAAAGGTTAATTCCAAGGGTACGGCCGCCAACCCAGCGGTCCCGTCAGGTGATGAGGCGATCATGAACGCGAAGACAGAGACGGCGTACAACGGGAGCAAGTGGTCTGACGGTGACCTGCACGGACGCCGCCGCGCTCCGATCGGCGTGCTCGGCTTCGCCGCCGTGGGCCTCTGGGTGCTGGCCGTCTTCCTCGGCATCGGCGCACCGCTCCTCGGGCTCGAGATCGACACCCGCCTGGTGGTCGGTGTCCTGGTCGCCTCGGGGATCGTGTCCCTGCTGTCGCTGCCCGTGACCGCATGGTCGCGCGGTGGCGCTTCCAGGACGGACGACCGGACCCGCCCGCAAGACTGAGCCGGGCGTCGTCCCCGGCGGACCCTCGGCCCGTCCCGCGCCTTGCCCGCGCCGCTGCCGGCGTGGCGTATGATCCGGCGACGTTCGTGCTGCGGGTGCCGCCATGGCCGCCAGTCCGGTGCCGTCGATCCTGCTCGTCGACGACGACCCCACCAATCTCCAGCTGCTGAAGGCCACCCTGAAGCGCCTCGGCGCCGAACTGCAGCTGGCGCGCAGCGGCGAGGAGGCTCTGGCCCAGGCGCGCCGGTACCGGCCGACGCTGATCCTGCTCGATGTCATGATGCCGGGGATCGACGGCTTCGAGACCTGTCGGCGGCTGAAGGCGGATGCCGTGTCCGCCGACGCGGCGGTGATCTTCCTCTCGGCCCTCGACGATGCGCGTGACAAGGTGCAGGGACTGTCGGTCGGCGCGGTCGACTACATCGCCAAGCCTTTCCAGCCCCAGGAGGTCCTGGCGCGGGTCCAGACCCACCTGACGATCCAGCAGCTCAAGGCCGAGCTGGCCGAGCGGAACCGGCAGCTGGCGGCCGCCAACCAGCAGATCCTCGAGGCCGTGGCGGAGGGGATCTGCGGCTTCGATCGCGACGGTCGCGTCAGTTTCGCCAACCCCGCCGCCTGCGAGCTGACTGGCTATCCGGAAGAGGCCCTGCTAGGACAGTCCCGCTACGGCATCAGCCTGCTGCTCGGGGCCGACGGCCGGTCCCTGCCCGAACGCGCCACGCCCGTGTACGCCAGCCTGGTCCGTGGCGAGACCGTCCGTTCCGACACCCTCCTGCTGCAGCGGCAGGGTGCTGGGCCGGTGCCCGTGGCCCTCACGAGCGCGCCGATCCGGCGGGGGGACGCCGTGCAGGGCGCGGTGCTGGCCTTTCGCGACATCAGCGAGCGCAAGCGCCAGGAGCAGGCCCTGCACGATGCACTGGCCGAGGTCGAGCGCCTCAAGGAGCGGCTGGCTGCCGAGAACGCGTACCTGCGGGCCGAGATCCGCAGCGACCGGCAGTTCGGCGAGATCGTCGGGCAGAGCCAGGCGCTGCTCGCGGTGCTGGAGCAGGTCCGACGGGTCGCGCCAACCAAGAGCTCGGTGCTGCTGCAGGGCGAGTCCGGCACCGGCAAGGAGGCGATCGCGCGCGCCCTGCACGAGCTGAGCCCGCGCCGGGAGCATCCGCTCATCAAGGTCAACTGCGGTGCCATCAGTCCCAGCCTGATCGAATCGGAGCTGTTCGGTCACGAGAAGGGGGCGTTCACCGGTGCGCTGCGCCAGCGCGCCGGCTTCTTCGAGCTGGCCGATGGCGGGACGATCTTCCTGGACGAGGTCGGCGAGCTGCCGGCGGAGGCGCAGGTCAAGCTGCTCCGCGTGCTGCAGGAGCAGGAGCTGAGCCGGGTTGGCAGCGAGGCTCCGATCCGCGTGGACGTTCGCGTGATTGCTGCCACCAACCGCGATCTCGCCGGCCTCGTGGAGGGCGGTGGCTTTCGTCTCGACCTGTACTACCGGCTCAACGTCTTCCCGATCACGCTGCCGCCGCTGCGTGAGCGCCGCGACGACATCCCGCTGCTGGCCGAGAGGTTCCTGGCCGACCAGGCGCGCGCGCTGGGCAAGGAGCTGACCGGACTGACACCGCGAGCGGTGCAGCTGATGCAGTCCTACGAGTGGCCGGGCAACATCCGTGAGCTGCAGAACGTGATAGAGCGCGCCGCGATTTTGGCCACCGGCTCGGTGGTGGACATCCCGCCATCGCTCGTCGCCTCGGGTGCCGCGCACCGGCCGTTGCGGGCGGCGCAGGGATCCGCGGACGACGAGCCCCTGACCCTCGCGCAGGCGGAGGCGCAGCACATCCGCCGCATGCTGGAGCGCGTCGGCTGGGCGGTCGCCGGCCCCGCGGGGGCCGCCCGACTGCTCGGGGTGCCGGAGAGCACCCTGCGCTCGCGCATGAAGAAGCTCGGGATCAAGCGCAAACCTCCCGCGGGCGGATGAGGCCCAGCGGCGGGGACTTCGCAATTCTGCAACTTTCGTCTGCGATTCTTGTCTGTGAGCAGACGGAGGAATCGACAAGATGACCACAGGAAAGCAGCAGACCCCGCTACAGCCGGCGGCCGCGCGACAGCGGCCGCTGCACACGCGCAAATCGGCCTGGAAGCTCGGCTGGCCCGACCTGCGGCCGCGGCGGCAGGACCCGGGCCGGCTCGAGCCGGCGACCCTCTAGCCCCGGCGCTCCGGGCCGGGGCGCTGCTACACTTGGCGCGCCCCGCCGGCGTCGCCGGCTGGCAGTTTCCCTGAACCCGGAGGATCGTCATGCCCTTCACACCGAAGGCCCTTGCCGTGGCCTTGGGCGCCCTGCTCTGTGCCCCGGTCCAGAGCGCGCCAATCGAGTCCAATCTGATGCCGGCCGCGCAGCCCCTGGTCCCGCCACTGGTCGACGCGCCGCCTGCGATGGCATTGCCGGTGCCGCTGGCTCCGGTCACGCCGCCTCCAGTGTCCGCGCCGGCAATGGTCGCGCCCGTTACTTCCGCCGCCGATCCCGCCCCGGCTCCGGCCGCCGCACCCGAGGCGGTGACGGTGCCGGCCGACGTCGCGGCACGCCACGAGGCCATGCGCAAGGAGGCCGAGGAGCGACGGGCGGCGATGCAGCGCGAGATGGAGGCCGCGCGTGCGGCGATGCCGGCTGCCCTGCCGGCGGCGGCGCCGGCCGCCGACGTCCAGCAGCAGGTCGATCAGGCACGGCGCCAGGCGGAGGATGCCCAGCGTCAGGCGGAGCTCGCGCAGCGGCAGGCCGAGCAGGCGAAACGCCAGGCCGAGATGCAGCAGCGGCAGGAGCAGCAGAAGCGCGAGATGGAGCAGCGCCGGCAGGCCCACGAGCAACAGATGCCGAAGCGCGAGCCGGCGCCGCCGGCGGCCGGTGCCGACGACGCCGCGCGTCAGGCCGAGCAGGCGAAGCGCCAGGCGGAGGCCGAGGCGCGCCAGGCGCAGCTCAAGCAGCAGATGGAACAGCGCCAGCAGGCGCTCGAGGCACAGCGCAGGGCAGCGCAGGAGCAGGCGGCGGCGCGTGAGCGTGCGGCACCGCGCGCATCGGCGGATGCCGGTGCCGGCGCGCCGTCGGCCGAGCAGGGCGGTCTCTCCGCGGAGGACGTGCAGCGTCGCGAGGCCGAGATGGCCCGGCTGCGCGCACAGCGGGAGGCCTGGGTGGCGGAGCAGCAGGAGGCCTGGATGGCGGAGCAGCGGGAGGCCTGGATGGCCCAGCAGCGTGAGGCGTGGATGGCCGAGCAGCGTCGGCGCCTGGGTCAGCAGATGGACCGCGCCATCGACCGGATGCCCGAGCCGCCCATGTTCGGGACCGAGGAGCCCGTGCTGCCGCCGTCGGCATCCCGGGGCGGGCCGCCGGCCGGCACACCCGGCTGGGGTGATCCGCGCATGGAGCCGTCGACGGGCTACCCCGGCTACGGCCGGGGTTCCGGCTATGGCCCCGCACCCTACCGCGGCGAGGTGAGGGACAGCCACGATCGTTCCTACGGCTGGGGCCCGGATTACGGCCCCGGACCCTATCCCGGTTACGGCGCTCCGACGTACGGCCGCTGAGCGGGATTCGCCCCGGTGCCGCCTGGCACCGGGGCCCTCATGCCCCTCGAGGTCGGTCGGTGGGCGCGCCGAGCAGGCGCGCTGCCGACGCCTTGTCGAGCCAGCGCCACGGCAGCGGGATCAGCGCCGGGACCCGCTCGCGATACCGACGGTAGCGCTCGCCGTGGTACTCGATGAGCTTGCGCTCCTCGAGTCGCAGCCCGATGACGACATAGGCCGTGGCCAGGACCGCGGCCACCAGGCGCGCGGCGTCCATGTCGCGAGTCCAGAGCAGCACCAGGCCGAGGCTGTACCAGGGGTGGCGGACGAAGCGGTGCAGCGGCGACAGGTGCAGGCGCTCCTGGTCCTCGACACGCCGCTCGCGGTCGCGCCACTGCCGCAGGCCGAGGAACTCGCTGCCGTCGTAGTCCCGGAGCGTCGACAGCAGGCCGACCACCGCCAGCGCGGCGAGCCCGTCGGCGACCCACCGCCAGCCCCCGCTCCAGCGCCACAGCGCAGGTCCGGGGTACATCAGCGTCCAGGCTAGCAGGGGCGCGACCAGCAGCAGCGCGAGGGCGTTGAAGGCGAGCCGGTAGGCCGGCACCGACTCAGGCCAGCGCGCTGCGACCATGCGCTTCACCGCCAGCGAGGCGAGCGCCGAGTGCAGGGCGAAGTAGGCGATCCAGCAGGCCGCGAGGAACGCGAGCTCTTTCATCCGCAACTCCTAACCGCAGAGGCGCGGAGGAAGCCAGATCAACAACCATCGCCGAATCCCACGCCTCGGGTCCATGCCTCCCAAAGCCCAAGTCGTCGCTCTCGCCTGCGCCTCGGCGGCTCACCCTGACGCTTCCACGTTCATCGCGGTCGCGCCGGCGCGTCAGAATCCGCGCGCCTCGCGCACCTGTTCGTAGGCCTCCCGGATCTCCCGGGTCTTCTGCGCGGCGAGCCGCATCATCTCCTCGGGCAGACCCTTCGACACCAGCTTGTCCGGGTGGTGCTGGCTCGTCAGTCTCCGGTAGGCCTTCTTTATCGTCTCGGGATCGTCCCGCTCGGAAACCCCCAGCACCGCGTAGGCATCGGCGAGCGCGCCCCGCCGCGCCGCTGCGCGGCCTTCCGCACGCGTGCGCGCGAAATCCCGCTCCGCGCGGGTGCGCTCGACGATGCGCCGGAAGACGAATTCCGGCACGCCGAGGTGACGGCAGATGTGCAGCAGCACCCCCTCCTCCGCCGAGTCCAGGGCGTCGTCCGCGTAGGCGGCCTGGACCTGGATCTCGACGAACATCTGGATCAGGGTGTACCGGCGATGGCACTCCTGGCGAAACTGGTCCAGGACGGCATCCAGGGCAAAGTCGGGCTGCTTGCCCTGGTTGAAGAGGTCGATCGCGGCGCGCCGCAGCTCGGGGGCGAGATCCATCTCGGCCATCACCGCCTCGGCGAGGCGGATCTCGTCCGGGCTGACCCGGCCGTCGGCCTTGGCGATGCGCCCCATCACCGCAAACGTGGCGGCGAAGAATGCCGTCTGTACGCGCTCGCGGTCGCCGGGCTCGAGCGCGGGCTCGGCGCTGCCCTTCAGGCCGCGATCGAAGCCGTGGCCCAGCGCCGCCCCCAGCAGGGCGCCCAACGGCCCCCCCAGCGCGAAGCCGAAGGCGCCCCCGACCAGCTTGCCCCACCAGCCCATGTGCGACGTCCCGCCGCGACCGCCTGCCGCGGCCCGCGGCCGGCAGTGTAGCAGCGGCTATTTGCCGTGCAGGTATTCCTCGTCCCGGAACGAGCAGACCCATTCGGGCCGCAGTCCGATCATCACCGACATGAGGAAGCCGTTCAGGAAGGCCTCCGGGAAGAGCATCAGCGGCAGGAAGGGCAGGAAGCCCTGGTGGAGATCGGCGAGGCTCAGCGCCTCGGTTCCCACGAGCACCCAGACCGCGAGATAGCCGGCCGCCAGCACGGCGATCCCGCCGGCGACGAAGGCGTTGATGAACACGTAGACGAAGAAGTGCTTGGGCAGCGCGGAACGCACCAGCACCAGCAGGCTCTGGGTGAGCGTCGCCGGCAGCAGCACATCGAGCAGGGCGTTGACCGGCAACCCGCTCCAGCCGCTGAGGCCGGCGAGCGCCACGCCGACGAGCGCGACGGTGCCGGCAAGCACCGCAAGGGACCAGCCGAGCATGAGCGTCACGGTCGTCATGCCCAGCAGGTGGAACTCGAGCCCGGGCAGCACCGCGGTGCGCATGGCCCACAGGATCATCAGGGCGACCGCCGCGCCGGCGAGCAGGTGCAGCCGCGGGCTGCTGCGAAGGGTCCGCCACGGCGCCAGCCAGACGGCGAGCCCGAGGGCGAGCGCGTAGGCGACCCAGAACGCGCGACGCGCGCCCACGCTCAACAGATCACCGGTCAGCTCCATGGGACAGTCACCCGAGCGGGTCTCGGTCGGTTCTAAAGGCCCCGACGGTAGCACAGCGCTCAAGCGCGAAGACCCGCAGCCGACAACGGTAGGGCAGGTGGCGCGTGGTGAGCGCCGCGGGGAGTGAAGCGATGTGGACCCTGTACGACATGGCGAGCGGGGAGATCATCGAAATCTCGGCCGAGCCTCGGCAGCCGGCTTCCCGGCCTTTGCCACTCTATGCCCCCGGCGCCGGGCCCTCCCTCTGTCCACTGACGGTTGCCAGCGCGCCGTCGTCGCGCCGGTTGCCACGCGAGGTCGTTCTCGCGGGCGCGACCGGGCAACCCTGGCGGGACGACTGACGTCGCTCCACCACAGAGGCGGGGAGACACAGGGGCAGAAAGGCAGGCTCGATCTGCTCCGTGCCTCCGTGCTCACGAATCCAGGCTGAGCGGCTCTTCCCGCGGTTCCGCCGCCCGGTGACGCGCGGCGGGGCGGGCGACGCGGCCGTCAGGCGGCGGGGGTCGTCCAGATCACCCAGCCATCGCACACCTCGACGGCTACGGGCTCGAGCGCATCGCCGGCGCAGGGGCCGTGCACGCACCGGCCGTCCGTCGGTGCGAACAGCGCGCCGTGCAGCGCGCACTGGATGAACCGGCCGTCCGGATCGAGAAACTGGTGCGCGCGCCACTCCAGCGGCGCCTCGGTGTGAGGGCACTGGTTGCGGTAGCCGTGGACGCGGTCGCCGTGCCGCACCACGAAACAGGGGAGGTCGGTGCAATCGGGCAGGGGGAGCTGGAAACCCCGCGAGCCGGGGTCGCCGAGCTCATCCAGCCGACACAGCGCCAGCGTCGAGCCGGCCGGTCGGCCGAGGCCCTGCAGCCCCGCCAGACCGCACTTCCTGCCGGCCAGCCGGGACGCCTCGCGCAGGGTCGCGGCGACGCTGAGCCCGCGCAGCGTGCCGTCGATGCAGGCCGCATTGAACGCGTCCCCCGCGCCGAGCGTGTCCAGCAGGCGCAGCGGCGGGAAGGCGGGGCTGTGGTGGAGGCTTCCCTCCCCGTCGATCGCCCAGGCGCCGTCGGCGCCCCAGGCGCAGCAGACGACCTGACCTGAGCGGCGCGGCAGGGAGCGCAGGAAGCCCTGCGCGTCGGCGAACCCGCGGTGCCGGGCATAGGCGCGCGAGAACAGCAGCAGCTCCGGCAGCCCCAGCAGCGCCTCGATGCCGTCGCGGGGCTTCTCGACCTCCAGCGAGCAGCGCGTGCCGAACTCGCGCGCCCGCTCGAGCATGAGGCCGAGTGCCGGGACGTTGCGTCCCTCGAAGTGGACCCAGTCGAGACCCTGTAGCGGCACGGCAGCGAAGTCCTCCGCGGACAGCTCCGGCAGATCGCGGTAGTGCACGATCGTGCGGCTGCCGGTCGCGCGGCTCAGGACGACGTGGGAGACGGGCGTGCGCCCACCCGAGCAGCTCACCCGCCGGCTGGTGTCGATGTGCTCCCGCGCCGCGGCAGCGAGCAGCAGCCGGCTGTCCGCATCGTCGCCCAGGGTGCCGATCCAGCTGACGCCGTGGCCGAGCTGGGCGAGCACGGCGAGCGAGTTGGTGCAGTTGCCGCCGCGCCGGTGGTGGCGTTCGAGGGCGCGGACCTCGTCGTCCTCGGCGGGGTAGCGATCGACGACGCTGACGACGTCGAGAGTTGCGATGCCGGCGCCGAGGATGCGCACGCTGCGGCCAGCCGGATCAGCCGGGGACGCCGCCTCGGAAGATGTTGCGCAGGCGTGAGCCCGGCTTGGCGGGCTCGGCCTCGCCGCTCGCGGGCGGGTCGGTGCCGGTCGTTCGCGCGGCCGCCGGCTCGCCGCCGGCGGGTGTGCCGTTGCCGCCGCGCAGCCGGCCCATCTCGCGGCGCAGGTTGTCGATCTCGCGGTGCGCATCCTCGAGGGAGTCCTCGAGCGAGTGCCGTGCCTCGTCAGCCTCGCGAAGCTCGCGCTGGCGCTCGCCGAGGGCGCGGCGCAGGCCGGCGAGGTCCTGCCGCTGGGCCTCCTGCGCGAGCACGCTCGTGCTGTCGACCTGCTGGGCATCGGCGAGGGCGCGCCGCATCCGCTCGACCTCGCCCCGCATGTGCGTGACGTCGCGGCTCGCCTGTTCGCGCACCATCGCCAGCTCCGTGCGCAGGGACTCGAGCTCGTCGCCGCGGCCCTCCAGCATCGGCTCCAGCTGCTTCACGTAGGTCTGCATGACCTGCCGCAGCTCGTTCGCCTCCCTGGCCAGCGCCTGGGCCTCCTGGCGGGCCTGGTCGCGCGCATAACGCGTCTGCTCGAGCTCCTGGCGCAGGTCGTTGACCTGGGCGCGCAGCTCGACGTCAGAGCCCTCCCAGGTGATGGTGACCGGCTCGCGCGACGACGGCCTGGAGCGCGTCCGGATCTCCTCGAGCTCGGTCTCGAACTGCTCCCGCTCGTTGCGGTGGTTGATCGTGGCCTCGCGCAGCTGACCGATCACGTCCTCGAGCTGCTCGCGCAGCGCCCGCTTCTGGCTCTGCAGGCTTTCTGCGCTCGCCCGCAGCTCCCGGACCTCCTGGCTGAGCTGGCCGACGCGCTCGTCGGCCGCCTCCTTGGCGAGGCGCTCGGAGTGCCGGTCGGCCTCGTGGCCCGCGGCAGCGCCGTCCTGGGCCGAGATCCGTGTGCGCAGCATCTCGAACGCGGCCGCCAGCGCGTCGCGGTCGGCCTCCAGCGCCTTCACCTCGGCGCGCAGGGACTCGGCATCCTGCCGGGTCGCTGCGAGCGCGGCCGCTGTCGTCGCGGCATCCGCGTCGGCTGCCTCGCGGTCACGCCTGAGACTTTCGAGCTGCGTGGCCAGGTCCCTAACCTCGGTGTCGCGCGCCTCCAGACGGTGCGCCGCTTCGTCGGCCCGCGCACCCGCGGCCGCCAGCTGCCGGGCGACCTCGTCGCGTGCCCGTTCGAGCTCGGCGAGCTGCTCCCGCAGCCCACCAGCGGCCTGCTCCGCATTCTGGCGCAGCGCCCCGAGCTCTGCCACCACCCCGTCGCGTTCCCCGGACAACGCCTCGCGCTCCGCAGCGAGCCGGGCGGCCTCCTCGCGGGCGGTCGCGAGGTCGGCCTGCAGCGCCGCGAGCCGCGCCGTCGCCTGCGCCTCTGCGTCGGTGCCCGAGGTCCGAGCCTCCTCGAGCGCCGCAAGCAGGCGCTGGCGCTCCTGCTCGAGCCCGTCCCGCTCCGACTGGAGCGCGCCAATCCGCTGTGTCTCGCCCGTCCGCGCGGACTCGAGGTCAGCGGCCTGGGCGGCGTGTGCCGCCTGCAGGGTGTCCAGCGCCCGCCGCAGCTGATGGCCTTCCTGCCGCGCCGCGCCGAGCGCCTCTTCGAGCGCCGACAGGCCGCCCTGCGCCACGTCCTGCGTGTGGCGCAACTCCGCCAGCGCGTCCTCGGCCCGGCGCCGCGACTGTTCGCTCTCTGCGAGGCGCGCCGCGAGCGTGGCCGCCGCGGCGTCGGCCTGCGCGCGGATGGCCGCCGTCTCGTCCGCCGCCGCCGCGCGGGCCGTCTCCGCCGCAGCCAGGGTATCGCGCAGCCGGTGCAGTTCCTCAGCATGCGCCGTTCCGACCGCCGTCAGGCGCTGATCGGCCTCGCTGGCGGCCCGGGCGCGGTCGTCCCGCAGCTTGTCGAGCTTGGTGCGGATCCGGTCGCGCTCCCGGGTCGTCGTCTCGAGCTGCCTGCCGAGGGCGGACACCTCGCCGCGGGCCTCCGCGAGATCGCCCTCCAGGCGCGCCAGCGCTGCCGTCCGCTCGGCCGCGGCGACGTCGCGCTCGTGGACCGACTGCGCCAGGGCCTCGCGGACCTCGGCAAGCTCCATGCCGAGCGTCTCGATGGCGGCCGCCTTCTCGGCCGAAGCGTCCTCGCGCTCGCGAAGCGACCGGTCGCGTGCCTCCCGGGTCTGCTCGAGGTCGGTCTGGAGCCGTTCGAGCACCGCCGCGTGCTCGACGGCGGCACCATCCCGCTCGCGGACGGCCTGCTGGTGGGTCTCCCGGGCCTGGGCCAGCTCGTCCCGCAGACCAGCCAGTGCCGCGGCCTGCGCCGTGACGGCTGCGTCGCGCTCGCCCAGCTCGTGCGCGTGCGCCTGGCGTGCCGCATCGAGTGCTGCGACGACCTGCCGGTGGTCGCTCCGCACGGCCTCGAGCTGGGCCGCCAGCGAGTTGCGTTCGGTGTCGACGGCAGCGAGGCGCTCGGCGAGGGCCGACGCCTCGGAGCCGGTGCCGTCGAGCTCGGCGCGCAGCGCGGCAGTCTGTTCGCGGGCGCCGTCCAGCTCGCGCCGCAGCCCCTGCAGCTCCGTCGCGCGATGCGCGCGCTCGGCCTCGAGGGTGCGGGAAACCTCTGTGCGCTCGGCCCGCGCCGCCTGCAGCTCGTCACCGAGCTGGGCGGCCTGCTGGCGCGCCGCCTCGAGCTCCGCCTGGAGTGCCGCGAGCGACCTCGCTCCCTCGCTCTTGAGGCCGTCGAAGGCATCGACCGCCGCGGCGTGCGTCGTGCGCAGCGCGTCGAGCTCCTGCTGAAGCGCGCTCGCTTCGTTGCGTGCCCCGTCGCGCGCTTCGCGCGCGGCGGCGGCGTCGGCCGCGAGGGCATCGTGGCGCTGGCGCAGCTCCCCGAGCTCGGCCTCGAGGTGATGTCGGTCTGCCGCGAGGCTCGCCAGGCGATCGGCAAAGTCCCGCCCCGACTGTTCGCTGGCGGCGCGCAGCGCGGCCAGCTCTGCCTGCAGCGCCTCGCGCGCCGTGCTCTGCTCCGCGATGGCCGTCTCGAGCTCGGCCGCCGCGCGACCGTGGTCGGCAGCCTGCTCGGCCAACCGCGATTCGAGCGCCGCCTTCTCGCCGCGCAGGGCCTCGGCCGCCTGGGTGAGGCGCGCCGTTTCGTCGCGGGCCTCGGCGAGCGACGCCTCGACGCCCGACAGCGCCGTCGCAGCGGCGGCCTCTGCCCGGGCGGCGGACTGCTGCAGCGCCGCGAGCGAGTCGCTCAGTCCCTCGCGCTCGGCCTCCTCGGCGTGCAGGCGGTCAAGGAGCTCGCGGGTGCGGGCCTTGCTCTTGTCCCTGAGGGTGGTCACCGCCTCGGTCAGCGAGTCGCGCTCGATCTGCAGAATGCCGAGACGGTCGTGCAGCGCGTCCGCCGCGGCACGCACCTCGGCGAGCGCCTGCGCCTGCGCCGCCGCTTCGGCCGCCTCGCGCTCGCGCGCCGCCCGCATCGCGCCGAGCTCGCCGTCCAGGGCGTCGCGCTGCGCGGCGGTTTCCGCGAGCCGGGCGTCGAGCCCGCGGATGGCATCCTCGTGCCGCGTCGTCCGATCGGTGAGATCGGCCACGAGCCGTGCCTGCTCGGCCTCGTGGGCGGCGATCCGCTCGGCCAGTTCAGCCGCTTCCTGCGCGTGCTGGCGATCCTGGTCAGCCAGCTGCGCCGTCAGTCGGCCACGCTCGGCGGCGAGCGTCTCGAGACGGGCCTGGAGCTCGGCCTCGCCCTGCGTCGCCTGGGCGCGCAGCTCGGCGAGGGCCGCGGCGACGCCGTCGCGCTCCGCAATGGCGGCGTCACGCTCCTGCTCGAGCCCGCCAACGCGTGCGCGCAGCTCCGCCTCCGCACGCGCGGCCCGGTCCTTCAGCTCGGCCAGTTGGGCCGCGACGGCGTCGCGGTCGGCGGCGGTACCGTCCCGTTCGCGACCGAGCTCGGCGAGCCGGGCCTGTAGCTCGGCCTCGCTCTGGGTCGCCTGGGCGTGCAGCGTCGCGAGGTCGGCGGCGGTACCGTCCCGTTCACGACCGAGCTCGGCGAGCCGGGCATGTAGCTCGGCCTCGCTCTGGGTCGCCTGAGCGCGCAGCGTCGCGAGGTCGGCCGCGATCCGGTCACGCTCGTGCTGCAGCGCGGCCAGCCGCTGGTCGAGGTCCTGCACCTGGGCCGCGCCTGCCGCCTGGCGTGCTGCCAGCTCGTCGCTCAGGCCCGCGCGTTCGCTTTCCAGCGCGCCGATTCGCCCCGCCGCTCCTGCCAGCGCGTCGCGCGCCTCTGCCAGCTCCCGCGAGAGGCGACCGATCTCCGCCTGGGCCTCGTCCTGGGCCTGCTGCAGGGATTCGCGGGCGGCCGCGACCTGCTCCTGCTCGG
>Ga0316604_10002821_pt1 | contig 12822 bp, 11 predicted proteins | sample OWC_soil_day20_C_FD_207650 | JGI IMG/M metagenome (GOLD analysis project Ga0316604, IMG submission 207650) | Wetland soil microbial communities from Old Woman Creek delta, Ohio, United States - OWC_soil_day20_CT | ecosystem: Environmental > Terrestrial > Soil > Wetlands | place: USA: Ohio... | reverse complement strand
TCGCACTTCACCATCCCGGCGAATAATACGATGTTCATAATCACCAGAAGGATTGTCTTCCAAGAATGCACTTCTTTCTTCTTCCGACATCTTAAAAATCCAAGCATCATCGGGATGTACAAACTTTCTGCAGTACATATCTAGGGTCATAGAAGATCCTTCCGTCGCCACATCAGTACCAAAGATAGAGTAGAACTCATTGCCAAATTCATAAATTTCTAAATCGTGATGATATATCCAGGGCCCCACATGCGCTAGTTCCGTCGCCAGTGATAGCATGTCTCTACTATTGTGCAGGTCCGCCTCCATGGCTTTACGTTCCGTGATATCCTGATTGGCTCCATAACACTTTTCAATCTTCCCCTCATTATCTCTTATGATATTTGTCCGGACAAGCACTGTGCGCACTTCGCCATCACATCTGATAATACGGTGCTCAAATTCAGCTGCACAGTAGAGTTCCGTGGTCGAAAACATCTTCCGTATCTCAACTTCTACCATTCTAGCATCATCTGGATGCACGAATTTCCCCATATATTCTTCCGGAGTCATAAAAGAACCTTCCGTCGCAACGTCTGTACCATAAATAGCATAGAACTCGTTGCTGAACTCAAAAAGTTTTTTTTCATAGCAATATATCCATGGCCCAAGATGGGTCAGCTCTGCCACTAGCGAGAGCATTTCACTACTATTGCGCAAAACCGCCCCTCTCCTTGCTCTTTTATTTTTGAAATTATTGACTGATAGCCAAATTAGCATCTCCAATACAAAGGTGGTATGCTTTCCGGCATAACCAAAATCAAATTCCACTTTCCGTCTTCTTCGTTAAAAACCATACGTGCTATGCAAAAAAACTAATGCAATAGATTTGATTATCAATCAAACATTCTCTTTAACAAACGATCTATTTTACATATATTTTGTAATTATTGTATCTTTCGACATTCATACAATAACTCCTCCAGCTTAAAATAGGCATTGTTTGATTACTAAATTCAATAAGCTTTTATTTTACTGTTAGGCCTTTATTTTCACTTGGTTTGGTTTTATACCTTTCGAACATACCCTTGCACATATTTCACACTTCCATAAATAGCTTCCCGCTATACCCTTTTCCTGTAATTGCACTTTTTGATATTCACCACAACCAGAGCCGTCAAACGATCCTTCTTTAATCACTCCTGCAGGGCAGGCTTTAATACATGCTGCACAATAATCACACACTTTTATATTTTCAGCATTTTCATTCACAAATGTTGCATCGGTAAGCAATATTCTCAAATGTGTCCAAGGTCCCCATTTTTTATGCAAAAAGAGATAGCTTGCCCCCAACTCTCCAAGGTTAGTTTTAGCCGCTATATCCTTGAATGCAACTCCACAGCGACCAGGATACGGCAAGGTTACTGCAGAAAAGTCTTTATCGTACAACCAACCTACTATTTTCCCTACAATAGTTTTTGCATGTAGATCTGCAGCACAAGTATTGTTTAACCGCTCGGTTTCAAAGGGAAACCATACCCATTCCAAGGCGGCTGTAACATGGTGTGCAAGCACAATGGCCGTTTTAGCTGTAGGCATGTAGTCCTCTAGAAGTCTTTTTTCCTCTGAGGCAAATTCTTTCATATCCACGGTTGCTATATCGCAACATTCTGGAATGAATATAGCACACTCACTTATTTCCAAAATCACAAATTTCACCTCTGCTTTCTGATAACTACAAAAAATCATTAAAATTATGAAAATTTAGCTCGCCGTTCATTACCTTTGACCCTATAATAACCTTTAAATCAAGAACCATAATCCACCAACATAGGGAATTATGGTTCTCAATTCTTTGTTATGGATGAATTTTCCCGCAGAAAATTCATGGCTTTATCTTATTGTTACTAATGTTTAATAATGGCACTTCGCCTTCTTATTTTTTAAGCGTTTTTTCTTTTCCGCCATTTAAAGTACTTTGTAGCATTTCAGCGGCAGACTGCACAGCCTTCTTCGTCTTTCCGCCAATTATAATATGGTATTCGGGCTTCCACCAGGACCCACCAACCTTATCAAAAATAATGTTAGCCTGGGGGTGCGCCTCTGCTGTTTTTTTCACGCTATTAGAAATATGGGATTTAAATAGAAAAAGAATAGCTAAGGATAGTTCGCTTCGGATAGGGTTCTGGGCACGGTATATTCTATTGTCATCTTTAATTAATGGCTTGTTATTCATTTGTATTTGTTTTTCTTGTCTGTATTGGTGTTGCATGTTTGTCCCCCCTTATTTATTATATTCTAATTTTATCAGGTATTATCATGAAAACATATACCAAAACTTTTTAATGAATTCTCTGCATATATATATTCATCAATCAGGGGGTAAATATCCAAACAATACAACAACTCTGCAAAAAAATCATTTAATGCTCATAATGTTAACAATCGGGTTCTTCCTTGAATCTGGATATGATTAGAAAAGGACAGGTTGAAGAAATTCAATCTGTCCTTTCTGAAGCTGATTTTATAACAAGATCATGGGGATCGTAGCTTGATCTTCTGGTGAAAGGTAGGGTATCTTTGACTTTGTAAAAATTTCGCACCAGAACCGAAATAATTTGGTATATCATTTTACCTACTCTACTCTTATAGCACGTTCTTTCCAATAGAGTCAAAGGTCTCATAGAAATCGGTACCCAAAAAGTATTTCCCAGGTTTTAATTCTTGACCACTGGCTTTAGCTGCCAGGGCTTTTTTAATTTTATCCGGCGTAGCCGGTAGTTCATAGATTCTGACACCAATGGCATTATAAATGGCATTAATGATTGCTACATGACCGACACTCTGAAAGCCCTCTGCACAGCCAACAGAACCTTGAGGCCCAGTTTTGCGGTATGTCTCATGGAAAATTAAGTCCATATCGTCAGGTACATCTTTAATGTTTGGAACGCCGGCCCCAAGAAGGGTAGAATGGCGTTTAAAATCACTATAGTCTTCGCTTAAAGCAAAGCCAATGGAATGAGAAAGCCCGCCAAAAGATTGTCCTTGTACCGCCAATACACTACCAACCTTTCCTACATTGGAAACCGACTTGGTAGATAAAACTTTTGTTTTACAATTTTCCATATCTACCTCTACTTCCACCAGCATCAGCAAATAGTTGGCTGCTGGCGAGGCATCGCCGTGTCCCGTATCAGGATCAATAGGAACTGTAATATCTTTAGTGTGGGAGATACCTGTGTATTTAGTGGCAATCCCGGCTGCTTTCATTTCATCATACGTGCGGTAGCTACCATCATCCTTGCGCATGGCCGTCATGAGCTTATCGGCAGCATCAATGGTTGCATTACCAACCATATAGTGGGAGCGACTACCTGCTGCCGGACCGGTATTCGGAGTAACCGCCGTATCATTTTGTACCAGCTTAATTTGATCAGGAATAATGCCCAATGGCCGCAATGCTTCATGGGTGTGGATCAAAGTGCCGACATCAGCTCCTTGACCAGGATTTTCCCATGAGCTGAAATGAGTAATAGTACCATCGGGATTGAGTTCCAACTCAATTTCGCAGTTATCTTTCAGGAGGCCCGAATGATAGCCTCCCCAGACAATACCGACGCCCCGTTTTTTAATGGCCGTACTTTCTGCTTTTGCTCTTGCTACTGCCTCCTGGTAATAGGGTCGCATGATATCCATCATTTCTTCCATGGGATACTCTCTGTAAGGATAGCTATTTACAGTCAAGTCTCCCGGACGAGCAATATTCAGGTATCGAAACTCAAAAGGATCTATGCCGGCTTTTTCAGCGAGCATGTCCATTAGCGCTTCGGAAGAGGTATAGGCTTGCGGTGAACCATACCCTCGGTACTGGATGCCGTAAGAATTATTGCTAAACACAGACTTAACAATTGCATTAATATTGGGTACCTGGTAGGGATTGCCAACAAATCGAATGGCCTTATCCACCAAACCGGTTGACGTTTCGGGATAGGAACCGTTTTCCAAGGCCATCTCATATTCCAGCGCAATGATTTTACCGTCTTTATCGCAGGCTAATCGCCCATTGGTATAGGAAGGCGCCCGTTTTCCACTGAAAGCCTGATGCTCAGGGTAAGACATTGTCAACGTTACTGGGGCATTAAGAGCCATAGCGCAAACGGCCATAATTGCTGGGGCTGCCGGAGTCATTGCATAGCCAAAGCTGCCACCGGTGGGATTCTCGATAATGCGAATTTTTTCTGAAGGCATGCCGATGCCTTCTGCTATTTGATCTTTATTAGCATAAATGGTCTGACTCTTGCATTGGACTGTAATCCGGCCTTCTTCATCCCAATAAGCCTGCATAGTATCAGGCTCAATGACTAAATGAGGCTGACGGGAAGAGTAGAAACTGCCTTCCACCATATAATCCGCCTTGGGGAAAACGTTACGAGTATCCTCACCTTTGGTCAGACGATTCGTGCAAAATACATTTGCGGTTCCGGGATAAATTTCCTGTGCGCCCGGTGCTAACGATTCTAAGGCCGTAAGATTGGCTGGAAGCTCTTCCAGTTCTACTACAACTTTTTCCGCTGCTGCCCTGGCTTCTTCTTTGCTGGTTGCGGCAACTATCGCCACTAAATCTCCATACCGGTAAATTTTGTCCCCGCAAATGATCGGTCTTAGTTTATAATCAATGGTTGCCTGGGCATGTGGCTTCCCGCCTGCAACGATGTTTGTGCCTTTCACATCTTTGGCAGTAATGACTTTGACCACACCTGGCATGGTTTCTGCAACAGAAAAATCGATGTATTTAATTTTAGCATGGGACACATTGGGCTGGACGATCGCCAAATGTAACGTATCGGCTGGCATTTTTAGACTGATATCATCACCGTAATCGCAAAGTCCAGTCACCTTTTCTATGGCAGTCGGCTGAGGGAAGCGGGTACCGTATATACGGCCATCTGGGTCGGTTTTAAAAATAATGTCTTCTACGGTTTTTTCACCCCGCAAAACTTCTGCCGCAGCCATAACCGCATCAACGATGGGCTTGTAGCCAGTGCAACGACAAAGATTCCGATGTTTCTGGAACCATTCACGCACTTCTTCTCTTGTTGGCAAAGGATTGATATCCAATAATCCCTTGGCAGAAACAATGAAGCCCGGGGTACAGAACCCGCATTGCACTGCCCCGTATGTAATAAATGCTTGCTGCAACGGGTGTAAGTTAGTTGGTGTGCCGATACCTTCAATCGTGGTAATCTTGGCATACTCCGGAACAGCTTTTATCTTTTTAATGCAGCTTCGGACAGGTGCTCCATCTAATAGCACCATACAGGCTCCACATTGACCAGCATTGCAGCCAACTTTTGTTCCGGTAAGGCCAATCCTTCTTACAACATCGGCTAACGTATCTTTCTCAGGATCACAGACTACAATTCGGTTTGCGCTATTTATATTAAGCCAAACTTTTTTTAAAACCATCTTTTATCCGCCCTTTCCTTTATGCTATCTAGAATACCTATATTTCATTGTTCTATATTTAATTATATCTTGCTCGTCAAACTAGTCCAATCCAAAATCGAACAAAAAGAAAACCTGAATTTGTACACTAAGTTCATCATAAAAAAGTTAGTTTATCTCAGCCATAAACACATTACTCCAATCTACAGTGTAACATCATTTCTAACATTTGAAGATTATCACAGTTTGCTGTAAATAGATATGTAATCAGCTCACAAAAATATGAGTTATGTTTAGGTATATTTCACAATTTCAGCTGTTCCCGATAATTAGAGCTCAATACAGCTCCAATGTACAATTTGATTCGTCTAGACTATGGCCTATGATCTCTTTGACTTTTCGCAACCAAACCCCATTGTATTACCAATCTATATTTTCTATTTCCCTAATGATTAAAACAATTCCAGTTTTAGCTGATGGAGCTACTCACAACCCTTTAAAACCACACAATGCAAAAAAGCCACCAATTTCGTGGCTTGATAAGTAATCAAACTTTGATTGGTGGAGGTAATCCGCGACCTTGCAAATCCACCCTATTTTTTTGCGTCTCTATTCAAGACTGGAAGGATCTTCTCTTTTATTAATCCCGAAAGCGTAATAACACACTGTAACAATTAAACAAAATACTGCGCCGGCAATTAATCCGCCCTGTGTATCATCATTAAACCACATTCCAATTAATACAAAGACTAAAAACAGCAAAGTAATATAGTTGCTAATGGGAAACAGCACTGATTTAAATGGATGTGAATTCATTTCTCTTTCCCACTTTTTTCTAAACCTAAGCTGACTAAGGCATAGCACAATCCAGGGAGCCATGCCAGGCAGAATGCTCGCGCTGTAAATATACACAAATAATTTGGAGTTAGGATAAACATAATTGAAGAATACGCCTAAAAGCAGACAACCAATAGTAACGTTAATACTATTACTGGGAACGCCGCTTGCAGAAACCCTGCCAAAGAATTTTGGCGCCTGTCCATTTTCCGCTAATGTATAAAGCATTCTTCCTGCACTGTATATACCGCTGTTGCAACCCGACATCGCTGCAGTGAGTACTACGAAATTAATAATACCGGCTGCTGAAGCAATACCTACTTTAGCGAAAGTCATAACAAATGGACTGCCGATAGTACCAATTTGATTCCAAGGGTAAATAGCTAAAACTACGAAGATAGCACCAACATAAAAGATCAAAATACGCCAAATAATATTTTTTATTGCTTTGCGCAAAGTATTTTTAGGATCTTCCGCTTCACCAGCGGTAATGCCAACAAGTTCTACCCCCTGATAAGCTGCGGTTACCAGACACAAAGCGAATAAAAATCCTTCCCAGCCTCCGGTAAAAAAGCCGCCATTATTAAAAAGATTGCCTATACCCATTGCTTGTCCGCCATTACCAATTCCAAAAAAGATTACGCCTGTGCCAACTACCAGCATGGCTACTATTGTAACAACTTTAATAAGAGCAAACCAAAATTCAAATTCTCCATAATATTTTACAGAAACTAGATTAGCAGCTGCAACAATTGCCACACCTATTAAGGCAGGTATCCATTGTGCCAAATCAGGAAACCAGTAATTCATATATATTCCGATTGCTGTTACCTCAGACATTCCTACCGTAACCCACAAGAACCAATAACACCAAGCCGTTAGGTATCCCGTCCAGGGATTAATATACTTATGAGCATATGTGGCAAAAGAGCCAGTAACAGGCTCGAGATAAAGCATTTCCCCCATAATCCGCATAACAAAGAACATGATAATGCCAGCCAGCGCATAAGCAAGCATTACCGAAGGACCCGCCCATTTAATGGTACTCGCTGAACCCATAAACAACCCGACACCGATAGTTCCACCTAAAGCAATCAATTCAATATGGCGCGCTTTCAAACCACGGCTTAATTCTTTTTCAGCCATTATATACATTTCCTCCTAGTTTTCTTTCCCTAATCTTTAAATTTGTTATAGAACTCATTTCTGCCTTTCCTTTATTATGTGTAATTGCAGGCAATTAATTCAAATTCTGATAAGATGACGACACAGACCGGCTAACCAAAGTCAAACATGTTTGACTTTGGTTAGCCGGTCTGTGTCGCAATTCCAATGTGATTTCATTTAAAAACCATCAAGAGCGTGCAAATATTTTATTTGCCCAAGATAGACCTGTTGGTGAAACTGCCAAACCGCCTTGGGCCGTTTCTTTTAGTGTACAAGACATAGCACTCCCCACTGCTGCCATGGCATCAATGACTTCATCAACTGGTATTACACTTTCTATACCAGCTAAGGCCATTTCAGCTGCAGTCATGGCCACCGCTACTGCTCCCGCGTTACGTTTAACACAAGGAACTTCTACAAGTCCAGCTACTGGATCACAAACCAGCCCTAACATATTTTTGAGCGTCATAGCTACTGCATGCCCCACCTGCTTTGGACTGCCGCCATATAACTCTACTGCCGCTCCTGCCGCCATAGCTCCCGCTGATCCGCACTCTGCCTGACAACCACCAGCTGCACCAGATAATGTTGCTCTTGAGGCAATAACCATACCAATCGTTCCTGATACTGTTAATGCTTTGGCAAGTACAGGCATATCAATACCGCGGGCCTCAGACAACGAAAAGAGTACTGCCGGTAACGTACCGCTCGCACCTGCAGTAGGTGCTGCCACAATACGTCCCATCGAAGCATTCGCCTCACCTACTGCCAAAGCAATCATAATTGCCTTAGACATAATACTGCCAACAATACTTTCCCTTGTATGCTCACGCCGATAATTGTCCATGAGTTTTCCATTACCGCCAACTAAGCCACCCATTGACTTAGTACCGCTTAACCCGCTTGCGATAGACTGCTCCATAACCTTCAGCATAGCTTCCATGCGCTGCAGTAAATCATCCTCTCCTATTTCTAGCTCTTTCGCTTGGAGTTCTACACAGAAATCACCAAAACTAATATTTTTCTGTTGGGCTAGACCAATCCATTTCTGTAACGATAGTTTTTCATCCACAATACTCCCCCCCCCTTCCTTTAATTATCCTAATTGAATACGACGCACTGATTCAATATGAGGTAATTTACCAATGGCATAAAACTGCGCATCATCAACAGGTTGATCTGTCTCAACAATCATAGCTGCTAATCCACCCTTTTGTTTCCGAAATACTTTCATCTGAGCAACATTAACACCTTGTCCTGACAAAATACCTGTCACTAGAGCAATAGTGCCAGGCCGATCATTATGCATAGTCAAAATTGCTGGGAACTCACCATTAAATTCCACTGGGAAATCATCAATATTCGTAACGCATACACGACCGCCGCCAATGGATATCCCTGTGACGTTGCAAACCTTACCATCTACGCCAGTCAGCCAAAATTTAACCGAATTAGGATGGGCTAAATCACCTAAATTTATTATTTCAAAAGAGATCGTAATCCCTGCTTGCTTTGCTTCTTCAAAAGCTTTTGGTATCCGCGCATCATCTGTTGCCCATCCCTGCAACCCTCCTACTAGGGCCAAATCAGTACCATGTCCTCGGTAGGTTTGAGCAAAAGAGCCATGCAGTCCAATCACAGCTTTTTTGATAGGCTCTCCCAAAATAGCCAAAGCCAAATTTCCTAGTCGTACTGCACCAGCAGTGTGAGAACTAGAGGGGCCAATCATTACTGGACCAATTACATCAAAAATATTCACGGCCTACTCATCCCTTTCATCTGTACTATTTAAATCTATCATAAGAATATTGATTCTCAGAGGTTTCCTCAGTCTAAGATTACAAAAAGGAACAAAGACTAGCTAATTAATAAGTATACCATGCAAAGCTTTCTTTTATTATGTTTTTCAATTACTAATATAATTATTTATAGCGGCGACGAGAAAAAACCTTCCTAAAATTACAAAAAACCACCAAACACCCTTCAAAATCAGGTAATTAGTGGCTTCACAGTTAATCCATGATTTGATTCATGTTTTTAATATACTCAAAGGCTTTATCAGGCGTTAAAACAGGATTAAAAAGATATCCTTGACAGTGTACGGAGCCTAGCTCATCCAGAATCCTTTGCTGTTCTTCTGTTTCAACAAACTCTACAATTGTTTTAATTTGCACAGAAAAACACATGGCAATAATACTCGCTACAATTTCCCGGCTGTGTTTATCATTAGTAAGATCCCGACTCAGTGACCGGTCTATCTTCAGTGTATCGATAGGATAATTTTTGAAATAGGTCATTTAATTTGGTTATGCAAAATTTGATGTACATCAGAAATCATCAATTGCTCAGTTGCCTAAATAAAAGCGTAAGCTAAAGTACTATTCCCATTAACTTCTCAGGATTGTGTATAAACGGAACGGTTGATACAGCTTCCCCCATGTATATTCTGAATCCAAGACCCAATCTCACTACTAAAAAGTGGAAGATGTATCTTTCTTACTTTTACGCAAAACATATACTTCAGATTCTCCTAAAAAAGCAGACCATCTTTAAAAATCAAGATAGTCTGCTCTTCATTTCGCTACTTACCGGGAAGTAACGATACTCCCTACTTTAATAACACTTTAATTTCTTCTATACTGGGTATCTTACCGCTAACCTTAACTACACCATCCACGACTAACGCTGGAGTCGTCATCACACCATAAGACATGATTGTTTTAATATCTTCGACTTTGACAAGCTCTGCATCAATATTTAACTCGGCTACTGCTTTTTTTGTGGCATCCATTAAGTTACTGCATTTTTGACATCCCATACCTAAAATTTCAATTTTCATCATAACATCTCCTAAATTCTAAATTTTATTTATATATAAAACTCCGTATAACACATAGGCTCTTATAAAATAACATTAAATAGATAACCAGTACAAATAATCGCAACCGATACAATACCAATAAAAATTGCAATTAATTTAGGCTTAAGTACATTGCGTAATATAATCATTTCTGGAAAGCTTAGGGCTGTGACTGACATCATGAATGCTAGTACCGTCCCCATACTCATACCTTTTTCCATCAACACATATACGATTGGAATAATACCAGCTGCATTCGAATACAAGGGAACTCCGAGGAGTACAGCAATCGGCACGGCAAAAAAGTTATCTTTCCCCGCATAAGCCACCAAAAAATCTTCTGGAGCATATCCATGAATAACACCACCGATACCAATGGCAACAACAACATACAGCCACACTTTACCCAAAATTTCTTTCGTATAGTCAGCAGCATAGTATATTTTTTGCGAGATGTTCATTTCAACAATCTCGCTTTGCCCTACTTTCATCTGATAGACATATTCTTCAACGAGATGTTCAAGCTTAAGCTTACCGATCACGTATCCTGAGGCAATCGCGACAACTAGACCTGTCGTAATATAGATAGTTGCAACTTTCCAACCAAACATCCCCCAGAGTAGCACCAGTGCCACTTCATTCACCATCGGCGAAGAAATTAAAAAGGAAAATGTCACTCCTAGCGGCACACCCGCTTCCACAAAACCAATAAACACAGGTACAGCTGAACAGGAACAAAAAGGTGTCACAATGCCTAGTAACGCTGCCATAATATTGCCTAGAAATTCTCGTTTATGACTTAAGAGTTGTTTAGTACGCTCTGGTGAAAAATAAGTTCTAATTATGGAAACAACAAATATAATCACAGTCAGCATGAAAAATATTTTTAAGGAATCATAAATAAAAAAATCTACTGCACCAGCCAGCTGTGTCCCAGGCTCAATCTTAAACACTTCATAGGTCATGTAATCCGCAAATATTTGAAACATATCCACCACCACCTTAACTTGTTTATTATATTATAATATTATAATATAACTATAAAGTGGAAATGTCAATATTAACTATAATCAACTTCCAGTTTACACTATTTTAGAAATTTCAAGATGCTCTGACTATTGCTAATTTGCTCACTCAATGTTTTTTCAGCTGCCCCAACCACGTCCATAACTGATTGATACACAATGCGGTAAATAACTTTCTGACCATCTTTTCTAGAGTCGATAATCCCCTGTTTTTTCATCATACCTAGATGTTGAGACAAATTAGACTGCTCAATATCGAGTTCCTCAATAATATCACACACACACAGTTCACCTTTCTCCAAACAATGGAGAATTTTAATTCGGACCGGATGGGACAATGTCTTAAAAAACTCAGACGTCAATTTTACAACGATATCCTCTGCCATGCTAACAACCTCCAAAAAGCCTACTAGTTTTTTAAGCAAAATTTGCTACCTAGCTCTTGAATCACTTCTCCCCATTAGCCACCAAGGATTTGATGAATAGAAATTTCTCCAATTTTATGGTTACTGTCTTAAATACGTCTGCCATGCTAGCTTTATAATATATGAAAATACCCTCTTGTTCAAGCAACTCATGATTCTCCGGGTTCTTGGGTTTACTCCGTCGCACGGACGGGAAGCGGGGTGTCTGCCCGCAAGCACCCCCGCTTCAGACCCCGCCTGGTCGTTCTACTACCTCTAGGGTAATACTATTATCCGGCAACTTGTCTCTGATATAATCACTCGCTGTCTCATTAATCCGAACTTCCATAGTCCATTACCCTCTCTATTATCTTACGTTTTTTTTAATATTTTACTGGGCCACGGAAAAAGTACATACCCCACCTTTGCAGCCCCAACAACTCATATCGGCATCTCCCTCTACCACTTGTATTGTCGTATGCTTAATACCAAATCGTTGTTCCAAGATCGGTACGGCTTTGGATAATACCTGGGATGAACTGACCCCTTTGCGCACCAACATATGACAACTGAATACTTCATAACCAGTAGTTACTGTCCATGCATGGACATCGTGAATATTAATCACTCCGTCAATAGCGGCAAGGGCAGCAGCAATCTCAGCCACATCCGCTTTGCCTGGCGTACCTTCCATTAAAATATGAATCGATTGACTTACAACCGACCAAGCTCCCTTCAGAATCACCAGCGACATCAATATACTAATGATCGGATCGGCGATATACAAGTCAAATTGATACATGAAAAAACCAGCCAAAATGGCTCCGACCGCACCAAGAGCGTCCCCGATCATATGCAAGTACGCACTCTGCAAGTTAATATTCCCCTTTACATCACCTTGACGCATAAGCACCCAGGCACAGATAAGGTTCGCAACCAATCCGATGAAAGCAATCGCCATCATGGGAACGCTGTTCACTATCGGCGGCTCGTTAAATCGGCTGTAAGCCTCCCAAATAATGACCCCAGCGATAGCAAAAAGAGCCAAGCCATTCAATAAAGCCGTCAAAATTTCAAACCGATGATAGCCATAACTTTTACTCGT
>Ga0316604_10002820_pt1 | contig 12828 bp, 11 predicted proteins | sample OWC_soil_day20_C_FD_207650 | JGI IMG/M metagenome (GOLD analysis project Ga0316604, IMG submission 207650) | Wetland soil microbial communities from Old Woman Creek delta, Ohio, United States - OWC_soil_day20_CT | ecosystem: Environmental > Terrestrial > Soil > Wetlands | place: USA: Ohio... | reverse complement strand
TCCTGGTCCTCATGTCGGATGGAATTACCAACGCCGGAGTTGGCAAACTGGCGCCCAACGGCTGGAAGCGGGAAGATTTGATTGATTTTTTGGAACGTCTGGATACCAGTAACATGTCCGCCTCGCAAATTGCCGCGCGGATCGTCAATTGCTGTTTGACCTTGAGCGAAGATTCTCCGGATGACGATACCACCGTTCTGGTAGTAAAACTCAGAAACCGCACGGTTGCCAACATGCTGGTCGGGCCGCCGGAAAACAAGGAAGACGACAACCGGGTGCTAAAACTCTTTTTCGCCAAAGAAGGGATCCGGATCGTATGCGGCGGCAGCACGGCCCATACCGTCAGCAAGTATCAACAGAAACCGCTTTTCGTCATTGAGGAAAGCAGAACCGGTGAAATTCCTGTCATGAGCCGGATGGAAAATGTCGACTATGTCACGGAAGGGGTTATTACGCTCAAAAAAGTATTGGAGCTTTGCCGCGCCTATACCAAAGATCCTTTGCGGTTGCTTGGCTTTTGCACGAAAAAGGATGCCGCCTCCGTTTTGGCAACGCTACTGATTGAAACAGCCACCGATATCAATATCTATTTTGGCATGGCGGCCAACGATGCCCATGAAGGGACTGAATTTGATTTTCAAGCAAAATTGTCGTTGATAAAGCAGTTGGAAGAATGTTTGCAGCAGATGCAGAAAAACGTCAAAATCAGCTTTTGCTAACAACGGTTCTTGAAAAACGCCAACCAAAAGGCCAGTTCCAAAAATATTTTTTGCATTGTAGTTGACAAGCACACCGAATCGGCGTATAGTTAAAAAAAATTACACTTAAATTGAATATAAGAAATGTGATGAGGGAGAACTTGTCTTCTATGTCGTTTCAGAGAGCCGATGGGTGGTGCAAATCGGTACGATGGGAATACAAACGTCGCTCCTGAACAGCAAAGCTGAACTGTAAAGTAAGCTGCGCCGGTCTCTGCTCCGCGAGGAGTGCAGTCGTTATTCTGCTAAGGTTGTTAGACCTGATGAGATGCAGATAGTTTTATCTGTAAAAAGGGTGGTACCGCGAGATAAACCTCTTGCCCCTTTTAGTCCATTGGACTAAAAGGGCAAGAGGTTTTTAGTCTTACAGGGGGGGTAATCAAACTTTCAGAGTAAGATCGACTTGGTTTTGCTTGTAAAATACAACATTTTCAACGAATAACATTTAGGAGGGTATACTCATGAGTAAACCGGAAAATATCGATTGGAACAATTTAGGATTTAGTTACATCAAAACGGACTTCCGTTATATTTCCACTTGGAAAGACGGACAATGGGATGAAGGAAAACTCGTAACCGATAATAAGCTGACCATCAGCGAAGGGTCAACAGCATTGCATTACGGCCAGCAGTGCTTCGAGGGATTGAAAGCCTATCGAACCAAAAATGGTGATATCCAACTGTTTCGCCCCTATGAAAATGCCAAGCGAATGAATCGCGGCGCCCACCATCTGTTGATGCCGGAAATTCCCGAGGAAAAATTTGTCGATGCCGTAAAACAAGTCGTACGGGCCAATAAAGCCTATGTACCGCCATATGGCACCGGCGCAACCCTGTATATTCGGCCGCTCCTGATCGGCGTAGGCGACAATATCGGCGTTAGCCCCGCTCCGGAATATTTATTCTGCGTTTTCTGCATGCCCGTCGGGCCGTACTTCAAAGGCGGAATGACACCAGTCAACTTTACAGTTGCCGATTTCGACCGGGCAGCCCCTTACGGAACAGGCGGCTATAAGGTAGGCGGAAACTATGCCGCCAGCCTATACTCCTACCATGTAGCGAAAAAAAGCGGGTTTGGCGATTGCATCTATCTGGATCCCATGACACATACAAAAATAGAAGAAGTTGGCTCGGCGAATTTCTTCGGCATCACAAAGAATGATGAATTCGTCACGCCAAAATCCCCCTCCATCCTGCCCAGCATCACAAAATACTCCCTCCTCCAACTGGCTGAAGAATATCTGCAGTTAAAAGCGGTGGAACGGGATGTCCTGATCGACAACCTTGATGAGTTCAAAGAAGCGGGCGCGTGCGGAACTGCGGCGGTTATTACGCCGATTGGCGGCATTCAATACAAAGACAAGCTTCATGTCTTTTACAGTGAAACAGAGGTTGGACCCATTACAACAAAACTGTACAACACACTGTGTGCTATTCAATTCGGCGATTTAGAAGGACCTGACGGCTGGATTGTAAAAGTATAATCATGTAACACTCCTCTTTTCTGAGATATAAGTGAGCCTTAGGTTCGGTGGGGGTTATTGCCCCCGCCGAACCCTTAGAGCGAACTTAAGACTGAGGCTCGAAATCTTTGATTTCGCGAAGCCGAAGTTTCCCTTTAGGGTTTCGAGTGTTATAGCCTGTTGATCCCCGACCTAAGAGGGCGGGATCTTACAGGCTGTTAACGAGATAAAAAACACAGTTCATGGCCATTTGCCGGCGATGAACTGTGTTTTTCACTATTCTTTCAATTCATTGACGAAACGCTTCGCCTCATTGCCAAATAAAGAATAGGCGCTGGTGATGAGGATGGACAAACCGGCAGCCAAATAGTCCTGCACCTCTTCCCCCGGCCGTACCACCGTACCGATCGGCTTACCAGTCTTTACCCCTTCCCGGACAAACTGCTGATAGGCCGCCTGCACCTTCGCATGCTTTCCCTGCCCCGGGACGCCAAGGGATTGCGAGAGGTCTGAAGTACCCAGAATGACGCCATCGATCCCGTCAACGGCCAGGATATCCGCCAAATTTTCGATGGCTGTGGTATTTTCAATAATCGCCAGCACAAGGGTCTCCCGGTTTGCATCCGCTACATACTCCGCTAGCGGTTTTTTCATGCCATAGTCGGAAGCCCTTACCGCGTTAAGACCGCGGCTTCCCTGCGGATAATATTTTACGGCCCGGACGGCTTGTTCCGCTTCCTCTTGCGTCGAAACCCCCGGCAGGATAATGCCCATCGCGCCAATATCCAAATAACGCAGGATGGTATCCGGCTCTGGGTTCGGCACCCGGATCAGCGGAACGGTATCACGAACTTCAGCCGCCCGCACCAAGCCTTCACAGTCGTTTGGCGAAAGGGCTCCATGCTCCGCATCAATAAAAATAAAATCAAACCCGGCAAGGCCGCAGATTTCCACAAAGGCCGGGAAAAAGCCTTGGATCATACAGCCCGCTACCGGCTCACGTTTTTGCATTTTTTCTTTCAATAAATTTTTGTACATAGGTTCTTCGATCTCCTTATTGTTTCTCGATTTCCGCTGCCATTTTTTCGCTAACTGCATAATAATTCCTCATCATTGTTCTATTTCCTTTAGCCAAAGTCCATTTCTTTATTTCTTCTCCTCTGCTGCAACATCGCATTGCAAGGAAAAGGAACCTGATGGTAAAATAGTGGCTGATGGGTTTTGCGGCAAACACCCAGATAACGCTGCAACATCAAACCATACGATGGGAGAGATTATAATTGGAACGGACTTTATCCGCCGCCGTACGGGTGGTTCTTTGCGGCGGGCTCGCGTTTTTTTGTTCCTTTGTAGACCGCTTATCCTGGCCGCCGGTAATCCCCATGGCCAGCAAAGAGCTTGGCCTTACAGCGGCGCAATCCGGTGGATTCATGAGCGCTTTTTTTCTGGGTTATCTATTGACCCAACTGCCGGGCGGAATTCTGGCTGACCGGTTGGGGACCCGGAAAGTACTGGTTGTTTCACTTTTCCTGATGGGTGTTTTCACGCTAAGCATCGCCTGGGTGCCCGGCTATTGGTCGGGGGTGTCTTTGCGGTTTATTGCCGGCATCGGCTCGGGAGCGGTACTGGCAGCTTCCGTCAAAGGGGTTTATGATTATTTCGGCCCAACCCGCCGGGCGACGGCTATGGGCTTTTTTATGGCCTCCTCTCCTTTGGGCTTGCTTGTGGCGAACATTCTGTCTCCCCTGGTCGCCGCCAGCCATGGCTGGCGCGCTTCCTTTCTGGCTGCCGGCTGCCTGACCCTGGCCGCTTGGATATTTTCCGGGCTGGTACTGCCTCGATCACAAGAATCGGACAATACGACAGTTAAAAAGCAGGGGACAGGGAAAAACATCCAACTGCTTTTTGCCAATCGGGCACTTATCTTGACGGCTGCAGCTGGTTTTTTTGCAATGTGGGGAACTTGGGGTACATTGACCTGGGCCAATGCCTACATGCATCAGAGCTTGGGGCTGTCCCTCAAACAATCGGGACAAATCATGGCCTTCTTCGGGCTTGGCGCGTTAATCGGCCAGCCTTTGGCCGGCTGGCTGTCCGACCGGTTTCCTGAGCGCCGCCGCCAGGTTGGTATGGCTATTTTGGCCTGCTTTGCGCTTCTGCTTTGGCTGTTCGGCACAAATCAGGATAGCCGGCAGCTCGTGTTTCTGGCCCCATTACTCGGCGCAGGGGCATTTATATTTGGCCCGGTGCTGAACACCTTTATCAGCGAATTGGTTGAACCGCATCAGGTTGGCACCGCCATCGGCTTGTGCAATGGCGTCTGGCAACTCGGTTCGGTAATCTCGCCGATAACGGCGGGATTGTTTCTCGACAAAACCGGCAGTTACCAGTGGGCGTTCGGTATACTGGCGGCCGGACCGGCATTGGCGGTGCTGTTGTTTGCCCTGGTAGAAACAAGCGGCATCAACGCCAACGAATAAGGAAACCAGTCCAATTCGTTTTTGAACACATGAGAATAGCTCATGACTGTCATGTAAGAAACAGGAACAGTCATGAGCTATTTTTAGTTCGCAATATCTTTCTACTACAATCAAGAAACCGTTTTAGCTTATTCTACTAATACTTATTACAGCAATTTTTTGTAAATGTCCCGCATATCGTCTTTGGTTACAGCTTTCGGATTGTTATCGAGCAGCCGGGTTACTTTTGCGGCAGCTTCGACCATGTCATCCAATGCCTCTTCGTTGATACCTTTTGCCTGCAAGTCGCATTTGACTTCCAGATCGCAGAGCATCGAATACAGGTTGTCAATCATTTTTTCCGCAGCTTCTCGCGGCGTGCAGCCTGCAACATCAAGACCCATGGCAACCGCAATCTCAGCGAATTTTTCTTCGCAAACATCCAAATTGAATTTCATGACATCCGGCAGCAGAATAGCGTTCGACAAACCATGAGGAATATGGTATTTTCCGCCCAACGGATAAGACAACGCATGAACAGCCGTCGTGCTGGAGGTTGCAATCGAGATTCCGCCGAACATGGCGCCCAGCAGCATGTCTTCCCGTGCCTTCAAGTCATGTCCGTTGTTATAGGCCTTGCGGATACTACGGGAAAGCAAGGTAATTGCTTTTAATGCGAACGTGTCACTGAGTGGATTGGCTTTTTTGGAAATATAGCATTCAATGGCATGGCACAGAGCATCCAAGCCAGTATTTGCGGTAATGTGCTTGGGTAAATTTATCGTCATTTCCGGATCCAAAATTACACTGTCTGCTACCATTTTTTCGTTGACAATCCCCACTTTGAGTTCTTCTTCCGGCACCAAGACAATCGCATTCGGCGTAGCCTCGGCACCGGTACCGGCAGTCGTCGGAATCATCAAGGTTGGAATGCCCGCACGCTTAATTTGCGCTTTTCCTTTGACCAAATCCCGTAACTCGATATCATTGGTGGACAATACGGATACAATTTTGGCAGTATCAATGGAACTGCCGCCACCGATGCCAATGATCATTTCACAGTCAAATGCCCTGGCCGTCTGGCAAATTGTATTGACTTGATCAACCGTCGGTTCCGGCGGAGTATCATTGATAACCTGTACGCGAATTCCCGCCGCTTCCAACAACGCTTTGGGTTTTTCTACCAGCCCGGAGTTCCAGACACCCTGATCGGTAATGATCACAATATTTTTCGCTTCATAACCGTTGACAATCTCGGTTATTTTTGCAATACTGCCGGCTCCGGCAACAATTTTCCGGATATTGATCAATGAATATGCATTACTCATCGTTAATCATCCCATAAATTTACAATCGTATTTTGCTTGCGGCGATAGGGCTCAGTTCCAATGGGGATATTCGTAGGCTTTCGGGTCACAAATATATTACTATTTCTGGCCGTTGATCACTGCGATAACACCCTCGGCAACCATCGCAGCTACACCGGAAGCGGCTTCTTTCTTTTGTCCTGCCATATCGGTGACACGATAACATTGTCATACTTAAGCAACGGTTCATCGGTCGTTACCGGTTCCGTAGCAAACACGTCCAGCCCGGCAGCATACAGTTCATTATTACCCAAGGCTTTAGCCAAGGCAGCTTCATCAACAATGCCACCGCGGGCCAGTTAATTAAAACAGCCGTTTTCTTCATTATTTTACTTGTACAATTCAAACACTTTCAGTAATTCTGCATCAATGGCAGGATCGGCGCAGTTGGAAGGTTCACGGGCAGGTCCTACGGGGTAGCCGAGCAAATTTACGGCCCGCTTCACGACAGAGTTGGGGTTTCCTTTTGCCATAACGTTACGGAACGGTCTGATTTTCTTCTGCGCTTCATTGGCCTCAACAATTTTCCCTTCGGACCACAGTTTATAAATGCTGACCATCAATTCAGGGAACACATTGGAACAACCGGCTACTGCCCCAGTACCGCCCGCCAACAAGGTCCACAAAATCAAGGAATCGTTGCCTGCCAATACGCTGAAACGGGGATCAGTATTCTCTATGTATTTTAACGTATTGTCAAAATTTCCGCTGCTGTCTTTAATCCCAACAATATTTTCATAGACTGCAAATTTTTTCATTGTATCCGGAGCAATGCTGTTGCCGGTTCTTGCCGGGATATTATAAAGCATGATCGGCAAATCCACAGCCTTGGCTACGCGGCTGAAATGACGGTACAAATCATCCTGCGATGCACTGACGAAATAGGGAGAAATAATCGATAACGCATCCACGCCAATTTCTTGGGCAATTTTCGATAATTCAACCGATTCCTGGGTCGTCACACAGCCGGTACCGGCATATACCGGAACCCGCCCGTTGACTTCTTCTACCGCAACTTCCATGATTTTTACTTTTTCTTCTTTTGTGAGAGCATAGAACTCACCGTTGGTTCCCAGCGCAAAAATACCGTTAACGCCGGCTTTGATCAACCGATTAATTTGGTTCCGCATTTCCTGTTCATTGAATTTTTCATCTTCAGTAAATGGGGTCAAAATTGGAGTAATAAGACCTTTGGGTTGAAACATAAAAATCTTCCTCTCTTTTTTGCATCCGATGGTTTCATATGCAATTTTATTTAAATTTTTATACTTTACTGTCAATTTAACTTGCAACAGGTCGTCAAGGCGTTCGTTTCAGCAGCTATCTCACGAAAGACAGAATTCCTGGTTTTACTGCGAAAGTTGCCTCCTTTCCTCTCGAAATCGAAAAGTTTTTCAAGCAAATCCCTCGCTCCAACTATCATTACAATGCTTGCGCAAAACAATACCGCATTTCTCGTAATGTTGTTATACGTAATATGTTGTATACAACATTCTTCTTGCTTGTATTGTAATCGCCCTATACTGTTTTGTCAATAACAAAATGTTCTAAACAATTCTGACAAAATTTCCATCCATGGCGTCAACCCGTATGTATCCTGCGCAGACGCGCAGCCAAATTAACCACAAAAAAAACAGCTGCCCGCCATTCATCCTGGCCAACAGCTGTCTCATTCTTTTATGGGATTTATGGGATTATGGTTATATTTTTTGCCGAATTTTTTATCAACATACATGGCCCGGTCCGCTTTATTCAGCAAATCTTCCACATTGCCGGCATCGGAAGGATATAAACTGATACCAATACTAGCGGTTATATTCACTGTTTTACCGCGCAAATCAAATTCGCCGTCGACGGCTTTGCGGATTTTTTGCCCGACATAATTTGCTTCGCTTAAATCACAAACAGTAGGCAAAATGACAATGAACTCATCCCCGCCGAAACGAGCGACGATATCGGTTTGCCTGACGGTTTGCTTTAACCGGACGGCAAATTCCTTCAGAAGAACGTCTCCCATGATATGTCCATACGTGTCATTAATTGCTTTAAAGCCATCCAAGTCAATGAACAGTACCGCCAGTTGACACCCTTCGCGGTTCGCCTTAGCCATCAAATATTCCAGATGGTCATAAAACAGATACCGGTTATACAAGCCGGTTAGAGGGTCATGCAATGCTTTATGCCTGGCACTTTCCTCTGCTTCTTTCACCGCCTGGACATTGATCTCCAGTTCCTTTATTAAATTCTGCAAACAACGAATCTGCCGATGCTGCACAGTAACATCGGTGATCTGGATTAGGGCAAAGGGTTCATCTTGGCAATAAACCGGCTCAATCTGCATATTTTGCCGTTTTGCTTCTTGCAAATTTTCCAAATCCCGGGGGATAACAAATGTCTTATGCAGTATTCCCGCAAAAAAACAATTTTGGCCGTTTACAATAGTATCCGTTAACCTATGCTGAAACTGCGGCTCTGCGAAACTGGAACATACTTGTGCCACCGGCTTCCCAATCGTTTCCGTCTTGGTCAGTCCGGTCAGACGTTCCATCCAGCCGTTCCAGACAACTACCCGTGACTCTTTCTCAACAAGAATTATGCCTTGCGCCAAACTGTCAAGCAAACAGTTAAAAAGTGACTGCATCATTTGACTCCACCATATCATCAATTTTTGCGATTAAGCGGGAAACGGAATCCATTCCCAAGGCGATCAGAATCGTCCCGCAGAATTGGGTATCGGCAATAGAAAACAATGTTTTTAACATCAGCGCATAGATATTTTTTTGCAATAAACCCGTTTGTTTGTCAGCAGAAACAAACAGCATTTCCACTTCCGGCAGCGAATAGATTAACTTTGTGGCGAGCAAATTTCCAAGTCCGCCGACTACCGGATTTAAAATGATATTGCCGATTTCCTTGACAACATCAAAATCTGTATCCAGCAGTTCATTCTTATCATACGCCGTAGCCCCGTCGCTTATCGTTTCGTTTAAACATAAACTGACCAACAGTTTCGCCTGTTCCGCCGGAAACAATAAAAACGCTTTGCCATTATATTCCTGGCCAAACTGCAAGGATGATGACATAATATGCCCGGAAGAACTGTCAATACAAGAGGAAAAATAAGAAGCAGTAATATCATCGGCAGACAATAAATCGATAGCCGGTACAGAAAGTTTTATTTTTCGTCCAACAACCTCTGATAAGATACTGGCAGCCCGTCCAACACAGATATTAAAAAATTCAGTAAGCGCGTCCCTTTGCATCTCACTTAGCATCATTAAACCGTTCCTCCACGATTTTTTTCATGAAAGCCAATTTATCCTGATCCAACGGTTTATTGATAAACGCGGCCAGATTAAATTCTGCCAACTCCGTTTTCGTTGATTGCTGAACATCAGCCGTTAATGCAAAAAGAGGAATATTTACATCTGTCTCACGAATTTTTCTGATGAGTTCCTGCCCGCTCATCTGCGGCATTAATAAATCAGTCACGATGATATCCGGATGTTCCTGCAAAAAACTTTCATAACCTGCCAGACCATTATCGGTCAAAATCAATTCTGCTGTTGGAAAGGCTTCAACAAATAAGCGGGTAGCAATTCTTTGGGAAAATTTTGAATCCTCCACAATTAAGATTTTCAAATGATAGCCCTCCCATACTTGAAATCACTGAATATCAAAAAAACACCAGGCGATCCTTTTTCAGAATACAACCTAGTCATTATGGCGAAACGTCCGTTACCAAGCCCATGGTTTGGAACCTCAGCTTTCAGCAAGGTTGCCTATTTCGAAATAGTGATTATTTGCTCATTAATTTTATTACAATAAATTGGAAATGTCAATCAGCGGTAAATTAAATTCGGGAAAAGAAATGTAGCCCGAATATTTTCAGGAGACCTATGCGCAACTTTGTCTGCTTTTCGTTAAGAATTTACGCGAAAGCGTGGCATTCCCAGCCTGTAATGTAGTATACTATGCATAGATTTTTGATCAAATTCCTAATGCTGTTACTATTAAAGAATGATGAGGGATAAAAATGAGTATTAAATCACTTACGCCGTTGGAAGGCCGGTACGGAACCATTACCCAGCCGTTGGGCGACTATTTTTCGGAATGGGCTTTAATAAAATATCGTATTCATGTAGAAGTGGAATGGCTCATTGCCATGGCAGACAACCCTGCGTTTGCTGAAATCCGCCAATTCACACCAGAAGAAATAAATTTCTTGCGCAACATTGTCAAAAATTTTGACGAAACAGCCGCTCTGCGGATCAAAGAAATTGAACGCACTACCAATCACGATGTAAAAGCGGTCGAATATTTCCTCCGCGAAACCTTAGGCGCCATGTCGCTGGCTGATGTACTGGAATTTATCCACTTCTCCTGTACTTCCGAAGATATTAACAATCTTTCGTATGCCTTGATGCTGAAGCACGGCATTGAGAATGTCTGGCTGCCGGCAGCGGAAAACCTGGCCCAGACCGTTACAGCGATGGCGGAAGACGAAATCGCCATTCCGATGCTGGCCCATACCCACGGCCAAGCCGCCTCTCCCACAACCGTCGGCAAGGAACTGGCCGTATTCGTCTACCGCTGGAACCGCCAGCTAAAACAAATCCGGTCCCAGGAATACCTCGGCAAATTCAACGGCGCCGTCGGCAACTTCAATGCGCACAGTATTGCCTATCCGGAAGTAGACTGGGAAGCTGTTTCCCGTTCGTTCGTGGAAAGCCTGGGTTTGACCTATAACCCACTGACAACACAAATCGAATCCCATGACTACGTGGCCGAATCGTTCCATGCGTTGACACGCTTCAACAATATCCTCCTTGATTTTGACCGCGACATGTGGCTGTATATTTCGCTCGGTTACTTCAAACAAAAAGCCATTGCCGGCGAAGTAGGTTCCTCCACCATGCCGCATAAAGTAAATCCGATCGACTTTGAAAATTCAGAAGCAAACCTGGGGCTGAGCAACGCAGTACTCGACCATCTGGCCAACAAGCTGCCGATCTCCCGTCTGCAGCGCGACCTCAGTGATTCTTCGGCGCAGCGGAATATTGGCACAGGGATCGCCCATTCCTATCTGGCAATTACTTATACGGTAAAAGGCCTCAAGAAAACCGTAGTGAACGAAGAAACCCTTGCCGCCGACCTGAACCATTCGTGGGAAGTTTTGGCCGAAGCTGTACAAACCGTAATGCGCAAACACAGCCATGCCAACTCTTACGATAAACTGAAAGCCATCACACGCGGCAAAGGCATCAGCGAAGAAGATATCAAGGCCTTTATCGACAGTGTTGGATTACCGGAAGCCGACAAAAACCGTCTTCTGGCCCTGACACCAGCGCAATATGTCGGCATAGCCGCATCCTTACTCAAACATATCCAACAATAATTGACAGAGAACCGGCTTCGCTTGAACCGGTTCTCTTTTTGTTATCTGCACCAAAAAGAAACAGCTATCCGCCGCTTCAGGCAATAGCTGCTCTCTTACGTGTTATGAAATTTATCCGCGCACCTGATTCTTGCCACGGCAACGGTCAATGCATGCCGGAAGCATAATCGTTGGGCGACCAGAGCCCATCCTCGACAGCGAAGCCGGCAATCAATACGTTGATATCAAACACATGCACTTTAATCCGGTCATCCGGCTCCCATAACGAAAGTTGCGCATTTAATTCTTCGTTCGACAAACTCGCCATTTGCACTATCTCGGCAGCGGCTTCCCGGACTAGATTGATGAGCGGTAGAGTAAGATTTTCATCGTATGGCTGCAAAACTGCGGTGGCTAAACCGCTCAAGAGGGCAACATACACTTGGTTGACTGCAATATTTTCCGGTTGCTGCAAGGCAAAGATGGAAAACCGCTCAACAGCACGGTAGACATCGCGAACGCCATGCAGTTCCATGAGTTCGTCCTGCAATTCCAGCGTTCTCTGCATTTTTTCTTCTATGGGAAATTCTTCATTATTACTGATTGTATGGTATTCCCATTGCTTCTTCGCAATTTTTTCAAGTTCCAACTCCGAAAATATGATGGATCACCGACCTTAGTTTTAATGATTTCAAGCGCCAAGCAAATTTAGCGTTATACAAAACGCAGGAAAAACCGGAAAGATCATCCTTCCGTTGGTGCCTCAGGCCCCTCCAAGGCGTGCTGGTAAAAACTCAAGTCAAGCCACCTGCCAAATTTATAGCCCGCCTTTTGAACGGTACCGCAATGGCTAAAACCTAATTTCGAGTGCATTAACAGGCTGCCTTCATTGCTGCTGTCGATCCCGGCAACCATGGTGGCGTAGCCTTTCTGGTTGGCAATCTTAATTAATTCTTGCAATAAAACGGTTCCAATGCGTTTGCCCCGATGGTCTTTATGAACATATACGGAGTGTTCTATCGTATATTTATACGCCGGAAACGCTCTAAACGATCCAAATGTTGCGAAACCAACGACGAGACCGTTTTCTTCAAACACTAAAACAGGATATCCTTCATCCAGCTTCTTTTCATACCAGGCTGTCCGGTCCTCAAGTGTGTGGGGCTTGTAATCATAAATAGCCGTCGTATTGATTATTGCGTCATTATAAATTTCCAGGATGGCAGGTAAATCATTAGTGTTTGCACAGCGGATCATGGCTTCACCTCTGAAATTCCAAATAGTCAGCACCACCCGTCTAACGGGTGGCTTGCTCTGCCCTATAAGGGCATGGTACCAGCGGAGTCTCAAGACTCTCTGAAAAGTTGCCAACCGCATAACTTTTTCAGTCAGCCCCTAAAGGGG
>Ga0316604_10002819_pt1 | contig 12839 bp, 12 predicted proteins | sample OWC_soil_day20_C_FD_207650 | JGI IMG/M metagenome (GOLD analysis project Ga0316604, IMG submission 207650) | Wetland soil microbial communities from Old Woman Creek delta, Ohio, United States - OWC_soil_day20_CT | ecosystem: Environmental > Terrestrial > Soil > Wetlands | place: USA: Ohio... | reverse complement strand
CATACTTAGTTTTAACTGACGACTGTGTTCCTGCCAGGCAGCAACCGGATCAGCAGTATCCACCCGTACAGACTTTAAAATAGCTGTCCATAATTTTTCCATAGCTTCTTCAGTCGACACCTCGGGAAATACCTTCTTCGCCCAGGCCTCGGTGGGTATTGACACAACACTCCAGGCATTCTTATTACTCATCATGCGTTCCCGATACTCTTTTAACGCCGCATTACCAGCCTTCTGCACCCTGACTACCCGCTCGGGGTTTACATCCTTTAGCAATTCCGGATCAGAAGCGGCAATACTTATAAACGCAGCGCCCTGCCGGGCATACGAAAGATAAAATTCCTTCTGCCATTCAGGAAATTCATCAAAAATCTCATCAGGAGCCTGCAAAAACTTAATTTTTGAGGATAATTCATCCTTCCAATTCATAACCACCTCTCTGGCACCAGCCTCGTAGGCAATCGCAGCAATACTCCTGGCAAAGGGAGCGCACTCCAGCGGCGAAGAAATAACCAGAGTTTGATTTTGTTGAATATTTATCCCTGTTTTTACTACCAGTTGAGCATATTTTTCCAGCATAGCAGGTTTCATGTTGACTCCTTTCCATCACTTGCATTCTACTATCTCGTAATATTATATTCTTAACACATCTCGCTTAGCAAATATATTTGCTAAACCTTACTCAGCGGAGTTCCCTACCCGCTATATGATGCACCCTTAGCTTAGTGCACTTCCCTGTCTCCAGTTTATTTCTTTGGCGCTGATATGTTATAGATTTTATTCTGCAGACTCGTGCTTAAACAGCCAACTTACAACATAGGGAAACCTGTTCCTAAATACTTCTTCTCCATGTACTACGGCTTCTTCGATATAAAACTTTAGATTTTTTTCATCCAAGCCTTTACTCTTAATTATCTCATAGGCTTCTTTTACATAATCCACCATATGATTTAAAGGGCTCGGTTTTCCAATTCCCTCATCACTTCCTACATCAAGATAAATTTTTTTGTTTTCTACCGGCAACGCTTCATGCTTCATATATTCGATACATCTTTCGTACCAGACAGACGGTGATATTGCTCCAATCTTTCCAAACTCCTTCGGATATAAAAATGCCGCATACAAAGATATCAGTCCACCTATAGAAGCACCTGCAATACCATTATTATTATAATCTGTGTCCACATTATACCTGTTAGCTATATACGGTTTCAAGGAATTAATAACAAAATCTAAATATTGCCCTCCTTTCCCTCCAAAGTCATCATACCTATCTGAAATAGCTTTTGCGTACCACGGTGTATAATCATCTACTCTTTTATTGCTTGCTACACCAACTAAAATTACTTCACGTGTTTGCTTTGCTGTAAACAGGCTCTCTAATTTATTTAAAGCAGAATACTTATCATCAAAAAATAAACTCTTCCCATCCTGAACGTATAATACTGGAAAAGCCGTCTTTAAATTTAAATAAGAAGGCGGCAAATAAATAGTAAGTTTCCTTTCACAAAACACTTCCTCTAAAAGTTTTCCCTTCATCCGTTCTTCTCCTCCTATAATAAAATTGTGGATAGATAGTTTTCATTTGTTTTCCTGCTTCTTAATCAGATCATAGGAAATACAGACGGGTCGTCCGTTTCGGGGTTCTGCAATGACTTGTGCGTCGATATGAAATACTTCCCGGAGTACCTCAGCAGTCACGACCTCTTCCGGCGTGCCATGGCGGATGATATCCCCGCTACGGATGGCGACCATATAATCCGCGAAACGCGCTGCGAGGTTCAAGTCATGCAGCACCATGACAATCGTGCAGTTCTGCTCCCGATTAAGCCGGTATAAAAGCTCCAGGACTTCCAGTTGATAGGATAAATCCAAATAGGTCGTTGGTTCATCCAACAAAATGAGATCGGTTTGCTGCACCAGCGCCATGGCAATCCATACCCGCTGCCTTTGTCCGCCGGAAAGACTATCCACCGCCGTGGTTTCAAATCCCGTAAGCTTCGTGACCTTCAGAGCCCATGCAATGATTTTCTTGTCTTCCGGCTTGAGCTTGCCAAAACCCCGCTGGTGGGGGAAGCGTCCATAGGCAACTAATTCGCCCACGATAAGCCCAGCCGGCGCCTGCGGCGACTGAGGCAGAATCGCCATCTTCCGCGCTATTTCTCTGGTGGAAAGACTGTGAATATCCTCTCCATTTAAGTACACCATGCCGGTTTTCGGCTTCAAAATACGCCCCACTGCTTTGAGCACCGTGGATTTCCCGCAGCCGTTCGGTCCGATGATGGCAGTAATCTTTCCCCGGGGGATTTGGAGCTCCAAATCATCGAAGATAAGGTTGTCGTCGTAGGCGACGGCCAGATTTTTAGTTGCAATGCTATTCATATTCTATCCCGCCTTTGTTTACTGTTTGCTTCTGGTGAGCAGGTACAAAAAGTACGGTGCGCCCACAATCGCAACCATAATGCCGGTGGGAATTTCAGCTGGCTGGACGATCACCCGCGCAACCGTATCCGCAGCAGACACCAGCACTGCTCCGGCCAAAGCGCAGGCGGGAAACAAAACCCTGTGGCGCGGCCCCACCAGCCGCCGCGCCAGATGGGGCGCGATCAGTCCCACAAAGCTGATGCTGCCGCTAACCGCCACACAGGCAGCCGCCAACGCCACAGCAGCTGCAAGCAGGCACCTGCGCTCCTTTTCCACTAAAGCACCTAATCCGCAGGCGATATCATCCCCCAGACTCAGCACATCCAGCACACGGGCCTTCGACAGCACATAGGGAATCAGCAGCAAAAGCCATGGCAACAGCGCCAGGACAAACTTCCAGTTGGAGCCCCATATGCTGCCTGCCTGCCACGCTGCCACAAAATCAAACTGCGTATCATCCAGCTTGACCACCAGCACCGTAGTCAGTGCGGAAATACCTGCCTGCACCGCCACACCGGTTAAAATCAATCGGATCGGAATAAGGCCGGTCTGTCGCTTGTAAGCCAGCGCATAAATCAGAATCGCCGTAATCCCTGCACCTATGAGTGCAAGGAACGGCAGGGCAAAAACCGACAGGATGGACTGTGCGCCGAAAAACAGCACAAATAAAATGACCGTCAGTCCCGCGCCGGCGTTGATCCCTAAAAGACCGGGGTCCGCTAAAGCATTGCGGGACACGCCCTGGATAACACAGCCGGACAACGCAAGCCCCGCGCCCACCAGACTGGAAATCACAATGCGGGGCAGCCGGAAGCCGAATAGGATCATAATTTCCCTGTCGCTGCCACCACCGAACAACGTGCGCAGCGTATCCAAAGGTGAGAGCTTTGAATAGCCGGTGTTCATGCTGACAATGAACGACAATATGAGCAGTACCGAAAAAGCGAGTACAACACGGGTATTCTTAATCGCAATTTTTCGCTTATATGCTTGGTTTTTCTCCTGCTGCGCATTCATCACAGCACCCTCCTTTCCGTACGGGCCAAGTACAGAAAGAAGGGAACGCCAATCAGGGCGATGAGCGCGCCGATGGGTGTTTCAAAAGGCGGGTTGAGCGTCCTGGAACCCAAATCGGCCAATACCACCAAAAGGCTTCCCAGCACTGCCGAAGAAGGGATAATGAAGCGATAATCAATACCTACCAGAAACCGCGCAAGGTGCGGCACTATCAACCCCACGAAGCCCACCGCGCCGACCACCGCCACAGAAGCGCCAGCCAGCATCAGTACAACGATAGCGCAAAGAAAATTGACAAGCATGGTATTCAGCCCCAATCCCTTTGCCACATCTTCTCCCAGGCTCATAATGGAAATGGAATGGGAAAGAACGATTGCACCCAGGATCGCGCCCGCAAACCACGGGGTCATAATCCTGATTTGCTCCCAATTTGAACCGGCCACGCCGCCCGCTGTCCAAAACATGATGTTCTGCGCTACATCAAAATACAAGGCGATGCCCTGGCTGAGTGCAGCCAGCAGCGCGCTGACCGCAGCACCAGAAAGTACCAGCCGCATGGGTGTCGCCCCACCGCGCCGTAGGGACGCGATGCCATACGTAAGCCCTGCACCTATTGTCGCTCCCATAAAGGAAAACAGAATAAGCTGCATGTAGGACAGTCCGGGAAAAAACGCAAAAGAGATGGAGAGTGCAAAACCCGCCCCGGCATTTAAGCCCATCAATCCGGAATCCGCCATAGGATTGCGAGTCACACCTTGCATAACAGCCCCTGCCACCGCAAAGGACGCGCCCACCAGCGCACTGGCCATCACACGGGGCAGGCGCAGATCCACTACGATCAGGTGCTGTGTATCTTTCGCGTTAAAGTAAAACAAGGCGTTCCATACCGAGGATAGCGGGATTTCCGCCGCTCCCTTGGTAATGGAAAACGCTATGATCACCGCCAGCAACCCTGTACCGCCGGCAATAATCAGCCATGCCGCCCATGCGCGGCTTCCCTTTATTATTTGAACCGGCTTTGCCGGGACATTTGATTGATCCATTGATTATGTATCTCCTTCATATCAAGTGCTCACGCACTGGTGGACCATTGGCCTTATTATTGTCGGCACAGTAATAAGCCAAGGGCGCAGGCTTTGGCTGAAAGCTGTGCCTAGCTTAGAGTAGACAAAAGAGTCGTTACTTGGTCATGCTCTTGACGATGGTCTCAATCCCAAGCTTGATACTCAAAGGGCCGTCTGCCCGCACCGCCGCGTCAAGGTGATAAACATGCCCGTTTTTCACGGCGGTTAACGACTGCCATACGGAAGAAGCCTGCGTTTCTTCCGACAAATAGCTTTGCATGTATCCATTCGCTTCCGATCCAAATGAACCGAATAGGAAGATATAATCCGGGTTCATCGCCGCTAAACCCTCCAAAGAAATCGCTTCCCCCTTCTCGGGATAAGCGTCCGGATGCGTCAGCCCAAGGCCGTTCTCTTTGTTGAACCACACAAGATTTTCCGCAGAGCCTCTAACGACAAAATTGCCTTTATTGCCGCTGCTCTCAAATAGTAACGCCACAGTTTTATCGCTATACCCGGAAAGTTTTTTCCTGGATTCATCAATCAGTGCTTCGATATCCGAAATGTATACCTCTGCCTTTTTTTCTTTGCCAAGGCATTCAGCAAACTTCTTTAACTGTTCCTTCCAATCAGGGCTGTTGAACGTCACCACGGGGGCGATCTGGGAAGCCCTCTCGTATAACTTCATATCCAGATGCTCTGGCTCGGCAGTATATAGAATAAGGTCGGGCTTCAGCTCCACAAGTTTTTCAAGATTTGGCGCCTTGCCTTCTCCCAAGTTCTCAATTTTTGCATTCGCGGCGTATGGTTGCAAGGTTCCAAAACCTTTTAACGCCCGTTCGGCATAAGTAGATGCAATGGGGGAAGTCTCCAACGCAAACATGCTTTCCATAAAACCAAAATCAAGGATCGCAACATGTTCGGGTTTTTTCTTCAGGGTTATCTGTTTGCCTAAAGCATCTTTTATTGTTCGCGGCCAGGCTACTTGTCCTGCATCTGTTTTACCGGCAGCTTCCGGTGTGGATGTTGCGCTATTGTCCGCAAGTGTCCCAGCGCATCCGGCCAGTACGCCCGTCAATAGGGAGAGTGAGACTATCAGCCCTATAAGCTTTTTCATTGTAATTTGTAATTTCCTCCGTTTTGTTTAATCCGATGACTAACCCGCTCTAAAACTAATTCAATACTGAAATACGGTTTCGACATCAATTCCTCGCTGTTACGTGAACTATAATCTCTTTCTGCTACTTATTAAGGCGAAATGATACTGGTAATGTAGTTGTACAAACTATGGCTTGGCCGCTGCTCAAATCTTTTGTCGGGACAAACTGCCATTGACGTACTGCTGCCATGGCCGCTTCATCTAATGCGGGATAATTTGTCGAACGGGCTATGGTAATTCTACCAGGACGGCCATTGACTAAAATCTCAATTTTTAGCAGTACGGTTCCCTGTTGACCAGCTTGCCGGGCAATTGCCGGGTAGACCGGGTCCACCTTGGCCAGAATACCCGGTGGGGTAATGCCACTGCCAGCATTACCCCCGCTCATTTTATCACTCGACAGCGCAGTGGCGGCAGAAGTGCTGACCGCTGCGCTGCGGTTAGCCTCCCTTTGGCTGGATGCTGCCGACGGCGCTGGGGTGTCCGCCTCAATTATGGACAAATCATTGGTAGTAACCGAAGGAGCCGTTTCAGCAGCCGTAGTATCTGACGATACCGATTGGATCTGCTTGGGTTCAGGCACAGTAGAGGACGGATCCTGCTGTGCTGGCGATTGCGGCAAATTCGAATTGATGCCGGACTCATTTATAAGGTCCATCTCCAGGATGATCTTTTCATCTGCAGGTACGGAAGCGGTTAGTCCCACCGTCAGATAGCCGGCTGTAACCAGCAGAAAAATATGAAGGAAGATCGAAACTGTAATGGCTTTACGCCAAGGAAAGATATACTCCATATCCTACCTCGCTTTCTCGACAGCAACGGACACCCGATGAGCTCCTGCTTGTTTCAACCCGTCCAGAACAGCTATAACCTGACCATAAGGAACTTGTTTGTCGCCTCGCAAGATAAAAACAGTATCAAACTGCTTGCCAAGTTCCATGTTTACACGTTTTGACAACAGAGAGAGAGGAATTTCTTCCTGATCAAAAAGAATACTGCCATTTTCCAACACTGTAACATGGATGCTGCTGGGTTTATCCTGCTGTATGGCCGCGGCCTGGGGCAGGTTAACCGGTATAACATGCTGTTCAACCATGTATAAGGTGCTCATCATAAAAAATACAAGTAAAAAGAAAATTATATCAATCATCGGAATGATCATCAGTTGCGGCTGGCTTTCTACATAGAGACTACGCAATTTCATGGGCGTCTCTCCGTGTGGTTTTTTTCAGCGATAGATAGCTGACCACCAGCGCAGCGATTTGTTCAATATCAGTGATCAGTTGGTTGACCCGGCGGGAAAAATAGCCGTGCAAAACAAGCGCCAACATAGCGACACACAGTCCGGTGGCGGTAGCAATCAATGCCTCGCCGATGCCGCCGGTAATAGCCATAGGCTGACCAGACTGGATGTTAAAAACACTAAACGAATTGATCATACCGATAATAGTGCCTAACAATCCCAATAATGGAGAAAGGGTAACAATCAAACTCAGATCGTCAAGATGCGCGCGCAGCTGGGCAGCGGTCAAGGAAGCGGCGCTTTCCAGAGCGTTTTCAACCTGACTGCCCCGCTGATAAGCTCGAAGCGCGCTCAAAGCGACAGCAGTCAGAGCGTTAGGAGCTGTTTGCTCACAGAATTGAATAGCCTCACTGAATCTTTGCTTTTCCAGAAGCGTCTGGAGTTTCTGCTGAAATACTTGCGTGCCAGCCGCCATATTGCGGTAATAGAGAAACCGTTCGACGGCAATAGCTACGACAAAAAGCGAACAAGCAAGTAATAAATACATCACCGGTCCACCTTTGTGGAGAAAAGTTATGGTTTGAATTACGAGTTCCATGAGATTGCTCCTTCCTGTACACCAACAGGCTGCTAAACTGCCTGTTGGTGCTTGGATTTTCTTTTAAATATCTATGCTAGTCGACAATTTGAAGGTCCGGCCGCTGCCTGTCGTGAGATAGCCGTCAGTATAGCAGCCAGCCCAATAGTTCTTATCAAGCAAGTTCTCTATGCCCAACCTGAAAGTGACCGGTTTGCCGTGGAGTTTGGTCACATATCTGGCGCCGACGTCATAGCGGATCCAGCTTGGCATTTTCAGCGTATTGCCGGAATTGGCATATTGCGAGCCTGTATAAACAGCGCGGGCAGACAGCGTCAGGCCGGGAACACCGGGATCATCCCATTCGAAGCCGAGGTTGCTTTGCCATTTTGGCGTACCGTACGCAGTGTTCCCGTCATAGGCACCGTTAGCAGTATGCGTTGTCACGCCGCGGAGGAAGGTCACGCCGCCCAGGACGCGCCAATCTCGATTGATTTTGCCGAATACGTTCCACTCGACGCCGCGGTTACGTTGCTCTCCGTCCTGGGTATAAGTATTGGTGCTGCTGTCCGCGATGACGCTTGGTTTGGTAATTTGGAAAAAACTCAGGGTATGGGCATAATTGCCTGCATCCCATTTAACCCCTGTCTCAATCTGTTTCGTCTTGAAGGGGGCAAAGACGTGACCATAATTGCTGGCAGTTGTATCGGTAACGGTGCTGCCTTGGCTTAGTCCTTGGATATAGTTTGCATATAAAGATACTGGAGCGTCCCATGGTTTGACAACAAATGCGATTGCCGGGGTGACGGCGCTTTCGTCGTAGCTGGAAGTTTTCGCGCCAGTGCTGCTGAAGTTGTCGGTTTTTACCCGTTGATTGCGTACTCCCAGTGTGAGCTGGTATTTATCCTGATTGAAGGATAAGGTGTCGGTCAACGCCACACTGGACAGTGTAGTCTCCGCGGTTTTCGACGACGACCCCGGATCAGCGGCTAAGACGGGCGTGGACGGATTATAGATATTGGAAGCATATTTGGAGCTTTCACTCTTAACCGAGCCGCTTTCAATATCAAGCGAAGTTGCACTTAGGACTACTTGGTGGCTGACTGTCCCTGTTTGGAAGTGGCTGCGCAAGCCCGCCTCGCCTGACACAGTGTCAGCGTAACCGCGATTATAGGTGGTGGTGCCGCTATAATTTCCCAGTGCGTCTACGTTTTTTGCATGTGTCGATTGAACATAACCAGAATATTCGTAACGTAATGTTCCCAGACCGGCATAGGCAGTCAGATTGTCATTAATGTCATACTCGCCGCGAACCACCACGCCTTTGTTTTCTATCTTGCCCCAGGTTCCGGGAAATAGGTTTGTGCTAGAATCGGGGGCTGAGGGAAGAGAAGTGACAGCGCTGCTGAAATAAGCATCCGACGACGATCCGCCGGTGAATTTTTCTTTACTGTCATAGGCATCAAGCGAAGCGCGCCAGCGTTCTCCGCGGTAGTCCAGTCCCACTGCTCCCAGTTCGCGTTTTTTTGACTGCCCGGAGACGCCGGTATTTCCATCCTGATAGACACCGTTAAAGCGTATGCCCCACTCGTTGTTTTGTCCGAAGCGCCGGCCAATATCCAAATGGGTGCCGAACTGCGAGTCCGACGCATAATCCGTTGTGATACGGGTCAGCGGCTCATCCGCAGCGCGTTTGGGGACCAGATTGATCGTTCCGCCCACGGAGCCCTGGGGTGGCATACCATAGAGTGAGGCACTCGGCCCTTTTAGTACTTCCACCCGTTCAAGAAATTCTGTCGGTACATGGCCAAAAGGCGCTAGGCCATACATACCGCTAAGGGCCAAATCCCAGGAATTAACGAAAAAACCGCGAATGCTGTAGTTTTCGATCATATGACCGTTGGGAGTTGTATAACGTACCGATGCATCGTTGGCTAAAACATCGGCAACGGTGCGGGCTTGCTGATTTTCGATAGTTTGCGCCGTATAACTTGTAATGCTGAAGGGAGCGTTCACGATGTCCACGTTGCCTAGTAATCCAAGCCGGGCTCCCTTAGCTACCTGACTGCCGGCATAGACGAGGGGCAAATCCTCTTGCTTTTTGCGGTCACGGTTAGCCGTAACTTCAATCCCTTCAAAATTAAATTCATATTTTTCTTCCTTTGCCGCATCTGACTTTTCCTGTTTCTCGGTTTGCTCTGTAGTGGCCGCTGTCTGAGTTTCTTCCACGGCGGCGCAGGCAATAAATGGAGTTTGCCAAAACAGGCTACCGCTAATTACAGCGCAAAGAAGTTTTTTTTTTGAAAGACACGAAAACTTTCTTTTCATATTTCTATTCCCTTCCTGCTTTGTTAATGATTATCATTATCATTAACTTGCTTTATCAGTATAACAAACTGCAAAGTAAGGGTAAATAGAGATTTTCCAAAATGATTCTTGATTTTTTTCAAATTGTTACCGAAATATGGCTATAACTAAAGTTGAAAATTATTGGCGTAATTGGTAAAATAGAAATGATAATGATTATTATTATTAATTATTTTAAGACTACCTTCAGGTAGGGGTTACCCCAGCAGGAGATTAACCAACCTTATCCAAAGATTTAGCGCTCTTAACTCCTACGAGTTCATCCCCAAGACGGTTGGCATGAGTTATTTATAAACGCAGAATGGTTTTTACAGACTCGATATGAGCTACAGAATAATTGTGACTTAGGAGGAATCTAAAATGAAAGCGGATGTGAACGATCTATCTGGCTATTTTGCCAAAATACACTTTAGCATAATCGACATAAGACGAGCGATTATCGAACCTGGAACAAAACATTTCGGTACGGTTACTTCACCATTTTCAGGTATGATTTTTCCGCTGCGCGGCCGGTCAAGAATGTTTTTCGACGGCGTGCCTTATGACATGGAGCCCGGTAAAGTATTCCACGGAGGGCCGAATATGCCATTGGATAAAGAGGTTCTGGGACAATCGAAGTGGGATTTTATGGTCATACATTACCAAGTATATGGCAATACCCAGGGGACGTTTCCCTATGCCTTGTCGCATTATGAACTCAGCCCAGGACATAATTCCCGGATAAACGACACGCTGTACCAGATGTACCATATCTACGCAACAGCGGGTAACCTATCGGGTCTGAGAGCCAAATCCTTGTTTTTCATCATTTTGGATGAAATTTTAACTTGCGCCAGTTGCCGCTTGCATAACGACAGCCGCGAACTGACGGAAAAAGCCGTAGAATATATGAAGAATCACTATATGGAACCGTTCACCGTACCGGAATTAGCCAGGCAATATGGTCTGAGCAGCAAACAGTTTGCCTATTTGTTTAAAAAGTTTACGGGAATGAGTCCGAATAGATTTCTGATTGAATACCGGATGCAACATGCGAGAGACCTGCTCAGCACCACAGCCTGCTCTGTCGCTGAAATTTCGGCTTGCGTCGGCTACTCAGATCCTTATTACTTCAGCAACTTATTCAAGAAGCGAACTGGTTTGTCTCCTAAGTTATATAGGAAAAATAAAAAGTTGATTATCAATTAATGCAGCAGAGATGCTCGCCAGGCCTTTGGCCCCGTCGAGAGCATAGTTACCCTTATCAGATAAGAAAGTTAGCTATACCTTCTTTTATCCGACTAAAAAACCGCTTAAGACTTCTCGTCTTAAGCGGTTTTTTAGCAAATCACAGATGTGAGTAAACTCAGGGCCTGTGCTAGACGTTTCTTATTAGAGCGTATTTCAACACACAAACCATGAACAAAACAAGGGAACAAGAAACCATACTCAGCGGGGTTCCCACTCGCTATAAAATACACCATACCATTTTGCTGATTACTTATTAAAGAAAATCCTTGCGAATAGGAGTAAAGGCGTCAATAAGAATGGAGTCATCTTCCAAAGCCACAACACCATGCAACGTCTTACGCGGTGCATAATAGGTATCCCCACGCTTGATAATACTTTTTTTATCGCCAACAATAAGCTCAAAACTGCCTTGGGCCACATAGCCGATTTGTTCGTGCTCTTCATGGCTATGCGGCTGACCAATGCCGCCTTTTTTAAAGCCAAACTCAACCAACATCAAATCTTCACCATAGCTTATTACCCGCCTGGTAGTCTTATCAGTAAGCTGAATGCATGGCAAATTAGTGTTATTCATAAATAATACCTCCCCAATTATAATTTCTATTTTATCTATAGTGTAACCAAAAATATCTATTTTGTCACTGACACAAGTTGTGATAAAATATTACTCAATTGTGGTAATAGGAGCTTCGATATGTTTGCAACCGATGATTTTAGTTTTGATCTAACACACTACCCCTATCAGTTCATTTCCCGCCACCGCACAACCACCGAGCAGGAGTGGGACAAGTACCATGCCCATCCAGGTATGGAGTTTATTTTTGTTCATCAAGGACGCGGTTTAGTCATTCTTGATCAGGATATTTATCCTTTTGGGCCTGGCACCTTAATGTACTTTCAGCCTTTTCAGCTGCATCGCGTAAAAGCCGAGCTCGGCAACAGTTGCTATATTCGCTCCAAGACGCTGTTTGAACCAACACTTATCTTCCCGCTGCTTGCCAGTTTTCCCTTGCTGCAATCTTTTTTCCGTCATTTATGGGAAGATCAACTTACCCACCAAGTATTGGATTTACCTGAAAATGCCGGCGAATTTGAGGCCCTGTTGGGCCTCCAGCCGCGAATCCAGCCTTCGCCTGCCGACAGACTGGAAAATTTCGGCCTGTTTACCGCTGTTTTCCTTCAATTAGTAAAACATTCTTGGCAGCTGACAGCAGAGACTAATGACAGCCAGGCCAAGCTCCGGCATGTCCACTATGCGGAAAAAATTATGCAGTGGATTCATGCGCACTTTCGTGAAGAATTTAGCTTAACAGCCCTGGCTCAGGAACTGCATTTATCCAATTACCATATATCGCACTTATTTAAAAAAGCCACTGGCAGTACCATCAGCGATTATCTCATTTCCTGCCGACTACGTGAGGCTTGTGTACTCCTAATTACTTCGCAATTATCTGTGCAAGAAATCGGGCAAGCAGCAGGTATCGGTAACTTCTCCTATTTTTGCCGGTTATTTAAAAGTAAATACAGCTTAACCCCGGCTCAGTACCGCAACCGAACACTTAAGCAGTGAATACCCGACTTGTACACCTTGGTAAGTCCGGTTCTATAAAAATTACAGGCTTGATGGTATTTAAGAAAACCGCTAGCGCGGCCTTTTAATCTTCAGCCAAAAAATAGTAATGCTATAGTCCACGATACCGTTATTCCTTTGCGTACTTTGAATACTTTGCGGTAACAATCCTTAAAATGGGATGGGCT
>Ga0316604_10002817_pt1 | contig 12845 bp, 9 predicted proteins | sample OWC_soil_day20_C_FD_207650 | JGI IMG/M metagenome (GOLD analysis project Ga0316604, IMG submission 207650) | Wetland soil microbial communities from Old Woman Creek delta, Ohio, United States - OWC_soil_day20_CT | ecosystem: Environmental > Terrestrial > Soil > Wetlands | place: USA: Ohio... | reverse complement strand
AACGATTCAAAATCGAACCAGCCACTGAAATCTGGTGGTTCTTTGATGTCGCGGCACTCTAGCAGTAAGATGATAACGCCGCCGTCTTTTGTGGCCATAAAGGCGTTATCTATGGTTTTCGATCCCTGATATAGGTTGATATCTTTGGGAAAACCACCTGCTGAGCCAATGACGAGATCCGCCTTGGCAGTGATAGGTACTCCAAAAATATTTTCCACTGCATGGCAACCTTCGAGCCAGGCATCATACCAGTGCCCAGCAACAAACTTAGCGAATTTTCCTTCAGATGTTAAAACTGCATTGAGCAAGAAGGCTGGTTTAACCATTGCTGCCATTTCTGTTATGTTCTCATGCATGGTATTGCCACTAAGCTTGCCGGAGATACAGTCAGGACTAATGCCTTGTCCAACTACATCATGCAGGCAGAAACTATGGTTGCCCTGAATGCTTGCATAGGCCGAGACTCCAGGCATGATAGACTTGCGACCGCCGCCAAACCCGGCCATCAGGTGATAGACAATGCCGCCAGTTAGGATGACTTTGTCGGCCTGAGCAACTGTTTTGTAAACACAGGTGTCTACTCCTTGGCTAGTGGTACCGAGTTTTACGAAATTTTCGGTTTCCGGAGCATAACTTTGCTCAATAGTAATTCGCTTAACCACTTCTTGGCCATAAGTGGCAAGGTTTTCTTGCGGCGTATGATGGCGATGCGCACCGAGGGCAACGACGATGGTAATGTCGCTGTCAGGCACACCGGAGGCATTGAGCTCGTCGAGAAGTGGTGGCAGGAATAGGTCGTTACGGACCCAAGCGCGAGTGATATCGCTGACGATTATGCATACGTTATCACCTTTTTTAACGATTTGGTTGATCGGTGGACTGCCGATGGGATTGGCAAGGGCTGTTTTGACAGCAGCAGGAATATCTGTCAACGGTTCGACATGGTTACCTTCGATGACATGCAGAATTTGTTTTTCTGGGAGATTGACTTTGATTTCTTCGTTCCCATACCCCAGGTGAATTTCTATGGACATAGATGTTTCCTCCTTGTAACGAGAGTGTTAATTTGTAGTGTACAAAATAGTTAAATAATAATTATAGAATAACGCAAGATGAAAAATATAACAAGTACTAGGAAAGCAAGAAGAATAAAGTTCTGCCGTAGTATTGGTGATCATTAGAACATTAAAAGGAAAGATTCAAAGCAATTGTCGGGGGTAGTGTAAGTTAAAACCAGGGAAAGACAGGTGTTGTAAAAAGAAATCCTGTAAAATTATAATAATTTTGCAGGATTTCATGTTTTTTATGGTAAATAATATAACGTGGTATATTATGGGGATACATATGAATTGTACAGAATGTCTATTGATTTACAATTGTGGCATATATATGTGCTGCATTGATACAGGAGGTGAATGCTAATAATTTATTTTGGAGGCTGTTCAAACAATTTTTAAAAGAGGTGGAATATTTGAAAAAAACTAATTTTCGATGGTATATGGCGGTACTCATATTTTTAATTACTTTTATGTCATATATGGATCGGGTTAATCTGTCTGTCGCTACGCCGACAATTATGCAAGAATTTGCTTTTACTAAGGTTGATATGGGCTTTTTACAGACTGCATTTTTTACAGGATATGCACTAATGCAGATTCCGGGCGGGATGATGGCAGAGTACTTTGGGCAGCGAATTTCATCAACTGTGGCCATAACTTGGTGGTCGATCTTTACTGCTCTTACTGCATGTGGCTCGAATTTTACTTCATTTGCAATTATTCGAGGTTTGTTTGGGTTAGGGGAAGGCCCCATTTTTCCAGCTATGAATAATTTTATCTATCGCTGGTTTAACAAGGCTGAGAAGGCAACCGCTTCTTCCTTTATGCTTGGAGGGGCTTTTGTAGGTCCCGTGTTTGGTCCTGCGGTAACTGTTGGATTAATGTTGGCTTTTGGCTGGCGTTCAGTATTCCTAATCTTTGGTGCGGCGGGCTTAATTCTGGCGTTGGCTTGGTGGTTCTTAGCGAAAAATGATCCACGTCAGAGCCAATTTGTGAATACAGCCGAGGCCGATCATATCGAGAACGGGATGGTGATGGCTGATCCGAAGGCAGCTAAGGAAATTGCTCCTTGGGGAAGCTTCATTACTTCAACACAGTTTTGGGCTATTGGGTTGCAATATTTTATCACCGATTATATTATGTACGTTTTTCTTGCTTGGTTGCCTCTCTATTTGATGGAAGCACAAGGGTTCTCGTTGGCCAAAATGGGTATTGCGGCTTCATTTCCTTGGGCAGCGTTATGCGCTGTTACCTTTCTCACAGGTTTTATAAGCGATAAGCTTATTGCCGCAGGCGTATCTAAGCACAAAGCACGTACGCTATTTGGGGCAATTGGCCTTTTGCTTTCGGGGGCAGCTCTATACATGGCTGCTATTGCATCTACCCCGAGCATGAATGTTCTGTGGCTTACTCTTTCGCTGGGATCATTAGGGTTTACTTTTAATGCGTCTTGGGCTGCTTCTATGGACATCGGCGGGAAGTTTTGCGGCACCGTTTCTGGCTGGATGAACTTCTGGGGTAATATCGGTGGGGTAGTAGCTCCTGTTGCAACTGCTTGGATAGCGACTCATTATGGTTGGCAGGCAGCCATTTCGGTAACTGCTTTTTCTGCAATAATCGGCGTGGTATGTTGGATTGCAGTTAAACCTGACCAGGAAATTGTAAGAAAAGATAGAGCAGTCTAGAAACTTTCAAGCTATATTTTAACTATGTTGCCGTCTACCTTCGTGGTTGGCGGTTTTTTTTTAGTATTTAGTATATAGTAAGTGCATTTCCATTCATTCCCGATAATTTCTATTCATATATCATTTTAGTCCATTCATATAGATTGTATTTATTAATTATAATTTTTACTTTATAGTAATTAATGTAATAATTCAATAAATTTAAGGAGGCAAGCTTTATGAATGGTCTTTATCTTGTTATTATTTCGGCTTTGGTGCTAACACTTTGCTATCGTTACTATGGCGCCTTCATTGCAGCAAAAGTTTTAGCGCTTGATCCCAGTCGTCCGACTCCAGCCGTTGTACACGAAGACGGCCATGACTATGTACCCACAAATAAATGGGTAACTTTCGGACATCATTTTGCCGCTATAGCTGGCGCTGGTCCGCTTGTTGGTCCGGTGCTTGCAGCACAGTTCGGTTATTTACCGAGTATGATCTGGATACTTATCGGTGCCTGTATGGGCGGTGCAGTCCATGATATGGTTATCCTATTTGCATCTGTTCGACATGACGGTCGCTCCATTGCCGAAATTGCCAAGGAGGAAATCGGCAAATCTGCTGGTTTAGCTGCTGCACTTGCTGTCATTTTCATCCTGATTATCACCATGGCTGGTATGGGAATTGCCGTTGCAAATGCGTTGTTCAACAGTCCTTGGGGTGCATTTACCGTCGGTGCAACGATTCCAATTGCCCTCTTTATCGGCGTCTACATGCGTTATCTACGTCCTGGCCACATTGGTGAAGCATCTTTCGTTGGTGTTGTAATGGTTATTGCTGCGGTATTTGGCGGAGCTTTGATTCAAGATTCTTCTTGGGCTCCTTTCTTCACACTTAGTCGTACCCAATTAGACATTGTTCTTCCGTTATATGGTTTTATCGCAGCCGCACTTCCGGTATGGCTCTTATTAGCTCCGCGCGATTATTTGAGCACATATATGAAAATCGGTACCATTGGTGCTTTGGCTGTAGGAATTGTCATTGTTAATCCGACAATCCACATGCCGGCAATCACCCAATTTATTGGTGGTGGTGGCCCGGTTGTTCCTGGTCCTGTTTGGCCGTTTGTTTGTATTACTGTTGCCTGTGGCGCAATTTCCGGATTCCATTCTGTTATTGCCACTGGTACAACACCAAAGATGCTTACTAACGAATCCGAAATTTTGCCAATCGGTTTTGGGGCCATGCTTGCTGAAGCATTTATTAGTGTTATGGCGCTGATTGCAGCAACCAGTTTGATTCCTGCCGATTATTTTGCTATTAATAGTGCTCCGGCAGTATTTGCAAAACTCGGGATGAATGTACAGGAACTTCCGCTCTTATCACAGATGGTTGGTGAAAATGTTGCCGGTCGGCCAGGTGGTGCAGTATCACTTGCGGTAGGTATGGCACATATTTTTGCGCAAATACCTGGCTTGGAATCCTTTATGGGCTTTCTGTATCATTTTGCGATTATGTTTGAAGCTTTGTTCATCTTAACAATTATTGATGCCGGTACTCGGGTTGGCCGCTACTTGTTACAAGAAGTTGGCGGCATGGTGTACAAGCCACTCGGTGACGCACATTGGACGCCAGGTATCATTTTCACTAGTGCATTAATCTCTTTTGCCTGGGGTTACTTACTATTTGGTGGTTCGATCTCATCCATTTGGCCACTATTTGGACTTTCTAACCAATTGCTTGCCAGTATGGCGTTAACGATTGGTACTACCATGTTGTTGCGTATGGGTAAAGCAAAGTACCTGTGGGTTACACTTATTCCCCTTTGCTTTATGTTCGTGACAGCAATGACTGCTGGTTTCTACAATATATTTGAATTCTATGTGCCAAAAGCTCAATGGTTACTTGCTGGTTCCAGTGTTGTTATGATGATCCTCATCGTCTTTGTTATCGTTGATGCTGTAAAAGTTTGGTTTACTATAAAACCTGGCAAAGATTTAGAAAAGGCAATGTAATTAAGATTTCGGAAGGCTCACTGAGCTTGTTTAAGACAGAAACTCCTGCTAAATCTGGCAGGAGTTTTCTACGTTTACACGCAAATAGATATGAAATATTATAAGTTATAAAAAGTGAGTATTGTTTTTTGTCTGAATATATGGTACAATTTACACTATATTAGGGTAAGCTGTTTGAGATTGAGTGATTTTCATTTTTTCTTGCAGCAAACCATAGGTGAATTTGTAAAACAAAGTATCGTGCTGATTGCATGAGGGTTCGTCCCGAATGAGAAGGCGAGAGAATAGGTGCAATTAATAGAGGAGCATAGTTGTATATTGCTTCCCTTAGCATTGTCGTCTATCCTTGTGCCTTTTGGGGTACAAGGATTTTTTAGTCTACTGACATAAGAACGACTAAGGCTTCTGCCGGCGTCCTGAGGGACTTGGCACAAGCCAAGTATTTTCTTATATTATTAAGGAGATAAAAAATATTATGGAAACAAGAATTGCGCTAATTGGAATTGTGGTTGAAAACAAGGATTCCGCAAAAAAAATAAACGATATTCTTCATGAATATGGTGAGCACATTGTCGGTAGAATGGGAATTCCCTATTCCAAACGCAGTGTTTCAGTAATTAGTATTGTGATGGATGCTCCCAATGATGTTATCAGCGCTCTCTCTGGTAAATTAGGAATGATTCCCCATGTTAATAGTAAAACGGTGTATTCTAAGCTATCTACAATCGAAGATAAATAATTATCATTAAAAAGGAGTCTTACTAATGTATAATAGTAAATCAAAAATTGCCACTGAATTTATTGACGACCAGGAAGTTTTGGACACGCTGGCTTTTGCTCAGCAAAATAAAAGCAATCGTGAACTCATTGACAGCCTCTTAGAACGGGCCAAGGATTGCAAAGGTTTGACTCATCGTGAAGCAGCCGTGTTGCTAGAGTGTGACTTAGAAGATGAGAATGAAAAAATGATGTCACTGGCGAAAGAAATCAAGCAAAAGCTATATGGAAATCGCATTGTAATGTTTGCTCCGTTATATCTTTCTAACTACTGTATAAACGGCTGTGTGTATTGCCCCTATCACCACAAAAACAAAAATATTTCCCGCAAAAAGCTTTCTCAGGAGGATATTGCGCGTGAGGTAATTGCATTACAGGATATGGGGCATAAGCGCTTGGCTTTGGAAACAGGCGAAGACCCGGTTAACAATCCGATTGAATATGTATTGGAAAGCATCAAAACCATTTATAGTATAAAACACAAAAATGGCGCTATTCGCCGTGTTAATGTCAATATTGCCGCAACAACAGTGGAAAACTACCGCAAGCTAAAGGATGCAGGTATTGGTACGTATATCCTTTTTCAAGAGACCTATAATAAAAAGTCCTATGAAGAGCTGCATCCAACCGGACCAAAGAAAGATTATGCCTACCATACCGAAGCTATGGATCGCGCCATGGAAGGTGGGATTGATGATGTTGGCGTAGGTGTTCTATTTGGCTTAAATATGTATCGTTATGATTTTGTTGGGTTGCTTATGCATGCTGAACATTTAGAGGCCGCTATGGGCGTTGGCCCACATACCATCAGTGTTCCGCGGATTCGTCCTGCCGATGATATTGACCCCGAAAACTTTAGTAATGCGATCTCTGATGATATATTTGCTAAAATAGTAACTGTGCTCCGTATTGCTGTTCCCTACACTGGAATGATTGTTTCTACCCGTGAATCTCAAAAAACTCGTGAGCGTGTGCTGCAGTTAGGTATATCTCAAGTCAGCGGCGGCTCCAGTACCAGTGTCGGTGGCTATGTTGAACCAGAAGCCGAAGATGATAACTCAGCCCAGTTTGATGTAAATGATAGGCGCACCCTGGATGAAATTGTAAATTGGCTGTTGACTATGGGCTATATCCCTAGCTTCTGTACGGCCTGCTATCGCGAAGGGCGTACCGGAGACCGTTTTATGAGTCTGGTAAAGACCGGGCAAATTGCTAATTGCTGTCAGCCGAATGCACTTATGACCCTCAAGGAATACTTAGAGGATTATGCTTCGGCAGATACTAAAGCAAAGGGTGAGAAGGTAATTGAAAACGAAATTCCCCGTATAACCAATGAAAAAGTTCGTAAAATTGCCATAGAGCATTTGACTGAACTTACTGAAGGAAAACGCGATTTCCGCTTCTAAAGTTGCGGACGTGTTGCTGCATGGTTAGTAAGAAAACACCAGACTGTAAGGTCTGGTGTTTTTGGCTATAAAATATTTTTGTAGTTTCTCTATTTTATAATTCTTTTTTAATAAATTGCATGTATGATATAAATGTCATGGGAAACGCATCCCTATGACGTGACCTCTTACGTCTTACCTTTTGGTGAGGCGATTTTTTTTTGAGCTTTTTCTAGGGGAGTGTTAACGTATCACCATCTTTTAGGTTCTGTATACCGCTGGTTATAATGAGGGCTTGTTCTGGCAAGGCGGAAGTAATTTCTACAAAGTCACCAATTGTTACACCTAAAGTAATCTGCTGCTTGACGGCTTTGCCGTCAATGGCCAGGTATAAATAGTTGAGTTCTTGCTCTTGAAAAATGGCGGCTAGCGGTACGGCGCGAACAGGTGTTGAATTGCCTGTTTTCAGACGAACCTCTACAGGAAGTTCTGTTTTGAGAAGGCCGCTAGTATTGTCGACCCTAATATGAGCAAGGAACAACGGCGCGTCAGCTCCTGCTTCCGGATAGATGGCTTCGACCTGGCCAATGAGAGTTTGAGCAGCTGAACTGCCGACTACGATATCAGCCAGGGTGCCGGAGTAGACAAGGTATAAATCCTTTTGCTGAAGGTGAGTAACGACACGAACGTCGCCGCCGGTGTCCAATACCATTAGCTGCTGGCCGGCCTGGACTGTTTTACCGCTAGTAGTGGAAAGCCCAGTTACCTTGCCGCTAATAGGGGCAGAAAGGTTAGCCGAGCTAGGCTGGCGTACTGTGCCACCACTAGAAGACGCAATATCTTGGAAGCTGGCTAAAGCCTCGCGCGCTGCTTGCAAGCGGGCAGATACATCTTCAAATTGCCGTCGCGCAATGCCGCCTACTTGATATAATTTTTGATAACGATCATATTCTTGTGAAACCTTGTCATAATTGGCCTGGGCCTGTTGAATGGAATCCTCGTTATGACTGGAAGGTATAGTAGTAGCTGCTTCGGCTCCACCAGACGGTGCTGAACCTTCAATATGAGCGAGCAATTGTCCGGCTTTTACTAGCTGCCCTTCTGTTACATTTACCTCACTAAGGAGACCAGAAATTTCTGCACTAATAATGACCGCTTGACGGCTTTGGACAGTGCCAGGGAGGACAATTTCTACCTCTTTATTTATGATACTAATAGGTGCGGTTGTAACAGTGACAGGTCCTTGTGGGACAACATGTCCAGGTGAAAAGATACCGAAATAACGGATTCCCGATAATCCTGCTACGAACACGAGGATTATCAGTATGGCAGGGATAAATTTAGCTGGTATGGGATTTTTATTCATAGATGATCATCTCCAGATACTATAGTACCATACTATACTCCTACTTTTTTCTTTGTTCGTCAAGCGGTGAGGGGAATTTCTTTAAATAAGAGATGTAGTCTGGGTTGTTCTTGACAAGGATTAATGCGAGAATTATAATTTAATTAATCGATTGATTAATTAAATTATGTTGCAGGAGTGAATTTATGGAAAAAGACACTCGATATAAATTGATTGAAGCTGGGGAAAAATTATTTTCAGAAGGAGGGTTGTCAGGAGTATCAATCAGGGAACTGTCGAAAGAAGCAGCGGCGAACAGTGCTTTGATATCCTATCATTTTGGCAGTAAAGAGGGCTTATATTCGACGATTCTTGAAAAACAGTTCTCCCCAATAGGAATGTTGTTAGACTCAGTTTCGGGCATAAAGGCTTCACCGACCGAAAAAATCATCAAGTATGCGCAAGGTGTAGCTATAGTACATGGCAAAATGCCCTTTTTTACTAAATTTCTTATGGGCGAAATTATTAATCCATCCCGATTCTTCGAACCGTTAATCCAAAAATATATTCACCGAGTCTATGGTTTTTTGACGAACACCTTGCGTGAGGGAATTGATTGCGGTGAGTTTCGCAAGGATATGGATGTTAACGCAGCAGCCTTAGCACTGGTGGGTATGTTAAACTTCTATTTTATTTCCCGGCCTATTTCGCGGCGCTTTGTGCCAGACGGTACTATGCAGGGTGAAAAATTCATTGTGCAAGCAGTAGAAATTTTTTTGAACGGGGTGAAAGAGTATGGTGACGAATAAAAAAATATTGGCAGGTGTTCTGCTTGCCCTGCTTGTAGCAGGGGGGACGGCCTATAAGTATCTAAGAACCGCGGAAACCGGTATTACGGCTACAGGCACAATCGAAGTAACTCGAGCAGATGTTATGCCTAAGGTGAGCGGTTATTTGACAGGCTTACAGCTAAAGGCGGGCGATTCAGTTGAGGTTCAGCAAATAGTTGCCAAGATAACCAGAGCTGATTTGGAGGCCCAGGTTGTCAGAGATGAAGCTGCATTAGCCAAGGCGGCCGCACAGCTACGGGATTTGGAGGCCGGGCTGCGCACTCAGGAACGGCAGGAACTGAGCGCCATGCTGGAATCTGCCCGTTCGGTGTATGAGAAAGCCCGCCAAGATTATGAACGCTATCAAAGCCTATACGCGACTGGTGCTATTTCAGCCCAACAGTTGGATACTGCCCGCTCGAACATGGAGGTAGCTTACGGCAGTATGACTGCAGCTAATCAGCGGTTAAGTATCGGGAACGAGGGCAATCGGCCGGAGGCTATTGAAGCGCAGCGGCTGGAAGTGGAACGTAGTAAGGCAGTGCTGGCAGCTAGCAAGGTATTGTTAGAAGATACGGTGGTCGTTAGTCCAATCAGCGGCCTTATTTTATCTAAAAATTTTGAAAATGGCGAGTATGTCAATCCCGGAGCCGCCGTTTTGACAGTAGGGGATATGAACGATTGCTGGGTAAAGATATATGTGTCATCAACTCAATTAGGGCTAATAGCTGTAGGGCAGGAGGCCCAGGTTAAGGTGGATTCTTTTCCTGGCAGAGTGTTTCGCGGAGAAATTAAGGAAATCAGCCAAAATGCCGAGTTTACTCCCCGGCAGAGTATTACGCAAAGCGAACGGGCCAATCTGGTATTTGCGGTCAAGGTAAAGCTCGATAATGCCGAAGGAATTTTAAAGCCGGGTATGCCAGCTGATGTGGTGCTTAAATGATTACCCTTACCAATGTTACTAGGCGGTTTGGCGCTTTAACAGCTGTAGATAATCTCAATCTCAAGGTTGAGGCCGGAACCATCTTTGGCTTGGTTGGGCCTGATGGTGCAGGCAAGACCACGACTATTCGAATGATTACTGGTATTATGGCACTAACAGCAGGCAGTATACGTCTGCTAGGCAGCGAGAATATCGAGACTGTAAAAGCTCAAATCGGCTATGTACCGCAAAAATTCAGTCTGTATGGTGATCTCACTGTTATGGAAAATATTCGCGTTATCGGTGCTTTATATGGAGCAAATAAGCAACGGGTAAATGAGTTAGGTACGGAAATTTTGGCATTCACTAACCTACTGCCCTTCAAGGACCGTTTGGCTGACAATCTGTCAGGCGGTATGAAACAAAAATTAGCGTTGGCTGCCGGGCTCATGCATCGGCCAAAAGTCTTTTTTTTAGATGAACCCACCACCGGTGTTGATCCCGTTTCCCGGCGGGAGTTTTGGCAAATGCTGTACCGGCTGAACAAAGAAGGAATGACAATTTTTGTTTCTACGCCTTATATGGATGAAGCTGAGCTGTGTACCCAGGTGGCGTTCATGAATCAGGGTAAGCTTGTGGCCTGTGATACGCCTAAACATTTGAAGGAGGCGTATCCTTTCCAGCTGTTGGAGCTTAAAGCCGAGGGCAGACAGTTAAAACAACTATTGGCACAATGTACTATTCTTGACATTAATGCATTTGGTGATCATTATCATTTGGTAACTGAGCCTAATGCAAAAGCAAAGTTGTCAGTGGAAGCTGCGCTAAAGGCAGCCGGCGTGAATGAGTATGATCTCCGTGAGATTCCACCGACATTAGAGGATATATTTGTTCATCTGGCAGGGGGAGGGGAAACATAATGTATGCTGTAGAAACAGAAAACCTCACCCGGGTTTTCGGTGATTTTGTGGCAGTTAACCAGGTTAATCTTAAAATTCCTCAAGGCAGTATTTATGGATTTTTGGGGCCTAATGGTTCAGGAAAATCAACGACTATCCGCATGTTGTGCGGGATTTTGACTCCTACAAGCGGGCGGGGGCAAATCCTGGGACTGGATTTGGCATTGCAAGGCGAAGAGATTAAAGAAAAAATTGGTTATATGTCGCAAAAGTTTAGTCTGTATGATGATCTGACAGTACTGGAAAACCTTGAGTTTTATGCCGGTTTGTATAGTTTAAAGGGAGGTCAGCGACAAGAACGAATAGAGCATATGCTGGATATGGCTAGGTTGAAAGACCGTCGCCAGGAGATGACGGCAAACCTGTCCGGTGGCTGGAAGCAGCGACTGGCACTAGGCTGCTCTATTTTACATGAGCCGGCGATTTTATTTCTGGATGAACCGACCGGCGGTGTTGATCCTAAGTCGCGACGTATGTTTTGGGATATTATTTATGAGTTGGCAAACCAGGGAACAACAGTTATGGTTACCACTCATTTTATGGATGAAGTTGAACATTGTGATTCCATCGGGTTTATTTATGAAGGTAATCTGATCGCGGACGACACACCGGCCAAACTTAAACGTGATTTGCCAGGAATGCTGCTTGAAATTTCGACGCAGGACCCCATGGGACTGTTTGCTGAGCTGATGGCGCAGCAGCGGGAGGTTTTGGATGCATATCCTTATGGAACCAGTGTACATGTTCTTATCAGTGAAGCGCAGTTAGCAGACTATCAAACCTATGACTATCGGGTAATTACGCCGACGCTTGAAGATGTATTTGTTTTCTATGTAAAAGCTAAGCGGAAGGAGCTGAGCGTGTGATTCGATTAAGAGCGTTGCTGATTAAAGAGTTCATCCAAATGCGGCGGGACCGACTGACCTTTGCCATGATGGTAGTCATGCCAATTGTGCAACTGCTGCTGTTTGGGTTTGCAATTAATACTGATGTAAAGCATTTGTCAACTATTGTTTTTGATCAATCACTACAACAGGAGGGACGGGATTTACTGTCTGCCTTCCAAGCCAGTGAGTATTTTAACATAAAGTATGTAGCAAAAAATTATCAGGAAGTGACCGAAGCTATTGAGGATGGTACGGCCAAGGTAGGCGTTATCATTCCACCAGATTATACGGACAATATTAAGCATGGGCGCAGTGCAGCGGTACAAGTCATTGTTGATGCCTCTGATTCCATGGCAGCCTCCTCGGCCATATCGGCGGCACAATTAATCGGGCAGATACGTTCACAAGAAATACTGTTAAAGCAGATGCAGGGATCGCTGGGGAAACAGGTAGTTTCGCCAATTGATATTCGCATTCGCCCTTGGTATAATCCTGACTTTATTTCGGCATTTTACATGGTGCCAGGTATATTGGGGATTATACTGACCATGACCTTAGTTATGATTACCTCAATGGCTATTGTTCGTGAACGGGAGCATGGTACACTTGAACAATTGATTGTAACTCCACTGAAATCCCATGAATTGATGCTGGGAAAAATCATTCCCTATATTTTTGTTGGTTATGTTCAGGTCACGTTGGCACTGGTAGTAGGGTCACTGGTGTTTGATGTGCCGATGAAAGGGAGTATCGCCTTACTTTACGGTTTGACCACACTTTTTATCATTGCTTCTTTGTCTTTGGGCGTACTTATCTCAACATCAGCCAAGACGCAAATGCAAGCTATGCAAATGTCCTTTTTTATATTTTTGCCTAGTGTGTTGTTATCTGGCTTCATGTTCCCACGTGAAGCTATGCCGCAGCTTTTCTACCAATTAGGGCATTTGCTGCCGCTGACTTTTTATCTAGAAATACTGCGAGCCATTGTTCTTAAAGGGATTGG
>Ga0316604_10002816_pt1 | contig 12849 bp, 9 predicted proteins | sample OWC_soil_day20_C_FD_207650 | JGI IMG/M metagenome (GOLD analysis project Ga0316604, IMG submission 207650) | Wetland soil microbial communities from Old Woman Creek delta, Ohio, United States - OWC_soil_day20_CT | ecosystem: Environmental > Terrestrial > Soil > Wetlands | place: USA: Ohio... | reverse complement strand
GAAATGGTGCCACTGCTCATTTCTCACCCGCTGAATACAACCTATATGCGAAAAGCGGCAGGTGATGCCCGCAACTTTGATGTATTTGATTTTACAATTAATGGAACCGGTAAATAAACTATCCCTGCATTGCTATGCAGCGGGCAAAATAATACAGGGCACAGATCAGCTCACGATACGTAGCCCTTACGATAACAGGGTGATTGGTACCCTCTCCACGGTAAAAGAAGCCGATACCCTGCACGCTATCGAAACGGCCTTACAGCCAAAAGCGATTATGAGCCATTTTGAGCGCTATCAGGTATTAAATCAGGCTCAGATACTATTAAGCGCCAGAAGAACCGAATTTGCGGCTTTAATTAGCGCAGAATCGGGTCTCTGTATCCGTGAGGCGATGTATGAAACCGGGAGAGCGATCGATGTGCTCATGTTTGCCGCTATTGCCGCCCTGCAGGAACCCGGTCAGGTCTTATCCTGCGATGTCTCTCCACAGGGCAAAGCGAGAAAGATTTACACCGTACAGGAACCCCTGCCACTGGCGGTCGCGATCACCCCCTTTAACCATCCCCTGAACCAGGTGGCACATAAAGTAGCACCGGCATTAGCAGCCGGCACCCCTGTGATCCTGAAGCCCTCTGAAAAAACGCCGCTGACTGCCGTACGCTTTGTGGAATTACTATACGAAGCCGGATTACCGCCACATATGCTCAGCGTATTGCTGGGACCCACCAATGAGGTAGCAGGTATGCTGGTAAGCGATCCAAGGGTAGCTGTCGTCTCTTTCACAGGTAGTGTAGCTGTGGGTAAGCGCATTGCACAAACAGCCGGCTACAAAAAAGTGATCCTTGAACTGGGTGGCAATGATCCGCTGATCATACTCGACGACGCTGATCTTGATCTGGCAGCCACCCTGGCCGCTGAAGGCGCATTCCGCAATTCGGGGCAACGCTGCACCGCCGTGAAGCGTATATTGGTGCAGGAAAATATCCATGACGAATTTGTGTCGCGATTTATCAAAAAGGCCCAAACTTACGTCTGTGGTGATCCTGCCGATCCCGATACAATTGTAGGTACAGTGATCGATGAAGGCTCCGCTATTCACCTCGCACAGCTGATTGAAAAAGCAGTAACTCAGGGTGCAAATTTGGTACAAGGTGGCACCCGCAATGGCGCCCTATTGCAACCTGCGATCCTGACACAGGTATCACGGAATGCTGAAATGGTGGTACAGGAAGCATTTGGTCCGCTCGCACCGATAATGGCGGTAGCAAACCTCGAAGACGCCGTGAACGTAGCCAATAGCACTGCTTACGGCTTATCCTCAGGTGTTGTGACAAACAACCTGCAACACGCCATGTACGCCATCAAACATATCAAAGCCGGTACCGTTAATATAAACGAAGTACCGGGTTATCGTATAGAACATTCTCCTTTCGGAGGTATTAAAGACTCAGGACTGGGTATCAAAGAAGGTGTCACTGAAGCCATGAAGACATTCAGTTTCACCAAGACTTACTCCCTTCCATGGTAATATTATTCTTATGCAACAATTTGATTTGATCATAACCGGCGGCGGTATCCTCGGCACCTTCCACGCCTTTCACGCTTTACAAAAGGGATTGAAAGTGTTATTGCTGGAAAGAGACAGCTATCCCGTCGGCGCTACCGTACGCAACTTCGGACAGGTAGTTCCTTCCGGTCTGGCAGATAAATGGTTTAATTATGGCCTGACAGGTCTGGCACTCTACAAATCTATCCAGCAGAAAGGGGATATCTCTGTAAGACAAAACGGAAGTGTCTACATCGCATCTGATGACGATGAGCAATTACTGATTCACGAGCTGAAAACCCATTATGACAACATAGGTTATAATGCACTGTTGCTGCCTGCAAAAGAAATAAACGAACGTTACCCTGCTATCAAACAGGAATATGCAAAGGAAGCACTCTTCTTTCCGGAAGAGATCAGTGTGGAACCGGATAAGATGATTCATCGCCTGCACGCATACATGAAAGAATCATTCAATAATTTCCAGATCTCCTATTACACCCCCGTTACAGCGATAGAAGAAACACAAGGTCAGATAAAAGTCAATAATCAGTTCCTGGCCAATAAAGTCATCATCTGCTGTGGCCATGAAGGTAAACTGCTATTCCCCGACATCTTCACCAACAGCGGTCAGGTAGTAAGCAAACTCCAGATGCTGCGCACCATCCCCATGCCAGAACTACAGCTGAATGGCAATGTTCTTACTGGCCTTACCATCCGCAGGTACGAAAGTTTCGCTGCCAATTGTCCTTCTTTCAACCACGTTCAAACCCCACAGCATTATGAAGAACTAAAGAAGTGGGGCATTCATATTCTCTTCAAACAGGCTACAGACAATAGCATCATCATTGGCGACAGTCATGAATATGCACCCGTCAGCCAATCCGACGATTTAGGCTTCCATACCAATCACTATATCAATGAACTGATCTTAGAAGAAGCTTCACATATCATTAATATAAAGAACAAACAAATCGCTACCTGCTGGAGCGGCTTCTATGCACAGCACAATGAAAAGAACATCTTTGAATATGACATCACTCCGCAAATTCATATCCGTACAGGAATAGGAGGGAAGGGCATGACCGCAGGTGCGGGATATGCGAAGGAAAGTGTGGACCTGCTTTATGGGAATTAATACCCAAACTGCGGAAAATTATTTTCATCAGGGGGCGTTCCGGGGCCATGAATAAAGGCCCCGGACACAGGCACAGGTTTTGCTTCATGCCTGAGTATGAAAAAGGCATTGATATTTTCAGCTTTCGCGATTTCTTTGATCGCAGGTTGCAAATCTGATACGAAAAAGACTACCGGCGGCGATGCCGCACAGCATTATGATATACCTGTCACCCCCAGGAACAACGAAATTACCCCTGCAAACGCGTACAATGGTCTTTTCCTTGAAACCAAAGATGTTGAGAAGTTCATCACTAACCAGAAACTGGATAGTAGCCTCGCTAACAGGTTGCGTAGCTTTTACAACGCACGCAACTTTGAATACGCCTGGTTCGATACCAGTGGTCTGAATGAACAGGCATATGGATTCCGTAGTTTATACGATTACAGTGTAGACACCAGCGAAAACAATAAAGCCCTGGAATATCGCCTCAATGCCCTTATGAACAATGAACCGGATTCAGCTGTCTCTGCTACCGATGCTAATATCGTAAAGACAGAGTTGCAACTGACACAACGCTTTATTAATTACTTCCTCGATGCACATAAAGATGATAAAGATGCCGTGAAAGCCATGGAACACTACGTGCCCATGCAAAAGAACGACATCCTGAAACAGGCAGATGCTGTCATCTCAGGCAAAGGTTATCACGCTACCGATATTCATAATGTATATGGTGATCTGACAAAAGAACTGGAGAAATATACCGACATCGCCAGAAAAGGTAACTGGGATAGCATACCTGTAGAAAAGAAAAAGAAATACAAGAAAGGAGATAACAGCCCTGTCATAGCCGCCATCAAACATCGCTTGCAGGCAACCGGTGAACTGGACGGCAAGGACACGACCGGTGTATACGACGATGCGCTGGAAGCTGCTATCAATAAATTTGAAGGTTCACATGGTCACACGCCAAAAGGAATTATCACGGATACCCTGATACGTGAAATGAATGTACCGGCCATTATCATCGTAGAAAAACTCCTGATCAACATGGAGCGTATGCGTTGGACACCACCAGTACCCGAAGGCAGACTCATCATGGTGAACATACCCGAATTCATGCTCCATGCATGGGATGGCAAGAACAAAGACTTTGACATGGCAGTCGTAGTAGGCAAGGAAGGTAAAGGTACCACCAGCTTCTCCGGCGATCTGAACCAGGTTGTATTCAGTCCTTACTGGAACCTGCCCAGAAGCATTATCAAAGAAGAAGTATTACCTGCCATGGCCAGAAATAAAGGTTACCTGGCCAGCCATCATATGGAAGTGACCGGCGAAAGAAATGGCGTACCAGTGATCAGGCAGGTACCTGGCAAAGAAAATCCATTGGGCAGGGTGAAATTCCTGTTTCCCAACAGCTTCAATATATATTTCCACGATACGAATCAAAAGGAATTATTCAACAAGGATCAGCGCGCATATAGCCATGGCTGTATAAGACTGGCAGATCCTGTAAAAATGGCCAATTACCTGCTGCGTGATCAGCCGGAATGGACATCAGAAAAGATTGATAGTGCAATGAACAGTGGAAAAGAAAAGTACGTCAGAGTGAAGAACCCGGTACCCGTTATGATTTCCTATTATACCACCTGGGTAGGCGCAGACGGTCAGCTGCATATGGTGGAAGACATCTATGACCATGACCGTAAAATAGCTGCGAAACTATTTACTGACGTGCATTAAAAATACCGTACATCCCCCTGGCCCTTTTCATTCCCCTGCGCATCTGCTGTTAACCTCTGATGTGTCTGTTGCGTGATAATGTGTCATTGAGCGCCGAGGCGTGTTGATGAAGAGGGGCCAGGGTGGATGAAAAACGGATCGTCTGTCTTTATTTGAAAATGGATGTTGTTAGGCAATCGTAGTATCGCCAGGCAGTGATTCCAGGATTCTGGAATGTGCCATATAGTATTTATCAGGACTATATAGGAAGAGGCAGGTGCCGTCTTTGATCATTTCAATGATCTTCCTGTGTACCTTTTCAGGGATAGCCGGACAACCTAAGCTGCGACCAATATAACCCTGCAAAGCAGCTAATTTCTCATTTACATATGCTGCGCTATGCATCACGATTCCACGACTCATCGCGTTGTCATTGATACCCTGTTCCTGACCTTCCAGACGCAGGCTATAACCATGCTCGCCTCTGTAGGTATCACCCGTTACATAAAAACCCAGGCTGCTTTTAAAGCTCTCCGGTGAATTGGAGAACGTAGTTGCTACATCCGTACCGGAATTGCGGCCATGAGATACGAGGGTGTTGAACAGCACTTTCCCATTTTTCAGATCAATAACAAACAGTCTTTTCTTACTGGAAGCAAGACTGAAGTCAACGATGGTGATCAGGTCTGTGTTAGCTAATTTGCCTTCTGCTTCCAATTTTTCCATACCCTGTAAAGCATAATTGAAGGCGGTACGGGATAATCCCATTGAATCCAATGCCAGGTTATTGTACAACATCGCCCTGCTGCTCAAAGCAGATTTGTTAATGGCAATAGCGTTGTTGCTTGCTTTATGACCGGTAGAAGGTAGTACTCCAAATGTTGTAACTGCAAAAACTCCGGCGGCAAAGGTGTACTGTGTGATTTTTTTAATAACAGGTTTCTTCATCTAAGGAATTTAGTTAGGTTCTTTTAATAAGGATAATACACTGAAATATTAGGACATGGCAAAGGTAGCACTGAAAATGTGAAAGAAATGTGAAGGGATCAATCTGACTGCGAACGGGGCGATTGCGCCAATCAGGGGATCTGCAACGGTGGTGCAGTTCTAAAAGGAATAGCCAGGTTGGGGCCGCTCCTGTTTTTTAACAATTAGATGACATTGGAAGTCAATCACATAGCGGAATTCAGGGATATGTTTGGGCCTAAAAAAAGGCGTTGTTGCGAGGCAACAGCGCCTTTTTGACAAGAATTTTATACCAGAGGTTCCTGCTGACTCAGGCAGTGAAAACTACCCAGTCCCCAGATGATCTCGGTCGAATCGATACCAACTACCTCACGGGTTTTAAAGCAATCCTGGATAATCCGGAGGGCCTTATCATCCTGTGCACAACGATAAGTTGGAACAATAACATGTTTATTGCTGATATAGAAATTAGCATAAGAAGCCGGCAGACGCTGGTCTTCGAACACAACTGCATCAGGCATTGGCAACTCAATTACGTTGAGTTGTTTGCCATTCAACAGGCGCATCTGCTTTAACTGTTGCAGGTTTTGCTGCAGCAGGTCGTAGTTCTCGTCCTGTTTGTTACTTTCTACCACAGTAAGCACGGTATCTTCGTTTACGAAGCGAACAGTATCGTCAATATGACCATCTGTATCATCACCGATAATGCCTTCCGCTACCCACAGTACCTGGTCCACACCATAATAGTCCTGCAAGTAAGTTTCCAGCTGGGCCTGCGTCAGGTGCGGATTCCTGTTTTCATTCAGCAGACAGCAGGTGGAGGTCAATACCGTTCCCTTCCCATTGAATTCTACAGAACCACCTTCCATGACGATGCCAGGGTGGAATACCGGTAAATTATAATGATTAGCGATCAGGGTAGGGATCACATCATCCTTGTCGAACGGAGGATATTTACCCCCCCAGGCATTATAGCCCCAGTCAACAATCACCTTCTTTTCTGCAGCTGTTGGATTGATCAGGAAAGCTGGACCATGATCACGGCACCAGGCGTCGTTCGTAGGATGCAGGAAGAATTCCACTTTGTCCATTTGAACGCCTGCTTTTTGCAGGTGTGCAGCTGCTGCGGCTTTCATAACATCGTCTGCCACGTTGATGCGCACCAGCTCACTTTCTGCCAGGTATTTTACAAATTGGCTGTAGTAAGGATAGATAGCGTCGATCTTACCTGGCCAGCTAGCTTCTTTATGAGGCCAGCTCAACCATGTAGCCACATGAGGATGGAATTCGGCAGGGAAGAAGTATCCCTGCTGTTTCAGCGTTGGTAGTCCGTTCATTATGCTTCGTCGATAAATCTTTTAGTGATGTTGCCGTAAGAGTCGATTCTTCTGTCGCGCATGAAAGGCCAGTGAGTACGGTATCTGTCAGTTACAGACAGATCCAGTTCTTCCACATGGATCTCTTCTTCTTCGTGCGAAGCCTGATAGATGATGGTACCAAACGGATTGGAGATGAAGGAGCCACCCCAGAATTTCATGCGGCCTTCCTGCTCAAAACCGGTACGGTTCACGCTAACTACGTGGATACCGTTTGCAACAGCGTGGCTACGCTGAATAGTCTGCCATGCATTGTATTGCTCTGTATTGGTTGCTTCGTCCTGAGACGTTGCCCAGCCAATAGCGGTAGGGTAGAACAGTATTTCGGCACCCATGAGCGCGGTGATACGTGCAGCTTCAGGATACCATTGATCCCAGCAGATAAGTACACCGATGGTGGCGAATTTGGTTTTGAAAACTTTATAGCCTAAGTCACCAGGGGTGAAATAGAATTTTTCGTAGTAAGCCGGATCGTCCGGAATATGCATTTTACGGTATTTGCCAAGGTAAGATCCGTCAGCGTCCAGTACAGCAGTCGTGTTGTGATACAGGCCAGCAGCTCTTTTTTCAAAGAGGGAGGCGATGATCACCACGCCCAGTTCACCAGCTACTTTCTGAAGGGCATCTGTAGATGGACCAGGAATAGGCTCCGCGAGAGAGAAGTTGTCGTAATTCTCTTCATCACAAAAATACAGGGAGGTAAACAGCTCCTGTAAACAAACGATCTGTGCACCTTTGGATGCGGCAACTTTTACCTGCTCGATGGCTTTGGCAAGGTTTTCCGCCTTATTGGCCGTACAATTCATTTGCACAAAACCTACTTTGACTTTTGACATTTACCAGTGTTTAAATTTGAAAAAGAAGCGGCAAATTTACTGAATTTTAAGGAGAAATTGGTAGCCATCGCCAGTACGAAAGAAATTCTTAGAAGAAACTAAAGCCCACATGCCAGCCAAACCAATAACGTAGGTTGTCATTAAATTTAAATGCCCCATATGGGCCCGGCAGCCGGCTCTTATACCCTTCCACATTTGCATCCTTACTATTAAAATATAAGGTAAACGCTGGCCCTATAAAGATCCTGGCGTTTTTACCTATTTCCTTATTCCACGCCGTCTGCAACCGTGCCATCGTACCTACCATCTCCCAACTCCCCAGGTACAAATTCTGCTCCGTAATCTCTACACTATAATCTTTATACGACTTTCCAATTCCATACCCAAAACTGTACGCCTTCGACCCTTCCATAAAACTTGCTCCTCCTATAATCAGGCTGTACAGCTTTTTATTCCCTGACTTAAACGCCAGGTTGAACGGCAACAGCTCTGTATTATATACCAATAACTGATGATACCCCCTGCGCACAATACTAATCACGCCAATACTATACCCATCAGACGAATCTGCATAATTCACCACACCTACCTGCACACCTTTCAATACCCGCGTAACGTTGATGAGGCCTGCTACCTGCACACCTTCGGTAGTATCAGCCGCATTGACAACACCAGCCACCTGCACACCTTTCAGCATTTCTGCCATATTGAACACCCCAGCTGCCTGCACACCCTGTATGGTCGTTGTATTCATATTTCCAACCCCCGCCATCATCACACCATAACTATTCTTCCTATAAATATTCACAATCCCTGAAGCGCCCAATCCCCGGGTTTCACCATTCGCACCATTATAAGTAGTAGAGAGTTGTACACCGACAAATCCCTTTGTTGTAATATTGCTGATACCCGCTGCCTGCAGACCTTTTACTGAATCAATGACCAGGTTATGCAAACCAGCTATCTGCACGCCTTCCATTTTACCACCCACCAGATTAAAAAGTGAGGCAAACTGGGCAAATCTCACATCTTTCTGATCTATATTAAAAGCACCGGATATTTCGACCCCATTTAACCCGGCCGTATACCCCCCAATAAAATTCACCGATATCTTATTTACTACCTGGGAACTCAACTTACCATGGGTACCCAACCCGGGTAATAAAGAGGTCTGATAAGGCTGATTTGCAAAGAATCTGCTTAAGTTCAGAGATTGCATACGCTGTTTGGAACTTAAAAACACCTTTCCAAACCATGTATCACTCACTCTCGAATACTGGTTCACATCCACTATACCCAACGTGATTGGTGCCGCAGGCTTGATACTCGCACTGATGTCCTGATCATACCCGCTCGCCACCATCATAATTGTATCTTTATATAATTCCTTACTCACCGTAAGCATCACAGGCATTGGCCGTTCTTTCTCCCTGAGCCGCAGCCGGTAATACCCCTGATCGTTTGTCATAGTCGAAATCAGCTGCACCCCTTCATACACACTCGCATTATTCAGTGGTTGCCCATTACTGCCATCCGTAATATGTCCGCTCACATAGAACCACTTCTCCTTATTCGGCTGCAGCATCAACTGGTTGCCCGCATCCTTATAAGCAACACTGCCCTGGAACAACTGGTCCAGTACCTGCTTCACAGTCCTGTGATTGGCGCGTACCGACACAAGACTATCGGCATGCACCATTTCCCGTACATAAGAAAAATGAAAATCACCCTGAATTTCAATGGCGTCCAGTACAGAAGATATCGGCTGGCGGGTCATGGTGACTGATACAGTCTTACTCAGGTTCCCCTGGGCATAGCTACACATAACGCCGCAAAGCAGGACCACAAACAGGAAAAGTTGTCTCAGCAAAACGGATTATTTAAAAATTTGCGGCAAGATAGGCGAAAAAACGTTTCAATTTGGTTATTCCACCCCCATAGTGTAGGTTTGTGCCGCATTTGGTGCCTGTCACTAGATAGGCTTAAAAGGGAATCCGGTGCAAAACCGGAGCTATCCCCGTAGCTGTAACCTGAGTATTATTTCCGGTTCTACTCTATGCCACTGTCCACCATGGATGGGAAGGCCGCCGGAAAATCAGGGAGCCAGAAGACCTGCCACGATGCAATAGATCCATTCAGCGCTTTCGGGTGAAAAGCTTCGGGATATACAATGATATTACGCTTATCATGCTGAATGATCTATTCCGTCGGGAACCTTTCAACTATTACAATTATTAAAACAGCATGCAAAGAAAATTACACACGCTCCTGTTAGCATTCTCCGTATTCTTCGTAGTCTCTTGTAAAAAAGATGATAATACTTCAGTTATCTCCAAAGGCACTTATGACAATGGTTATTTCATTTTAAATGAAGGCAACTTCGGTTCCAAAGGAGGAGACCTGAGCTTCCGCAGTTATAATGCGGATACCCTTTCGCAGGACAATTACCTGGCAGTGAACCCATCCAGTCCGCTGGCAACGACCTCCACCACCCTGGAATATGGCACCATTTATAATGGAAAACTTTACCTGGTAACCAACTATGGCGGTCCACTGGTAGCCGCTGATGAGTATTCCCTGAAAGAAAGCGCCAGAAATGCAGGTTTGCCGGCTAGCGGTCATGCATTCATCGGTATTGACAATAGCAATGGGCTGCTCAGTACAGACGATGGTATCTATCCGGTAACCTTATCTTCCCTGAGCGTGGGTACCAAAATCACAGGTGTAAGTGGTAGCGTTAGCGATATGCTCAAATCAGGCAACTATGTATTTGCATTAACTGCTAACGACGGTATCGTAGCATTGAAGACCAGCGACTACTCCATAGCAAAGAATTTAGGTACTGCAATAGCTGGTTTTGCCCAGGGTCAAGATGGCTACATATATGCTGCGCAAACAAATGCCCTGCTCAAAATCGATCCGTCTACACTGAAGGTCGATACGATCACCACCTCGTTTAATGTTCGCTATAACGAATGGGTATTCACCAGCAGCTCTATCGTCGCTTCTACCCAGGAGAATGCGGTCTATGTGCTGAGCGATGACCAGAAGGTATACCGCTATGTTTCCGGCAACAACAGCTCCCTGAGCAGCGCTTATATCACCCTGCCAGCTGACCACTACTTCTATGGTAAAGGTATTGGTTACGACGCAGCGAAAAACACCCTTGTACTGATCACAACAGGAGGTTTCTATGGGGACGCTAACAATACACTTTATACTTACAGCGCCGCAGACGCAACTTTAAAATCTGCAATTTCCTACACGGACAATCTGTATCCAGCCATGGTCGTGTTCCATTAATATGAAGACAACCAGTTTTATAATAAGCTTCATTTTGCTGTGCCTGCATTTACAGGCACAGCAAAATGATACGACTCATACCTTACAGACGATTACGATCTTCTCTGCCAAACCCGGTGCGATTACGCCCGTTCAAACCCTCAGCGGCAAGGCACTGGAAAAAATGAATAGCCTCTCCGTGGCAGATGCTGCCCGGTTCTTCTCAGGTGTTCAGATCAAAGATTATGGTGGCATAGGCGGCCTCAAAACGCTCAATGTACATAGCATGGGTACCAACCAGCTGGGTGTATTTTATGATGGCATTCAACTAAGCAATGCACAAAACGGCACAGTAGATCTAGGGCGGTTTTCCCTTGACAATATTGAACAAATAGACCTCTACAACGCCCAGAAAGGCGTAATCTTCCAACCTGCAAAAGGATTTGCTTCAGCAGCCTCTATTTATTTGCAATCCAGAAAACCTGTCTTTCAGGGAGCTGAAACCCTACATGGTAAAGCAGGCTTTAAGACCGGTAGTTTTGGATTGATCAATCCTTCCATGAGAATAGAAAAAAAACTGTCAAATAAAATAGCAGCTATTGTCAGCTCAGAATGGACCCATGCAGACGGACAATACAAATTCCGTTATCGCTATAATGATTATGACACCACTGCTGTACGAAAGAATGGAGACATCGATGCCTGGCGCGTAGAAGCAGGTGTATATGGCAATGGCAAAGATAGCAGTAACTGGCACGTACAGGGTTATTATTATAACTCCGCCCGTGGCCTGCCAGGTCCCATTGTGAAAGGGCATTTTGAAAACGGACAGCGTCAGTGGGATCGAAATGCATTTATACAGGGAGGCTATAACCAAAAATCCGGCAGGTACAGCATGCAGCTGAACGGCAAGTATATGCTGGATTATGTACGCTATCTCGATACTACGATTGTAACTACGAGTGGGCCGCTTATGAACCGGTTCCGCCAGCACGAATATTATTTATCTGCTGCCAATCAATACCGTATCAAAGACTGGTGGGATGTTGCGCTCTCCGCCGATTTCCAGGTGAACCAGATGACCGCTGTGAACCTTGATCACTTCTCTATTCCTACAAGGGTCACCACATTGGTAGCAGGCGCTACTCAATTACATTTTAACAGGATCGATCTGCAGGGAAGTGTATTAGCGAGTATCATCAATGAAAGTACAAAGCTCTATACCAGTGGTGGCAATAGAAGAGCTTATACGCCCACTGTCATTGCCTCCTGGCAACCATTCGCAGATCCGTCTTTAAGGATCAGGACATTTTATAAGCACATCTTCCGCATGCCTACTTTCAATGATCTTTATTACACCACCACGGGCAATCCCACCCTAAAACCTGAATATAGCAAACAATATGATATAGGAGCCAGTTATACAAAGACCTCCGCCGGCTGGTGGCAATACTTTGCTATTCAGACAGATGCTTACTACAGCAGGGTGACTGATAAGATCGTAGCTGTGCCGGGTAAACTCTTCCGCTGGCAAATGCAGAATATCGGATTAGTGAATATTTATGGCGTAGATGCGGGTGTGCAGACCTCGCCACGCTTCTTCAGAGAAATTGGAACAAACTTCTCGCTCAAGTATACTTATCAGAAAGCAACGGACAATAATAATCAACAGATCGTATACGTACCCTTACACAGCGGGTCTTTTACCACCAACCTGTCCTGGAAGGCATGGGACCTGAATTATAGCTTTGTGTATGTAGGAGCACGTTACTATGGTAGCGTCAATATTCCGGAGTATTATATAGAACCCTGGTATACGCATGACCTGTCTGTGTCATGGCATAACCGTCAGCTGAAACTGACAGGAGAAATCAATAATGTATTCAACCAGTACTACGATGTAATTTATAACTATCCCATGCCGGGACGTTATTATCGTATGACTGCCAGTGTAAATTTTTAACTGATATGAGAAAGTGGATCTTCGTCTTACTGGTA
>Ga0316604_10002814_pt1 | contig 12851 bp, 13 predicted proteins | sample OWC_soil_day20_C_FD_207650 | JGI IMG/M metagenome (GOLD analysis project Ga0316604, IMG submission 207650) | Wetland soil microbial communities from Old Woman Creek delta, Ohio, United States - OWC_soil_day20_CT | ecosystem: Environmental > Terrestrial > Soil > Wetlands | place: USA: Ohio... | reverse complement strand
TGGCATTCCTGCAATTTATTACATTACTAGAGAAAAATTGAAAGTTTGTAAGAAGGAGTGATAAAACAATATGGATTTTTTATTACAATGCATCAGTTTATTTTATAAGGGCGGCCCGGTCATGTATGTGATTGCAGGGTGTTCTTTGGCTGTAGTGGCAATTGCAGTGGAGCGGTTTATTTATTTCCGCCAGATGTCTACAGATGCTCAGGTGTTTATTAATAAGCTGCAGCCTTTATTGGAAAGAAAGAAAATTGCTGAGGCGCAGCAATTATGTGAACATACGCCAGCGGTAATCGGGCGTTTAGCAGCAGAAGGGTTAGAGGCTTACCAAAAAGAGAGTAACTTAGAAGTAATTATGGAAGGAGCAGCCGCTTTATCAGCAGCCAGATTAAGAGAATACTTGAATTATCTAAGTTCTATTGTTACCTTATCCCCTTTGTTAGGATTATTAGGAACCGTAATCGGTATGATTAATTCCTTTAGCGTTTTCAATGTGAAAAATGGTCAGCCTATGGCTATTACTGGTGGAATTGGCGAAGCCTTAGTGGCAACCGCTACTGGTTTAATGGTAGCGATTATGGCGTTAGTTGTGCATACCTATTTTACTCATCGCTTAGATCAATTGGTTACGGATATGGAACAAGTCTATACTCTCATTATAACTCGACTGGCGGGCAATAAAAAAACTCGGAGGGAAAATCATGAAATTGCGTAGCTTACGCATTGAGAAACAACCAGAATTAATGATTATTCCCATGATTGATATTATCTTTTTTTTATTAATTTTTTTTATGATGAGTACGCTATATATGGTGGAGCAGCATACTATTCCTATCAATTTGCCGCAAGCTGCGGCTGTACAGCAGGAACTGTCCCAGAATATTAATATTACTATTTTACAAAATGGTAATATCATGTTTGATCAAGAGGAAATTCCTTTTTCCTTGTTGCAAAAACGAATTAGTATTGAGCTGGCAAAACACTCAGAAAATATATTTGTTGTACGAGCAGATAAACAAGCAGAGTATGGTCAGGTAGTGGCAGTATTGGATGAGCTCAAAATGTCAGGGGCACATAGGGTGGCTGTGGCTACTGATCGGAAAGGAAGATAGAGCGCATGACATACCGACCACGTTGGCGTAAGGCCATCGGCATTTCTGTAATTTTTCATATAGTATTTTTGGGTCTTATCGGTTGGCTGGCTGGCAAGGTTGTTACATCCATAGAAGCGGAACCTTACATTGAATTAGAATTACTTACGGATGCGTCTATAGAAGATTCAGGATTAAATGATACATTGCCAATTTCCCAGAGTGCACCTAGTGCAGCTCCTGTCCAGACTGTGCAAGTCAGGGCGAGTACAGCCGTTTCGCCTGCTACCCCTCAGGTAGTGACTGTGGCCAATGAGCTGGCGATGGAAGCAGTTGAGGCAGTAGCCTCATCCCAGTCTGCTAGTAATGAGTCGACTGGAAACTTTTCCGCTAGCAGCGACGCAGTTGGGAATAATGGGAGCGGCAGCAGTGGCACTAATACTGGTTCTAATAGTGGGGGTAATGGCGGACGAAAAGGTAAGATTGTTCGGCCGCAGATCTTATCTAAGGTAGATCCTGATTATCCTGAAGGAGCGAGGACAGCTGGCTTGACAGGTACCGTAGTGGTAAAAATTCAAATTTTGGCGAATGGATTACCTGGCGATGTAACCATTAGTGCGACATCAGGACATGATATATTAGATGCTGCAGTGGTAGCAGCAATTCAAAAATGGAGATTTGTACCAGCTAAAGACCCAGAGAGCGGCGCCAGTATTATGTGTTATACAAACATGCCAGTCACTTTTCGTTTTAAGTAAGTAGAAATCAGTAGAAAAGCAGGGTACTTGTTGTAGTTTTATAGAGTAGATTGCATTTTCAAAAATTAGATTTGTGATATAGTATAAGTATAAGTAAGAAGCTAGTTTAGGATAATTTAGTAGGAGTTGAATCATGAATTACCAATTTGCGGGAAAAGTAGCGATGATTACTGGCGGTACTTCTGGTATTGGTTTGGAGGCTGCTCGCCAATTGCTGGCCCAAGGGGCTAAGACAGCTTTAATTGGACGTCAAAAGGAAAAGGGGCAAATGGCCTTACTCGAGTTATCATCCTATGCTGACAATGTATGCTTTATACAAGGTGATGTCAGCTCTGTGAGTCAATGCCAGGAAGTAGTAGAAAAAACTGCCGCCCAGTTCGGCGGCCTGGATATTGTTATCAATGCTGCTGGTATATATATGGAAAAAATCATTGGTGAAGTTACGGAAGATGAGTTTGATCACATCATGAATATCAATATAAAAGGTACCTATTTTATTTGTAAATCTGCTTTGCCTTATTTGCGGCAGAGAGGTGGTGGAGCTATTATTAACGTGTCTTCTGATGCAGGGATTAATGGTAATTGTTTATGTACTGCCTATTGCGCCTCAAAGGGAGCGGTAACGACTTTTACAAAGGCATTGTCCTTAGAAAGTATTCACTATGGTGTTCGTGCTAATTGCGTATGCCCTGGTGATGTGGATACGCCTATGCTTAAACAGCAATTAGCAGAGGCAAACAATCCAGAGGAATATTTGCGAGACATGGCATCGATGTATCCAATAGGACGAATTGCCAAAGTTCATGAGGTAGCTCATGTAATCTGCTTTCTGGCATCGGATCAGGCATCTTTCGTTAACGGCGCAGTGTGGACAGTGGATGGCGGCTTAACTGCGTGCTAGATTGGTATTGATATAATAAGATCGTTAAAATAAAACGAAGAGTATAGAATATTACCAAGTATGTCCTTGACAAGGAAAACTATTTATTATACTCTAAATGAGAGTGGACAGCAAAATTTAATATGGATGGTATAGGTGCCCTTTTGGGCTTAATAGGGAAGTTCGGTTAAATTCCGGCGCGGTCCCGCCACTGTAATGAGGAGTAACCCCATAATTATGCCACTGAGATGAAACTTGGGAAGGCTTGGGGAAGCAATGATTCAAAGTCAGGAGAACTGCCTATACAGCAATCACCGTTAAAACCTGCGAGAGATGGGGAGGAGATTCGTACAGTTATACTGTTGTATATTACACATGATAATGGCGTGTTTATATGATGGCAGGCTACTATAATTGTATTTATTGAAATCTTCCGTTTTGTGTGACGGAAGATTTTTTGCGCTAGTAACGATGATTGTCCAGTAGGATTGTAGTTGAATTGGCCTTTAATGCCAATTTTCTAATTTTTCAGAGTGCTGGTCAAGATTATTGGATAATGGTAAAATTAAGAGTGCAAATTCTCGTTTTACTCAGTTATCGTTATATGTACTTGTATATGTTGTACCACAAATTATAGTTAAGGAGGCCATTATGGCAGGAATTTTTTACGGTGTTGGTGTAGGGCCAGGAGATCCAGAGCTGCTCACATTAAAAGCAGTGGAGGTGATAAGAAACGCGGATGTGGTAATTGCCCCTAAAACAGAAAAAAAAGAAGGTAGTACAGCACTATCGATTGCTCATCCTTACTTGAAAGCAGATGTTGAGATATTGAGGTTGGTTTTCCCGATGGTAAATGATGCTGTCACGCTAGCCAATGCATGGGAAAACAATAAAAATAGTATTCTGGCAGAACTGCAGGCTGGAAAAAAAGTTGTGTTTTTAACATTGGGTGATCCTATGTTTTATAGCACTTATATGTATGTATATCGTTTGTTAAAGGACTCTGGCTATGCTATTGAAACCATACCTGGCGTTCCGGCTTTTTGTGCGATTGGCAGTCAATTAGGTCAGCCGCTGGCAGAGGGAAATGATATACTTAGCATTATTCCTGCGACAATGTCAGAAGAAGAGTTAGATGCTATATTGGGAGTTGTAGATAATGTTGTATTAATGAAGGTTTACAAAAATTTTGGACAGGTTGTAGCGAAATTAAAACAGCATGGTTTTGGTGAAAATGCTGTTATGATTAGCCGCTGTGGTTTGCCAGATGAACAAATTAGCTATAATTTAGAGGACGTTGACGCTAAGAGTGTTAACTATTTATCTACCATTTTGGCTAAGAAACGTAAACTTGGTTAAGTAAAAATACTGTTCTCCCAAAAACTTAGGAATGCACATAGAAAACTGAGTGAGGAGTTGTACAGATGAAAATGAATTTTTTATATAAAATAGCTATGAGTTTTGCATTAAGTGTTTCCTTATTACTGGGTGCTAGTGCATTTGGCTTATCAAATGCAAGTGCGCAAGAGGCACCTAAAAGTCAAAAAGCCATCGTCGTGGTAAGCTTCGGTACTACTTTTGCAGAAGCTCGTCAATTAAATATTGAGAGTGTAGAAAATCGTATTGCTCAAGCTTTTCCTGAATATGATGTATATAGAGCTTTTACTTCCAAAATTGTTATGAAACGTTTGGCGGAAAACAGCAACGTTCATGTGAATGATTTGGAAACCGTATTAAACAAATTAAAAAAAGATGGCTATAAAGAAGTTATTATACAAACAACTCATCTGACACCAGGCGAAGAGTATGATAAAAAAGTTGTGGCTACTGTAGAAAAGTTCAATGGAGCCTTTGATATCCTTTCTATAGGTCGTCCGGTGTTATTCTTTCATGGTGAAAATGGTAAACCCAATGATTTCGCCATTGCTGTAAATGCTCTTAAAAAACAACTTCCTGCATTGCAATTGCAAGGTAAAACTGTGGTATTTATGGGACATGGTTCACCACATCAACATAATCCAGCTTACCAAGCCCTACAAGATCAATTTGATGCAGCTGGCTTACATGTGATTATCGGTGTAGTAGAAGAAACGGATCATCCTAATCTTCAAGATGTTGAAAAATTACTAAAAGAAAGAAACATTAAAAAAATTACCTTGATGCCACTCATGTTAGTTGCTGGTGATCATGCCAATAACGATATGGCTGGGGATGAAAAAGATTCTTGGAAGAATACGTTCCTTGCAGACGGATATCAAGTGGAAACCTATGTTCATGGTTTAGGTGAAAATACTGGAATCCAAGATATTTATGTACAGCATGTACGTGATGCCATTAATGGTTTAAAATAAAAGTTAAGACAGTATTAAGAGGGGATGCCGGATCAAGTATATCCGGCCTTTCCCATTTGTTATATGTATGGAAGGAGAGCGAGTCGTGAAAGGGAAATTGACATATTTAGTCTGTATGCTAAGTATAATGAGTGTAATCTTGGTAGGATGTGCTTCTTCAACCCAAGAAAAATCAACAACAAAAACTCCAGATCATTATCTGCAAATGACGGATGATGCAGGGCGCAATGTAGTATTGGAACAAAAACCACAACGTATTGTTGTGTTATCCACCTCTTTCTTAGATGTATTATATGGGGTTGGTGGTAAAGCAGTTGGAAGACCGAGTTCTAAAACACCTCAGACCTTTCCCACTCAGCAGGATATTCCAGAAGTAGGCTTTATTTATAATGTAAATGTTGAGCAAGTATTAACCCTTCAGCCAGACTTAATAATTGGTTTTCAGGGAATTCACGATAAATTAATTCCAACATTTGAAAGCAGTAAGATTCCTGTGATGATATTGAAAATGAGAACCTATGATGATATTTTAGCGAAAGTCAAGTTATTTGGGGAGATTGCAGGCACGCAAGATCAGGCCGAAAAGCTGCTTGCTGCTATGCAAGCCAATATCAATGAGGTAACAGCTAAGTTGCCAAATCAAAGTAAAAAAGTGATTATATTGCACGCCACCGCCAAAAATGTTACTGTAGAGCTTGAGCATAGCATTGCAGGAAATGTGGCTGCTATCCTGAAACTCAAAAACATTGCGGCAGGTAGTACGCCAATCGCTGGTGATAGTGAAACGACTCCTTATAGTTTAGAAAAACTAGTAGAAGGAGACGCAGATGCTATTTTGGTCGTTACCATGGGTAATATGGCTGAAATTGAAAAAAGAATGAAAGCTGATATTGAAAGCAATCCTGCTTGGGGTGGTTTACGTGCAGTAAAAACAGGACAAGTATTTTTTCTGCCTGCAGAATTATTCCAACTCAATCCTGGTATTCGTTTTCATGAATCAGTAGAATATATGGCAAAAGTAATGTATCCTGAGGTTTATGGAAATGTTAAATAAGAAGATTTTCTCATGTAGAGGCACACGTGATCGGAGTGAATGGAGAGCATTTATTTTGGTGATATTCCTATTACTTGCTCTAGGGGGGATTGCCCTCAGTTTGAGTGTAGGAGCACTGTCCATTAGTCTGAATGAAATTATAACGGCTATTTTTTCTGATACTCCGGGAGCAAATCGACAAGTGATATGGAACATACGGTTGCCAAGAACCTTAGTAGGCGCATTGGTAGGCGTTAATTTGTCCTTAGCTGGAGCCATTTTACAGGGTGTTATGAAAAATCCCCTGGCTGACCCTCATATTATTGGGGTGTCGTCAGGAGCTGGTTTAGCTGGCGTAAGCATTATGGTGCTGTTCCCTCATAAAGAATATTTGGTGACTCCCTTTGCCTTTTTTGGTGCTATGTTAGCGGCTATTTTTATCTATATATTGGCTTGGAAAGGCGGCATTCGGCCAGTACGCATTATTTTAGCAGGGGTAGCTGTATCGGCTTTTTTGAATTCAGCTATTTCTGCACTATTAGTATTTTACAGTGATCGGGTTCATGGAGCATTGATGTGGATGGTGGGGGGATTGTCAGCCCGCAGCTGGCCACATCTTGATATTATTTTGCCCTATACGATAATTGGTGGAATCTTAGCTATACTGGGTGCCAGGCGGCTTAATATTCTAAATCTTGGAGATGAAATTGCCCGAGGGTTAGGTCTAAATGTGGAAGTATCCCGTATTGCACTGACTGCAGTGGCAGCATTAATGGCGGCAAGTGCTGTCAGTGTTGTTGGTCTGTTGGGCTTTGTAGGATTGATTGTACCCCATGCAGCACGCTTGTTGGTTGGTTCGGATTATCGCTATCTTCTTCCAGCCTCGGCCTTATTGGGAGTCGCGGTTGTTACATTAAGCGATACCTTGGCTAGAGTGGCATTTGCTCCAATTGAAATTCCAGTAGGGATTATTATGGCCTTTGTCGGTGCGCCATTCTTTCTCTACCTGCTAAGGAGGGATGCATAATGTCCATTATGAAAGCAGAAGCATTATCCGTGAATTTTGATGATAAAATGGTCTTGAAAGATCTTTCCCTAGCAATTGAGGAAGGGAAAATTATTTCGATTTTAGGCCCTAATGGATCAGGTAAAAGTACCTTATTAAATGTCTTATCACGTAATATAAAACCGAATAAAGGAATTGTTTATTTAGACGGTCAGAATTTAGCTCAGCTCAGCGGAAAAAGGCTCGCGCAGCAAATGGCTGTTTTGCCTCAGTCCCCTCAGGCGCCCAGTGATTTAACAGTAAGGGATCTAGTCGAATTTGGCCGATTTCCCCATCAAAGCTGGTGGAGAGGAAAGTCAGAGCAAGATGAGGTTTGTGTTAGTTGGGCTTTGACGCAGACAGGTCTTACACAAATGGCTGATCGAGTGGTGAGTACTCTTTCTGGCGGTGAACGTCAGCGGGTATGGATAGCCATGGCTTTAGCACAAAAGCCAGAAATCCTATTATTGGATGAACCTACTACTTATCTTGATATTTGCCATCAGCTAGAAATCATGGAATTGCTAGCTGCTTTTAATCATGAGCATAAACTTACTGTTGTGATGGTGCTGCATGACATCAATCATGCAGCCAGATATTCAGACTATGTTGCCGTCTTGCAGCAAGGACAAATTTTTGCAGCGGGTAAACCGGCGGATGTCATTACGGAGCATACTCTGCGAGAAGTATTTAGGGTTGAAAGCGAAATCTCCTTTGATTCATCCGGTAAACCAATGGTAATGATCCGGGGGCTGACGTCAAAAAATTAATCATTAAAAATAGAAATTAGATTTTTAAATAGGAGAAGTAGGGGATAGTAGATGATTCACATTGAGAATTTTAGTAAGAAATTTGGTGAACGCACCGCTGTAGATAATCTATCTTTAAAAATTGCCAAAGGAGAGATATTTGGCTTATTAGGACCAAATGGTGCAGGGAAAACAACTACCATTCGCGTACTAACCATGCTAACACGACCGACAGCAGGTAGGATTGTTATTGATGGCCGTGAGGCTTCTCATCAGGAACAGCACATTAAATCTGTCATTGGTGTAGTCCCTCAGCATTTTAATTTAGACAGTGATTTAACACCCTGGGAAAATCTTGAGCTTCATGGAAGACTTCACCATATGATGCCTCAGGTGCGTAACCAACGGATTGAAGAATTATTAAAGTTTGTAGAACTGGAAGATCGAGCTCATGAGATGGTGCAGAAATTTTCTGGCGGTATGAAGCGGCGCTTAATGATTGCCAGAGCGTTATTGCATCAACCCAAAGTACTTTTCTTAGATGAACCCACAGTAGGGCTTGATCCGCAAGTACGCCGCCGTCTTTGGGATCTGATACGCCACTTGAAGAATGAGGGACTTACTGTATTGCTGACCACTCATTATATTGAAGAGGCTGAAAATTTATGCCAGAGGGTTGCGATTATGGAGAAAGGGAAATTAATTGCCATCGATACTCCCATGGCATTGTGTCAGCGACTTGGTTCCTATGCAGTGGAATGGGCAGATGAAGAAGGCACAAAAACAAAATTCTTCGCTGACCGCAATGAGGCTTCCGCCTTTGCTGCTACATTAGTAACAACGACTACCTTGCGTCAGACCAACTTAGAAGATGCATTTGTAGAATTGACTGGGCGGAAGGTGGCAGGATAATGTTATATGATATTTGGACAGTCTTTTGGCGAGATTGGCTAGTGCTAAAAAGACGCATTGGCCGCTTTATTTTGTCTCGAATGGTCTCACCTATATTATATCTGGTGGCCTTTGGCTGGGGATTAGGACGGAGCATTCAGGTCAATCAAGGCAGTTATTTGGATTTTATTGTACCTGGCATTATTGCCTTGAATTCGATGAATATCAGTTTTAATTCAGTGGGGAGTCCTCTAAATATGAGTAGGGTATATCATAAAACATTGGAAGAATATCTAATTGCTCCCATATCTTCTATATCTTTTGTGATTGGTAAAGTCGCGTCAGGTGCGTTACGCGGCTTATTATCATCTTTAATTATTATCCTGTTAGCGTTTGCCTTTGGGGCACACGCGCTGATTAATATTTGGTTTGCAATTGCATTGGTGCTAAACTGTCTGGTCTTTGCTTCTATGGGACTCGTGGCTGCGATGGTGATGAATACTCATGAAGATATGGCTAATTTTAATACCTATGTATTATTGCCTATGTCTTTCTTATGTGCTACGTTTTTTATTCCGGACCATCTGCCGACAGTGTTACGCTGGCTGGTTGAATTTCTGCCACTGACCCATGCCAGTCATGCCTTACGGGGGATTGTTTCTGGCGGTGAGACTCCTGTTTTCTCCCTGCTCATCATGGCAGCATACATTGCTGCCTTTTGTGGAATCGGCGTATGGCTGATGGAAAAAGTACGGGAGTAGATAAAAAGAGCAATCCCCTCCTTACTAAGAGATTGCTTCACTATGTTCGCAATGACAAAAGGATGCAATGTGTTTTTCTTAATACTGAGCGTAGCTATGAAAAAGACCAATAGTTAGGAGAGGAGATTCTTAATTTTAATAGAAAAAGAACGCCAAGGGAGTATAACTACTCTTTTAGCGTTCTTTTTCTATTCCTATTGTGGTTATAAAGAGGAAGACAGTTTCATGGCAGTACGTACCATTGTCTCTGTTCCGTAAGCTAATGCTTTCTCATCGATATCAAATTTAGGATGATGCTGCGGATAGATAATACCTTTATCTTTATTACCTGTACCAATAAAGATAAAGGCCCCGGGGACCTTCTCCAGATAAACGGAGAAATCTTCACCGCCCATTACAGGATCGATAGTTAAGGTATTTTCTGCGCCAAGGGTCTCGACGCTGGCATTTGCAAATACTTCTGCAATTTGAGGATTATTGATGACAGGGGGGAAGCCCAGGTTTTTGTCAATCTGGAAGGTAGCGCCTGCTGCTAGGCAGATACCGCTGACAATTTGCTCCATACGGTCAAAAACGATTTTCTTGATATCCATAGTAAAGGAACGTACGGTGCCAATCAGAGTAGCTGTATCAGGAATGATGTTAAAGGTATCGCCTGACTTAAAGGAACCGATCGATAAGACTGCTTGCTCCAAGGGGTCAATATTGCGGCTTATAATGGTATGTAATGCTGTTACGACTTGCGCGCCTACTAAGAGAGCATCTACGGTTTGATGGGGCATCGACCCATGACCGCCTCTGCCTTTTATCGTAATGGTAAAGGAATCAGGAGAAGCCATCATGCGGTTATAGCTAATGCCGCTGGTTCCAGCAGAAAGGCTTTGCCAAAGATGAGTTCCAATAATCGCATCAACATCTGCAAGAGCGCCTTCTTCCACCATGAGAGCTGCACCCCCGGGAAAACATTCTTCACTAGGCTGAAATAAGAAAATGATTGTACCAGCTAAACGATCCTTTAATTCTACTAATGTCTTGGCTACGCCAATCAGCATGGCCGTATGACCATCGTGACCGCAAGCATGACATACTCCTGGGTTTTGCGATTGATAGGGCTTGCCGCATTCATCTTGCAGTTCTAGTGCATCGATATCAGCCCGGATTGCAATGGTCTTGCCAGGAAGAGCCCCTTGCAGCTTGGCAATTACTCCTGTTCCTGCGATTTTGCGCGGCGTAAGTCCTAAGGCTGATAATTCCTCCAGAATCCTTTGTTGTGTATTAAATTCCTGGGCACTGAGTTCAGGGTATGTGTGAAAATGACGTCGTAAGGAAACAATAGAGTCATAATGTTTTTCAACAAGATCTTTAATAATTTGCAAAATGAAATCCTCCTATTCGTAGGATACAAGTATCTGTAATGAAAAGATATGATGTTACAATATCTATCATTATATACTTGTGAAGCGTAAAATAAAAGATGAAAAATAGATTATGCTTCTAAAAGCATAAGAAAAGAAATAATGCTTAACAAGATAGACAAGGATGTTATTATATGGTACTATTTATTAGATAAGAATATTATTATTAAGGGGAGTCGTAGATGACAAAGAATTTGAGAAGGCTTGTAAATGTTAGCATGTGTCTTTTGGTTTTACTTTTAGTAGTGGGATGTGGTAGTAATGCTGCAAAGCCAGCAGAGCCAGAAGTTAAGAAAATAAAAGTGGTTACTACTATGTATCCTGTATATGAATTTGTAAAACAGGTGGGCGGCGATAAGGTAGATGTGGTTATGCTGATACCTCCAGGGGCAGAACCACATGATTGGGAACCGACAGCGAAAGATATCATACAAATTAAGAGTGCGAAAATTTTCGCTTATCATGGAGCCGATTTTGAGCCAGTTGAAAAATTACTACATAAAGATGTATTAGGTGATGCTCTTCCTATAGAAGTAAGTAAAGATGTTAAGAAGCTGGAAGCAAAACATGCAGAAGAAGAGGAGGAAGAACACGGTCATGAGCATGGAGATTCCCATGATGAACATAAGTTTGATCCTCATGCTTGGCTGGATCCAATAGCAGTTCAGCAAGAGATTAAAACAATCGAGCAAGCATTAGCTACCGTTGATGAAAAAAATGCTGAATACTACAAACAAAATGCAGAAACATACAATAAAAAGTTAGCTGAACTTGATGAGCAATATAAAAAGGCTTTAGCTGGAATTACTCGTAAAGAAATTGTTACGAGCCATAGAGCTTTTGGTTATCTGGCAAATCGTTATGGATTTGAACAATTAGGTATTATGGGACTTTCTCCTGATGCAGAACCTACACCGGATCGAATGGCAAAGATCACTGAGTTTTGCCGTGAACATAAAGTGAAATATATATTCTTTGAAACCGTAACGAGTCCTAAATTAGCGCAGACCCTTGCGAAGGAAACAGGGGCGGAATTACTCGTGTTAAATCCGATTGAAAGCCTAACTGAGCAAGAAATGAAAGATGGCAAAAACTATTTAACCATCATGGGTGAGAATTTAGTAAACTTACAAAAAGCGCTCAAGTAAATAAAGAGATGAAGGTTGCATGATAAGCAAATCTTCATCTCTTATTTTTTATGTAGTAGGTATAAAATCGCCAATAGTATTGGCTGATGGATCAAATAGACAGCTAAAGAATGTCGTCCTAGCCAAGTAATTACTTTGGGAAGAGGTATAGAAACATAAGGCTGTCTGGATTTATAAAATAACTTGCCGATTAGAATTCCGATGACAAAAATTCCATACCAAGGAAATAGAGGATAATAATCCAACGATGTAAAAGTACGAGTCTGCAAACCCAAAGGGAAAAGGTATGGAGAAGCTGTGAAGCTTGCCGTAACAACTAGACCCATGATAAATGAAGCAATAGTTAACAGTAATAACCATCTAATTTGTAAAGAACCGATAAGATGCGACGAAAGTAAACTGATCCCAAGAAAATGCAAGATACCAAAACGAATATAAAAATCTGGATTGTAAAAATAGGTAATAGACGTTAGTAGGATCGCCCAGATAAAAATGTTGATGCCATGACGCACACTGTTACGGCTGAGGGTACTGCTTAAACCGCAAAGGAAGATAAATAAGATAGCCGATAGTTTTCCTTCCCAGTACCAAAATCCTCCAAAATAATCTAGATTATAAGCATACAAATCTTTTAGATCTACGATAAGATGAAAGAGTATCATTAGTAGTATTGCCAAACCGCGAGCAAAATCCAATTCTTCAAGACGGCTTTTAATAATAATAGGA
>Ga0316604_10002813_pt1 | contig 12852 bp, 8 predicted proteins | sample OWC_soil_day20_C_FD_207650 | JGI IMG/M metagenome (GOLD analysis project Ga0316604, IMG submission 207650) | Wetland soil microbial communities from Old Woman Creek delta, Ohio, United States - OWC_soil_day20_CT | ecosystem: Environmental > Terrestrial > Soil > Wetlands | place: USA: Ohio... | reverse complement strand
GCCCTACTATATCGTCAAAACTAACTTTCTTCGCATTAGCCAATATGTCATACATAGCAAGAAATATACTAGTACGTCCCTCTCCAGCAAAACAGTGAAAATGCAGCCAGGCATTTCGCGGCAGCTGCTTATAAAATTTAACAAACTCATCTACATCCTTATCTTCTGGTCGAAAATGATCAGACAAAGCCAACCGATAATACCCTGCCCCATGGCTTCTAACCATTTCTTCTTCGGTACGCGCGCTATCTACAATCATTTTCTTACTCGTGGTAGTAACATTTTTCTCATCATCAAAATTATAAATATTAACGGGCGAATCTGCTAACGTTTGATCCAACAAGGCACGTTCAATCTTTACAACTCCATCGAGAGTCTTTCCATCATTACCCCAGTTATTAGCCGCGAACCAACTTACCGCTGTTCCATTTATATACCCATGAGATTCTTGGCGCAAATCAACGACAATTACATCTTTACTTTGCACCGGAAGCGTGTCCAACATTTTGGTAAACTCCAGCTCGGAAAATATACTGCTCCCCGACACTCTTAACTTATCCATGCCAATTCGCGACGGTACGGTACCGTCTTTTAATGTTCGTTGAAACGAATCAGTTCCCATTCTAAAGTTTCTTGGTAATTGCAAAACATCTTCGCGATCAATTTTTAAAACCGGAGCATTGGTATTCTCATTTGCCATTACCAATATTGAGGCCTGAAAAACAAGTAAAATGATAAACAAACTGACAAGAAAATACCTTTTACCAACTAGTATGTTTCGCATAAACACTCTCCTCATAAAAATATTATTTACTGATAAACCCCTTAATGGATAACGTCGGTATACTCCTCAATCACCTCTGTCCGCCTTAGCGGTTCAAAGCCTACAGCCCCTTCCATGAGTCCCTTTTCCCAGTCGGCCCGCGTTCCCCACTTCAGCGTAACTTTTTCATTCCCAAAAACAGCTTCAATTGCATAAAAATCAAGTTCAGGTATATCGCACCCCTTGGGACCAACCACAGAACTAAACTTACTTACAATACGAATGTACTGACCTGGCGGTAAATCCGAAATATCCCACGTTTGTTTTCCTCTTAGCAGAACAATTGTTTTTGATCCTTTTACCGTTTCCTCATCGTCAGACACTTCAATTATTGCTGCTAGACTCGCAGATTCCGGTATCTTAGTTTCTGAAGTCAAACAATTAAATTTCCAATACTGCTTATGTGCTTTATACAAAGGCTGAAAATGTGCTGGCCTCCGCCACTCGGTTGTATGTTTTCCTTCTGTTTCAATATCATGAAAACTTAACCAAACAAGCATATCTTCTTTTTTGGTCCCAGCTTCATAGGGATGCTCCTTAATATATTGGTTTTCTTCCGCCGACAGTTTAGCCGAGTAAAACCTTATCTGCCCGATTTCCCCTGGGAAATGAGTAAAGTATTTGGTTCTTTGAAGCTCTTTAATTATATGTCCTATCCCTGAATAACCTACAAATATAGGATATCCTTTCCAGCATCTCAATTCAGCCTCTTTGCTGATGCCTGTAATCTCAGCGACTTTTTGACTATTAATATACGACACCCCGCCTGCTTCCCTATTAAAGGTTGACGTATATTGCGCCCACTTCCCCAGAGGTACTGCCCCTCCATCCCAGGCATATTCCGTAGTATCATAGCAAGTGCCCCAAGTGGCTATTCCAATTCTCTTTACCGCCATCCTGATTAAATAGTTAACCCCCCATCCGGTAGACGGCCCTTTAACCATAAGTGGATTATGTCCTTTTTCCTCAACATTTGCCAAACGGCTCATATTGGCCCAAACCATACCGGTAAACCCGTCTTGAACATGCAAACTTGAATTATCCGGAATTTCGATATAATCACCGTAGTTATCCAAAGCTACCGATATTGAACCGTCCTCGTTGCCACTGATCCTAGGGGTTCCCCTAATAATACCGTCGTTCCCATGCCCAGAAAGATCTTTTGCAAGAGGAGTGCCTTTTATTGTACCCTCAATATATACCTCTTTTATCTCCAGCTCGCCTATTTTTACATAATAAGTACCCCCACGAACAAATCTGTGTGCAAAATGGATTAGTTTCCTTTCCAGCGGATTTAAATCAACTGTTTGAGAACTAACAACTTTATCATTTATATGTAAATCAACACAGGCTGTTTGTTTAACCTTATGAGGATTAATAACTTCCACAGAAACAAAAACAGCATTAGAATCTTCTCCCTGTCCTACACGCGTTATCATGTTACTTAAATAGAACATTTCAGCAATTTCAGCAATTTCAACGTTCTTTGACGCATCCCCAATCCGCACAATATGCTTTCCCGGGGTAGTCAGCTTGATACAGCCGCTAATTATTTTCGTTTCACCGGCATCTATGACAACGACCCGCTCTTTACCCTTTTTACCAAACAGATTTACCAATGTGTCCTTATCATTGTCGTGTATGGTAACCACGGCTTGAACTAGCCCATGGCCTTCATTCTTCATCATGCCGGAAAAACAAAGCATCGCAGTGTCATTTTCATCATTCCAAATAGCAACATCCGCCAACCTTAATTGAGGCTTTTCCTGCACCAATACTGTTTCATCCAGCAACTGCGGCGGGACATGCCCTTCAGAAACTCCATAGGTTCTATATACTAACTGTTCATCCGAAATATCCAAAGTACTATATATGGATTTCCCCATTGCGACTACCTCAGGATATTCGGAGAGTATTCTTTCATCTTGAGTTCCAAAATCCATTTCCCCGACCAAATCCTGAGCACTGCCCTGCGTAATATACAAAATTCTTGCGCCTACATTCGGATCAATGGAAACGTTCTTTTGGTAAAAATGAAGATGACCGGAAATCATTACATTTACGTTGTTATTTTCAACTATATTTACGACATGTTTTTGCGTAAAATGATCGGTATAAGGATGATGCATCACTACGATTCGCCATTTCGCCTGCCTCGCAGCATCTGATTTTAACTCTTGATCCAACCATTCCATCGACTCTTTGACACATTGCCTTATTTTTACATCAACCGGCAACCCTGAATTAACAGCGTTCATCTCAAAAAGTCCCCAGGGATTACTATTCATAAATACAAAATAGACATTCCCGTAGGAAAAAGAATAATGTAAGCCATTAGGAGAGGCATGGTATATACTCTTTTGCACTTGCATAAAATAATCTTCAAAATACGGTCCGTCATCATGATTTCCATCTATATACACCACAGGGATATTCTTGAGAAAATCTTTACCCCGATCAAACCACAATGCTTCATACTGATCTTTCTGATATCCGGTACCCAAGGCAATATCGCCGGAATGGATCATGAAATCCGGCTTGTCTCTCAACACCTGCGCAGCAACCACTCCATTCGCATCAAAAGCATGCGAATCACTAACCACACATAACCTAATTTCATCAGGAGTTGCCTTTAGCGTAGTAAAACTTCCTTCTTGGCTCTCTCCAGTGGCTAATTCCACTCTGTATTGGTATAAAGAATCCGGCTGTAGGTTTTTAAGAACCGCTCGGTAGAGACAAATTCCTTCTAAATTGTCTTGCCAACGACTCCCCCGTGTACACAGTACATCTAATTGATAATCTAGCCGTTCATTAACCCCATACCTTATCCTTGCTGCAGCCGAAGATTCTAACTCCCATGCAACTATAATACTTGTCGAAGTCGGTGCAAGTAAAAACGGACCGTTCATATCACTTTTCTCCATCTGTTGTATAAAACGCGTACTACTTTCACTGTTTTCCCTCCTTGAAATTGTAAGCGATACTTGCCTCTCATCTTCCCATTTTAACATATGGTATTCACGGCTCTTTAAAACTCAAAATTAGATCTCACCTAAAATCACTTGTCCTGATCTACTTTTCACAGCTCGGGTTTTCCAGAACTTCTTTGTCTTTTTTCTTAGCCCATAAGGTTGGTACAATTAACGTCACCATTATTACAACTGATCCAATCCAAAACAGCATAATATTATCAAAATTATATATTACTTTACCATTAACAACGGTTTTTGCAAGATCCATCATCCAGCCATTAACTACGTCTTGTATCGCAGCACCAGCATAAGCTAAAAGTCCGACAGTACCCATAGCCGCACCGGCTCCCTTTTGTGAGGAAAGATCTACTGCCAGCATCCCGCCGATAAAGCAAAGGATAACACCTAATCCAAAACCAAAAACTGCAACGGAAGCGATATCCAACCACGGATGGCCAGGAGGAGTAAAGCATAATCCTAAGATACCAACTAGCATTATTAAGCCAAAAACTATGGTTGTTAACGAATGATTGGATTTAAACACTTTGTCTGAAACGAACCCTGATACAAAAGAACCTAAGCCTCCCATCAATGGAGTTATTGCCAAAACACTACCAGCCGCTACTAAATCATAGGACTTACATTCCTGTAGAAAAATTACTCCCCAGCTATTTACCGAGTAACGGGCGATCCCCATGAAAGCCGCACTCAAAGCAATTAACCAAATATATGGATTTTTTATTACCTCAATTTGAGCTTCTTTAGTAGACTTTATTTTTTCTTTTTTTTCTTCGTTTAGCTCCCCTTTATACTCATTGGCCGAAGGCAACCCATAAGCTTCAGGACGATCATACATAAATTTGTACATCACATACGCCATAAGTAAACAAACTAGTCCCGGATAAAGAAATGCAGATTGCCAGCCAAAATGAACTATTAGCATTGCTGAAATTATAAAGGTTGCACCTTCACCGATATAGTGAGCTATACTAAATATACCGTATTGAGTAGCTACTTCGCTTTTAGAAAACCATTGCGTAATCGAGACTATACAGGGCGCAGAACCCATGGATTGAAACCAGCCATTAACAAACCAAAGAACTAAGAATACATAAAAGTAAGGCGTAAATCCTAAAATCACATTTACTATCGCGCAGCCTAACAAACCAAGGGGAACAATTTTTTTCACGTTACATCGATCAGCAATAAACCCGTGCAAGCATTTGCCTATGGCATAAGCAATCAGCAATCCCGCACCAATTAGACCTAACTGAGAAGCAGTAAATCCTGCATCAATCATCGGTTTCTTGGCAACCCCTAGGGTCAATTTGAGTATGTAATACATACCGTAACCAACGATCATCGCGGTCATTCCTTGCCACCGCGCCGTTGTGAACATCTTTTTTACAACTGCTTCATCTTGAATGCGAGGTTTAGGATCACCTGATAAGAACCATTTAAGCAAATTCATAATTCCACTTCCTTATAAATATCATTTCAGCTCACTGAAATCAGAGTTACCTACCTTTGGGACAAATCAAACGATTACAAAAATTTTATTAATATTGCCCAATAGTAAAACCATAAGTGTAGAACTTGTATATGCTTCGTTTGACTAGTTTGTATTTTTCAATAATTTGCAATAGTAAGTATACTTTTCTTTGCATCAAAATTGCTATTAGTTATTCTCGCTCATCGAGATCTATTACCGCCATCTAGCAATGCGCCCCGTATGTAATCTGCGTCATTACTAGATGGCCCTAAATACTACTCAAAGCTCCCAAAGGTTTAGTTGAACTATAGCCGTATAGGTCTTCCTTCTTCACATGACCGTTTAGCTGCTAAGCCTATTAACACTGGTTTTAATCCATCAACACCAGTAACAGGAGTCACCGTATTATTGGATATACTATTAAAAAAATCTTTCATTTCTTCTTGGAAAGATTCCATATAGCGTTCCAAAAAGAAATACTTAGGTTTGTCTGATGTTACACTGCTTTCAGTGCTTACCACAACAGTAGTCGGAGTATCATTGGCTACTGAAATTGCTCCCTTGGTTCCTAAGACCTCTACCCGTTGGTCATAGCCATAAACTGCCTGCCTGCAATTATCAATCATACCTATGGCACCATTTTCAAACTTTAAACTAATTAGCGCGGTATCAACATCCCCCGCCTCGCCGATTGCCTTATCGACAAGCACAGCAGCATTCGCATAAACTTCCACCACTTCGCTGCCAGTCAAATATCTCACCATATCAAAATCATGAATTGTCATATCCAGGAACATACCCCCAGACACTTTCACATACTGAGGTGAAGGCGGGGCCGGATCGCGCGAAATCACCTTTACAACTTGAATATCACCGATTGAACCATTAGCAATAAGTTCCCTAACCTTCTTAAAGTTATGGTCAAACCGTCTATTAAAGCCAACTTGAAACTTAACACCCGCTTTCTCAACAGCAGCAAGAGCTTGATGAATACGCTCCACATCATAATCAATAGGCTTTTCGCAAAATATATTTTTACCCGTCTGCGCAGCTTCGATAGTAATTTGCGCGTGAGTATCAGTTGAGGAACAAATTATTACCGTGTCGATCTCCTTATCTTCAATAATTTTTTTATAATCGGAATAAATATGCTTAATACCCAGACCAACCGCCCAGTCCTTTATCTTGTCGGCATAAACATCCGCGATTGCTTTCACTTCAACCTGCGGAAACCCTTTTACAATGTTTTCTGCGTGGATTTTTCCAATTCTGCCTGCACCAATTACACCTACTCTAATCCGTTGTTGCATTGCCTAACCTCCTAAAGATTCGTTTTTTCCTTAATATATTTTCTTGCTTTAATCGCGTATTCAAGCGGATTGGCCAACGCCGGATCTTGCTCAGCTTCCACTACAAACCAACCCTCATAATTGTTTTTAGCAAGCAGCGTGAACAGAGGTTCATAATCAATCATTCCGTCACCCGGTACGGTAAACACTCCTGCTTTTACCGCATTTAAGAAACTCATTTTATCCTTTTTGACTCTTCCCAGTATATTTTCGCGTATATCCTTTAAATGTACATGCTTAATCCGATTGATGTGCTTTGCTAAAGTCTGCTCTGGATTCTCGCCTGAAAAAACCAGATGCCCCGTATCAAATAATAGATACACAAGATTCTCATCCGTCATGTTCATTAACTTGTCAATTTCCGCCGCAGTCTGAACTCCCGTTCCCATATGATGATGAAAGACAATGTTCATGTCTTTCTCCTGTGCCAATTTTCCTAGCTCTTCTAAGCCACTGGCTAACTTCCGCCACTCATTTTCAGTAAAATCCGGCTTATATTCGAAAACCGGAGTGCCAATCATACCTTGAACACTATGTCCCTGTTCAGAAACAACGATAACTTTTGCCCCCATTTCAAAGAGAAAGTCACGGTGTTTTCTAAAAGCTGTGGCGGTTTCTTCAAAAGGCTTAGTTGTCAAAAAAGAACTAAACCAGGCACTTGCTATTTTGATGCCGCGTAACTCTAAAGCCTTTTTCAATACCTTACAATCCTTAGGAAATTTATTGCCTACTTCACTGCCGGTAAAACCAGCTAACGCCATCTCACTAACACATTGCTCAAAGGTATTTTCGCCACCGAGCTCCGGCAGGTCGTCGTTAGTCCACGCAATTGGAGCAATTCCTAACAATACCTTATCTTTATTCAGCACAACCAGACCTCCTATGAATTAGTACTTCTTTGTCTTACGCACTTCTGTCATAAACTTTTTATGCGCCTCCATTACATTCGGATTATCTGACACTTCCGGAACGCCAACCCTCCACCACGATTCATATCCGCCTGTCATGGTTTTAGGAAGAACTTTGATATCAATCAATGTCGATACCGTATCTCGTTTGACGCTTTCCAGTGCAGCCACTAACTCTCCAGCCGTTCTGACAGTATACGTTTTTGCACCATAACCCTTGGCGCATTCAGCATAACTTATAGGTACATCTTGTCCCGTTAAACGACCGGTATTGGAATCACGAAATTTAGTTTGAGTACAAAATGTCGGTATTCCCTGAGAATTTTGCAAATTCTCGATGCATCCAAAACCATTATTATCAAACAGGAGTATATTAATCTTATAACCTTCCTGAATAGAAGTTATCAGTTCAGAATGAAGCATTAGATAACTCCCGTCCCCAACCATCGCATATACTTCTTTTTCCGGTTCGGCCATTTTTACACCAAGAGTAGCGCATACTTCATAGCCCATACAGGAAAAACCATATTCCATATGATATGTTTTCGGTTTTGCTGGTCTCCAAACCCGTTGCAGATCGCCTGGCAAACTTCCCGACGCTCCTACAACAACTGCATTTTCGCCAATGATTTGGGCAATTTCGCCTAGGGCTCTTGTTTGCGAGAGACCACTGCCCAGTTCAATATTAAACAGCCTATCTACTTCTTTATTCCACTCCGCTTTCGCTGCCGGAATTTCACCTGAATAGGCAGATCGATAACCCGCTCTTTCGAGCTCAGCAGTAAGCCTTGGTAATACCTCTTTAACATCCGCGATCACATTGGTCGCATTCATTTTATAAGCATCGAATGAATTTACATTAACCGCTAAAACTTCAACTTCCGGATTTTGAAACAACCATTTCGAAGCCGTTGTAAAATCTGAAAGTCTTGTTCCCAGTGCTATAATCAAATCAGCTTGTTCCGCAATCTTATTGGCCGCCAGCCCGCCAGTTACCCCAATACCACCCAAATTCAAATCATGATTCCACGCAACAGCGCCTTTGCCCGCCTGCGTTTCTCCAAAAGGAATATTAAACCTTTCAGCAAAGCAGGTAAGTTCTTGGGCCGCATCCGAATATACAACGCCCCCTCCGCAAATAATAATTGGTTTTTTCTTACTGGCAATTTTTTCACCGGCTCGTTCTATTTCACCATTCGAAGGCACCCTTCTAGAAATGTGATGAATACGTTTCAAGAAAAATTTCTCAGGGTAATCATACGCCTCACCTTCTACATCCTGTGGTAAACAAATAGTAACAGCACCGGTATCCGCTGGATCAGTTAAAACCCTCATAGCATTAATCATAGCCGTCATCAACTGCTCCGGGCGCGTAATTCTATCCCAATATCGGGACACTGGTTTAAATGCATCATTCGCCGTTATTGACATACTGGATGCATTCTCCAATTGTTGCAGCACAGGGTCTGGTTGACGGCAAGCGAAAGAATCCCCCGGCAACAACAGTAAAGGTATACGATTCACTGTTGCAGTCGCCGCAGCCGTCACCATGTTAAGAGCTCCAGGACCTATAGAAGACGTACAAGCAATAATTTCACGCCGGTTTTTCTGTTTAGCGTAGCCTATTGCCGCATGGGCCATTCCTTGTTCATTCTTTCCTTGATAGACTACAATATCACCGTTATATCGCTCTAAGGCCTCGCCAAAACCGACCACGTTGCCATGTCCAAAAATAGAAAATACGCCTTTAACAAACTTATTTTCAATCCCATCTAATTCAAGATACTGGTTATCTAAAAACTTAAGCAGAGCCTGTCCCATAGTTAATCGTATTGTTTTCATGCCCTACTCCTTTCAATAGACTATTTATCCGGCCATATTTTCACGTTTTTTTCCGTAACCCACAAATGCTCTGTATTAAACACCGGGTATTCCGGACTCTTATAAGGATTACCCTCCAGGTGCCTAATGACCCAAATATAATACATCGCATATCCTGGAGCAGTAGCTTGAGGATGAGTTGCATCATTTAATATTTTTACCGTATCATTATGCCTAACTTTTACTACATCCTCGCCTAGTTCTGCAAACCCATATCCTGTTTCAGGATAAAACTTATAAAAATATATCTCCGGTTGCGGATGATGGTGCGGCGGATAACTAGACCATTTCCCCGGAAAATTAATAACTTCACCAACAACCAAATTGGAATAAGGAGCATTCGAATACTCAAACACAGTTCGCACAATTCTTGTTGAAGCTTCTTTCAGCGTCCCTTTACCACGTTCTTCCGCTCGACATTCTTCCGGGTAATATAATTTAGCTTCAAAAGTGCCCGTCTGCGTAGTCTTTGTTATACTCAGTTCGGAATCTTCGCTAACACCAATAACCTCAACCGCTACATTACTCGGCACGTGTAAAACCCATGGATTTTCAACAAAACAAGATAATCGTTTAATGGTTTTATTCTGACCATTCCACCGTAAAGTAACTTCCCCCTGAACAAGCAGTATTGCAATTTCTTTCTTCTTCTCCAGCAAGCGTTCAACTTGACCTTGAGCCAATCGCAAACTACCAAAATCCATCAAAGTATTATCTTCCGCTTCATCTTCAGTAGTAATTGGAGTATAACCAAATTTAAAAGACTTCTCTTGCCTAATTCTTAACATCGCTTATCCTCCCATTGCTTGTTAACTATCCTGAACCAGAATGTTTATGCCCGTGCTACCATCTCTCCGTATTCTGCCTTTTCCCGCCGAATAAAATCGACAATATCGCCAACACGAGGCATTGCATCAGAACAGCTATGACTTGACACGAGCATCGAAGCTGCTCCACTGCCAAACTCAAGACAGTCTATTACCGGCCACCCTTCCATTAATCCATACAAAAAGGCCGAAGCGTAGGCATCTCCGCCGCCAAAAGACTTTACCGTTTGCACCGGGAATGGCTTAATTTTGTAAATACCATTATCGTCCGTATACGCAGTCGATCCCTCCTTACCATGTTTTATAACAACAATTTTGTTTCCAAACGAAATCCATCGATCCGCTATCTTTTTATCACTATTTCCCGTATGGCTTTCCATAAAATCAAACTCTTCTTTTGATCCTAAAATAATATCACTGGAGCGCGCAACAGTTGAATAATAAATCATCAATTCTTCTTTGTTCTTCCAAGTATAACTTCGATAATCAATATCAAAAATCACCACTGCACCATGCCTTTTGGCATACTCCAAAGCTAACAAAGCAGCTTCTCTAGATGGACTTGCCGCCAAGGCCGTACCGGATATAACAATGGCTTTAGCACTTTTTATATAATCTTCACTAACATCTTCTACTGACAAAGCCAAATCGGCTACACCGTTTCTGTACATAAGAATACTGCTTTCACTAGGACTTAAAATCTCAGTAAAAGTTAATCCTAAAGATTCTCCGCTTTTTGCCACGGAAATACCCGAAGTATCAATTCCTTCCTTATTGAAGTAATTGGTAACAAACCTTCCGAATTGATCATCTGATACCTTACCGATAAAACCAACTTTTTTCCCCAATCGAGACATGCCAACTGCAATATTGGCAGGTGAACCACCAAGATATTTTTTAAAAGTTGTACTTTCCTCTAAGGGTTTATTCAAATCCACTGGATTAAAGTCGATAGCGATTCTTCCGACAAGTATAATGTCAAATATTTTAGTGCTGTCAAATCTAATGGTCTTCATTTCAGCCACCCTCTTTTATATTCGATTATTGCTTTTAAACGCCGTAATATGGTTTTTTACACTTTCATACGCCGCATCAATTATGCAATGCTGATAGGCAAAATAATCCGCTTTCTCATTGAGCCGCATAAATTCTTCTACCCTTTTTACCACATTATTTAAAGTTGCTGTCTGGACATTAATTTTTTTTATGCCACATTTAATACACTGCCTGAAATCTTCAACCGTAATGCCTGAACCTCCATGCAGCACCAACGGCGCAGCTACCACTTTATCAATATCGTTTAAACGCTGGAACTGCAATTTAGGTTCTCGTTTATAAACACCATGAACATTCCCTATTGCTACTGCCAGCGCATCAATTTGTGTGTGCTCGTAGAAATCGCTGGCATCGCGTATTTTCGTTATTACCATTTCGATATCTTCCGAACTGTCCTCGCTGCCACCGACCCTACCGACCTCAGCCTCTGTCGAAGCTCCATAACTTTTCGCTATTTTCACAACTTCGCATGTTTTCGAAATATTCTGTTCCAACGGCAAGTGCGATCCATCAAACATAACCGACGTAAACCCCAACTCCAGCGCCTGTTTGATAAAGTCTATATTCGATCCGTGATCAAAGTGAACACAAACAGGAACCTTTGCTTTTTGAGCGGCCTCCACCATAATAGGGCCAATCAAGTGTAGCGGCGAATGTTTTAACCGAACTTCCGCAACCTGTAGAATAATAGGAGAATTAGTTTCTTCCGCCGCTTTAATTGCGCCTATCGTCGTCTCCATATTCATTACGCTAAAAGATCCAACTCCATAATCCGCCTGTTCAGCCTTATCTAAAATACTTTTCAATGTTACCAATGGCACTAGGCTTCCTCCTAACGGCGACTTATTCCCAAAGCCTTTTATAGATTTCTACTATGTCATCTTTACTTACATCTCGCCCTGTGTTGCCGGGACTGCCACTTTCCAGAGCATCGCAGGCCATTTTGTCAATATTGTCATAAAACTCCTTCCGGTCAATACCAAACTCCTCTAAGCTCGGTATTTGCAAGTCCTTACAAAGCCTAATCGATTCTTTGACTAACTCCTTCGCCGCTTCATAATCACTCATTCCTTCTTGGTAGAAACCCACAGCTTTGGCTATATCCGCAAACCTTCCCGCAGCACCCGCAGCGGCAAAATTAAGGCATTCCCCCATCAACATCGCATTCGATGTTCCATGCGGTACATGGAATAAAGCGCCGATCGGCCGACTCATTCCATGAATAATAGTGACCGATGAATTATTAAATGCTATACCCGCTTCGAGCGAAGCAATTGACATCTCTTTTCTCGCCTCAAAGTCACCACCATCAAGATACGCCTTCCTCAAATTTGCAAAAATTCGCTTACACGCCGAAATTGCAAAAGTATCTGCTAATGGCTGCGCCTTTCTAGAAGTATACGCTTCAATTGCATGAGTTAAAGCATCAATCCCAGTCGCTGCCGTAACTTTAGGCGGAGCGGACACCGACAACGCCGGATCAACAACAGCCAACACCGGAATTAAACCATTTCCTTTTAGCAGCATTTTTACATTATTTTTAG
>Ga0316604_10002812_pt1 | contig 12858 bp, 15 predicted proteins | sample OWC_soil_day20_C_FD_207650 | JGI IMG/M metagenome (GOLD analysis project Ga0316604, IMG submission 207650) | Wetland soil microbial communities from Old Woman Creek delta, Ohio, United States - OWC_soil_day20_CT | ecosystem: Environmental > Terrestrial > Soil > Wetlands | place: USA: Ohio... | reverse complement strand
GAGCCACCCTATAATCCGCGCCCTCAAGCGTGGTGATGTAGCTCAGTCGGTTAGAGCGATGGATTCATAACCCATAGGTCGGCAGTTCGATTCTGCCCATCACCACCAGAAACATGTCTGATGTAGTCCGAAAGAGGCCGGAAACCCAAGTAAATACAAGGGTTCCGGCCTTTTTTGTGTCCGATAGCGTCCAATGCGTCCATTGTGATCCGGGTAAAAAGCGGGTAAAAACACGGGTAAAAGATTCTGCTCGTGATTTTTCTTACCCGTTTTTGCTTGGAGATCGTTGTGGCGCATGTAAAGTCAAGGTTGACGGCGGTCGAGGTCAGGCAGGCAAAACCTGCCGAAACGGGTAAAGCGCGTATCCTCGCTGACGGCGGTGGGCTGCGTCTTGTCATCATGCCCAATGAAAGCAAGTACTGGCAGTTCCGCTTTACAAGGGGTGGCAAGGAATCCTCTGTCCAGCTCGGCAGCTATCCGGATGTGGATCTGGCCACTGCGCGAGATCTGGCTAACGATGAGCGTCGGCGAGTGAAAGCCGGTGCCAATCCTGTCTTGGAGCGTAAGCTCGATAAGCTTGGAAAAGCAGCCGAAGCAGCCATTACCTTCAAGGCCGTTGCAGAGGAACTGCTTTCCATAAAAAAACGGAACGGCATTTCAGAAAGTTATTACGACAAAATCGAAGGCGCACTGAAGGCCAACCTCTATCCATGCCTTGGTGACGTACCGATCGGCCGGATTGAACCGGCGCTACTCAAGAATGAATTGAAACCCATCGAAGCCCGCGGTAGCCTCGATATGTTGCGCTTCATCTTGCAGATCGCTGGCGAAGTCTTCGATTTGGCCAAAGCTGATGGTCGATTTAAAGGCGATAACCCAGCCCAAGCGCTGCGCAAGAACGTCTTCGCCAAACACAAAAAAGGCCAAATGAAGGCCTTGCCATGGGGTGAGATGCCTGGGTTTCTCCATCGTTTGGATGGATTCCACGGTGAGTATGCTACCGGCTGTTGCATTCGACTCATTCTCTGGGCGGCAACGCGCCCTGGTGAGGCTAGGGGCGCGCGCTGGTCGGAATTCGATTTGAGCAAGGCGTGCTGGACTATTCCGCCGGAACGCATGAAGCTTCGCCAAGAGCATCGTATTCCGCTGCCCCTGCAAGCTGTCACGATGCTCAAGGAACTGAAGTTGCTAACTGGCAGCAAGGAGTTCCTCTTCCCCAGTAAGCGAGGTTCAAAAGCAACAACTATCAGCGATATAGCTATCCTCAAGGCTATTCGGAGAACTGTTGGGCATGAAAATGTCGATGCGCATGGGTTCAGGGCGGTATTTCGCACTCATGCCGGAGAGTCTTTGCTTTGGAATGAGGCTGTACTCGAAGCCGCACTCGCGCATGGGAAGAAAAATGCAGTGGTTGGTGCCTATGATCGTGCCACGCACTACGAAGAACGCAAAAAACTGATGCAGTGGTATGCCGACGAGCTGGATCGCCTTAAGAAAGGGGTTGGCGGAATTCCTGCGTCGAAGGTAGCCTGATCTCATTGCAAGACGAAAAATAGAGAATAAGCCCTTGGATAAGTCCTTTTACACCTTAGATGCTGCGGCAACCATCCTTGACTGCAAGCCGAGCGAATTAATCCACTTGGCTGGAAATGAGGAGGTCGCGCTTCTGATTGGCGTTCCGGATGGCATAAGGTTTCGAACCTACGATGCGTCTGCTGACCTCACAGAAAAGCCTGCCTTGTTGGAACCCCAGCTTCTGGAACTGACGATCACGCAGTGCCAGAAGATCGAACTAAATGGGGGAACAGAGCAGAGCGACTTTCGCGTTGGGTATCTGATCGCTCCAAATGGAACACTCCAACGCTTAATGCCGAGCTATGGTGGTCGTCTGAGATTGAATCATGGCTGGGCGTTTTGGCGCACATACAGGGGGCCGTACATAAAAGAGATAGAGCTGATTCCTGAGCGGCTGTTCGTGATCGGTGACGACGTTCGAAAGCTGCTTGAGGCAAAGACAGTAGCTTCGGCTAGAGCGAAGCCCAAGAAGCAGATTGAACCGGCAAAAAACTCTGTAGGGAAAAACATCACCAATGTCCGAGTGAAGGGCGGCAACGCGCTCGATATTTCTCCTGTTGCTGATGAGCGGCAAGACACCGTTGAAGAACAATCTACGGTCGTGAGGGCAAAAGTAGATGCCCCTAATGAGCCGATGCTGGTCATTCTTAGGGTGCCGGAGGTGTGCGAAAGGACAGGACTGTCGCGCTCGACCGTCTACGACAAGCAGAATCCAAAATCAAAGCGTTACGATTCAACATTCCCCAAGAAAATTCGCTTGTCAGAAAAAACTGTGGGCTGGTCGGAGCATGAAATCGGCGTATGGCTAACTTCCCGACAAGTCGATAGTAAAACGACTGGCAATTAATCGACGATTGCGTAAATTCGACCAAGTATTCGGAATGCGGTCGCTAGTATTGGCTTGGGTTGAACGGAAACTGATGACTGGATCAGATCGCCGGTGATGGTAAGTCGGCTGGGGCGGTTCGTACTTCGGCATTCAGTGGGAGCGATCCAAGTACAGCCGCTTCCCACCAATCCATCAGTGCCTGTACTTCGATCTGAGTGGCGTGAAAGCGCTTGGAAGGGCGCCCAGAGACCACGGCAGAAATGAAGGTCTTTTTGAAGTTGCTCTGCTCGTTGCAAAAGTGCCCCATAAATTCCTTGAATCCAGTGAGGTCCAGCGGGTAGGTTGACCATGCTTGACTGAGCGCGGCCTCAAGTGTTTTTCTTAACTCGCTTGCCTTCTGCGTGGCGAGACTAGGAAAAAGCCAGCCCCCATCCTGCTCCTGTCTGTAGGCCAGAAGAGTGTCCCGAAGGGACCGTGGGAAAAAGTAAGCCTTGTTCATGAGAACGCTTCCTTTGTTTCGCCCTTGTTTGGCTGGGTGCCAAATCCAAAACAATGAGGTAGATGTAACTGGCATCTCTTCCCAGCGCGCCCTGCAAATTTCCCTCCAGGAGGCAGGAACCCAAAGCAGCATCTTCAGCGCTACTGCGATCTCTTTATCCAAGCGCTGGGTTACTAATAACCCCAACGAAAACGCGCAGGCATCCGCCGCGCTTCTGAAGCAGTCGGTCTTGTAGCCATTTTTCTTACCTGGCACGCGCTCCAACTTGCCATCAAGGGTCTGGTCGGCAAGCTTGCCTCGCAGGCGTATCAATCGAGCCCTGGTTTGATCAGCCTTGTGACGTGCTGTTTCAAAGCTGATATCGGAGAGGGCTCCTAGAGGATGTGCAACTTCCTTGCCGTTGACTCGCATTCGAAACTGCCAATATCGGTAGCCCTTCTTTAGGCACAGCAGATACAAACCGCGCCCGAAGTTCAGACGGCGATACGCCCCATCTGGGATGTAGGCGATCTCCTCCTCTGTCGCGTACCGCTTGCTCATGGTTGCTATCCCTCAAAAATACAAGAAATTTTATCTGTTTTTATCCACGAAAATATGCGCTTAATACATCTTTAACTATGCCGCAAATTATCCCTAAATTATCCCCATATATGTAACATACAAGTTATGCGCCAGTGACGTGTTTACGTGCCATATTGCCATATAAGTTAGGTGCTATATTTTCTTAATGTACCGTATAGATTGTATGTGAAATTTTCAGTCATAACTGCCAATATATTGTTTACGGCTAAGGTGATGCGCATGGTGATTGGCTGCAGTCGACTACAAGTGCCAGGCAAGGAATGGATGAGTTATCGCTGACGCAGCGCGGAGGGTGGCTCCGTTGTGTCGGCCTCCGCATTCCCTTCGATATCGAACAGTCGGTAATTTTTTACAGCGACATAACAATGTATGAGCACGACCTAACGAATTCCGACGCTACGCGAGACATCTCAGGATCACATTGCCGGCGATCGCTTTGGATTTTCGATATTGCTAATTAGGGACTGAGTGCTATTGAATTATTTCTATTAATCATTGTGTTGTCTTTGATAGGTGGTGGCTAAAGCTTGATGCTTCTATCGAAACGGAGATACTGGAGACTCAAATGAAAGACCTCAGAGGGGATGACGACGAAGTCATCCACGAGATGCTGAAGCTAGTCGATTACGACCTTCAGACTCATGAATACAACAACGACAACCCAGGAACAGGAAAACTGTCGGATCTATCCCCGACATCTCTGTGGCCAGTACATGACTTCGTTGCCAGAGTGCTGAGAGTGAAAGCAACTGGTTTCGTTATGGAGAAAATAGACGACCGAACGCTAATCCGAGACACGCTTCCCCTTGGTAAGCGCTTCAACACCTTTAAGAACCTCTTAGTCCTGCAACCGGAGAACGCCAAGTTCTACGGCTTGGTTGGCCTTTTCTTTGAGTGCGCCCAAGAAATGCAGATCAACCCATTCCTACTTTCCAAAGCAGGACATGAGTATCTGAAAGGGAAACTAGGTGCCGAGCTGTTCAACGAGTTCCTTGATCAGATCCGTAGTAAGGCACGATCGGAGAAATATCGGCGGATGGTGAAGGATCTCAAGGAGCGAATGAAGCGCAACTTCACCAGCATGCGGCGATACATCGAGGCGCTGTTTGATGAATACTCGAAGCTATTGGTGCTGCGGATTGACTTCGGGTATCACCGCTATCAAGGGGTACCGATTAGTCTGGAGCGGATTCTCGATGATTTCCAGCGCCTGTTGAACAATCGGCGACAGAACTCCTTGTTTCGTGAGATGGTCGGCTATATCCGGCGAATCGAATATGGTGAGGACAAACGCTGGCACATCCACGCGATACTGTTCTTCAATGGCCAAGAGTTGCAGAATCACAGCGCACTGGCGTATCTGATCTGCGAGTACTGGAATCGTGATATCACGGACAACGACGGTGTGGCGTTCAACTGTAACGACAGTCGGAACGAGTACAAGTACTGTGGGATTGGAAAAATTGACAACGCCGATATTGAGCGACGGACCCATCTGCTCTACGCACTCTCCTATCTGACGAAGAAGGACGAAATCATTGGATTTGATGTCTCAGGGGAGCACAAGATGATCACCAAAGGGGTGGCGCCGAAGCGTCAGAGGGTCAAGCCGGGGCCTAAGCGCAAGAAAATGGCTCAGACAACGGCGTTGCCTGAGCATTCTGTGATGGTTCCTTCAACGGGCGGCGCAAGTTAGGGCTGGGTAAAGAATACGCATCTTGGTTGTTTTGATAAGGTTTATTTTCTAAACCTTGAAAAGGCCAGCACATCTGCCGTCTCGCTAGAGGATAGACACACAGCTTGGTCAGATGCTCTGCTTCCACGCAAGGTGGCCAACTCAACTACTTCTGCTGGAGTTGCGAAGTAGTTCTCGCGGAGATGACACAGCTTTTCGATATCTCTAGGAGACAAACCGAGATAGCGTGGTATCCCCTCTGCTGCCAAGATACCTTCGCTGATGAGAAGCTCTATTGTTCGGCGCAGCAAACGCGGCATTTCCGGTTCCCACTTGTCGTCACCTGGCTCTGCCTTTGAGCCCCAACGAGCTGAGCGGCGCTTAAAAAGTGCAAGCTTTTCGTCGTCGCTAAGCAGCCTAAGCGCGTGAAGGCGCATCATCATGGCTGCGACAGATGCTCCCCAGCGTTGTTTTAAGATGAGTAGATTATCGAGGTTAGGAGGAACTCGCACCTCAATCGAAAAGGTTTCGGCCGGGAGTAACAGCGCACCCGCGAAACGGTGCGCTTGTTTCTCCATTTGGTTGTAGCGATCCCGCTCGTCTGTTCTTGGTATGTGTTTGTGAAGAATGAGATGGCCTATCTCATGCGCCAAATCGAAGCGGCTGCGGAAGGCATTAGCCTTGTCTGCCGAAAGAAACGCGATAGGGCGGTTTAGTGGCCCACTCCAGGCCGACAGCCCTTCAATAACCGAAATTTCAGTTTCCTGGCGAACGATGATAATCCCGGCGCTTTCTGCAGCTAGCGCGAGATTCTGGATTGGTCCCTTACCCAATTGCCACAATGCCCGACACTCCTCGGCAGCAGACTCAATGTCCTCATTGCTGATTTGTTCTGGGTCGGTGAAGCTACGCTCAGGTAAGTTCAGCCTTGGATAATCGACATAGTCGCTTAGTAAAAGAGCCGTTTCCTGTGCCCATTCTGTATGTGCTTCTAGCTTGGCACGAGCCGACTTTAGTGCTGAAGCATTGCTTCTGTAGAGAGGCGGGGTTACTGATTGCAGAATGGGACGGGCAAGCCATTCCGGCTGCACGTTGAGGACAGATGCCAAGCGATCAAACGTCTCCGATTCAGGAGATTGATCGCCCTTGCACCATTTTGAGACGGTAGACGCAGCTACACCGACAAGACTTGCGAGTTGCCCTTTTGTAAGGCCACGGGCGGAAAGTGCTTGTTCGAGTCGTGCAGGCTGGAGGTCATTAATTCCCGTTGTCATTGTCAGTTTGCTTCTTGGGTTGAACCTTGAGTGTGGGTACAGCCTTATCGGGCTGAGGTACAGAGTCGAGTTGATCGTAGAGTTTGAGGAAGTCTGCCACCGTGCTGATGTATAGCCAAGATTTCATGTTGGGAGCAGGCAGCGCAACCATAACTTGCGTAAGCTGAGCTATACCGCTTTCGTCGACACCATCCATCACGCCAACAACGAAGATAGTGCCCTCTGCGACATTGCGGGGCGCTGCGAACAGATCACCCTGAACGTATTTTCTCTCGATATGGGTATTCAGTTCGGCCAGTTTTTTGCGCGTGGCACTACGCCGAAGATTTACCCATTTGTGTCCAGGTACATTGAGTCGGGCAATATTGAAGATACCGAACCGCCCTAAGACCAACCTGGTACCTCTAAGTGGCGTCGGATCGGCACCGTGCACCTGAAGTGCCTCGTGGAATGATTCGTTGATGAAAAAGTGCTTGTTCTGGCCAGCAGCAGACGGTCTATGGCCTGAAAGAAAGGCAGCCGAGTGCAAGCGGCCTTTCTGGTCACCGCTGTAATACGCATCTTCGCAAGCCATAAGGGCATCACGAGGAACGTGTTTAACGATGAGCTTTTCAAGCTCTTTACTCTCTACAGAAGGACGAGTGCTCACAGGAATTCCTCTGATTAAATTTCCAATAACAGGAATATTACACTCAAAACTTTCGTGTTGCGGGAATTTTATAAAATTATTCCTGTTTTTGCGTTTGCGTCTTGATAGCACGTGTCGAGCCGTTATCTAAGGCTGGCTAATGGATATATCCCCGTTGGCGAGTCCTTAAGCGCCAACGGGCGGCAGCTCCTCGATTGGATTGACGACCCAATGTGATTGAATATTTTTTTAGTCACATATCACACCCTTGCAGCGGGGAAAGTGCGGCCTAAAGGCGTCAACCAAGGCAAAATTCAGGTGATTTCTCCGTTATTGCTCCATTCACCAAGGGGAAATCTATGAATCCAACCTGTCCCAACTGCAATTCCATGCGGGTCACCACTCGCAATCGGGCCCGTAAGACCGCCGGCCTCATAGGCACGGTCGGCGGCTGTGTCGGTGGTGCCTCCGGTAGTCTGTCCGGTATCGAAATCGGCATGACCGTCGGCATCGTCGCCGGTCCGCCTGGCATGGTTTTCGGCGGCGTCCTCGGTGCGCTTTTCGGCGCCCTGATCGGCGGTACTGCTGGCGGTCTCTCCGGTGCCCAACTGGGGGAATTGGTCGACCGTCGTATCCTCGACAACTACCGCTGCCTTGCTTGCGGCCATTGCTTCAGCCATGCATCTGACCGAGGCGAACGAGGAGGAGGCATCTATTAGAGAACTGGGAAATTTTTACCAAGATGCCCAATGCCATGAACATCACCCCATCAAGGAGAAACCCATGGCATTGCCAAATTTTCACTCTCACTTCGCTAACTATCGCAAGCGCGTTATCGCTTGGGTCGAAGCTTGGGCTAAGCCACATACGCAAAGTGTCCATCGCCAGGCCGACAGCATTTCCCTGAAGCTGGCCGAAGGGCGACACGTCATATTGCTCGCACCTCAGCACAACGTACCGATCGTCATCCTGTTGCTCGCTCAGCTCGATTCGTCCAACCGCGACAACGGATTTCCTGATCGATTCGTGAACTGGCTTCGCGAGGGTGGCGACGATCCGATGCCCGATGCGGTCTATGCACCGCACTTGAACTCCCTAGGGTACGGCATATCCATCCCCATTGTGGATTGGCCGATTATTGAAACGCAATATCTTCCAATGGTCGACTTCGTCTTCGGTCTTCTCGCCCAACTGCAACGTTGTTATCAGGCGGTTCGCGATCTCGATCTGGATGGAGACTGCGCCAGAGTCCTGCGTGAGCAGTTTCATTCAGAGAGTTTCATTCGTCGCGAAGTCGTGCGCGTTTCTTGTATTCCGATGAACTGGGCGCTCGCGATGCATTAGTACGCGTTGCCAAAGGCAGCACTCGTCCTCCTCCTTATTCCTTATTTCCGTTTCATCCCCGTGTGCCTTGGTCACTGTCGTTTGGCAGTGACCTGGCATGCCCTCTCATTCCCGAAAGGAACTCACATGGCACATCTCGTTCAACAAATGGCCTACGCCGGCGCTGAACCCTGGCACGGTCTCGGCAATCACCTTCCCACCAAACAACCTATCGAAGTCTGGGCCAGAGAAGCGGGTATGGACTGGCAGATCAAGGAAAGTCCCGTTCGCTTCATGGCCGACAGTATCGGCAGTCTGGGTAGCATTCATTCGTTCGAAGACCAAAAGGTGCTCTATCGCTCTGACACCAAGGAAGCGCTTTCCGTCGTGTCACAGCGCTACCAGGTTGTCCAACCCAAAGAAGTCCTGGAGTTCTATCGCGACCTAACCGACGTCTCAGGCTTCGAGCTGGAGACGGCCGGTGTTTTGAAAGGTGGCAAGAAATTTTGGGCCCTGGCCAAGACAGGTCAATCGATTGCCTTGAAAGGCAAGGATCAAGTCAATGGTTATTTGTTGTTAGCCACGTCTTGTGACGGAAGTTTGGCGACTGTAGCGACGCCGACCACGATCCGCGTCGTTTGCAACAACACATTGTCCATTGCCGTAAATGGCGCCACGCAAGCGATCAAGGTGCCGCATAGCACTCGCTTCGATCCGCAGGCGGTGAAGCAGCAGCTTGGTATTTCCGTATCGCATTGGGATACCTTCATGTACCGGATGAAGACTCTTGCCGAACGCAAGGTGAAATCTCACGAAGCGATGAACTACTTCCTGCGCGTGATGTGTGACGTCCAGCCAGGCAATGTCCAATCGGCAGGCCTGGCCAACGAGCGCGCCTTGAAACGCGTCCAGGCACTCTACGATGGTCAAGGTAAAGGTTCTGAACTGGACTCGGCCAAGTGCAGCGCGTGGGGGTTACTCAACGCGGTGACTGAGTATGTGGACCACGAACGTCGTGCCCGTAGCACGGAGTACCGCATGGACTCGGCATGGTTTGGACAAGGCGCCGTCATCAAGCAGCGGGCGCTCGATACTGCACTGCTGCTCGTCGCCTGATTTTCCGTTTCACCAATCGTCCCTCGCAAATGCCCAGTTCAGCTTTTGGCTGACTGGGCATTTTGCATTTTGGAAGGAGTAGAAGCATGCAACCTCAAACCTTACCTAATGCCAGTCCGATCAAGAATCGTCCGGCGCTCAAGCTGGTCAAAACCAAGGAGCTTCCCCGTGAAGACTGGCTGGCCGTTCGCAAACAAGGCATTGGTAGTTCAGATGCCGCGACAGCCTGCGGGCTCAATCCATATCAATCGCCTCTCGAACTGTGGCTCATTAAAACGGGCCGTGATGGTGGATTGCCTAAGGCCGATCCGCACGATGAAGAGAGCCCCATGCACTGGGGGAATATTCTTGAACCCATCGTGGCAGCCCATTACACCCGGCGCACAGGCAACCGAGTCCGACGTATCAACGCGGTCCTGCAGCATCCTGATCTAAGCCTATCGTGGATGCTTGCCAACATCGATCGCGAAGTGACCGGTGCCCCTGATGTCCAGATACTCGAATGCAAAACCGCCGGTATCAATGGAGCACGTCTCTGGAAGGAAGGCGTTCCCGAGTATGTGCAGCTCCAAGTTCATCACCAGTTGGCAGTCACCGGCAAGCAGGCTGCCGATGTGGCCGTTCTATTAGGAGGACAGCATCTCGAAATCCACCGAATCGAACGTGACGACACTCTAATCGCTCGGCTGATCGAGCTGGAACGACAGTTTTGGCAATACGTCGTGACAGATACGCCACCACCAGCCGATGGTTCCGATTCGGCCGATACCGCATTGCGTTGCCTTTATCCAGAAGACAAAGGCCAAACCTTGGACTTCAGGGATGAACGCAATCTGTCAGCCTGTTTTGCCGATCTGATTGCCGTGCGTCAGTCGATTGCCGAACAGGAAAAGCTCGAAGCCCAACTGAAGCAAACCCTGCAACAAGCCATGGGCGAAGCTAGTCGTGCTGACTTCGAGACCGGCAGCGTGACCTGGAAAAAATCCAAGGACAGTGTGGTGCTCGATGTGACGCAGCTTCTGAAGGATCACCCTGATTTCCAGAGTCACTATGCCCTGACCAAGCCAGGGAGCCGGCGTTTCCTCGTCGTCTGACGCAAATCACTATCACCCATCAACGCGTTCGAGGCCGTTCTCCCAAATGGGGGAAGGCCGAAATAGTCATTTATTACAGGAGCAACAGATATGTTGAAAGGTCTGAGCATTACGCCGCCTATTCTCGGCAGGATATCTATCGGCAAGGTCGTCGAGAAAGCCGGCAAACGTCTGCCGGAAAAGGACGATCAGTTCACGGTCACCAGCCAGGTGCAGAGCAAGGAAGGCTGGTTACCCCATCCGTTCGATGAGGGTTTTCGGAAGGAGCAGGGTGGAAAAATCCGCAGCATTCCGATTCGACTGCTGTTCAACGATCCAGAGTTGAATTTCAGAGCAGAATACTGCTACTTCGACCGTACTACCGGCAGACCGCTCTGTGTCGGAAACGGGGAAACCTGCAAGCGCCAGTCCGACGAGGGAATCAAGGGCTTGCCCTGTCCGTCACCGGATGGCTGTTCATTGGCGAAAGGTGGAGCATGCAAGCCCTATGGTCGGTTGAACGTCAGTATCGGCGATGACGATCCTCTCGGTAGTTTTGTTTTTCGGACAACTGGGTTCAACAGCATCCGTACGCTGGCGGCACGGCTGCAGTACTTCCAGGCTATCTCTGGGAATCGGCTCTCCTGTTTGCCATTGGAGCTTCGGCTACGTGGCAAGTCGACGCGGCAGAGTCATGGCACACCGATCTACTACGTGGATCTCACGGTTCGAAGCGGTGTTGCTTTGGAGGATGCCTTGCTGGAGGCCAGGCGGATTGATGAAGTGCGTCAGGCCGCGGGTTTCGACCAGGTAGCGCTAGAAGTGGCTGCTCGGCAAGGTCTCAGCAATGGTGCGTTTGAAGACAGCGAAGATGAGGGTGACGAGGTGGTTGAGGAGTTCTTCCCAACCGACAGCAGCATTTCGGAACCACCTAGCGTTGTTGATAAGTCCAGTATGCCTGCTCCGCAGAGTTTGGCCCAGAAACTTGAGGGAAGGCTACAGGCCGGCTAAGTTTTTCGCCGCGACGAGTAGTTCTGAACGCTTGGCTTCATCCATCTCGCTCCATAACAGCAGTAGTTCCGCGAGACAGTCATTTTGCGCAAAGAAATAGGCAACGGGGACGCCAGTTGCATTCGCCAGGTGTTCCATCATGAGAAGGTCAGGTAAGTGCTTTCCTTTCTCATACTGGTTCATTCTGGGGCTGGCGCTGAATGGGTCGATTCCCGCTTTTACGCCGAGTGCTTTTTGAGACAAGCCAATTCTCTGTCGCGCTTCACGCAGGCGTCGTGAAAAATAGGTCGAATCCGGCATCAGTCTCTCGGTCCATTCAAGACCTAAGAGACTCTTAGTTTCTCAATTGACACGATACTAAGGATTACTTAGTATCGTTTTCGTTTATGCCAGCAGATTTCCATTGCAGTTCAGTTGGAACTCACCATTCCGGTATGGATTTCTTGCCAGATTTTTTTGAAAGAGCACCTCGATGAACCCTACATCCCCACTTGAAACCCTGGCCTCGTTCGCCATCACTTTCGTGGCTGGTGCCCTTTCGGTGCTCGCCGTTTCAGCCTATGGGAAATGGATGAAGCATCAGGGCCGTCTGGCCAGAGAAATCCAGCCGTAATGATCAGATCATCTGGTCGGATCAGTAACAGACAACCTTAAGGAAATCATCATGTCGATAGACATCCAGAAATTTACTGCCGACGAATTGACGCTTGAAAAGCTCGACACGCTTGTCATGCGCCGTGAATCGTTTCAGGTCGTCGCAGCCTCCAATATCGGTACCACTGTCGAGAAAATCGAAGGGCGGATCGAGAAAGGCGGCTTGCGTTGCCGCGTCTTTACGGAGTATCGAGCCAGTTCCTTGCTTGGCTCATTCCTCGCGCCAACGGCACCGTTGTCTTGGATGGCAGGTATTGGGATGGCTGCCCATAACCTAGCGACCATCAATCCAGATTACGAAATCGGCAAAAACAAATTGGCCGGCACGGTCACTGTCAAATATATGAAATAGCCCCGAGTGCAGCGCATTCGAATTCAAGGAGTAGACATGAAAAAATTGTTAGTTGCCCTGTTTGGCCTGCTATCTGTCACGGCTGCCCAGGCTTGTAACTGGAATGCTGAAAACTGCACGTTTGAAATGTTGAACAACATTCAACGTCAGATCAACAACCTGAAGCAGAACCCGAAGTTCATGCAGGAAAAGTTCGCTGAGTTGCAAACCAAGGCTCAGTACATCGATCGTAAGACGGCATCGTGTTCAAACTGGAAGTGTTCGAAC
>Ga0316604_10002811_pt1 | contig 12859 bp, 12 predicted proteins | sample OWC_soil_day20_C_FD_207650 | JGI IMG/M metagenome (GOLD analysis project Ga0316604, IMG submission 207650) | Wetland soil microbial communities from Old Woman Creek delta, Ohio, United States - OWC_soil_day20_CT | ecosystem: Environmental > Terrestrial > Soil > Wetlands | place: USA: Ohio... | reverse complement strand
TGTTATATAGACAACGCAAAACGGAAAACGTACCTTTTTTCAGGAAATTTTTTTCAAGACGTTTTTTACAAGTTTGCGTCCTTTTGAAACGTATGACCGGGAAACCTCTATGGGAATGTTCATTTTGGAGGCAATTTCTTCATGCGAATTACCTTCATAACTAAGCTGGAATGCTTCTTTAGCGAGTCCGCCCTTAATTTTGCCGAGCGCCATTTGAACGCTATTATGAACTTCTTTCAGACTCATAGGTAGGTCCGGAGGCTGAACCAGACTTTGTGCATTGGAGCATTTTTCAATAGCAGATTGATGACGATGATTGGTCTTAATGAGATTGAGACTGCAATTAACAGCGGCAGTAAGCAGGTAGTTCCTAAAGTTGTTAATTTCTGGAAGGCTTTCTCGATTTTCCCAAAGTTTTTTAAATACCAATTGTACGACTTCTTGGGCGTCGTTTTGATCGCGTAGTTTGGCATATGCCATTGTGTGAATGGGAAAACTATAGCGTTGAAATGCCCAGTTGAATGCCTTGTGGCTTCCATTCCTTAAATCTTGTATAACGTCCTCGTCGCGACTATACATATTATTACTACGTATTAGTAAAAAGCTGTTTTCAAATATAGTGGTACATAGGTAGTAACGAAAACATAATCTCAGTAGCCGCTTTGTTTCCGGAATTTTTGTCTAAGCCCATTCGTAAAATTAGAATTTTTTCTCAAAAGGTTACTTTAAATATCCATTTGCAATTCTTTAGATCTAGTTGCATTTGTACCATCAAAATAACCTTGTTTTTCAAAGCTGCATCTTTTTATACGCATATATGTACGCTTAATCGAGTAAATGGGATTTTGTGCAACTGATTGTAAATCAATTAATCGTGATTTTTTTGAAAAAAACTTTTCCATTTTAGCTATGTTTTTCTTTTTGCGTTGTCTATCTATAGGGACAATCATTTCGACCAAAATCTATAAGGGCCAAACATTATTCAACCAAACGCAACTGTACACTTATGGCGACAAACAAAAGGTATGATTACCTCTTCTTAAGGAGGTGGCTGATAGTTATTATTCTACAAGTAGCATTTTTCAAAACCTATTCACAGGAATTAGAACCAGGTAGTAAAAGGGTCACAATACATGCTAAGCAGGAAACGCTTGCCTCTATTTTCAAAAAAATCACCAGGCAGACAGGTTTAGACTTCGCTGGGTCAGAAGAGCATTTAGATAGACAGCAAAAGGTGACATTCAATGCTGACAACATTACGGTTGATCAAATGCTGTCGAGGTTGTTGTCTGGAAGGGGTGTTGTTTGGTCTATTAAGGATGGAAGAATTACAATAAAGAAAGATATGTCAGTCAGGGGGGACGATGTAAACAATGGGGTTAGAAACTCCCTTTCTGCTGATTCATTAAAACCAGTAACAGGTATCGTTTTAAATGAGAAAGGAGAAGCCTTAGCGGGTGCGACTATCATTGTAAGAGGAACAAACAGCGGTACTACAACAAATTCAAGTGGCAGGTTCGTTTTGCAACGGGTGATGCCTGGGGCTATCTTAGTTATATCCTACACCTCCTATGAAAAGGTAGAGATAGCAGCATCTACCAGTAATGCACTGCAAGTCAATATGAAACCTGTAGTGAACTCATTAGATGAAACTATAGTAATTGCCTACAAAACGTGTCAGCACTGGCACTGTTAGCAAAGTGACTGCTGCTGAAATCTCTAAACAACCTGTTTCTAACCCGCTGGCTGCGTTGGCTGGGAGAGTTTCAGGCATGACGGTTACTCAGACAAATGGTAATCCCGGAGCCGCGGTTAATATTCAGATCAGAGGCATTAATAGCATATCACAAGGAAGTTCACCACTGTTTATCATCGACGGGATACAGTTCTCAAACAGTTACCTAGGCCCTGTTACAGCTGAATTACAGGGGTCAAATAGGGGCCAAAGCCCGTTCGCAAGTATTAACCCTGCGGATATAGAATCCATTGAAGTACTGAAGGATGCCGATGCAACAGCTATATATGGCAGTCGTGGTGCGAATGGTGTGGTTCTGATTACGACAAAGAAAGGACGGTCGGGGAAAACGAAGGTTGATGCAAATGTATATTCCGGTGTTGGTAAGGTAACTAGGAAAATGTCTTTCTTATCTACGCAGGATTATATTGCTATGCGGAAAGAGGCATTCAAAAACGATGGTAGAGAGATGACTACTTTAAATGCCCCAGATGTTCTTCTTTGGGATAACAATCGGTATATCGATTGGCAAAAATTGCTCATTGGTGGTACAGCAAATTATCTAAATGCAAATATATCTCTATCGGGAGGCAATGCACAGACACAATTTTTACTCGCAGCCAACTATAATAAGGAAACTTCGGTATTCCCTGGATCTGGAAATGATAAAAGGGCAGGTTTTCATTTAAATTTAAGCCATACGTCAGCAGATAATAAATTTTCAGTAAACACTAATGTATCTTTTACAAACGATAATAACCTTCTACCGCAGTACGATTTAACCAATCTTATTAATTTGTCGCCTAACAGTCCCAATCCCTACGATAGCTTGGGAAATCTTAACTGGTCCGAAAACGGTGCGAGCTATTTAAACCCACTCAGTAATATATTCAGTACTACAAAAAATATAACGGATAACCTCATTACTGGGTTGAAGCTCAGGTATAAGGTTCTTCCCGGATTAGATTTTGTGGTTAGCGGCGGCTTAAATTTCATTCAATTTAATCAGGTATTCTTGTATCCAAAGGCTGCCCAGAATCCTGCCTATGCTCCCTTTACGTACTCATTATTTGGAAATACAACAACAAGGAGTTGGCTGGTGGAACCACAAATTAATTATAACAAGGCGCTTGGAAGAGGAAAATTAGATGTCTTGATTGGGAGTACCTTCCAGAAAAATATCAGTAATGTTACTAGGATTAACGCGTACGGTTTCGCGAATGACGGACTTATTACTGCACCTGCTTTTGCTTCGTCCGTTACCAGCACCAACTCTATAATCGATTATCGTTACGAAGCCTTGTTCGGGAGGATTAGCTACAATCTTAGCGGGAAATATTTGTTTAATCTTACAGGCAGAAGAGATGGGAGCAGCCGGTTTGGGCCAGGAAAACAGTGGGCAAACTTTGGCTCGGTAGGTGCCGGATGGGTCTTTTCAGAGGAAAGATTTATACGAGAAGGATTTAGATGGCTATCTTTCGGCAAGTTACGTGGCAGCTATGGTGTTACAGGAAATGACCAAATCGGTGATTATCAGTTTCGGGATAATTATAGCAACGCTTCATATCCGTATCAGGGTCAGGCGGGCTACATTCCGTCGCGTTTATTTAATTCAAATTATGCATGGGAGAAGAACAAAAAAGCAGAAGTGGCAATAGAATTAGGATTTTTCCATGATCGTTTATTCTTCACAACTAATTTCTTTCAAAACCGTACCGGCAATCAACTTATCAATTACAAAATTCCAACCCAAACCGGCTTTGCCAATATCTTACGAAACTTCGATGCCGTTATTGAGAATAAAGGCTGGGAGTTTGAGCTTACCTTAAAGAATATTTCACATAAAGATTTTAACTGGACAACCAGCTTTAATGTGTCCATTATGCGTAATAAACTCAAATCCTTTCCGGGTTTAGAGTCATCGAGTTATGCGGCTACACTTGCTATTGGAAGACCTGTAGGCATTGTCAAAACACTTGATGTTACGGGGGTGAATAAAGAATCAGGTGAGTATGAGTTTAATGGCGTAAGTATACCCAAAGACCGAACCTTTATCAACGATTTAACTCCAAAGTATTTCGGCGGACTGGCAAATGATATTTCATATAAAGGTCTTTCGATAAGTTTCTTGTTTCAATTTATGGTTAAGAATGGATACAATTATAATAAAACATTGTCATCTCCGCCGGGGGGAGCAAGCAACATCCCAACCTATCTGCTAGCACGCTGGCAAAATAAAGGAGATTTGACGGAAGTACAGCGATTCACCACCAGTGGTAGTGCTTACACAGCTTATCAGAACTATGTTTTTTATTCAAACGGTGTAATCTCCAATGCTTCGTATGTAAGGTTGAAAAACCTGTCAGTTTCTTATGCTTTACCTAAAAAGTTCTTAAATGCTTTAGAGGCTAGGATATATGTTCAGGGGCAAAATCTGCTAACATTAACGGGCTACAAAGGCTTAGATCCTGAGACAGCTGACTTTACCGGTGCTTCACTTCCACCGCTCAAAGTATGGACGGCTGGGATTCAGGTGACACTATAGATTCTTTACAACATTAAACTTTATCTATGTTCAAATATTTATCTAAGCATCGATTGACATATACAGTAGGCTGCAAACTACCACTTTTAACTACTATTCTATTTATAGGAAGCTTAGTGTCGTGTACGAAATATCTAGAAGTAGACCCGCCCAATGATAAGCTGGAATCAAATACTGTCTTTGCAGATAGTGTCAGCGCTTCTTCAACCTTAACTGGGATTTACAGTACATTCATGGCTGGAAATACTGGGTTTCTTGGATATAAATCAGCGCTTCCAGGGTTGGAGGCTGATGATTTATATTATTCAGGTTTGGACAACTCATTGCTGGAATTTGCAAATAACAACCTTCAGATAAATAATGCAAGAATTAATACAATCTGGACGGAGTTGTATGCCCAAATTTATAGATGTAACTCAATTATTGAGGGCGTTACCAAATCAACTGGGATCAGTTCATCAGCCAAATTGAAATTGAAAGCGGAAGCGTTTTTCGTCAGGGCCTTCTGTTATTTCTACTTAGTGAATAATTTTGGCCAGGTTCCGCTAATAGTAGAAACCACCTACCCTAATACTGCAACTGCAGGCCGGAGCAGTGTATCGGATATTTACAAACAGATTATTGCCGATTTAGTCATTGCCAAAGCTGGTTTGCCGGATACTTATTTTACCCCAAACCGGGCACGGCCTAACAAATGGACCGCAGCTGCGCTGCTCTCCCGATGTTACTTATACACAAAGGACTATGCTGCTGCTGAAACAGAAGCATCAGGAATTATCCAAAGAACCGATCTATATATTATCAATCCGGATCTAAGCTCAGTTTTTAAAAAAGAAAGCATGGAATCTATCTGGCAGCTTGCACCTGTTTTAAGTTCCTATAACACCTTCGACGGCTACCTTTTTACTGGTTCTCCAGGTATCATTCCTTTGTATACGTTGACGCAGGGATTATACAATGCCTTTTCTACGAATGATAAAAGAAAGTCATCTTGGATTGGAAGTCAGACGATCAACTCGACCACTTATTATTATCCAAACAAGTACAAGCTGAATTCCGGGAGTGCGGGAAACAATATCGAATACGAAATCGTCTTCAGACTAGCAGAACAGTATTTGATCCGTGCAGAGGCAAGAGCCATGCAAAATAATTTGACTGGAACTAATAGCGCGTCCAATGATATTAATATTATCAGAAATAGGGCTGGATTAAATGACATAACCGCTATTACCCAGGAAGCAATCCTTACGGTTCTAGAAGCGGAGAAGAGATGTGAATATTTTGCGGAGTGGGGGCACCGCTGGTTGGATTTGAAAAGATGGCCTAGTAATATTAATGTTGGACAAAAGAGAGCTGATGATGTTTTAGCCCCGCTTAAAGGCTCAAACTGGCAGTCAACAGATGTTCTATATCCTATTCCTTCTGATCAGATACAATTGAATGTAAACCTGACTCAAAATGATGGTTACGGTAAATAAGGATAAAATGAAACTTAATTAAGAAATCGGTGGATGTTATGCAGAGAATAACTTTTTTATCTATTCAGCTTACCTTCTGGTTCATGAGTATTTGTACGTCAAATGCAAACCCGACAGACTTAAAATCACCGCTTAAGGTCGGTGATAAGGTACCTGATATACATTTCACAAATGTTATCAACTTTAAAGATACCGAAGTAAAACTGTCCAATTTCAAAGGTAAGGCAGTTATACTGGATTTTTGGGCTACTTGGTGCGGCACGTGTATAGAAAAAATTCCTTTACTTGACGCTTACCAGAAGGAATTTGCTAAGGACTTGCAAATACTTCTAGTCGCCAATGACGATGAATCAAGAGTCAGAGCTTTTTTTGCGAAACGTCCTGAGTTAATCTTGCCGAGTGAAGTTGTATCATCGGAAAGTACATCCACATACTTGCAAAGCTTATTTCCACATTTGGTTGTACCGCATTACGCATGGATCAATAAAGAAGGTTATCTAGTGGCTGTGACCGGGACTGGGGAGGTGACTAAAGAGAATATTAAAGCCTTTATTGCAGGTCGCTTGGGAAAAGTTGAGACAAAAACAGATTCACTTCAAATTAATTCAGTAAGTGGAATGGTTGTAGATAGCATTTATGGCGAACGTGCCAAAAGAATTTCTATTAACCCATTGATTACCTTTCAGTCTATGGTCACGAAATTTGACTGGCGTGTATCTCCTGGATTGGGACGAAGCAATAAAACGGATAATATTCGTTTTGTTGATCTTTGTAACTTGCCGATTTCAACTCTTTACTGGTACGCCTTTTTGGGTTTAGATAATTATAGTTCGACCAATCAGATGTTAATTGAAACTAAAGATTCAGTTATGATAAGTTATCCTGACCCCAAAGTGATGGCTTATGAATCGAGTTATAATTCATGGCTACGTACAAACTGTTACTCCTATCGATTGATCACTCAGAAATCAGTAGATAGTATATCTTTTATGAAGAGAATGCAACAAGATATTATAGCTGCATTTGGTTATCAGGTCAAATTTGAAGAACGAGAGGAGATGTGCTATGTACTAAAGCTCAATGAAAAATCAAAAAACTTGATGAGCAAAACGAAAGTTCCAGTTAGAGATGCCTCTGCTTCATACATACAGCTGTTAAATGTACCTATATCAGCTTTAATACAAGCTATCAGTAACCATACGGGCATATTGTTCCAGCGCTCATCAAGAATGCCCAAACTCAATATTATTGACGAAACTGGATTAACAAATAATATCGATCTTACCCTAAAAGGTAATTTAAAAGATACAACAGAACTCCAAAGAGCACTTAGGAATGGAGGGATTGATCTTATTAAAACGGTCAGGCGTCAGAAATTTCTGGTGATGACAGACAAAGTAGAAAAATGACAGCCATTGGCTGTCATTTTTTTTAATTATTACGAATTCTTCTTAAGAATTTGATCTGGGCTTGTTGCACCTTGTGCAAAATGGTACGCGCAGTCAATAATATTGCCAGGACACAGCTGACGAGCTTGTGCTTCTGTTAATTTAGTCCCTGATCCATCTGGATTTTGGTACCAACCTTCATCAACGAATCGAGTTCCTGCGAATGCAGCGCCGACTGCAAATACTGCTACTACGGCAGTTAAAAGTTGTTTTTTCATAATGCGTTAGACCTTTTAAATCTCAAAAGATCCGAAAACTTAAAAACGGTTAACTAATTGCCTACTCTTTTATACAGGTTTTGGGCTACCCCCTGATATGCGCATATATTTGTTATGTAAAAAAATTATTCAAATAGATTTATTATCAATATTTCGGTTCGCCGAATAGTAACTAGTTTCTAAACAGAACTATATCTGGCGTTGTCGCACCTTCACTGAAGTGAAATGCACAAGGGATATTGCCTCCTGGGCAGAGGCTTCGTGCCTGTAGTTCTGTAAGTTTAGTACCTGTTCCTGCTATGTTTAAGTACCAACCTTCTGGAACGAATCGGGAGTTGGCAAATACTACGGTAAAAGCGAAAAGTGCTACCATGGTAATTAAAGCTTGTATTTTCATAGTTCGTTTGTCTTTTTATTTAAAGGTGTAATATTTTTGAATGGTTAACCAATCCCATTATTAAGTAGATTTTCGGGTCAGTATTTAGCTTATCCATGTTAGATGTTATTTTAAATTGTATATTTCTAGGTTGGAACTGTTAAGTACCAGTATTTTTTTGTCTTTTATTGCCCAACTTCGCAATTTCTCTTTTGCTCCTTTAGCAACTATAGATCCTAGATACTCCATGTTCTTCAGCGCATAAACATCTAACACTAGGTCTTTTGAGAAGGAATTACGGTCATCTGAATCTGATCTTACTCCTGATTGTACGTAAAGTAAATCTTCATTTATAGTGGCTGCAATATTTATATATTGGATTGGAGCACCGTTAGTTACGATGGTTCCATTCTTAAGGTGATGTTGAGAAGCTGTATAAACGTTAGTTGAAAACGTATCAATTGTTCTACTTACTTTCCTGATTGTCATATCTTCATTCAGAATCGTCACTTTATTAGAACTACGTTCTATATAAATACTTGATCTTTCTGCCTCATTGTACAATAAGATGCCTTCAGTTGATAAACCACCGTCCCCATTATCGTCAGTTATTCTTGATGCCGTTTTAAGTATATCACCAGACAAATTCAGTTTATAAAATGCTTGATCCCTAACTCCCGGTATAAACTTTCTCACAGTCATTCCCGAATCAGTAAGAACCAATTTTGTAAAAGGTTCCTTCAGTTTAATGATTTTTGACACATCACCTTTAAGATTACCTTTGATTATCAAAGCTGGTGTAAAGTTGTAGATCCAGAAGTTACTATCCCTAACGATTAGCTGGTTTGATGCATCTAATTGAGTTATCAAATTGGGAGTTGATAATAATTTTATCAATTGGTAATTGCCATTTGATAAATCTAACCGCACAGCAACGCCCTTTTCCTTACTTGAAAAATAGATCAATCCTGGTTCTATACCAGCGATACTATTTACTGTCGGTGGCACAGCGAAGGAACTGGTTTTTTCCACCATATCATACAACCAGGTACGTCGAAACCCATTTCCTGATTTGTTAATATCTGGGGCCGCCGCAGCCAAAAGGCATACAATTCCTATTGGAAGTAGCAAACATATTATCAATGGTATCCATTTTCTCATAACCCCAATTTGACATTTGCTAATCGGTGTTGCTGGTAGGACCTTGCTTTTATCTCGACAACTGAGCCTACAACCGCAATAACTAAGAAGACTATATTGAACCATAGATGTGAGTTCCAGTCAAGTGCTGATAAAACACCTCCACAACTGCAAGGCAAATAATAGCTGAAGTGAAGCATGAAATATACATAGGCTGTAAACATGCTCATCAAAAATACCGATGCGTGAAATGCATAAATTTTTAACGGCCTCACATACAGTCCAATTGATATTATTATCTCTGCGATAGGTACTAACCAGGCTATAGTGCCCGATAGTCCCGAAATAAACGGCGATTTTGCCATTTGTTCGCGTGTGATTTCATAATCAAATAATTTGGAGAAGCCAGTGTATAGAAAAAGCAATATTAAAAGCATGGCGCATCCATTCGAAATTCGGTAGTTTTTCATGTCAGTGAATAGACCTTATAGTTAACAAATAGACCTTAGTAAGCACTGGGAGCAAACATGGCGATCTAAGGTGATGTAGATGTAATGGTATAACTACTTCCTATATTTTGTAGTTGTTGCAGCAAGGCATTTTGCCAGGTTGCAGGGTAAACAATGTTTTAGCATGAGGTTTGTTTCCAAAACAAAGATAGAAATGGATTTTTAGAAATAGTTAGGAGTTACGGAAAATGTTTCATTGATATTCTTGTAGAAACGAAAATTCGTAAAGACGCAACATTGATCTCCTTATCCCAATTGGCAATTAGTTTTGTATGGCATTGCAGTACGGTTGTTATAGAGGTGTTCAATATGATTGGTTAAAATCCGTGCGGCAATATTGCAGTCCTTATAATGTAGGTATCCTGTTTTATGGCGTAAATACTATTAAGAAATTTATAAAAAGCGTACCTTATAGTTAACCTCTTATGTCATCCGTTAATCTACTCATTATGGAAACGCTAATTAAGTACCTGGACAGCATGCAACCACTATCCGCTGGCTTAACAGAGCATCTGCAACGGACTTTAAAAGAAAAGATCGTTTCTCCTGGAGATTTCCTGCTGAAGTCAGGACAGGTCAGTAGAGATATTTTCTTTATCGAAAAAGGATTGATGCGCATGTTTTATCCGTGGAAGAACCATGTTATTTCGAGCTGGTTTCGCAAGGAGGGAGATATTATCGCAAGCCCCGCCAGCTTTTTTACGCAGACCCCAGGTTATGAAAATATTGAAGTCTTAGAGCCGGGAGTAGTGTACTATGTTACCTTCGATGAATTATCCAACATATATACCAGCTTTCCGGAATTTAACTACCACCGTTCGACTCTTTTAGAGAAATATTATGTGCAGTCTCAACGGCACAATTTTATATTGCATACTAAATCCGCTGAAGAGAGGTATATGCTTCTCAAACAATATGATCCTGAATTGTTAAAAAGAGTAGAAGACCGGTACATAGCAAGTTACTTGGGCATCAGTCCCTTTACTTTCAGTAGAACGAAAAAGAAATTTGCTAAACTTGCTAAATAGCAACTGAGCGTTGCAACACCTATTTTATCTTTGTTTGCATAAACCCGGCAAGACAAAGGATAAATTACCTTAAGTAAGGGGTCTAAAGGAGTGTAATATTTTGATTAACAGCTTATTGCGTGTTTTTTAAGGTTTTCTTTCCCGTCCGATTTTGCACAATAGTAAAAAAAAATTAATACAAAAGCCTTGTTAATGTTGTAGTTTCGAATGGCTATGATCCAAATCCTGATGGAAGAATATCTTGCATAGGGTTAAAAAGTGGCATTTAATACTGTTAACCTTAAAGACATGTCCTACGAATTTCACAAACTGGAAGCGTTGATTAAAGAATGTTTATCGCCAAACATCCTTTCTGCGAGATTAAACGATGAACATCATACAACAGAATTGCTGCATAAAGTTAGGACTGAAGTACAAGGTTTGAAAAGCCTATTGGTAAACAACGTCATATCTGCTCCCAATGAGTTAGCCGCTGAAACACTAGTGCAATTTTGCCAGAAGCAAGTCGGGATCTACCTTCAAGACATGCTCGAGTATTTAGACACTCAAAAGAATCAGGATCTCTCACCGTCAGTTGTATCTTTTTATTCTTTGGTTAGTAAGGAGCTGGAAAGTATCCTTTCATTCATATTAAGGCAGTTTACCCAATATTTTGATCTTGATCAACCCGTGACACATTCCCATAGGGTAGTTGCCTGCCAGGAGTTAACTGACCTTATTTCAAGTACACAGGATCAATACAAGGGTACTACGATTGATGCCGGTTTGTTGGACATGATTTACAAATCATTAATGGAGTTGGTAACGTCGAAAGCAGACATTACATACCGGCGTATGAAATACGCACAGGAATTAGCCGACCAGTTGCGAAGGTTAGCGGATAATAATAATCCTATTGAAAACTACGTCCAGTTCTTCGATCTTATAAGTGAACAACTCAATGATGTGGGAATACCTGAACAAGACTTAACTATTAAACTCCATATAATTTTACTTTATCTCAACTATAACTCACCAGAATATATTAGCCATTGTGTGAAAGCATTGTGGTATAAGATGCGAGGCAAAGATCGCAAACAGAAATTATTGATACTGGGACTTTATGGTAAGTTGATGAAGCAACTTAAATCTAAGCCTGCATTTAGTTTCATGCCGGAATATCCATCTGCACTGCAACAAATTAGCGATTGGATTGAAATCGAATCCAATTACCTGGCTAATAGTAATTCGGATGAATCTGAGCCAATTATGCCGGAGCAGCCCAATACTGTTGAAAAAGTGGAGAAGGTAGTATTTGGAATGTCGGCTGCACGACTGGCCGTCATTCTATCGGTATTTATGAGCGACGAAATAAAGGCTATAACGGATCAAAATGCAGCTAAGGTGTTTCGCACCTTTGCAGCCGTTGCCATCACTCCTGGATCGGATAGCCTTAATCCTGCCGGATTAAGATCCAAGGCAAATAATCTTCGCCGGGAGGCTGTTGAGTGGAGTACCGATTTCTTCTTTAAATGCTACACCTACATGCGGAGGCACCACTTGAATAAATAATTTATTTCATCTAATATATTGATTATCAATGAAAATGGGGGTGGGCTATTAGCCCACCCCCATTTTTGCTTTCCGACAAAAAAACTTCTTTTGAGGTTCGTTAGCTAACGCATTGACGGCCATATCGATTACGCAGAAGGACTGACCTGCAATCCGAATTGTCCTTTTTTCATCCCTACCTGATTTTTAATAACAGAAAAAAGGAAATGAAATGAAACAATTTATTGAAAACCTCTTAACACAATTGGATAACGATCTTTCTCAGTCTGAAGAGGCAAATGCCATTAATCAGGCTCGTACCAACTTGGAGATTGTTACTCATCACCTGCAGAATCTCAAAACATTTGTACTCAGCTACCAATTTCAAGACAAGGAGGAAGAAATTGCCTTTTTCAAGACCTATCTCCCTCCGATATACAGCAAATTGCTTTATTATAAGCACGTGTTACATTGGGAGGTGCGTGCACCTTTTGCACAACAGGCGCAGGTGGCATATTTTGAGATGGAATTGAAGCGCCTGAATGATACGCTGGAATCAGAGAGAGAATTCATTACATATTGCCGTACTGGTGACATTACAATGGATGAAGTATATTTTAAACGAAATGATTCATTTACAAAAAGCTACGAACCAGATTTGTCCATTACTTATGATGTGCGTTTTTGCACTAAAGGAAGCCTGCGCTTGTCTAATATACTTGCTAATGAAATGTTGATACGTGACGCAGAAAGAAGACTTAACGTCAGGACTTCTCCGATTGGGACCGCTACTGACCCTTCGCCCAATAACGATGATTTGGTGTTTGTAGGTAGTAAAAACGATCTCACCGA
>Ga0316604_10002808_pt1 | contig 12866 bp, 10 predicted proteins | sample OWC_soil_day20_C_FD_207650 | JGI IMG/M metagenome (GOLD analysis project Ga0316604, IMG submission 207650) | Wetland soil microbial communities from Old Woman Creek delta, Ohio, United States - OWC_soil_day20_CT | ecosystem: Environmental > Terrestrial > Soil > Wetlands | place: USA: Ohio... | reverse complement strand
CGCCAGCAGTGCGAACGACAGCAGCAGCAGTGCTGCCGCGAAAAGGTTGATCAGCTGTGTGACCAGACTCGGCATCGGTCAGGCCCCCAGCAGGAAGTGCACGAGGATGCCGATCACGGCCAGCAGGAACGCTCCCGCGAGAAACTCCGGGACGCGAAAGATGCGCATCTTCGCCGACAGGGTCTCGATCAGCGCCAGCGCCGCACCGCCGACGGCGAGCTTGCCGATCAGCACGGGCAAGGCGAGCAGCATGCCGACCGGCTCGTGAACGTAGGCGATGCCCCAGGGAAAGAAGATCGCCAGACCGATGCAGGAGTAGGCAAAGAGCTTCAGGCTGGCCGCCCATTCGAGGAGTGCCAGGTGCCGACCGGAGTATTCGAGGATCATCGCCTCGTGGATCATCGTCAGCTCGAGGTGCGTGGCCGGATTGTCGATCGGCACGCGCGAGTTCTCGGCGAGCGCGACCATCGTGAAGGCGACGCCGGCGAACGCAAGGCTCGGGTAGATCGCGAACTCCTGGGTGCCGATGGTCTCGACGATGTTGGCCAGTGAAGTCGACTCGGTCAGGAATGCGGCGTTGAACAGCACCATCAGCAGCGCCGGCTCGGCGAGAAAGCCAATCAGCATTTCGCGGCGCGCGCCAAGCGTGCCGAAGGCGGTACCGATATCCATCGCTGCCAGTGCGATGAATGCCCGCGCCAGCGCAAACACGCCCACCAGCGCGATGGCATCGGCTGCCGAGGCCAGTGGAAGGTCGGTCGACACCGTCGGCACGATGCTGCATGCCAGCACCATCGCGCCGAAGACGATGTAGGGCGCAAAGCGGAACAGCGGACTGGCGTTCTCAGCGATCACCGATTCCTTCCAGAACAGCTTGTGCAAGGTGCGATACGGCAGCAGCAACGGGGGAGCGCTCTTGTTCTGCAGCCAGGCGCGGCACTGGTTGACCCAACCGGTCAGCAGAGGTGCGCCGAGCACGGCCAGGACAATGGCCACCAGTTGCGCGGTTGCGCTGTAGAAGCTCATCGGAACACCAGCACAAGCATCACCAGAAGAGTGACGAAGCTGTACATCAGGTACGTGGAGATCCGCCCTTGCTGCAGCAGGCCGACAACGCGCGACGTGGCCTCGGTGACGCGCGCGATCGGCAGATACAGCCAGTGCCAGAAGTGGTCGCCGGCGACGAGGCGGTACGACGGCTGAGTGTCAAATGGCGTCGGCAGGTGCCGGTCGATGCGGAAGAAGGGCTCGAAGACCTGGCGGATCGGCTGGCCGAAGCCTTCGGCCGTGTCCTGCATGCGCGCGTTGAGCAGCGGGAAGCCGCAGTCCCACGGAGCGGCCCGGCGCAGCCGGCCGTGATAGAGCTTGCGCACGAGGACGAACGCCAGCGCGAAGCATCCCGCGAGCAGCAGCAGGAACAGCAGCGGGCTATAGCTGGCGCGTTCGGGCGAGACAGGCGCGAGGAAGATCCAACCGCTGGCCAGGACTCTGGGGCCGATGCCGTCGGCCACGAGTGCACGTGTGACCGGATCGATCAGCGCGATGACCTGGACCGGGAACAGTCCCAGCAGTACGCAGCCCGCCGCGAGCCAGATGAGGCCCGCCCGCTCCCACCTCGCGGCATCGTGCGAACTCGCCAGCCGTGGTTCGCGCGGCTGTCCCAGGAAGATCACTCCGAAGAACTTCACCATCACGTAGCCGCCGAGCGCGGCGACCAGCGCGACGCCGGCTGCAACCACGGGCACGAGGTTGTTGACAAAGGTGCTCTTCAGTCCGAGCGTGAAGAGGAAGCTCTGCAGCAGCAGCCACTCCGAGACGAACCCGTTCAGCGGCGGCAACCCGGCAGCGGCCAATGCGCCGACCAGCGCCAGCCAGCCCACCCAGGGCATGAACCGCAGCAGGCCGCCCAGCTTGCCGAGGTTGCGCTCTCCAGTCGCGTGCAGCACGGCACCGGTGCCGAGGAAGAGCAGGCTCTTGAAAAAGGCGTGGTTCAACGCGTGGTACAGCACGGCGGTGAGCGCGAGCGCCGCCATCGGTGCCATGCCATAGCCGAAGAACAGCAATGCCAGGCCGATGCCGACAATCAACAACCCGATGTTCTCGATTGACGAGTACGCGAGCAGGCGTTTCATGTCGGTCTGGATCGCTGCGAACACGACGCCGAAGAGCGCGGTGACCAGCCCGATCACCAACGCAAGCACGCCCCACCACCAGAGCTGCGTTGGCAAGATGTCGAAGCTGACGCGCAGCAATCCGTAAATCGCGGTCTTGAGCATCACGCCGCTCATCAGTGCCGACACCGGCGAGGGCGCGGCGGGGTGCGCCTCCGGCAGCCAGATGTGCAGCGGAACGATGCCGGCCTTGGCCCCGAAACCGAGGAAGGCCAGCAGAAAGGCAACCGACGCCCAGAAGGGCGAAAGCTGCTGGGCGCGCATGTTGGCGAACGTGTAGTCGCCGGTATTCGCCTGCAACACCCCAAAACACAGAAGAATCGCGAGCGCGCCAATGTGCGCAATCAGCAGGTACAGGTAGCCGGCGCGGCGAATCTCGGGAATCACATGATTGGCCGTCACCAGGAAGAACGACGACAGCGCCATCAGCTCCCACATCACCATGAAAGCGTAGGCGTCGTCGGCCAGGAGCACCATCGACATGCTGGCGAGGAACAGGTGATAAAGCAGGCACAGCAGTCCCGGCGGCGTGCCTTCACCCTGGCGGAAATAGCCCGACGCAAACGCGGAGACCCCGACGCTGGTGGCGCCGAGCAGCAGCAGGAAGAAGGCAGAGAGCGCGTCGAGCCTCAGATGAAATGGCAGCCCGGGCAGGCCGATAGGCAGGACCGCGGTTTCCGTCCCTGAACCCAGGGCGAACGCGCCGGCCACGGACACGAGCAGGCTCACCACGGCGCCGAGCGGAAACAGCACGCGCGCCACGACGAAGAAGCCGTGCGGGCGAATCAGGCCGGCGGCGCCGATCGCGATCCACGTGGCGACTGCCGCCAGGATCCAGTCGATGGCGAGCCAGTCCCCGGGGGACGTCACGACCGGTGCCTCCGGCGCAGGCCGCCAGCCTGCTTCGAGGCCACCATCAGCCAGTGCGGGAGCGGGCGATCGCCCGAGTGCTCGATGATGTATTCGCGGATCAGCTGACGCACGACCTGCGACGGCGTCAGGTCATGCTCCGCGCAGATCTGCTCGAACATGGCCTTCTTGCGCGGATCGAGCAGCAGCGTCAGGCGCGCTGTCTTGGATTCGGTCTTGGCGGGCATCGCTGGCTACGGTCGGCGGCGTGAAGGATGCATGTTAATCATATGTGCATCAAAAGCGAATGCCGAAATTGTCGCCGACCGGCGGGCAATTGAAAGTGATGAATTCCGCGCGATGTAGTGGCGCTTGATCGCGGTCAATCGATGGTGAATGGTCGAGGCCTACTGTGGTTTGTGCCATTCCAGCCACTCATGGGGAGACATCGAATGCTGAAGACCAAGTTGGCCTTGCTACTGCTTGCGGCCTGTGCCGCGTCGGCCACGGCCCAGGACCTGACGTGGCGCAAGGACGTCGGACCGATGGTCGCCGCCAGGTGTGGCGCATGTCACGGCGCCAACATGCCCGAGTACAGCGACTGGATGCAGCTGGGCGACGAAAAGCGCAAGACCGTCGCTCCGCGGATCGATTCCTACCCGACATTCATGACTTACGTGGTCTGGCCGGGCACCGGCGCGCTGATGCGTCGCCTGGACGACGGCAAGGCGGCCGGCGGCAAGCCCGGCAACATGTACCAGTACCTCGGCAGCAGCGACGAGGAGCGCGCCAAGAACCTGCAGATGGTCAAGACGTGGCTGGGCGACGGCGCGTGGAACCTCAATCGCTGGAAAGCGCGCGGAGACGTTCCCGGCGTGACCAAGGAGCAACTCGATAAGGTCCAGGCCAGGTACTGAACACGCGTTCGTCTTGCCTGCCTGAGAGGCCGGCGTAGCGAGCGCCACACACGCGCTTGCGGCGCCGCTTCGGCCGAGGATTGGGCCGGCTACTTCACGCGCATTCCAGGTTGCGCACCTGGATGCGGATCGAGCAGAAAGAGTCCCGGGTTGGACTTTTCGTCGGCGTGGCTGGCCGCAAGCACCATGCCTTCGCTGACGCCGAACTTCATCTTGCGCGGCGCGAGATTGGCCACCAGCACGGTCAGACGTCCGACCAGATCCTCCGGCTTGTAAGCCGACTTGATGCCGGAGAAAACCGTGCGCTCGCGCCCTTCGCCGGCGTCGAGTGTCAGCTTGAGCAGCTTGTCGCTGCCCTCGACATACGACGCGGTGACAATCTTCGCGATGCGGAAGTCGAGCTTCGCGAAGTCGTCGATCGTGATCGTATCGGCGATGGCAGCACCGCCCGGTAGCGCCTTGGCCGGCTCGGCCTCGGCCGGGGCTTCGAACAGGGCGTCGATCTGTTTGGCTTCCACGCGAGTCATCAGGTGTTTGTAGGGGGCGATGTGTTCAGGCGCGACCGTGAGATCAGACCACGCAAACGGCCTATTCATGCCGAAGAGCTCGCGCGCGACGCGTTCCGACGTCGCCGGCAGGATCGGCGCCAGGTAGATCGTAAGCACGCGGAAGCACTGCAGCACATCGGTACAGACGGTGTGCAGCAGTTCCCGGCCGGCAGGATCCTTCGCGAGTTCCCAGGGCTTCATCCGATCGAAATGCTCGTTGGCGAAATCCGCGATGCGCATGACTTCGCGCAGCGCCTTGCCGAATTCGCGCTGGTCGAGCTGTGCGGCGATGTCATCGCTGGAGGCAAGCGCCACCGCCAGGCTGCTGGTGGAAGCATCTCCTGACGCCGCAAGGCGGCCGTCGAACTGGCGGACCAGGAAACTCGCCGCCCGACTGGCGATGTTGACGTACTTGCCGATCAGGTCGCTGTTGACCCGCTGCATGAAGTCGTCCGGGTTGAAGTCGACGTCCTCCACGCGGCCGTTGAGCTTGGCAGCGACGTAATAGCGGAACCACTCCGGGTTCATGCCCAGCTCGAGATAGCGCAGCGGGTCGATGCCGGTGCCGCGGCTCTTGCTCATCTTCTCGCCGCTGACCGTGATCCATCCATGCGCGTAGATGTTGTCCGGCACCTTGCGGCCGGAGAATCTAAGCATCGCCGGCCAGAAAAGCGTGTGGTGGTAGACGATGTCCTTGCCGATGAAGTGGATCTGCTCGACGTCTTCGGCGGCGAGGAAGTCGTCGTAGCTGCGAGACTCGCCGTTGGTTCTGGCCTTGCCGCTGTCAAAGTAGGCCTTCAGCGACGCCAGGTAGCCGATCGGTGCGTCCAGCCACACATAGAAGTACTTGCCGGGGGCCTCCGGGATCGGGATGCCGAAGTACGGCGCATCGCGCGAGATGTCCCAGTCCGCGAGCCCCTTGCCGTCGGGCCCGAGCCACTCCTGGGTCTTCGCGTAGACCTCGGGTTGAAGAGTTTTCTCGCCATGCCGGTTGGTCCCCGCGGACCAGCTGCGCAGGAACTCGACGCAGCGCGGATCGGACAGCCGGAAGAAGTAGTGATCGGAACTGCGCAGTTCCGGCCGCGCGCCCGTCAGCACGGAATACGGTTCGATCAGGTCCGTCGGCGCGTAGGTCGAGCCGCAGACCTCGCAGTTATCACCGTACTGATCCTTCGCGCCACACTTCGGACAGGTGCCCTTGATGTAGCGATCGGGCAGGAACATGCCCTTCACGGGATCGTAGAACTGCTCGATGGTCTGTGTGCCGATGAGGCCTTCGGACTTCAACGCGCGATAGATCGCTTGCGACAACTCGATGTTTTCGGGCGAATCGGTCGTGTGCCAGTGATCGAAGCCGATGTGGAAGCCGTCGAGGTAGCGCGGGCGCGTGGCACGCACGTCGGCGATGAACTGCTGCGGCGTTTTGCCGGCCTTTTCAGCGGCGATCATGATCGCCGCGCCGTGTGCGTCCTCGGCGCCGACAAAATGCACCGCATGACCGCGCATTCTCTGGAAGCGCACCCAGATGTCGGCCTGGATGTACTCCATGATGTGGCCGACGTGCAGCGGGCCGTTGGCGTAGGGCAGGGCGGTGGTGACAAACAGGCAGCGGCGGGTCATGGCGTGAAGGCTCCGATGTGCGAAATGCCGCGTGTGCAACCGCGGCGGGCTGTCAGTGCGACAGCAAGCACATTCGTACGCGCGCGCGGCCGCCGACCGCGCGGGTCGGAAGGGTCGGCAGGCTGGTGCGGCGCATCGTCGTCGGTATGTCGGGGAAAGTCCGATGGAAGGCATTCTAACAAGGGGGTCTTCGGACGAGGCGCTCGGCTAAACTCTTTGGCTCGACTCATTGCATAGCCAGGAAGAATCACCATGGCCCTCAGCGTTGACCGCGTCAATCAGGTGCTCGCGGGCATCATCGATCCGAACACCGGCAAGGACATCGTCAGCACGCGTTCCGCGCGCAACGTCCGTGTGGAAGGGAACGACGTCAGCGTGGACGTCGAACTGGGTTACCCGGCGGCCAGCCAGATTGAGCCCACGCGTCGCCGGGTCATCGAGGCGCTGAAGGAAGCGGGCGCTGCCAATGTCAGCGCCAACGTGACGATGAAGATCGTTGCGCACGCAGTGCAGCGTGGCCTCAAGGTGATGCCGAATGTCAAGAACATCATTGCCGTTGCCTCGGGCAAGGGCGGAGTCGGGAAGAGCACCGTTGCGGCAAACCTGGCACTGGCCCTGGCTGCCGAGGGCGCCGTGGTGGGCATGCTCGACGCCGATATCTACGGCCCCAGTCAGCCGACCATGCTGGGAGTCTCGGGCCAGCCCGTATCCGTCGACGGTCAGACGATGGAACCCAAAGAGAACTACGGTCTTCAGGTGAGTTCTATCGGACTGATGATCGACGCCGACCAGCCGATGGTCTGGCGCGGCCCGATGGTGACGCAGGCACTGCAACAACTTCTGGGGCAGACCAACTGGAAGAACCTGGACTATCTCGTCGTCGACATGCCCCCGGGCACCGGTGACATCCAGCTGACGCTGGCGCAGCAGGTGCCGGTCACCGGCGCGGTCATCGTGACAACGCCTCAGGACATTGCGCTGATTGACGCCAGGAAGGGCCTCAAGATGTTCGAGAAGGTCAGCATCCCGATCCTCGGCATCGTCGAAAATATGGCAGTACATGTGTGCTCGCAATGCGGCCACGCCGAGCACATCTTCGGCGCCGATGGTGGCAGGAAGATGGCTGAACAGTACGGTGTCGACTACCTCGGTAGCCTGCCACTTGACATCCGCATCCGCGAGCAGGCCGATTCGGGCCGGCCGACGGTCGTGGCCGAGCCGGACAGCGCGATCACGCAGACCTACAAGGAGATCGCCCGCAAGGTGGCGGTGCGCATCGCCGAGAAGGCCAAGGACATGTCGCTGAAGATGCCGACGATCAAGGTGTCCAACACCTGATATTCCGGACGGCTTTGCCGCCGGAATATCGCGGCGCGTTCGAACCGGCGCATGGGCGCGGTTCAACTTGCCGATAGACCGGGCGGGCGGCGCGAAGATTATGGGGGGGCAGTGCTAGAGGCGACTCGTACGGTTGAACTCGCGCCCGCCGCAGATGACCGGGCGCTGCGGCGGTTGATGGAAGAGCTTTACCGGGCGGCGCTGGCGCTCGATCCCGGCAATGCCTATCTGCTGGAACATGGGCACCCAGGGTGGATCGACGGACAGATCCGGACCTTTCACCTGTACCGGCCCTACCTTCCGCAGTCCGGGGCGGTGCTGGACTGGGGCTGCAACCATGCGCCGGACAGCTGCATGCTTCGGCGTTGGTTCGGGGACCGATTCGACCTTCATAGCTGTGACTTCGTCGAATCCGGCCGGTATGCGGTCTTTCATGACTATGCGCGTGTGGCCCATACGCAGCTCGTCGGCGCCGGGTCGCTGCCCTACCCGGACAACTTCTTCGACGCCGTGATCGGTTCGGGAGTGCTGGAGCACACGGCGATGGACTACGAGGCGCTCAAGGAGCTGCATCGCGTGCTCAAGCCGGATGGCGTCGTGGTGATCACGCACCTGCCGAACTGGCTCTCGCTGCAGGAGTGGCGCCGCCGCGTGATCCTGAAGCGGGACTTTCACCGACGCCTGTACAGCAAGCGAGAAGCGAGGCAGTTGCTGAAGCGCGCAGGCTTCTACCCGGTCGCCGAGGGTTATCACACCTTCATCTGGGAGCGAATTCTGGGCCGACTGGGTCTGGCTCACGAGGAACAGACGCCGCGGCTGCTGACCCGGCTGACCCCGCCCCTCGCATTCTGTGGGACGCTTTACTTGGTTGCGCGCAAGGTACTCGCAATGTGAGCGCTCCGGTTTCGGCTGGCTGCGCCGTTGCTGAAGTCAGTGACGAAGCAGGCTCCGGCTTCAGGACCCGCCCGGTGTCAGGACGCCCCAGGGCGTGTAACCGACCTCGATTTGTCTGATCTCCTTCTTTGCTCCGGTGTCGATCATCGAGACGCTGCTCGAACGTCCATTGGCGACATAGAACTTCGAGCACCCAGATAACAGGCGACCCATCCGTCACCGGCGGGGCCCGCACCCATTGGAATGGGTGTCAAGTGCGCCGACAGGGGTTTAACCCCCGGCTAGCGTAGGACGAGGCCGAATTTCTCCATTGGTTCGGCTTTTCCGGCCCCGTTGACACGTATCAAGCCGCCAATGCACATGGAAGGCGGGCTCCGAGCGTCTGCTAACTCGAACGTTCAGATGAATGTCGCTGGCATCGTTGATGCAACGGTAACTGTGCATGGGTACCGAACGTCATTTCCGCCGACAGCGACTCGCAGCCCTCCTCGCCAGGTTGTGCGGTGCGAGGTCGGGGACGGCTTCGCGCCGACGATTCAGACACGGCCCGCGTCACGAATCCGACTTGGCGCCCACTTCAGGAATCGCCATCGGTGTGGCTTTCGGCATCCTCGTTTGGGCCTTGGCAGCCGCTTTCATCCTGGCTTGAGTCCCGATAGACGCGTTTCGGTCAGGCCCAGGTTCCTGCGCCTGGTGTTCCCGAGCCGCTGGACTTGTTCCAACGTACCGTCCCGCCAAGCCATGGGTCGAAAAGGATGGAGCGGCCGCCGGGCGCAAAACGTCGGACCACGACAAAGTCTGAGCCCAGCCTCCGTATGACTGGAATCAAACAACTTTGCGTCGGCCACGCGCAACGGCGTCGGAAGCCCTTCCGATCCTGCGCCGAGTACCGCATAGTCCGGGTTTTCACCGCCCCGAGGAATCGGGCCGGTATCCGTTCCGGAAGGCCGCCAGGCCCTACGCGCCGCCAAGAGCGCGCTCTGCACGACCATGTCATCACTAGGAGACAGTCAATGAAGATCAGCAGGAAGACTCTTGTTTCGGCCGCTGTATCCGTCGCATTCGCGTGCGGAACGCTGGCCAGCGGCACTGCGCTGGCGGTCGACAAAATTCGCTGGGCCGTGCCGATGGCATTTGGCTCGAACCTGACCGCGCTGGGCGACACCATGCCGTGGGTGGCGAACCTGCTCGACAAGATGAGCGATGGCGCAATTAAGCTGTCCGTGCAGGAGCCCGGCAAGTTGATTCCGCCGCTGGCCGTGTTCGACAACGTCAGCACTGGCAAGGTGGAAGCGGGCTATTCCTGGATGGGCTACGAGATCGGCAAGTTGCCGGCCTCGGCGCTGTTCGGCGCCACGCCGTTCGGCCTGGAGCCCGACGAGTACATCGCGTGGTTCTACTTCGGCGGCGGCGAAAAGATGCTGAAGGAACTCTATGCGCCGCACAACGTATACCCGATCTTCTGCGGCACCATCGCGCCGGAAGCGGCCGGCTGGTTCAAGTTCGAGATCAAGAGCGTCGAGCAGTTGAAGGGGCTGAAGTTCCGCGCTGCGGGGCTGGGCGGCAAGGTGGCGCAGAAGGCCGGGATGTCCGTAACCCTGCTGCCAGCCGGCGAACTCTTCCAGGCGCTTGAAAAGGGTGTGCTCGATGGCACCGAGTTCTCGCTGCCGACCGTGGACGAGCAGCTTGGCTTCTACAAGGTGGCGAAGTTCTATCACCTGCCGGGCTGGCACCAGCCGTCGACGTCGCAGTTCCTGTATGTGAACACCAAGGCGTGGAACGCGCTGAAGCCTGATACCAAGGCGATGATCGAAGGCGCGTGCACGGCCGGCGTGACGATGGCGATCGCCAAGGCCGAGGCCACCCAGGCGCCGGTCATCGAGAAGTTCCAGAAGGAAGGCGTGAAGGCGGTCACGTTGCCGGACTCGGTGCTGCGCGCGTTCCAGAAGGCAACCGACGAGGTGATGGCCGAGGAGTCCGCCAAGGATCCGATGTTCAAGAAGGTCTATGACTCGCAGAAAGCGTTCCAGAAGCAGCACAAGCTGTGGAAGGAACTCGGTTACCTGCCGCGCAACTGGAAATAAGGCATCACGATGGAGCGGCCGGAGGAACATGTAGAAGCCCGGGCCGGCGTGCCGGGAGGACCCCTGGTCCTCCCGCGCAACCGCTTATCCAACGCGATCGACAGGATCATCGTCACGGCCGGTGACCTGGCGTCGTGGCTGTGGCCGGTCCTTGTCATCGTGACCGTGCTGCAGGTGATCCTGCGCTACGGGTTCGGGCAAGGATCGATCATGTTCGAGGAGCTCCAGTGGCATATCTATGCCGTGGGTTTCATGATCGGTCTGTCGTACTGCGCTGACGTCGACCGCCACGTGCGCGTCGACGTGCTTGCGGAAAAGTGGCCACTACGCACACGGGGCTGGATCGAGCTGATCGGTCTGGCATTGTTCCTACTGCCGTTCGCGGTGATCGTCGCCTATGAAGGCGTGGCGTACGCCAAATCCGCGTACGACTTCCACGAAGTCTCCGCCGCGCCCGGCGGCCTGCCCTATCGCTGGGTCCTGAAGTCGTTCATCACCATTGCCTTCGCATTGCTGGCGCTGACGGCGTTTTCGCGCCTGACGCGGTGCACGACGCTGCTGTTCGGTTTTCCCAAGGCCCTGAGTTCCAACGGCCAACGCTGAGGACGAACATGGAAGCGTATGAACTGATGGTCACCGCGATGTTTCTGCTCTTCATCGCGCTGCTCTTCACCGGCTATCCGATCGCCTGGATCATGGCCGGCCTCGCCGTGTGGTTTACGGCGGTTGGAGTTGTGTTCCACGAATTCGAGGTCGACACCTTCCTGCTGAAGAACTACGGCAGCCTGACGATCATCGTCGACCGGATATGGGCGGTGATGTCGAACTGGGTGCTCGTGGCCTTGCCCAATTTCGTCTTCATGGGCCTGATGCTCGACCGTTCGGGCGTTGCCGAAAAACTGATGACGAACTTCGTCAAGGTGTTCGGCCGCATGCGCGGGGGCCTGGCGATCACCGTGGTGCTGATCGGCCTGCTGCTCGCCGCCTCGACCGGCATCGTCGGCGCCTCGGTCGTGCTGCTGGCGACGCTCGCGTTCCCGATCATGATGGAACGCGGCTACTCGAAGGAACTGGCCTCCGGCGTCGTGGCCGGCGCCGGCACGCTCGGCATCCTGATTCCGCCCAGCATCATGCTCGTCATCATGGCCGACCAGTTGTCGTTGTCGGTCGGTGATCTGTTCATGGGTGCGGTGGTGCCCGGCGTGATGATGGGCCTGATGTACATCGTGTACGTGATCGTCATCGCGCAGTTGAAGCCGCACATGGCGCCCGCACCTCCGAAGGTGGCAGCGTTGACGGCGCGAGATATCGCGGAAAGCGTGCTCGCCGTCGTTCCCCCGGCGGCGCTGATCCTCGCCGTGCTCGGCTCCATCTTCTTCGGCGTCGCCACGCCGACCGAGGCGTCGGCCCTCGGCGCGGCCGGAGCGACGATTCTGGCCGCCATCAACAGGAAGCTCTCGTGGGACACCGTGCGCAAGGTCTCTCGCGAGACGATGCTGACGACCGCCTTCATCTTCGGGCTGTTCGTCGGTGCCAATGCCTTCGCGCTCATACTGCGCGCACTGGGCGGTGACGAATTCGTCAGCCACCTGCTGACCGGGCTGCCCTTCGGCAAGGAAGGACTGGTCCTCTTCATCCTGTTCATCGCCTTCCTGGCCGGATTCTTCCTCGACTGGCTGGAGATCACGCTGATCATCCTGCCGTTGGTCGCACCGGTCGTGAAGGCCGCGGGCTTCGACCTGAACTGGTTCGTCGTGCTGTTCGCGGTCTGCCTGCAGACCTCCTTCCTCACGCCCCCGGTCGGCTTCTCGTTGTTCTACGTGAAGGGCGTCGCGCCGCCGGAGATCACGACACAGCACATCTACCGCGGGATCATCCCGTTCGTGATCATCCAACTGTTCGCGGTGGGGCTGACGTTCTTCTACCCGCAGCTCGTGACCTGGCTGCCCGAGGCCATGTACGGGGTTCAGAAGTGACGCTGGTATCGGACTCATGCCGAGAGGGAGCGTTTTGCAATGCCTGCGGACGCATATGACTATGTGATCGTCGGGGCCGGCACCGCCGGCTGCCTCCTGGCGAACCGGCTGTCCGCCGACCCGGACGTCACTGTCCTGCTGATCGAGGCTGGCGGCAAGGATGACTGGATCTGGATCAAGATTCCGGTTGGCTACCTTTTCTGCATCAACAATCCACGCACCGACTGGTGCTACAAGACCGAGCCCGATCCCGGGCTCAATGGCCGCTCGATCATCTACGCGCGCGGCAAGGTGCTCGGCGGCTGCTCGTCGATCAACGCGATGATCTACATGCGCGGCCAGGCCGCCGACTACGACGAGTGGGCGCGCCAGACCGGCGACGCGTCGTGGGGATGGAACTCGGTGCTGCCGATCTTCCGCAAGAGCGAGGACTACTTCCGCGGCGCCGATGAAGCCCACGGCGCCGGCG
>Ga0316604_10002807_pt1 | contig 12869 bp, 10 predicted proteins | sample OWC_soil_day20_C_FD_207650 | JGI IMG/M metagenome (GOLD analysis project Ga0316604, IMG submission 207650) | Wetland soil microbial communities from Old Woman Creek delta, Ohio, United States - OWC_soil_day20_CT | ecosystem: Environmental > Terrestrial > Soil > Wetlands | place: USA: Ohio... | reverse complement strand
GCGTTTTCATTAATAATTCAATATCGTCAGGGTGAACTGCTTCCAACCAACCTGAATCAAGTTCATCGGGAAATGAATGCCCGGTGAACTTCAGCCAACGCTCATTGAAATATAATCCCTGTCGTTCTACCGTAAGAGCTTGCCAGATCATGCCGGGAAACTGTTCATAAAGGCTGAAATAATAATTGCGGGATTGTTCCAGGTCTTTTTCGGCTTTCGCGCGGACGGCCAATTCCTCCGTAAGTTTGTGATGCAAATTGAACCGTTCGATGGCGATCGCGCCGACAGAAGCAATTCGTTCAATGAATTCGATGTCCATCGGGCTGAATTTTTTGTTGGGGTCTTCATTGGCGAATCCAATAACTGCTTCCACTCGCTCGTTGTTTTTCAGCGGCGCACCGACTACTGCTTTCAGCGTGTCACGTTCTACGCCGGGCATACGATGAGACCAACTGGAGTAATCTTCAATTGCAACTGTTTTTCCTTTTATCCATGTTGTACCTGCAATTCCTTCGCCTGGCTGCAACCGGAGCGACAAATACTGCCGAAAAGTTCCGGTAGCGGTAAGCATGGTCATTGCACTAGCGTTCGCATCTACAAGGTACAGGAACCCGTTGGGACAACCGATCAATTGACCGGTCCGGACCAGCAGCAGGTCCAGTAGGTCGGACAAGTTGGCTTGACTCATCATTTCGGCCAACGCATCGGCAAGCGCCGACAACATATCGTTTTTTTTCAACAGTTCATGTTCGGCAATGGCATGACTGGAAATTTCCTGATGCAGTGAGAGATTGGCGACTTCCAGCTCCAGTTTTTTTGCTTCCAGCACGTTAAAGGTGGTTTTCAAGGGTTCGCGCAGTATATGAACAAGGAGCGCTTGCCCGAACAAAAGATAGGCGGCAAGTTTGAAAAAGTGTCCGATTAGGCATAATGGAGCATTAATGTTTGTATCCAGAGTAAGAACCAATGCAGCGATCACTGTCATTACGTAGGCGCCCAGAAGATCGTGAAAAACGGCAACGGAAAACAAATTGCGATTTTGATACAGTATTTTTATGCTGATGACCATGACGAGAATTGCCGCATACTCAACAGACAACGTGAATGGCGGCAGGTTCAAACTGAAGACAAAAAGGGTTGCGGCAAAGGCAATACTTTGCAAGCTTATAACCCATTTGTATGATGTCTGGCAATGACACAGAAAAACGCCGGCGAATAAGATTCCTGCATCGAATGTTCGCGCAGTCACTCCGAACTGTGCAGTCAACATTGCGGAACCATCCCCGACAGTGTGGAGCCCTTGTAATGCCAAGGTATGCAATAAATCCAAAATGGCGACAAAACCATAACCAAGCCCGACAATAAGAAAAAAAGCTGAAGTAGTGAGGTTTCTCAAGGTATAGGTTAACAGGAAAATCGCTGCGGCAATGGCCGCACAAAATATATTAATGACTGAGTAAAACAGCAAATGATTCATTCGGACCATATAAAAGAAAAAAATGAATCCAAGTAAAACTATAAATAGCGGAGAACCTAAAATGCGTTGTTTCATTATTTCGTCTCCTGCGCTATAAATTGTGGCAGTATACAGTTGCTGAAGGGAGTTACTTGTCTTAAAAGGTGTTCCTGCCTGGACTTAAAAAAACAGGGAGATTACTTGATACGCTATTGGTACAAAAATCGCGGGCAACAAGTTTGCGACTTTTAAAGTTGGCTGCCCTGTCATGTTCAGGCTGATGCCGATAATAAGCAATCCACCGATGGAATTCATATCCGCCTTTACCGTCTCAGCCAACAATGGCTGCAGGAAGGAAGCCGCCAGTGTGATGGCGCCTTGGTAAATCAGGACTGTGAATGCCGACAGAACTACGCCGATCCCCAACGTTGAAGCAAAGATGATGGAAGAAATCCCGTCTAATATAGATTTGGCGAATAACGTCTGATGGTTGCCTGACAATCCGCTTTCCAGCGATCCGACAATGGCCATTGCGCCCACGCAATAGACTAGGCTGCCGGTGACAAATCCGTCAGAAACTCTGCCGCCCCGTCCCTTGAGTTTTATCCCGATGGTGTCACCGATATTTTTTAATTTTTGGTCGATGTCCAGCCATTCTCCAAGGATACCTCCCAGAACCATGGCGATAATAACAAGCAAGAGGTTGTTCACTTTGAGGGCGTTCATGATCCCGACCAAAAGAACGCTGAGCGCTAGTCCTTTCAGCACCGTGTCTCCTATTTTGGGTGACACACCGCCTTTGAGCAAGGTTCCTACAAGACCGCCCGCGATGATGGCGGCAAAATTTACGAACGTTCCGAGCATGAGTACACTCCTTCTTGTGATTGGTTCTACAGATAAGGGGGCGCTTTTCGCGGCAGAAAAAAGCCTGTAGGCTCTGCTGCCATTGTATCTTGCTGTGAGCAAGGCGTCAAACCTCAAGGCTGTGAAAAACGATAGATAAAAAATCTAATGGTAGGGAATCAGAGTGACCGGGGCGAATAGTGTCAGAGGTTCTCATTTTATGCTATCTAAAAAACTACAAGATCTATGACAGCAAATATACAACCTATCAATGAACAGATTGTTAATTGACTGTATTTTTATTATTCTTCGTGGGAAAATGAACTCCTTTAAAGTGCAGCCAATTGTGTAATCTTACGCAAGTACCAGAGTGTTTAAATCAATTTGGGGGGTGGATTCGTGGATCAGAAGACAAACCAGTTGATTAAAGAAAAGAGTCCTTACTTGCTCCAACACGCGCACAATCCCGTGGATTGGCATCCATGGGGCGATGCGGCGTTTGCCAAAGCAAAAACTGAGGATAAGCCGATTTTTCTGAGTATCGGATATAGCACCTGTCATTGGTGTCACGTTTGTTAAAATAACCTTTATCTTTTGATTCAAATGATGTGATATTATCGTCTTTATGGATGTAGTTGATGCATCCTCGATTAAAGCTTAGGGAGTGACGATGATTGGATGAAGAACTGTACAATCTTCTGATATCGGGTACTGAAGGTGCTTGGGAGTCTGATTCATTTATTATGGATTTAAGCCGCTTTCTGGAACATACGGATAAGGACTTGAGAGATAAGTATCGTAATCTTTCTCAAGATGATATTGATGAGTTAAAAAAATTCCCGTGTATTTTTGCCTATGAAAGTTATTGCGAGCAGGATGCTGGTATTGGTTATATAACTGATGTAATAGTGCGACAGGGAAAGATAAAAATAACATTTCGAAGAGAGTGGATGCTCCCGTCAGAAAAACTGCATAATCTTAAATTTGAGTTAGATATCATTGATTGGGAATTTTCCAGAACTCATTGGGCTGTTAAAAAGGTGAACCTCTATAAAGAAATGAAATCTATAGATATTTTAATTGACCCTGTAAAAGGTAGACCGCCTATTGACATTACAAAGCAATTTTTCGATGTGGCGTTTACATTTGCAGGAGAAACTCGAAGTTTAGTATATTCAGTAGTAAATGAACTTGAAAAACTGATTGATAAAGATAAAATTTTTTATGACAATAATTATCGTAGCCAACTTGCTCGACCTGGATTAGACATTCTTTTACAAGACATATATCGAAACCGCTCAAAGTTAATTGTTGTTTTCTTATGTAAAAAATATCAAGACAAGAAGTGGTGCGGGCTCGAATTTAAGGCTATCAGAGAGTTGCTTATGGAAAATGATAAAGCTGATAAAATTATGTATATTCGTTTAGATGACGGTCATGTTGACGGAGTGTTCAAAACTGATGGGTATGTTGATGGATTACAATTCACTCCTAGAGAATTAGCCTTTTTTATCAGTGAGCGTGTTAGACTTCTTCCTTAAACTTATATCTTTATCTATATTGAGTTTGCATTTTTTCTAAACGACATAAAAACGCGATTGCATTAAAAAAAAAATATTTGCAAGGCGATATATACCAATTCAAAACAAAGACCAAGAACTTAAATTCTTGGTCTTTGTTTTGAATTGGTATTGTACTTTGAAACAAGAAAACAAATAAAGACGAGAAAATATTGAAAGCAAGAGACAAGAGGGAAAAACGATAAATTGCACAAATGCGCGCTCGGACAGAAGACGGAGCGCAACTGGATTCGTAAAAACATCGTTGAAAATGTTGATTGAGTTATTGAGCGTAAACAGGAAGACTGCCTGCGAGGCGGCGACAACGACGACAACGACGACGACGACGATGATGATGATGATGATGATGATGATGATGATGATGATGCGGTTTTCCTCCAAAATCGTGCGAGATATCGCGCAAAATATAAATTATAAAAACGCAAAATAAATATTTTAGAAACACATACTGTTGATAAAACGGAAATGATTTGATATAATTAGTTTGCAAATCGGAAAAGGAGGGGGGTGAAAAAATGCTGGAAGGGTTTAAGGCAATAAATTTAACCATAGGGCTGCCGTATATGTCGATTACTGAAAACGGGGTGACTTTCAACAAAACTTCCATAATAAAAGTTGGAAAGCCGACCCATGTTTTATTGATGATTAATGAAGAAAAAAAACAAATCGCAATCCAGCCTTGTGAGAAAAATGATGAAAACGCAACACCGTTTCTGAGAAATGAAACGAAAGGGACGCTGAGTGTAAGATGGAACAATAAGGATTTGCTGAACACTTTGTCGAAAATGATGGGGTGGAATTTGAAGGGGTGTGGATATAGAATCGACGGAGAGTATCTAAACGAGGAAAATGCAATGATTTTCAACCTTAATACGGCGGTTGTTTTAGGGGAAAAGGATTAGTGTTACACAATGGTACATCAAATAAAAAAAGGACAATAAAAAACTTGTAGTTCCTACCCTACAAGCTTCATTGTCCTTCTGTGCCCGACCTAACATCACCTAAAGATAATGAGAAAAGTCGTCTGCAAGCACGATGAAATTTTATCATCTTTAGGCACATTTGGCAATATCGCGTCTTTTCAAAGCGATATTGCGGTTTTAGACGATTGGAAGTTTATAACAACAAAAATTAAGTGCAAGGTGGTAAAAAACATGAAAAACATTAAATTAAAAACCGGTCAAATTGCTTCTGTCTCTGGGCAGTATAAGGTTAATGGGAGTGCAAATGAAATAACTTTAGTAAAAGGGAAACGAGTTCCACCGGCAATTAATGGCACAACATCATTTACTTTGGTTGATAAAACCAAACATAGTAAGTGAGGTATACTATTAATGATGAAAAAACATATTAGTGCTTATTTGGATTCGAACATTTCATCGCATTCTCAAATTGAATTTGTTGACATTGTTTTAAACTCGGACACTAAATTATTTATTGACCCTTGTTTGATTGATACACACCAAGACAAATGGGCATTAGCTGCACAGGCCTCCATCGGTAACTATTTTGAAAAATTTTATAATGTTTATCGCACACAGCAAACTAATACGGAAAAATTCAAGTTGTTCTTTCACACTCATGAAATCAATGCAACTAAACTAGGATATGGCAACGGAAACAATGGTAAAGCAAAAACGCCGGAAGGAATGGTAGCAACATTCTCTGTAATTGATTCTCTTTTTTCGCATAGACTTAATCTTTCGAAAGCTGTTGACCTTCCCCTTTTCATTTCAGGGTTTGCAGAAGATTGCTTATCAGATATGTTGACTAATATCATCTTCAAAGTCCTGAATGAGTTTACGCTTGAACAGTGTGAAAAATTTGGTTTTGCATCAGTGCCTATCCCTCGACAGTACTATTATTGGGATTGCCAAATTAGTGATTGGATGCCATACCAAGGGAAGTGCCTATGCATCGATAACAAAGTTGTTCTCTTAGTGCCTAAATGGTTTATTCGACAACGGTATTACTATAATACTAGCCAGTACTTTTCAATGGTGATTTTGAGTAAACTACAGAAGGAGAAGACTTCATTCGACGCAGATGGGAAAGAATTAAAACCTACAAAAAAATCTTTGAAGAAGGAAATTATTCATTACAATAAGGACATCCTAAGTGCTGCAATAGAATATACTGGGAAGGAACCTTCGCTATTAACTGAATATCACAACCGAATTCCGAGAGACTATGCGGATAAAGGTATGGATGATGAAATGCTAGATGAAATTATATATGGATATCGCTAAAAAGAACTAGTGAAATATTTTAAGAGGATGTGGGGTTGAAACCCCACATCCTCTTTTATCTTTGCATTAGCCCTATCAATAATTATTTTGTCAATGCATTTTAATTTCTACCGACGATTATTTGCATTGAACCGGCAGTATTGCAGCCTCGGGAATGGAAGGTTTTGATTCTAGTAATGCTTTAATCTGAGTCTCAAGCTCTTCAAGGCTGGGACGTTCAAATTCTGGATTTGCCTTTTCCCAAGATTCCCACTGCTCTAGTGCCATCTGTCTAAGAACCATTTCTTCGGCAACTCTGTCGAAATGCTTCTTGACTTCAGCAGGTACAGGCTTTGATAACATAAAAAATAGTGAGTCTGATTCACTTGGTATGAATTGCGGAGAATCAAAACCTGCTTTTTGTGCTTGAGAGAGAATATGGTTGATTTGAGCAATGAGGCGGGCGTGGGTAATCATATAAATCACTCCTTTTGATAATCTAAATTGAAACGGGAAATATATAAAATGGTTTCAAATAAATTCTACCAATGAATATTGAGTTTTCATAATAAAATAGTCGGTATTTTCAAAGACCGCTATAGAAGTTTGCTGAGTCATAAAAAAAAACAAAATTTGCACTTATTATTATGAGGTTGGCGAGTGTTTTGGTATAATCCGATAAACCATAATGCGTAAATATTAAATTCTTACGCACTCGACCTGGGCGGGTTTCTCAGTCACCGCATTGCGAGGTGAACAATCGCAATATCAACAAGATGAATAATGTAATAATCCGCGCCAAGCAGTAAATTAAAATTTCTACCGCAACTTCTATATATGAATATGAAATAAATCACAATAGTTATTTGAAATTGTTATTATTTAATATTCCATTCAATCAACTTGGTTGAATGTTAACATAGATGGAATGGTATCGAGATGGTAGCATTCCGAACACAATTTCTGCGGGTCATCAGCGTTGTGCGCTAACAACGCGAGGTGGCTACTACGGTGTCACTGTCACTGCCAATGACAAATAACCGTAGTTGGTCTCGTCGCATGCATTGAGAGGTGCTGGTGCGACGGGGATGGGGACTCCGGGTAATGCCGGTTTTACCCAATGAAACTATGAGAAAATGGACGACCTAGAAATAATCTCGACTGGCAAGGCAGTCAGAGGTTCGGTATAGCGAAAGCCGTGTTAATCGGCACAACGGGGTAGCGGAAACGATACAACGTTGCAAGGAAGGGGAGCCGAAATCTGAAAGGATTATCGGTGAATAGTTCAACCTTAGCCTTATGCACCAATGCGCATAAGTAAAGCTCTCAAACCGGCTCACAGTGTGAGTGGAAGAGGTGGGAGCAACCTTGTAAGATTCGTCAGAGTGGCGTGACCAATCGCTGAGAGTGTTCAGTGTAACCAAATCCGCACCGACATACTGTTGCGGGAAGTAATCGGGGACTTGCATATTCTCCCCGGTAGATTCTTCTACACAAACTGAACAGGAGCAACCAGACTGACGTATTCATCGCTATATCTAATAGGGCAAGTTCCGACCGGCTTTCATTTGAAAGTGCGAGGAATCAGAGCAAGACTGAACAGGCTGTGCGAAAACGAGCACAACAAAGGTTTGCTGGTCAGTGAATCTTTGAGGCAGAGAGAAATGGCATACTCTCGTGTGAATGCCGCTGAAAGGTCTTACCGCAAGCAGAAATGTGTTTGGGGGAGTTGCGTCCCCCTTGCGAGCACCGAAAAACGATGCTGGCAAGGGGAACGCAGCCTGGGTGGGAACCTGTAAAATCATAGTCCGGGAGGACAAATGTGATGAAACATGCTAATGCCAATCGTTACTTATGCCAAAACTGGCAAGGAATGCTTCAATTATTAGTGTATCTGCTTTCTCGCGGATATTACTTTATTCATGTTGGATATTTTCCTGTAAGGAAAAAGAACAAGTGGGAAAAGATTGACGAAAAATTAATCTTGAGGTACCAAACCACTAAGAGTAAATTTCAACGTTGTCGGCAAAAACGACTAGGAGTGGCAAATTTTTTCTATTTTAGATGGGAAGGAGTTGCTATAATCGCTCATACTGACGGGGCGACTGAGAATGTTTCTATGGAAGATACATTTATTGATATACGGTATTCGCCCATAAATATCAGCATATCCGAACTTGTTTCTTTCAAAGTATCTCTTGTTACACCTGGTATATCCACGACTTCAAAAGTTGAAGTGGCATTGGCACGAGAAACATATAAAGGACTGAAGGAGGTCTTAAGTGTGGTGGCATCTACAAAGAAAACGCATTTGGCAATTGCCGAATTTAGTAAAATAAATAATTTTCCAGCATATAGTCGAGTGATTAAACAAAAGGTATTGTTAGCAAAATATTTAATTCGGCAGTTGCGAAAGAACCAAATTGAACTGTCTATTACAGAGTTGCCAATTCAAACAAGATTAAAACGATACAAAGTTTTTTTTGATACTGACGGAAACTGTGAGGCTGAATAAACTAAAGCGCACTGATCGCCTTTTAGGCGATCAGTGCGCTTTAGTTTATCGACTTTATAAATCAATATTTATGTAGACGGCATCAAGCTCTTCTCTTGTAATTCCAATGTAACGCAAAGTTTGAGCAGGTGATGAATGATTTAATAGTTGTTGAATACGTGTTATATCAATCCCTTGTTGAAAACAGTGATACCCAAAAGTTTTACGAAGCGTATGAGTGCCAACAGAATCGGTTATTCCAATTGAAAGAGCTGCATCAGATAATATTCGATACGCTTGAATTCTACCCAAAGGCTTTCCTTTTTTACGACTTGGGAAAAGTGGACCATCGATTAAACCGGTTTGCAGTAAATAGTCTTTTATTACACGCTTGCAAGACTCGGACAAAGGAAAGTCTTTTGCTTTTCCTGTTTTTTTTTCGCGCAAATATATTCGATTTCGGTTTTTGACATCAGTAACTTGCAATCTTAACAAATCAGAAATGCGTAATCCTGAATTAATTCCAAGAATAAAAAGTAAATAATCTCTCATGTTTTTTCCTTTTAAGTAAATTTTTAAAGCATCAATTTGTTTTCGTTTGCGGATTGGTTCGACAGTTTCCATGGCAATTGGTCTCCTTTATTACTGAATGGTACTCAATATTATTTTACCAATAAAAATGTTGTATACGAAATAAAATGGCACCAAAAATAGATAGGTATATCCTACAGAAAACCTTTATTCATGGAGTGTTCAAGAGATAATGTGAATGTAACAAAAAAACATTATGTTGCATTTGCTATGCAATGTGGATTAACACGACTGAACTGATTCGTCCTATTTACAGTTAAAATGAGGTTGTGTGTGTTCAAAAAAAAGCACGAAGGTGCGGATTAAGTCTCAACCTTCGTGCTTTTTCCATTCTTTTCTTTATTTACCTTCGTTGCATTAATAACAGATGAAGCTTCTTTAGTGAATGTTATTAGACTGTGCGGCGAAGGTTGGTTGGCTTGTGTAATTACTAGTTTCATTTTGGCAGCCTCCAGAGATATCGGAGTGATGCCATTCATTTATTTAAACGTTTGTTATTATACCAAAAAAAAAATAATCTCAAAATATAAAGAGGAAAAAGAGGGGAAATGCAGAATAGGTTCTATAACAATTTTAAGGAGCATGACGTATTATGGAACAAATTAATGATATAAAAACAGTTGCCATCTATTTAAGAAAATCTAGGCATACTGAAGATGAGTCCGATTCACTTTGGAAGCACAGAGATATTCTTGTGAACATTGCGCAATCTCACGGGTGGCGATACGAAATATATGAAGAAATAGCGTCAGGGGTCGAGTACGAAAAACGGACCGAACTTAAACGGCTATTTGATGATTTAAATGCAAACAGATTTGACGCTGTGATGGTTATGGATTTATCAAGGATTGGACGAGGCAATGCGTATGAGTGGGAAAAGTTAAGCCGAGTTTTGGTGAGTAATGATGTTCGCATTATTGTTCAAGACCGCATATATAATCCTGCAGACGAAAATGACGAATCGTTTTTGGATATGCAACAAAGTTTTGCCAAAATGGAGTATCGCGGGATTAGCAGGCGGTTGAGAGTGGGGAAAATTGCGGGTAAGGGAAAGGGATTGTGGACAAATGGCAAACCACCTTTCCCCTATTATTATGATGCGAACGAAAAAGACCGTAACAAGAGGGTTAAGGTTGATGAAGAAAAGAAAATTATCTACAGAACAATAGTAGAGATGTATCTAGGGGGGCATTCAATAGCAGAAATTTCACGATACCTTAATGTGCAAGGGTATGATACACCCAAAGGAATTGTCAATAAAAATACAATATTAGGGTGGTCAACTACTACAGTTTACCGACTGTTAAGTGATACTTTTCATTGCAAATTAGTCACCAAACAAAAAAGTGTTGGCAATTATCGCAGGGGGAGAGTATCAATCATACCGGAAAGTCAACGAGAAACGGTGGAGGGTAACCACGAGACTCTAAAAACACTTGAGGAGCATCAAAGAATCATTTCGAGACTTAAAGAAAACAACAAGTCGTCTAGGGCTAAAGCAAGGACTTATCTATTTTCAGGGGTTTTCATTTGTGCGCAATGCGGTAGGCACCTTGCTCTAAAACCCAAATTGCGCGTTAAGACCAATAAAGTTGTCGATACTGCTCTTTGTGTTTATCGCGATAAATATGGAGCGAAATGTAAACAAAAAGGGATTGCATTGACGGATGATATAGTTGAACAAATTTTTTCTGTTGTGACACATTTGGATGAACAATACATTTTCTCTCAACAAAGTGTTATAGACAAGCGTGCCATTATAAAGCAAAAGATTGAGGTTGAGCAGAAAAAGATTAACAATCTCGCGAAAATACGGAAACGAATCTTTGATAGCTATGAAAATGGTGATTATTCGCGCGCGGAATTCCAGGAGAGGAGGGGTAAACATGATATGGACAGGGAAGTAGTTTTAGCGCGATTAAGAGCAGCTGAAAGTGAGTTGGAAGCCGTCAATTTTGAGTCGCCAGAAGTTCTTCAAAAGCGTATCGCAGAAATTAAAAAAATTTGGTTCGATTCATCGGTCTCTGTGCAAGATAAAAACAGGCTTTTATTAATAATTGTCAAATATATTGAATATAATCGTATTCCGGGGGACAGTCCCAGTTTTAATGTTGTATACAGATGAATAAGATTTGGAGTGATAAAAGTGAATTATCAACAAAAACATCGGTTTACAAACCAGTTAATCAAAGAAAAAAGCCCCTATCTTCTGCAACATGCCCATAATCCTGTTGATTGGATGGCGTGGAGTCCTGAAGCGTTCCAAAAAGCACAAAGGGAAGACCGTCCCGTCTTATTGTCCATAGGCTATTCTTAGTTGGGTTACATTAATCTACTTGTCATTGGTGTCACGTGATGGCGCATGAAAGCTTTGAAGATCAGGATGTTGCCGATGTTTTGAATGCACATTTTATTTCGATCAAAGTTGATAAAGAAGAGCGGCCGGATATCGATAGTGTATATATGTTGGCTTGTCAGGCGGCAACCGGCCACGGCGGTTGGCCGCTTACCATAATCATGACTCCTGACGGCAAGCCGTTTTTTGCCGGAACATATCTCCCAAAGTCGAGGCATTGGGGAAAACCGGGGCTGGTGCAAGTACTAGATGCCGTACAGAAACAGTGGCAGGGGAATCGCAAGGATTTGCTGACATACGCGGAAAAAGTGACATCCTTTGTTCGTGAGGCTCAGAAGCCTCCCAAAGCTGAGGCGAAATTGTCGCCGGATGTTTTGGATAAGGGCTTTACCCAATTTTCTAAGAGTTTTGACCACACTTACGGCGGCTTTGGTCAGGCGCCAAAGTTTCCGTCACCTCATAATCTATTGTTTTTGTTAAATTATTATCGCCGGACGCAAGAAGACGGCGCGATAGCGATGGTGGAAAAAACGCTGCATGTTATGCGGGCAGGCGGAATATATGATCATATCGGCTATGGATTTTCCCGTTATTCCGTGGACGAAAAATGGATTGTACCGCATTTTGAAAAAATGCTCTACGATAATGCTTTGTTGGCCTATGCATATCTGGACGCTACGGAGGTGACCGGAAAAAAGAAATATGCGCAAGTAGCGGAAGAAGTGCTGACTTATGTGTTGAGGGATCTGAGCGGGTCGCAGGGAGAATTTTACTCGGCGGAGGACGCTGATTCGGAGGGTGGCGAAGGCCGTTTTTATACTTGGTCTGAAGATGAGCTCATCGAAACGTTGGGATCTGAAAAAGCGGCGTTGTTTGGCGGGTATTATAATGTGTCGTCCCAGGGAAATTTTGAACATGGGACCAACATTCTGCAAAGGGTAGGGGGCTCGCTGACCACCTATGCGGCAACCACAAAGCGAACGGAATCCGAACTGGTTGAGATTTTGGAGGAGTGCCGCAAAAAAATGTTCATCCGCAGAAACAAACGCCAGAGGCCATTTCGCGACGACAAGGTGTTGACGGCATGGAACTGCCTGATGGTTGCATCACTTGCAAAAGCGGCTCGTGTGTTGGACCGGGCGGCGTATCGGGTGGCAGCGGAGAAGTGTCTTGCATTCATGGAAAAGAATTTACGGCGCGACGATGGTCGGTTGATGGCGGCGTATCGGACGGGAGAAGTCCAGCCAGCCGTAGCGTATCTTGATGATTATGCTTTTATGCTGTGGGCTCTGCTGGAACTGCACGATACGGCTCCCACGTT
>Ga0316604_10002804_pt1 | contig 12872 bp, 11 predicted proteins | sample OWC_soil_day20_C_FD_207650 | JGI IMG/M metagenome (GOLD analysis project Ga0316604, IMG submission 207650) | Wetland soil microbial communities from Old Woman Creek delta, Ohio, United States - OWC_soil_day20_CT | ecosystem: Environmental > Terrestrial > Soil > Wetlands | place: USA: Ohio... | reverse complement strand
TAGTAGTCCATACATTTATAATCTATTTGCAAAAAAATACATTATAAATTTCAATGGATTTGCTCTCTTAAATCACAAAATTAAACGTTTTATTGAACCTGTCGCAGCTGTTTTACCCTTTTTTCTAAAAAGGTACTTGATACTTGGATTCGCATTTTCAACTACTATAGCGAAAAACAATAAGGAGAACTGAAGGACGTGGCCAAAAGATATAGTATGGGCAAAAAAAGGGGGACGTGTGTTGCGAATTGCGCTTGTTGCAGATACTATGCCAGGCAACATAGGTGGCGTTGAACGATTTGCTTTTTCGCTGGTTGATCAATTGATAAGACGAAACATGAGTGTCGATATTTATGATCGTGGTTCCATTGGTGATAGACCCAATAAATGGGAGTATAACTTCTTCATCAATCAATACCGAAACATACAGATTGGTAATGCTGTCTGGGAAAAAATTTCTACCAACAGTGAAGCTACTGGTGTTATTATTCAAAATAGTATAGCGGGTTGGAATTTGCGCAGTAAAACGAACATTCCCCGAATTGTGATTCATCATGGCAGTATGCGAGGATTGTCTCATATGAAGCTGCCGGACAGCGTTTCCTGGCGTACCCGCGTGAACCGATATGTTTTTTCGGATCGTCTGAAGGGCGGTTTTGAGCAATATACAGCAACCGGAGCGACTTCGGTCGCGGTTTCTAGCGCGGTAGCCGAAGAACTGCAGCAATACTATTCTGAAATACATCCTGTCGTGATTCCCAACGGAATCGATATCCATCATTTTATCAAACGGGACCGGATGCATTGTCGTCAAAAGTATGGGATTGATATGGGTGATTTTGTAGCTTGTTTAACCGCTCGATTTAGTGTGATTGGGAAAGGCTTCGAAGAGGTCTACGCTTTGGCTGTATTGGCGGAAACCGAGCAACTGCGGATCAAGTTTTTGATTGCCACGGATGAGGTTCCCGCAGATTGGCCAGCGAATGTTATATTTGTAAAAAATGTAGATTATGATACGATCCCGGAAATATATTCTGCGGCGGATGTATTTGTTTTTCCTACCCGTTATGAGGGGTGCAGCTATTCGTTATTGGAAGCTATGGCTTGTGAATTGCCGGTCTTAACGACCAAAGTTGGTTACGCAAAAGATTTGCACAGAGACATTGCCGAAATTAAGCCCTTTATTCTTGCGGAAAATAATATTGAACAATATTGGAAACTCCTAAAACAGCTTGCCGGCAATAAAGAATGGGCAAGAACGCTTGGCATTATCGGCGCCGAATATATTCAGCGTCATAATAGTTTGGACGTTATGGTGGATTCCTATGTAAAACTAATCGAGCAAGTTACTAAAGGAGAGGTTGTATGAACCGGAAAATATTGATTACGGGTGCAGATGGTTTTATCGGGTCACATTTAACTGAAGAATTGATTCGACAAGGTTATAATGTACGCGCCTTTGTAATGTACAATTCTTTTAATTCATGGGGTTGGCTGGATCATTCGGATAAGGCGATCTTAAAAAACCTGGATGTTTTTGCGGGTGATATCCGTGATCCTAATGGGGTTCGCGAAGCGATGAAAAGCTGTGACACAGTATTGCACCTGGCGGCTCTTATTGCGATACCTTATTCCTATCACTCTCCGGATACTTATGTCGATACCAATATAAAAGGAACGCTCAATGTTATCCAGGCCGCAAAAGATTTAGGAGTGTCCAAAGTAGTTCATACTTCAACAAGTGAAGTGTATGGCACGGCACGGTTTGTTCCCATTACGGAGGAACATCCGCTGCAGGGACAATCTCCTTATTCGGCAAGTAAGATTGGCGCCGACCAACTAGCTCTATCTTTTTATCGCTCATTTGGAACGCCAATTGCGGTGATTCGCCCATTTAATACCTATGGACCCCGCCAATCGGCCCGCGCAGTTATTCCTACGATTATTACACAAATTTTAAATGGAGTGTCTAAAATCAAGCTCGGGTCATTACATCCAACCCGAGATTTTAATTATGTAAAAGATACGGTGGCAGGATTTATTGCTGTAATGAATTCCAAGGCTGCTACAGGTGAGGTTATTAATATAGGCAGCAGTTTTGAAGTCTCCATTGGGGATACCGCCAAAATGATTGCAGATATTTTGTGTTCTGGGATCCTAATAGAACAGGATGATATACGCACACGTCCCGAAAAAAGTGAAGTAGAACGGTTGTGGGCGGATAACTCGAAAGCGCAGAGGCTGCTTGGATGGATTCCCCGATATGCGGGAGTTGACGGATTTCGACGCGGGCTTGAGGAAACAATAGAGTGGTTTAAACAGCCGGAAAACATGAAAAAATATAAATTCGACCAATATAATATTTAAGTTGCGGGGTGGAGATTTTATGCAAGCTGTAATTTTGGCAGGTGGCAAGGGGACAAGATTAAAGCCGTATACGATGAATTTCCCCAAGCCTCTTATGCCGATTGGGGATTATCCGATTTTAGAAATCATTATTCGTCAGTTGGCGCAGTACAAATTTGACCGAATCACTATTTCTACAGGACACTTGGCAGAGCTTATCGAAACCTATTTTGGCAATGGGGAACGATGGGGTGTGAATATTGAATATGTTAGAGAAAAAACTCCGCTAAATACTGCGGGTGCCTTAAAACTGCTTCATGATTACGAAAAAAATTTTTTGGTTATGAATGGAGATGTGTTGACAACCATCGACTATTACAAATTGCTGCAACTTCACCTGAGTAAAGACGCAAAAGCTACTGTTGCAACAACACATCGCGATTCAAAAATTGACTTTGGGGTTATTGGCATTAATGATTTGGGGTATATGGAATCATATATTGAGAAACCCAGTTATCATTTTCAAGTAAGCATGGGAGTTTATGTTTTATCAAAAGATTGTATTGAATTTATTCAGCCGGGTGAAGCGCTGGGAATGCCGGATTTATTTCTGCGGCTGCAAGCTGCGGGAGAGAAAGTGTATTGTTACAAAAGCGAGGATTATTGGTTGGACATCGGTAGAGTGGATGATTATGAAAAAGCGCAACAGGAGTTTGAATTATATAAGGAAAGGTTCATCCATGGATAACAAACGCGTTTTGATTACAGGCTGCCAAGGCTTTATTGGAAGTAATTTGGTACAGTGGATTAAACAGCTGTATCCTCAAGCGCGCATTTCGGGAACCGTCCGAAAAAGTCGTACCATGGAAGGACAAGAAATTGTTGATTTAACCGAGCAAAAAGATGTTCAAAAGTTAATTGAGAAGACCGCACCGGATTATATTTTTCATCTTGCCGGCATCTTGTATGCAAAGGGGTGGGAGCAATATTATGAGGGAAATATTAAGACCGGCATTAATATATTAGAGGCGCTAAAAGCATGCGGATTGCATACGAAAATTGTATTATTAGGGTCAGCAGCCGAGTATGGAAATGTAGCTATAAAAGATCTCCCGTTGACAGAAGAACAACCGATTAAACCAGTATCACTTTATGGGCTATCAAAAGCTTGTCAAACGCAGGCAGCTTACTATTATTGTAGCCAAGGGCTAGATATAGTGACAGCAAGGCTGTTTAACGTATTTGGACGGGGAATCTCTAAGGAGTTATCGATAGGTTCATTCCTATATCAAATAGAAAAAATAGTTTCTGGCGAAGAACTTCCGATTTTAGCCACGGGAAATTTAGAGGCTTGCCGGGATTATTTGTTTGTTGAGGATGTGTGTTCCGCGCTGGTTTGCTTGGCGGAAAATGGGGTCAGCGGTGAAATATATAATGTTTGCGCCGGCTCGTCCGTATCAATGAAGTGGATAGTGGATCAAATGATCAAGAATACCGGAAAAAAAATTGAAGTTAGAATAGACTCCTCAAAATATAAACCGATTGATGTTGAAAATATATATGGCAGTTTCGGCAAGCTTGCTAACGTTGGAGGCTGGAAGCCCTGTGTTGGGGTTGAAGACGGCATTGCACGGATGATGAAAATGCCTGCTTCATTGTAAACTACCGATCATTTATATAACTGCTATGCAGAAAAGCAAAAAGGGGTTAAAAATGGACACTCAGGCTCCAAACAGGATAAGAATATGCTTTTTGGGCGATTCAGCAAATATACACTTTCGCAAATGGGTTAACTATTTTATAAAAAAAGAGTACGAAGTTTATTGCATTACCTGCTCTCGCCAAGATATATCAGGAGCTACTATGCATTATGTTGGATATGGAATGGGCAAGGCAGACTACGTATTGGGCATGCCTTCGGTAGTAGCTGTTGTTAGGAAAATAAAACCTAGGTTAATTCACATTCACTTTCTATCAGGATATGGCTTGTTATCATTACCGCTATTTCTCGGAGAAATTCCAGTGATTGGGACGGCATGGGGTTCCGATATTTTAATCGCTCCTGCAAGGTCGAAGGCTGTTATGCAAGTTGTTAAAATTGTATTGAAAAAATCGCGATATCTGATTGCAGTGTCAGCACAATTAAAAGCAGTAATGATTCGCTTGGGCGCCGATGCTAATAAAATCGCTGTTTTGCCGATTGGAGTCGATACGAAGTTTTTTACTCCGGCGAATAATAATGAAAAAAAGCAGTTTCAAATTCTTTCTCTTAATTCTCATGAACCCGTATATAACACTGGAACCATTATTGAGGCTATTGCAGCTGTTAAATCTCAAGGACTGGCTATTAAAGCCGTTTTTATAGGACGGGGATCGGAAACAGAGAAACTAAAAAAACTGGTCTCTTCACTCGAACTTGATAGTTGTGTTTTTTTTCCAGGACGTGTTCCTGTCAATGAACTGCTAAGGCTTATACAAGAGAGTACGGTTTATATTTCAATGGCAAGTTCTGCAGGTACGCCGGTATCCTTGTTGGAAGCAATGGCATGTGGCGTATTTCCGATTGTTACGGATATTCCAGGGCATACCGACTGGATCGAATCTGGATTTAATGGAATGATTGTCCCTCAAGGATCAGTTCATTTATTGGCAAAAGCGATTATGCAAACTGCAGATAAGAGTATAGATAGGGAAAAAGCCGCATTGTATAATCGAAACCAAGTTTTGCAGAAAGCAGATTGGGATTCTTGCATGCTGGAAGCTGAAAAAATATACCGCAAAGTTATAACTTGAATTTCACGAGGCAATGATAGCCGAATGCCAATTTTATTAATGGTAGAAATGAAGTCGTACCCGTCAAAAAAACAAAGAGAGGTGATTTAATGCGCAGACCTCCAAATACATGAAGAAAACAGATGCCTCGCCAATTCCTCACACTCGGGATTTTCTAAAAGGCTTTGCGACTATTTCTATACAGACGATTCACTATTTCCGAATTTTTAAATTGGGAGGGTTAACACGATGTATTTAAAAACGCTAGCTCAATACGGACGACATTTTAGGATTATTCAGGGGCACATGACGCTAAAAAAAGTCTATAACCTTGGCAACCTATTTATTCAGTACTTAATGGGCAAACAAGTTATCACTACCATGCCGGCGTTGTTAAAAGTTGAAGCAAGCAGAAAATGCCTGGTTAATTGTACCTATTGTTTTGCAGAAAGAGCAAACAAATTTTTCCCCAAACGCACTTATTTTGAACTTTTGGACAAGCTACATCCCTGGATCTTCGAAGTTTCGCTTTACAACATTGGAGAACCTTTGTGGTGTGAGGATTTGATTGAATTTATTGCTTACGCCCATCAAAGGAATGTCAGCACTGCGCTATCAACTTCATTGTCACTGGAAAAAGATGAACAATATTGGGATAATTTAGTTTTAGCGGGGCTGGATTATATGGTTGTTGCCTTAGATGGAACAACCGCAGAAGTCTACAATAAATACCGGGTGAATGGGAATTTTCCATTAGTTATGAAAAACCTCCATTCAATCCTCAGAGCCAAAAAACAACACAACAGCCAGATTACGATCGAGTGGCAAATGATCGAATTTGAGTGGAACCGGCATGAAATTGCAGAAGCGCGGCGAATGGCCGGTGAACTGGGCATGGTTTTTAGACTTATCAAAGAGGCAAAATTGCCAAGAGAAGACGCTCAAAAGAAAGCTGCCTATGTCAGAAAACGGAATTGTTTGTTGCCTTATCTGGTATATATGGTGAATTCTTACGGAGAAGTCACTCCTTGTTGTAAATACTTTGGTCCAGAAATGAAGATCGGGGACGGATTTGAGAACAGTTTTGAAGAAAATTGGAACAACGAAGCAATCCGTAAGGTTCGAGATAGTGAATTGATCAAAAGCCGGCCCATATGTTGTAAATGCAATGAATGACAGCGGCAGAACTATATAAATACCTGACATTATAAAAAAGGTCTAATTTATTAGAGCTAGCTTAGAAATTGCATTTTTTTACGGGAATGTATTGTAGACAATTATTCTCTTTAAAAAATGAGCGAAAAACATAAATGTAACGATAAATAGGAGAGCGGCTGTTGCTTTTTTATTCTGGATTTAGGTGGTGGTGGGCTGATAAAAATTATCGCTTAGTTATGGTCTAATCTTTCCTGACCCATTTACTATACTTTTGGATAATATCGCAAAAGACAAATTCGTTGTATGATTACGATATGGAGTGGAATTTGTTTTTAGAGCAAAGGAAGCATAAAAAAATCAAACAATATTGTCTAAAAAGCAGGAATGACCGACCATTTGGCGAAAGAGGGATTTGAGTGCGAAGAAGCTTTCCGGGATTGCGAAAGATATTATTGTTTGCAGGAGATATGGTAATCGTTACCCTGTCTTCCTATGCGGCGATTTTTATTGTCCTTTCCTATCGCGACGTAACGCTCGATATGGCTCTTTACCGCGGGATGCTGCCGGTTATGCTGGTTGTTGTAGGGATCTTACTGATGTTCAACGGATTGCTTTCGCTAATTCGCAAAAGCTACAGCGAAGTATTGATTGATTTAGGCATTGTAATGATTAAAATGTTCGTTATTATGATGGCCATAAGCTTTTTCTTGCGAGATTTCGCCTATTCCCGCAGCATTTTGGCGGTTGCAACGATTCTCCAATTTATTGCCCTGGCGCTCTGGAATAGGTTTTACTGGTTGCGGGAACATGCCAATATGGTATCGCGCAGAGTTTTGATCATGGGGAATGCTCAGGAATCCCATATTCTGATCAGTCGTCTCCGTGCTCATTCGTACCTGAAAGATCAGGTAAAATATGTTTGTCCTGATTATGACAGTGGAGACTGGAAACCTGTCATGCATGACGTTGATTTGGTAATTCTTTCTTCCGACATGAAGCTTTGTGATAAAGCGGCCATGCTGAATTATTGCCAAATGAACGGGAAACAGGTCTTTATCATTCCTGAGTTCTATGAATTGCATTGCAGTAATGTGGACTTGGATAAAATCGATGATATTCCTGTATTTCGGCCGCGTTACTTAAGCCCGACAACGGAACAACGGATCATGAAGCGTTTATTGGATATCACAGTTGCGATGATCGCAACCGTCAGTTTGACACCTGTTTTCATTTTAGCGGCGATCGCCATTAAATTGGATAGCCGGGGACCGGTTTTTTTCAGCCAACGACGCGTTGGTGAACGAGAAAAGGAGTTTAACGTATACAAATTTCGCACGATGAGCGTCGATGCAGAAAAACAAACAGGCCCTGTTTTAGCGACGGTCAATGATCCGCGTATTACCAGGGTAGGGCGTTTCCTCAGAGCAACGCGAATTGATGAATTGCCTCAATTGATCAATGTATTGATCGGTACGATGAGCATTGTCGGTCCAAGGCCTGAGCGAGCCTTTTTCGTTGAAATGCTAAAAAAAGAACTGCCGGAATATGTCCATCGCAGCAATGTGAAACCTGGCATTACCGGAATGGCGCAGGTTTACGGCAAATACAATACCACTCCGTACAACAAGTTGGTATATGATTTGATCTATATCCAACAATGCAATGTTATTACCGATCTGGTATTAATGCTGAAAACGTTGCGGGTGTTGGTTTCCAAGAGCAGTACCGAGGGTGTTGGCAGTGAGAAACGAGAAAAATTAAGTGACTACGAAGTATCGGCTCATGTTAGCGGGCATAAGCAATAATGGGCTGAGTTCCAAAAATTGATGTGAGGATGTGTCGAAATGGATTACCTTGAACGACGTGGACGGGGACGAATCAATGTCGCCCAAATGTTGGCGTTGCGATCTGAAAAGGCGCCGAACCAATCCTACAATGCCTTGTCAGTCGATGTGTCCGAAGAAAATATAGGGTTTGAAACGGAAGCAAAATTGTCTTTGGGAGAACGCATCATGTTGGAGTTGACTACACTGACTCACACAGTTGTAGTGAGTGCTGTTGTTTTGCGCATCAGTAATAATCTATATGGATGCAAATTTGCCGAGGCGGACAATTCTCAGATTTTTAGCATGCTTGCGCACTCGTAATGGAAACAGGTAAGCTTGCATGGTGGGTTGTTTAGTGAAAGGGGAAGTTCTGTGAGAAGAGGCTTTCCAGGCTTGAGAAAAATATTATTTTTCGCAGGAGACTTGGTGATCGTTACTTTGTCCTCCTATGCGGCGATTTTCATAGTTCTTTCCTATCGCGATGTAGCGCTTGACATGACTCTTTACCGCGGTATGTTGCCGGTTATGTTGGTTGTTGCAGGAATCCTGCTGGTGTTCAACGGATTACTTTCGCTAATTCGCAAAAGCTACAGTGAAGTACTGATTGATTTAGCGATCGTAATGGTAAAAATGTTTGTTATTATGATGGCCATAAGCTTTTTTTTGCGAGATTTCGCTTATTCCCGCAGCATTTTGACAGTCGCAACGATTCTCCAATTTGTTGCATTGGCGCTCTGGAACAGATTTTGTTGGCACCTGGAGCATGCCAATATGATATCGCGCAGAGTCCTGATCATGGGGGGAGCAAATGATTGTCATAGCTTGATTAGCCGTCTGCATGCGCATTCATACCTTAAAGATTATGTGAAATATGTTTATCCTGATTATGACAGCGGAGACTGGAAAACCGTCATGAATGACGTTGATTTGGTAATTCTTTCTTCCGACATGAAACTCGGCGATAAAGCGGCTATGTTGAATTATTGCCAAATGAACGGAAAACAGGTTTTTATCATTCCTGACTTTTATGAAGTGTATTGCAGTAATGTGGAATTGGATAAAATCGATGACATTCCTGTATTTCGGCCGCGCTACCTAAGACCCACAATGGAACAAAAGCTCATGAAGCGCTTATTGGATATCACTGTTGCGACGATTGCAACCGTGAGTTTGATCCCTGTTTTTATTTTGGTGGCGATTGCCATTAAATTAGATAGTCATGGATCTGTTTTTTTCTATCAACGACGTGTTGGCGAACGGGAAAAGGAGTTTACCATATATAAATTCCGTACCATGTGCGTCGATGCAGAAAAACACTACGGTCCTGTTTTAGCAACAACAGACGATCCGCGCATTACCAGAGTGGGGCGATTCATCAGGACAACGCGAATCGATGAATTGCCGCAATTGATCAACGTATTGCTTGGTACCATGAGCATTGTCGGGCCAAGGCCGGAGCGTCCGTTTTTCGTGGAGAAGCTAAAAAAGGAACTGCCGGAATATGTTCATCGCAGCAATGTGAAACCGGGAATTACCGGGATGGCGCAGGTTTACGGCAAATACAATACCACTCCTTATAGCAAGCTGGTATATGATTTGATCTATATCCAACAATGCAATGTTTTTACCGATTTGGTATTAATGCTGCAAACCTTGCGGGTACTGGTTTCCAAGGGTCGCACCGAAGGGGTTGGCGGTGAACTGCTGAACGAATTAGGTGAATACCCCAGTTGTGAAGCAAAACGGGATGATGAGAACCTCTAATTTATATAGTAAAACAGCGGAACCCATAAAGGGTTCCGCATGATTATAGGTAGGATAAAATGTTGAGAACGGAGGTGGTTGAATGAACGAAGTGAAAGAAGACGAAGGCAAGTCTAGGAAGAATATTTGGTTCTTTCACCACTATGCGGTACCGCCTACACTGAGTGGACAGATTAGGCCCTTTAACTTTGGAATACTACTGAAAGAATGGAACATGACAGCGACAATTTTTGCCGCTTCGTATCTGCATCATTCTGATGTGAACTTAATAAATGATGAACGAAAATACCTGTTGAACGATGAATCGGGTGTTCCCTTTGTTTTTGTGAATACTCCATCTTCGATAAAAGGGTTGCTCTATCGGGTAAAGAACATGATTGCCTTTTATTTTGGCTTGTTGGAGTTGGCGCGACCATATGCAAAAGAACATGGGACCCCTGATGTTATCATTGCGTCCAGCCCGCATCCGCTGACGATGATTGCAGGGATAAAGGCGGCACGGATGTTTAAGATTCCCTGTATTTGCGAGGTTCGCGATTTATGGCCGGATGTTATATTTACATTTGGAAAGTTAAAAGAGCATGGTCTGCTGGGTAAATGCTTAACAGCAGGTGAACATTGGATTTATAGAAACGCCGATGCGATAATCTTTACGAAGGAAGGCGATACGGACTACATCAAAGAACACAAATGGGATACTGACAATGGCGGAGACATAGACTTGAAAAAATGCCATTACATTAACAATGGTGTGGATATAGCGGCCTTTCAAAAGGCTATTGTTAATCATTGCATTAATGATGGCGACTTGGAAGATGATAAGTTCAATGTCGTATACACCGGTTCGATTCGTCCGGTTAACGATGTGAGCATTATGATTGATGCAGCAGTTTTATTAAAAGAACATACGGATATTCAGTTCCTTATTTATGGGGATGGAAATCAAAAAGAAGCCCTGGATCAACGTATTTTGGATGAAGGACTGACCAATGTGAAGATGAAAGGCTATGTGGATAAACGCTGCATTCCTTATATCTTGAGCAAATCGTCCGTAAATATTTTGAATTACTCTCAGTCAAAATACAATTGGAGCAGGGGAAATAGTTCCAATAAATTGTTTGAATATATGGCTTCCGGCAAACCGATTATTTCGACGATAAAAATGGGATACTGTATCTTGGAAAAGTACGGCTGCGGTCTTTCCCTGGAAGAATCAACGCCGGCGGAACTCGCAAAAATGATAATGAAAATATATACAATGCCGCCGGAAGAGTACGAAAAAATGGGTAGGAATGCAAAAGCCGGCGCGGCGGATTTTGATTACAAGATATTGACGGCGAAATTAGTAGATGTGATTGAACACGTTGAAAAGACATATGTGTTAACGAAAGTGGAGGGTGTAAAGCATTGATTTCGATGGATAGATTATTTGTTTTCAAACAATGGTTTATTGCCTTCCGTAAGAAACAGCCTTTTTCTATACCATTTAATATGCAAGGGTTTCAAGTTATCAGACCTCCAGCCGGAAGATTTTTTGCAGATCCGTTTGTGATTGAAAATGAAGGAAAAAACTATATTTTTTTTGAAGACTTTTTTCTAAAAAAACGAAAAGGAATTATTAGCTGTATTGAAATTGATGAAAATGGGAATTATAATGCCCCCCATATTGTATTAGAAAAAGAATATCATCTTGCCTATCCTTTTTTGTTTAAGACGGAGCAAGGGATCTTTATGATTCCGGATACTAGCGCAAACAACACGGTCGAACTTTATGAGGCAACGCAATTTCCATATCAATGGTCTTTGAAACGCGTGCTGATGAGCGGTTTTAAGACCGCTGATTCAACGTTATGGCACTACAACCAAAAGTGGTGGCTTTTTACAAACATACTAGACTCGCAGAATTTGGCGGATCCGGGGAAACTGCACCTTTTTTATGCAGAATCCTTGTCTTCAACGTGGACTCCGCATCCGCAAAACCCGGTCAATCATGATCCGCGAACGGCTCGACCGGCGGGACATATATTTTTCCATGACGGAAAAATAATCCGTCCGGCGCAAAATTGCTCTACCGAATATGGAACCGCTGTGATATTTAATGAGATAATCGAGTTAACGGAAACCCATTATACGGAGAAACCTCTATTTGAGATAAGACCGGACTGGTGCAACGGTAATCAGAGGTTGCATACCTATAATTTTAATGATCAATGGGAAGTAAGCGACGGGCTCGTTAATGTTACCGATATCTTCAAGCCAATCCGTTGGTTGTCGGCCTATTGGCATCGGTAGCACGATTAAAGGTTGTATAAAAATGGTTGAAACATTCTGCGTCCCATTTACTTCAGAGAAAGGGGATATAAAGTCATTGAAAAAAATAACCATACTATCCTCTGATGATCCGCGGGTAAAACGAGGACTGCAGGTAGTTGCGCATACCCATGCAAAAAGCTTACGCAAGCGGGGATTTGACGCAGTTATATATTGCCCGGGTGAAAAGTATGAAGCCTATGTATTGGAAGGTGTTCCTGTTTATACTTTCGCCTATCGACAGGGAAGCTATGCTGCTATTAATTTTATAACAATGATGTATAACTGCTGGCGTGGATGGAAAATGCATTTTGGTAAGCAAGAACCCGATATATTGCATGGGCACGATGATATGACGTACTATTTTTTATCGCGCTATTTATCCAAGAAGGTTAAGAAAATATATACGGTTCACGACCCGCTTGTTTACCACCATCGTATGTTGGGCAGATTGCCCCTGGGTGGAAGTTTGAAAGAAAAAATGATGACCCACATTGAAAACACTGTATATGCACGCAGCGAAAAAATCCATTGCATTTCAGAGTATACGAGGGTCAGGATTACCGATCACGAAGCTTTAGCTGCCAAAATTCGGATTGTGCCTGACTGGATCGACACGGATCGATTCGTTTTGCCGGGAGATCGCGCACTTGTTCGCGCGAAATTTGCGCTGGATACTGATGATTTTGTCATTTA
>Ga0316604_10002802_pt1 | contig 12879 bp, 9 predicted proteins | sample OWC_soil_day20_C_FD_207650 | JGI IMG/M metagenome (GOLD analysis project Ga0316604, IMG submission 207650) | Wetland soil microbial communities from Old Woman Creek delta, Ohio, United States - OWC_soil_day20_CT | ecosystem: Environmental > Terrestrial > Soil > Wetlands | place: USA: Ohio... | reverse complement strand
GAGGTACTGATGAAAGCAATCTTTCTGCTTATATGATCGCTCCGCAGGGAAGTGAAGATTATGTATGCCTGGATGCGGGCACTGTGCACTACGGTATTCAAAAAGCCATACAGGCGAGACTATTGCATGGCACTGCTGCTGAGGTGTTGAGGCAAAATGTAAAAGGATTTCTGATCTCCCATGGTCATCTTGATCATCTGGCGGGTATGATCATCAATTCACCGGATGATAGTACGAAGAATATTTATGGGTTAGATTATTGTCTGGATATATTAAAAGATAAATATTTCTCCTGGAAAAGCTGGGCAAATTTTGCTAATGAAGGCGAGAAACCGGCACTTGGTAAATATCACTATACAGTACTGACTCCAGGCACCGAAGCACCTTTGCAAAACACAGCTATGCAGGTCACGGCTTTTTCGCTCAGTCATTCTAATCCTTACCAAAGTACGGCATTCCTGGTTCGGCATGAAGAAGCTTATATACTTTATTTGGGTGATACTGGCGCAGATTCAGTTGAACATTCTGATAAACTACACCTGCTATGGGTAGAGGTAGCTCCCTTGTTGAAAGCAAAAAAACTAAAGGCTATTTTTATAGAGGTGTCTTTTGATAATCAGCAACCAGATAAACAATTGTTCGGCCATCTTACCCCACACTGGCTGATGTTGGAATTACAGGATTTAGCGTCTCTTGCAGGAACGGAGGCGTTGAAGGGGTTTCCGGTGGTGATCACGCATATCAAACCGGGTGGTAATCGTGAGCAACTGATACGGGAGCAATTAAAGGCGTATAATCCTTTGCAGGTTAAACTGATTGTTCCTGAGCAGGCTAAGTTAATTAAGCTGTAAGGCCTTTATCTTTCAAATAGTCAAATATAAGCTGGTCCACGTATAGTGCGATAGCATATGAAGAAGAGTATGATGGTTACAAATATAATGGCATTATTACGATAGAGAAAAAGACTGAATATTAAAGGGGGAAGATATTCCCTACCTTTGCCCGCAATAACTCATACACAACGATAACCATATGAGAAAAGATATTTTTCTATTTTCTTTTAGTACGCTCCTGTGCTTTGCCGGGCAGGTAAATTCACAATCAAAAAAAGCACCCATTGACGCTATTCAACAGGCAGAAATAAAACGCGACCTCTTTACCCTCGCTGACGATCACTTCAGAGGCCGTGAAGCAGGTACCCTCGATGAATTGAAAGCTTCCATGTGGGTAGCAGAACAAGCACGCAAAGCAGGTCTGGAACCCGCTGGTGACGATGGCACTTATTTCCAGTTTTATTCCTTATTACGCGAACGTGTAAATGATCACAGCACCGTAAAGATCGGAGACCGCACCTTCTCTCTCTGGAAAGACATGATCGTATGGGAACCAGGCTTTGCTTCAGTAGATGCTCCCATCGTATTTGTAAATGATCCCTTAACAGTGGATGAAGCTACTGTAAAAGGAAAAGTCGTAGCACTACAATTCACAGAACAGGATCTGACCGACCCACGCAAAATTATTCCATGGAGATACGTAACGCTTGTCGTACAAAACTGCGTCAAAAAAATCGCAGCCAAAGGTGCAAAGGCAATTATATTTGTTTCAGATGACAGAGCGCAACAGGCATGGGCCAGAGCCGTTCAGGACCGTATTCGTGGTACCTACCGCATAGAAGGCAGACCATCCCGACAATTATTAAACGGTATTCCTATTATTTGGATAGGTGCTGATGCGCTGGACCTGGTGCGTGTTCCAAATCAACAATTTCAGGCAAACGTATATGCGGAAGCATTCACTTATCCATCTGTGAATGTAGTAGCGAAAGTGAAAGGTAGTGATCCCAAACTGGCCAATGAATATGTATTGTTCAGCGGTCACACAGACCATGATGGCGTACGCAACATTGAACCGGGAAAAGATTCTATCTTAAATGGAGCTGATGACAATGCAACCGCCTGCGTGGCACTGCTGGCCATCGGCCGTGCGTTTCACCAACAACCTGGTAAACGTAGTGCGCTGTTCGTATGGCATGGCGCAGAAGAACGTGGACTACTGGGTAGCTATTATTTCGCGGAACACCCTACTGTGCCACAGGAATCGCTGGTAGCTGTGCTGAATGCTGATATGATAGGCATGAATTCTCCTGACAGTGCAGGTTTACTGGGTATCACACCTCCACATCTGAACTCATCAGACCTGGCAAACATCGCATTGGCAGAAAATGCCAAAGGGCCAAAATTCAAACTGGATACTGAATGGGACAAGGCTTCCCATTTTGAAGGATTCTATTTCCGCAGTGACCATTTGCCATATGTGAGAAAGAATATTCCTGCGATTTTCTTCACCACGCTCACGCATCCGCGTTATCATACACCTGCTGATGAAGCTGCAACTATCAATATTGAGAAGCTGACGAAAATGACCCACTGGATGTATGCAACAGGGTTTGGGGTAGCAAATGCGGCCAACAGACCGAAAATTGTAGATGGATTTAAGCTGGAAAAATAGATGCTAATATAGGAAAAGAGGCTGCTTCAATAGTATTGATGACAGCCTCTTTTCCCTGAAAATGGTTTTTATCCCCCGTTGGTGAATTCCTCTTTCATGAATGTTTTTTCTGAAAATGGTTTTCATCCCCCATTGGTGAATTCCCTCTTTCATGAATGTTTTTTCTGAAAATGGTTTTCATCCCCCATTGGTGAATTCCCTCTTCCATGAATGTTTTTTCTGAAAATGGTTTTCATCCCCCGTTGGTGAATTCCTCTTTCATGAATGTTTTCCCGAAAATGGTTTTCATCCCCCATTGGTGAATTCCCTCTTTCATGAATGTTTTTTCTGAAAATGGTTTTCATCCCCCGTTGGTGAATTCCCTCTTTCATGAATGTTTCTATTCGTGATACCTATTGATTGGTTTTATTTCTTAACTGGCTCGTAATTTAGTTTTTCTGGTATTTAACAAGGGAAGCCGGTGCTACGGCTTCCCTTGTTATAATTACTCATATTTAAATGCCGCTTTCAACCCTCCTACAGAAACGGAGAAATCACCCGGCTCTGTCACCCGCTGTAGTTGTGCATTGATAAAAGAAAGTCTTTCTTTATCTATCGTGAAAGAAACTGTCTTCGTCTGCCCCGGTTGCAATTCTATTTTTTCAAATGCACGCAAACGCTTTACTTCAGGCGTAATAGAAGCGACTTCATCACTTACATATAATAATACCGCCTCTTTACCCACTACTTTCCCGGTATTTGTCACATCGACAGTTATGGTAATCGCTTTTGCAGCTGTCAATGTTTTATTGCTGATTGTAAGGTTGGCATAAGAGAATTGCGTATAACTCAATCCATATCCAAATTCCCACTGCGGATTGTATCCCGCCATTTCATCAAACTGCAATGTCTCAGTATATTTATGATAATAATTGATCAGGCTATTGGTGGAACGGGGATAGGTGTAAGGCAGTTTTCCGGAAGGATTGATCTTACCAGCCAGCACATCTGCAATCACATTTCCCCCTTCATTTCCTGACAGGTAGGAATGGATGACAGCAGCACTCAGTGGTTCTATTGAAGAGATGATACGTGGACGACCTTCTGTCAATACAAACACAATAGGTTTGCCGGTCGCAGCTAAAGCACGTGTCAGTTCAATCTGTGAATCAGATATCCGCAGATCGCCGATGTTGCCCGGTGTTTCGGTATAACTGGTTTCACCAATACAAAGTACGATCACATCTACATTGGCCGCCTTTGATACCGCATCCGTGATATCGATGGTTTTATCAAAATCAACACCTGCACTATACACAACATTAGCAGCACCAAATACATGCTGAACTGCTTCGAGGATGGTGTTCTTATCTTTTTCAGTTTCATCGCTGGTAATACCCTGCCAGATACGTGCCCATCCACCATTTAGAGAACGCATTGAATTGGCAGAAGGACCTGCTACCAATATCTTTTTACCCGGTGTCAATGGCAGGATGTTATTTGTGTTTTTCAGCAATGTGATACATTCAGCAGCCAGGTCATAGTTTAGTTTATTATGCGCTTCGCCATTAAACAATGGATAGTCGCTGGCTTTGCCTACCGGGTTATCAAAAAGACCGGTTTCAAATTTCACTTTCAGTATTCTTTTTACCGCATCATCGATACGTGACATAGGGATCTTCCCTTCTTTTACCAGTTCGATAAGGTCGGTAGTAAATGTGTAATCAGTAGGCACCATGCTCATATCAATACCGGCATTAATAGCAATCATCACCGCTTCTTTGTTGTCCTTTGCTATTCTGTGACGCTGATAAAGATATTGGATATCCTGCCAGTCACTCACTACCAGTCCCTTGAATCCCAGTTCACCTTTCAGGATATCTGTTAAAATATGTTTGTTGGCATGAACAGGTACTCCATTTATTTCCGCGCTGTTTACCATCACACTTTTTGCACCGGCTTTTACAGCGGCGGCAAACTGAGGCAGGAAGTATTCACGCATTTCTCTTTCAGGTATCCAGGCAGGGGTACGATCATGTCCGCTTAAAGGCATGCTGTAGCCCATATAATGTTTCAGGCAGGCGGCAACGTGGTATTTGTCGGTTACGACATCATCCCCCTGGTATCCCTGTACCACGGCTTTGCCCATTTCGCTGACCAGATAAGGGTCTTCACCATAGGTCTCCCATATACGGGGCCAAACATGCTGACGGCCAAGATCAAGCACCGGACTAAAATTCCAGGGAATAAAGGAAGCACGTGTTTCATAAGCAGTAACAGCTGCAGCCTTTTTAGCCATAGCAGGATTAAAAGAAGCCGCTTGTGCAATCTGCTGAGGGAACATCACTGAATTTAAAGTATAATTATTCCCCCTGATGGCGTCAATGCCATACAGAACGGGGATTTTAAGACGTTCCTGCAAAGCAATTTTCTGGATAGTCTCAATCCTGTTCCTCCAGACTTCTACTGTTTGTGCATAGCCACCTACATTCAGAATAGAACCTACTTTATATTTTTTGATGGCTTCCTCTAATTTGCCCATGTCAAATTCATGAGGCTCGTTCACCTGACCATTTGTAGTTTTCAAAAAAGCTTCCACACTGATCTGGGTCATCTGTCCTGCTTTTTCTTCAAGTGTCATCTTCGCTACCAGCGACGCTACTTTCTGATCGATGGATTGGGTATACCCATTGAAGGTGGCCGCAGTAATTGCAACAGATAAGAGTAATTTTTTCATAAGTGTCATTTAATTTAATATATAGGAATGGATGATTTTCCAGGTGAGTACATCAGTATCGAAAACGGAGTTTAACCCCTGTTCTTCCTGTGGGGGATCCCCCATGAAGTCATCACCTTCTTTCCAGAATAATTGCCCGGGAAGCGGCCTTGCAGTACCGGCAAACGCCCAGAAATTACATCCTGCAATAGCACCTCCCTGTTTACGGCTTTTAGCCCATTCAGCAAAAACGCCATTGTACAATTGATTACGTGAATAAACTGCAGATGCCGGATCAAATGAATGCTGATCACGGGGCAGGCCAAATTCTTCTACTACCAGTGGTTTATTCAGATCATCAGCGATTACTTCATGTTGCCGGATGTATTGTTGTGTCTTTGCCATCAATTCGGGCAGACTGTTGGCAATGCTGGTATCCTTAAACCATCCCCAGTTCTTGGGCCAGATATGTAATGTTAAATAATCGACTTCTTTAGGTTGATGAATGGCTTTAAACAGGTCTGCAGATTCATCTGTACCCATAATACCTTCGGTACCCAGGGTAACCAGGTGATGATGGTCTATAGATTTGATGAATCTGGCCATGGTCAGGGTCCACTTTTTGTATGCCTCTACAGCAGCAGTCATCATGGGTCGTGGTTCATTTGCCAATTCCCAGGCCATGATGGATGGTTCCTCAATATACTGTTGTTTGGTATATTTGTTTACATGATTCAGGACCAATCGTACCTGATTCTCGTAATCTTTCTGGCAGGGGGCACAGGAGTAGAATTTGCTGGTATTTTCCCGAAGGTCATTCCAGTTCAATTTGCTACGCATGACGGAATCAGTAATGACCCCATTCCAGCTGAGGTATTGTAAAAAGCCCCCACTCCATTCCCAGTTATTACTCAGGAATAGAACGGCATACATCTTCCTTTTTCCCATTTCGTACAGGAGGTAGTCAAGACCGTCCAATATCTCCATATTGAATTTACCCTGCTCATACTGGAAGGCAGGTTTTACCCGCTCTACACCATTGACCAATCCTTTGCCCTCTGTTCCTACCAGTACGCGGAGGTTGGTGATGCCCTGGCTTTTCAGGAAATCCAATTCTTTTTGCAGGCGTTCCTTCCCGTTTTTTTGCAGGGCGAGCAAACCGCCATACCAGTAGTTCGTGCCGATGTAGTAGTAAGGTTTGTTGTGAAGGGAGAACTGATGCCCGGACTTTGTAATAAATTCCTGTTGGGCGAAGGCTTTGGCTGTACATAGCATGAGAAACAGCCAAAGGGCTTTCATTGAAAAACGTGGCATGGGTGATTTTAATTAGTTAACTTTTTCAAATGTAGGTTAACTTATGCCACAGATGTAGTACTTTTTTATCTATTTCATTGCATTTAAATCACAGAATGCGTGGGATAAGGTGGTTAGCGGGATGATACTTTTCATGCAAAGGAGGCGCACGAAAGTAACATATTGAATTTTCTCCTTACAAAAAAGGTCGCCTCAATAAAAACTGAGACGACCTTTTCAAAAATTAATTGCTAATTACTTCTTATCCGCCACAAACTTTCCACCATCCACATCCTTCAAAAAACCCACCAGATTCGTAAAATACCGCTGCTGATCATCATACATAGACATATGAGACCCATTCGGACACAAATACAATCTGCTATTCGGCAATAACTGCGCTTCCCGCTTCATACCCTCCGGACTCATTTCATCATGCATCCCTCCTAACACCAACACAGGTGTCTTAATATCCGACAGTTTATCCCAGAATTCCCAGTTCTTAAAATTCCCGGTCACATGAAATTCATCTACTCCCTGCATCTGTATATAAATCGTATGATTCGCCTTCTTAAACGCTCTGAGCAAAGGCTCCGGCCAACTTTCCAATGGTAACCTGCAAATCGCCTGTGTATATAGCTTATTCATCAACAAGTCATTGTACTCAGGCGAGTCATATTTTTCTAATTTATCCAATGAATCATAAACAGCAAGATCTCTTGCTGTGAAGAATTGCTCCTTCAGTTGTTTGGTATAGGTGGTATAATCAATCATCCCGGCTGTCATATTGGATAATACAGCACCTTTAACATGGGATTGATACTTATGCAAGTACTCCATAGCCAGCATGCCGCCCCATGAATGACCGACTATATAAAAACTATCCAGATGCAGGCCTTTCCGCACCTGTTCTAATTCCTCCACATAATTGGATACCGTCCAAAGGGTGGTGTCAGATGGCTGGTCAGAATTGCCGCATCCTAACTGGTCATAGTAGTAGATCTCCATCCCTTCTTTAGGCAGAAAATCTTCGAAACATTCCATGTAATCATGGCTAAAACCAGGGCCTCCGTGTAATAGTAATACTTTAATTTTACCATCACCCACTTTTTTGGTCCATACATGGTATTTACCATCTACTTCGATCAATTTGTTCCCTCCGGTTTTAATTTCGGTTGTGTCTTCAGTACTTGATGTTAGAGCTGGGGTAGTAGCAGGTTGCTTGCAGGCAAAAAAGGACATTGCCGCGAAAACTAAAAGTGTTCTTGTCATGGTTAAATTTATGATACTCCCCAAAATAGGGATTTCCTTGATCTACAGCTAATATTATGTTTCACTACTTTGGTATTAGTACTCAATTTGTCCGGAAATAAACATCCCACCTACTGACCTTCCACCGCCGGCCTTTGCCTTTATCAATAAACCAGATGATACCTTTCAGCATCAATATTGCCCATCAAATCCTGACCGATCTTCAACAACGAATTCAAACACGTTGGGCTGATAACATCGCCGACTAATGCCGGCAGGAGCGCACTTTACAGCATGGGAACAACCTGAGTTACTGGCGGATGATTTGCGGAGGTTCTTTTACCACGCTCCTCTCCCTTTTAGGATTTCAGAAATAATTATTAAATATTAATTTAGCCCCTCAAAACTAAACAACAACACTATGAGTACAGTTTCGCACAATGTATATTTTGAAGGAAAAGTGCAAAGCCTCGGCATCGATGTAGAAAAAGGGAAAGCAACTGTCGGCGTGATGAAAAAGGGAACGTATGTATTTAACACCGGATCGCCTGAAACAATGGTCATTGTGTTAGGCGAAATGAGTGCAAAAGTGAAAGGTGGTGAGTGGGTGAAATACAAGCAGAACGAGCGTTTTGAGGTGGCTGCAAACTCTTCATTTGAAGTAAATTGCGACACAGATGTAGCATATATCTGTTACTACAATTAAAATATTTGAATGCCGGAGATTACCTCTCCGGCATTTAACTACTAAAAACCAAATTTGACCTTTTCGAGGAATCCTACTTTTACCTCAACCCAAAAAACCAAAAAGATTATAAAGAAATCAAGGAAAAACCCACCCTGTCTTATAACAACGAAGACTATGGCAATCGTAAAGATGAATGTGAAAGAAATGCATATTATGAGGCCTTAGGTTGGCCCAGGCCAATAACAGACTTAGATCTGCCACATTCCAATTAAATTATTGTAGTATGTAGTTTCTCACTGTACTATGCCTATCTATTGCATCTAACACCTTTGCCCAAAACTGTAACGGTGCAGCCAAATTTTATTTTATTATAAATATCCTTATACCAACCCATCCTCCTTCAACTTCCCAAACGCGATCAACACGCCCGGCACCTGCTTCTCCTCCCTCTCATAACTCTCCAGGTCAAAAAACCTCACCTCCCCAATCTCCGCCGAAGGCACCACCTCCTGATTTAACTCATGTAAAAAACAATCCTGTTCCATCACTATATCCTCCTCCCCAAATGCCGGCGCCGTTATATGATAATACCACTTCAACTCCTCCACAGGAATCAATATATTCAACTCCTCCTGCACCTCCCGCTGCATAGCCTCCACTGCCGTCTCCCCTGCATCAATCTTCCCGCCCGGCAAATACCACGCCTGCTTATTCTTACTAAAAGCCAATAATAACTTCCTGTTTTGTACCACCACCAATCCGGCTGTATATATACATTTCATTCCACAAAAATAAAAATTCGCAGGTCAAAATCCACTATTCAAAACTGAAATATCATTTCAGACACCCGATGATCATTGAAGGGGAAACCATTTCGTAGATTAGTCATTAGCTCTTCTTACATAATTTGCTAACTTACCGCAAACACACACTCATTACAACTATATTGTCAGTATGTTTAGATTAGACACAACCCTATTGTTAATCTGCCTGTTATGTACAATTGTTTACCCGACACTTGCTCAACAGGGAACAGGAGGGAAAATATCCGGCCACGTAAAGGATGACAAGAACGAACCTATGAATTTTGCGACAGTCGTTTTATTAAAGCAACAGGATTCTGCTTTAGTTAAAGGGGCTATCACAGATCAGACAGGTGGCTACCAGTTCGAGAATATACCCAAAGGAGCCTATCTGATAAAAATATCACAGGTAGGTTATCAGACGAAGTTCATTCCAATTACCACAGAAGGCCCAAACACCACGCTGGAAACTGCTGTTTTATCGACGGTTACCAAAAACCTGAAAGAAGTAAATATCACTGCCGAAAAAAAGCTGATTGAATTAAGTGGTGAAAAGCTCATCTTCAATGTATCCAATAGCATCACGTCTGCTGGCAACAATGCTTTAGAAACCCTGCGAAAGGCTCCTGGTGTAGCAGTTTCTACGGATGACCAGATCTCTCTGAAAGGAAATACCGGCGTGCTTGTAATGATCAATGGCAAACAATCTTATTTGACCGGGAGTGACCTGGCCGATATGTTGAAAAGTATGCCCTCCAGTAATATTGAAGCCATAGAAATCGTCAGCAATCCATCTGCCCGTTTTGATGCTGCCGGCACTGCAGGTATTATCAATATCAGATTAAAAAAAGACAGAACCAGGGGATTGAATGGCTCAGTTATCGTGAATGGCAATTACGGCATTACACCAAAGTACAGTGGTTCCGCAGACCTGAATTACAGAACTGATAAACTGAATCTATATGGTAATTACAACAGTTATAAAGGTTCAACAGAGATCACGCAAACATTTGACAGAGATTATAGCGGCACACACTATGACCAGGTCGGAACCTTTTATTTTGACAGGCAACAACAGGCTTTTAAAGCAGGCTTAGATTATCATATCAGCAACCGGTCTACCATCGGCTTTCTGATCAATGGCAATACCAGCCGCAATGGAACAAACTCTGTTAGCCGTACCTTCATATATAGCAACGCTGCCTCCATTGATTCTATCATGAAAGCGACCAGCCAGGGACCACAAAACCGTAATAATTTCAATTACAATGTAAACTATAGCTATCATGATTCGACTGGCAAAGAACTGAATGTGGATCTGGACTACGTGAATTTCGACAGAAATGACAAAAGCTATCAACCTAATATTTATTACGATCCTACAGAAACCACCGTACTCAGCTCAGTAAACTATCGTATTAATACGCCCGCAAACATTCATATTTATGTAGGCAAGACAGATTATTCCCAACCATTGTTCAAAGGGAAACTGGGTATAGGTGGAAAGGTCAGCGCTGTCAATACAGATAATGATTTCCTGTTCTATAATATAGAAGAAGGGAAGAATGTAACGGACAGCAGCAAAACAAACAACTTTGTATATAAAGAGCAAGTCTATGCCTTTTATGTGAACTACAATATCAAATTAAGTAAATGGAGTATTCAAGCAGGGCTCCGTGGTGAACAAACCAATTCAAGAGGTCTACTGAAAGCCTTAACAAATGTAACTGATGAAGATGTGAAAAGAAGTTATCTGAATTTCTTCCCTTCTGCATCCGTTTCCTATGCCATGAACGATGCTCACTCCTTTAATACGGCTTATAGCCGCCGCATAGGCAGACCCACCTATCAGGACCTGAATCCTTTCGAAAAAAGAATGGATGAACTGACGTATCAGAAAGGGAATGCCTTTTTAAAACCACAATATTCCAATAGCTTCTCACTAAGTTATGCATTCAGACAATACTTGATTGTCTCTGCAGACTATGTGCATACCAGAGATGTATCTGCACCAATTGTGGAAACGACAGATGGCAACAAACTCGTGTATGCCATTCAGAATATCGCATCCAGCGATAACATGAGTCTCGCAATTTCTTCCAATCTGGAGTTTTTCAAATGGTGGAACTGTTACCTGAATACGAATCTATACCGTGCCGTTTATAAGGGAACAATCGATCAGTCTGCACTGAACAATAACACGCTGACTTTTATGTATAGTGCAACAAACACCTTTAAGCTTACACCTGTTACTGCACTCGAAGTATCTGTATGGGGCAGAACAGCAGAAGTATATGGTTCATTCACAAACGGGGCACAAGCGACTATAGATGCAGGTGTGTCACAACAACTATGGGGTAAAAAAGCTACTGTAAAAGTAGCTTGTTCAGATATCTTCTACACCTTAGGCTCCACCAGTAGCAGCAATTTTAATGGCGTGAACCTAAGCAGTAAAATCATGCCTGAAACCAGAATGCTCAAGTTATCATTCGCCTATCGTTTCGGCAGCAATCAGATCAAAGCAGCGAGAAACAGGAATACAGGTTCTTCTGAAGAACGCAATAGAATTTAAAATATGAAAATCAGCTCAGGTATAGACATCATTGAAATAGCAACGGTAAAGACGCTGATAGACCGGCATGGTGAACGATTTCTGAAAAGAGCATTTACAGAAAAGGAAGTTGCTTATTGCCGTGATAAGAACAACAACGGCTGGAGTAAAATACCAAGAACAGGGAATGCTAAACTGGAATGATTTTTTATATCTTACTTTTTATAAAAAAAGATATTTTGTTACCTGTTTATTCGAATAAGTTATGAAACAAATTATTTATTTACTACTGGCACTAATTCTTTGCAGCTGTGCCAGACGAATCAATGGCAGTAGAAATATCATCACTAAAACAATTGACATTGGTAATTACACTGAGATTCATGCAAGGGCGTCTACTAATGTGTATCTTGATTCAACCCTCGATGGAAAGATCAGGATAGAGGCCCCGGAGGAACTGATGGATCATATCCTTTGTGAAGTAAAAGATAATGCACTGACCGTAGGTTTTAATAACTCTTTTAAATGGTGGGAAATGCGCTTTGGTCAGGGTATAAATGTATATGTTCCCTGCAGACATATTACCAGACTGGTAAAAACCGGTAGCGCCAATATAAGTGGTTCATTGGAAACAACACAGCTTGCTATTGAAACCGGGGGGTCCGGACATGTAAATATTAATGTAAACTGTCAGGAGATCAGAGTGTCAAAAGGAGGTTCATCAGGTGTTACACTAAAAGGCAGGTGCACTACTTTGGATGCGAACCTTGGTGGCAGTGGGCATCTGGATGCCGGGGAGCTGGCTACGGACGTAGTTAATATCAGAACCGGCGGAAGTACCCATGCGACAGTTAATTGTAATACCACCCTGGTTGCATCTGCATCTGGTAGTTCCAAAATTAATTATTCAGGCAATCCATCGGTGACGAAAAGAATAAGTGGTAGTGCGAAAGTGAGAAAAGCAAACTAAATTATCAGACCGGCGTTTTTCTCCGGCCTGTTTATTTTTTCAATATATTTGGCTCCACACCAAATCACCAGTATGTTATATATCGCACTGATTCGGGAAGAAAAACAGCCCCACGATAAT
>Ga0316604_10002801_pt1 | contig 12879 bp, 11 predicted proteins | sample OWC_soil_day20_C_FD_207650 | JGI IMG/M metagenome (GOLD analysis project Ga0316604, IMG submission 207650) | Wetland soil microbial communities from Old Woman Creek delta, Ohio, United States - OWC_soil_day20_CT | ecosystem: Environmental > Terrestrial > Soil > Wetlands | place: USA: Ohio... | reverse complement strand
GCGGTCAACTCATCTTTACCGCTAAGAATGCCGGCAAAGGCAAACTCCAGATTATCCCCAACAGCACGGAGACTGACAGAGCAACTGATCTTTGGGTAACCGTAAAATAAACCTTTGCGTACTTTGGAAACTTTGCTTACTTTGCGGTAACAATCCTTACAATAGGCTTAGGTTTGGCCTATGGCTATGGGGGTAAGTGGGAACCACAAAGGACACAACGAGCGCAAAGGGTTTCGAAAGCGTAAGGGGTTTACTTTTGGCATTACCCCAAAAGTAACAAAAGGTCTAGGCCCTGAGCCTCCAAAAGCTGAAAAGCCAGGCGGTATTCCTAAAATCCGTAAACTCGCTACGCTCAAACAGTACGGATTTCTTAACGGAATACCGCCCGGCTTTTCTCCTGCGGATCGCTTTTTCCGGCAAAGGCCGCGGGGTTACGGGGATTACGAAGGGTACCGGGGGGTATACTTGACACCCCTTGTTTCATAGCGCCTCCACGACTCCCATACCTTATACTTTCTACATTAAAATAAAACTTTTGCGTACTTTGGAAACTTTGCTTACTTTGCGGTAACAAGCCTTTCAATAGGCTTAGGTTTGAGCTATGGCTATGGGGTTAGGTGGGAACCACTAAGGACACAAAGAGCGCAAAGGGTTTCGAAAGCGTAAGGGGTTTACTTTTGGCATTACCCCAAAAGTAACAAAAGGTCTAGGCCCTGAGCCTCCAAAAGCTGAAAAGCCAGGCGGTATTCCTAAAATCCGTAAACTCGCTACGCTCAAACAGTACGGATTTCTTAACGGAATACCGCCCGGCTTTTCTCCTGCGGATCGCTTTTTCCGGCAAAGGCCGCGGGGCTACGGGAGTTACAAGGAGTTAGTTACTTATACTGCCAACCACACAATTTTCTTTCCAAATAATCAATACTACCAAATAGAATCAGCCCAATGGTGCTTAATACTACAATGCCCGAATACATTTCCAAATAGTTAACCCTGAGCCAGGCATCCATGATAAAATACCCCATCCCATACTGAGTTCCAAAGGTTTCGGTAAAAAAGAGCACCGATACAGCAGTAGCCATAGCCACCCGTAACGCTGTCAAAAATTTTGGCATAGACGCCGGAATGAGAATTTCCCGAAAAATATCAAGAAACCCGGCTCCCAGAGAATACAATGGGTAATAGGTTTCTTTGGGGATTGCTTTAACGCCATCCCTTACCGCAACAATTACCTGAAAAACAACGATTAAAAATATCATTAAAATCTTTGAAAATTCGTCTAAACCAAACAATAACATTACGACAGGCAACAGAGCAATTTTGGGTACCGGGTATGTTAAATAAACAAGGGGAGACAACAACCTGTCCCCTTTGGGGAAATACCCCATGCACAAACCAAGTGGAATACCAACAACCACAGCAAGCAAAACCCCGGCAACAATCCGCCATATACTATAAAGCCCATGAACGGCAATTTGCGACAGAAAAACATGGAATAAATTAACAAGCACAATCCCTGGCGCTGGAATAATGGGTAACTGCAACCAACTAGCGACAGCCTGCCACAGAGTGAGGAAAATTAGCATACCATAGATATACCAAACCCCGGCTCCTTTTTCTTTCATTTTGACCAATCCTCTTTTATTGTCTTTCGTAGCTCAAGACAGAGTTGAAAAAAATCTTGGTGATTGCGAATACCTTCTACTCCAAAAAGTGGATTATCAATTACTTTGCTAACTGTCCCAGGAGCAGCCGATAAAATCACAATTTTCCGGCCTAAATATACAGCCTCTTCCACATGATGGGTGACTAGAATAGTGGACACAGAATGCCTTCTCCAGACATCCAAAAACACATTCTGTATTTCTTCCCGAGTCATAGCATCCAGAGCGGAAAATGGCTCATCCATCAGTAACAAATCGGGATGTAACAAAAAAGCACGGGCTAATGCCACTCGCTGCTGCTGACCGCCGCTAAGTTCACCTGGATATCGGTATTCCAAACCGCCCAGCCCCAGAAGCTGCACCATCTCAGCAAGAGCATTGGCACAGTCCTTGGCATTTTTATTCTTAATCTTCACACCTAATCGAATATTATCTGCTATGTTTTTCCAAGGTAATAATCCATAGTTTTGCGGAATAAACCCAATCTTCTGTTGCTTAGGCATAATTGGTTGCCCATCAATTAGGACAGTGCCCGCAAAAGAGGTAATAATTCCGGCCAAGATCTTTAATAATGTTGATTTACCACAGCCTGAAGGACCAATAATAGCACATGTTTCCCCATCGGCAAGCTCCAGATTAATATCTGTAAGCACAGTCGTACAGACTCCACTAGATTCATAACCAATATTCAAGTCTTTAATCTGGATCATCGCTAACTACCTGACAAACCGGGTATCAACCAAGTCGGTATATTGATATTTCTGCTGAATAAGCTGCCTTGCCTGCATCCAGGCGATAACGTCATCAACATCTTTTTGCTGTGGTGCGGTTGCTTTTTTGTATTTTGGCAAGCTAAGTGCTGCTTTAACGTCTTTCGGAAAGCCTGCCTTTTCAATAACCATGTCAATATAGTTTTCCATCGGCTCGCGTTCCAAATAGTCTACCGCCTTGTTATAGGCTCGATACACGGCCTGAATTTCTTTCTCTTTTTCATTGACAGACTTCCGCGTAAATAGCATAACTCCGGGGTTAATGCCTAATTGTTCCGAACTACTTATTACTTTGCCGCCATTCTTAACAGCCACTGTTGCTAGCGGGTCTGGCAGAGTTGCTGCAGCAATCTTGTTATTTTGCAACATTTCTAAGCGTGCAGGAATCTGGGGAATAACGGTTTTGTTCATAGCAGTTGCAGCTAAGCCACCTTGTGCGGCTATCTGGTCAGTGACATACTCGATAATGGTATTTTTAGAAATAGCCACGTCTTTTCCCGTAAGTTCTTGAACAGACGTGGCAGTCTCGCTTTTATTCACAACCAACTTATAACTCCCGTTTGTTAAGGCAGTAATTACAGTATCAAAGCCGCCAGCCTTGGCAAAAGCCTCAGCCAATATATCAGAGATAGCACCATCCAGGTTACCGCTTTGCAATGCACTATCTCGTTCCATGGCACTTTTAAATGGTTTCAGGGTAACAGTTAACCCTTCTTCTTTAAAATATCCCTTCTCCTGGGCAATAATAAAGGGAATAGAATCTACGTCAGGCATAAGACCAATGGTAATATTCTGCAGCTGACCTTGCTTCTGCGCCGTATTTTCCTTTTTCTCATTAGCACATCCTGCTACTACAAGCAGCAGCAGCATAAACGTAATTAAGATAGCTTTTTTTTTCATTGTACAAACCTCATTTCCTATGAATAATTTGAAGACTGGGCTTGCTCTATATTTTGTTCGATTACACTCTTTCCGCTGCAATCTTAGCTTCAAAAACATCCGGTTCTGGTAGAGATTGCACACCCCACCATGGACTTAGGCTTTGTAATTCTTCTATCGAATACCGACCTGTAGCAACGCCAATTGTGTATGCTCCAATACCTTTACCACACGTGATGTCATGGGGAGTATCACCAATTACATAAATTTTATGCTGCCCGGGGTCACCCCAGTTTGAGTGCACTGTTGCCAGAGCGCTCTTGGCTATATCGTCTCTTTGCTCAAACTGCTCCGCAAACGCACTGCTATCAAAATCAAAATACCGATCCAACGCGAAGTACTTTAACTTTATTTGCGCACCCATTTTACTATTGCCTGTTAACAACAGCAGCTTGTAGTCTTCACGCTCATGAAGTCTTGCCAAGATGTTGGCTACCTCAGGTAGAACCAAACCTTTTCTGGCAGCTAGTTCGCGGGGAAGGAGTTCTTCATAACGCCGACATAAACTATCTATCTCAGTCTGCGTTGCTTCACGGCCGGAAGATACCTTAATAATTTGTCTTGCAATATAATTGTCGGTCATGCCAGCTGTGGCAATAGTATCAAAATCCACTGCTTCGCCCCAGAATTCTGTTGTTGCCTGCGCAAAAGCATATAAGCCAGCTTTGGCTGTTCTGATTAGTGTTCCATCAATATCCCAAAAAAGTATTTTCAACAAACATTCCCCTAACTATTTCTTATTTGTTTTTATGTATATCTTCCGCAGTAAAGAAGTTTGCAGACGCAGGTAGGTGATGCAGAAGTCTTTACCACGTTGTATATAGTACTGAACAAAATTATACTGACAAATGCTGTAACATACAAGTATTGACATAAATTAATAGAGGGAAGGTTTACCCCTTCCCTCTTACCTAAAGCCCATCCCTATAGCAGTCACTGTACTTGATACACACTAACCGTATACTACCTTGCTTGCCAACGGGAACAACTTAACGCTTATGCCAAATGGAAAGATGTGATTCAATTGACTTTTTTTGCGGAAACCAAAAACACTATCCTGCCAGATCAACTAACCAACTTTGCAACAACCGGAAAACGAAAAGTTTCCTACCTACTGCATCCTGGGTTTTGAATCTACGCTATAAGGATGGTGCTTACTTAGATAATAGCATAGACATACCATTTTTGCAAGCAGTATTATTCAGAAATTTCCGATTGTTGAAGCCATTGAAAAATCTCTTGTTCAGGAATAGGACGACTTATTACATACCCTTGTCCATAATCACAGCCATGCCCCTGCAAATAACGTAGCTGTTCCTCAGTTTCAATACCTTCACCAACAACACTCAGCCCTAGTTTGTGAACCATAACAATAACACCTTCAACAATAGCCTTAGCAGATGTTACATCTTCTTGTTGCAAATGATCGATAAAGGTTTTATCAAGTTTAAGCGAACTAATAGGCAGTTGACGCAAATAGGTAAGTGACGAATACCCTGTGCCAAAATCATCTAACGCCACACAGATGCCAAGTGCCTTGAGTCTCTCCAGTTGCTTTATACTTGTACCTGAAGACTCCATCAATATTGATTCCGTTATTTCCAGCTCTAAAAAACGGGGTTCTAGCTGAAATTCTTCTAATAATTCAGTTACAGTATCAACTAAATTACCTAAAAACAATTGATTGACAGATACGTTGACCGCAATTGTAACCTTCGAATAACCTGCCATGTGAACCTTTTGGATAAATTCGCAGGCTTGCCGCATTACCCACTCGCCAATCGGAATAATCAACCCGGTACTTTCTGCTACCGGAATAAACTTTAGCGGCGATACTTGACCATATTCCTTACTATTCCAGCGGAGAAGTGCTTCAAATCCGCTAACCTGGTTATCTGCCAGATTAATGATCGGCTGATAATGCAGTACAAACTCATTATTAGCAAGCGCCTGTCTAAGACCACTTTCTAGCGAAAGCCGCTCCACAACAGCGTCCTCCATAAAGTTATCAAACAGACAGAAACTATTCTTACCTGACTCTTTGGCATGATACATCGCTGTATCTGCTTTGCGCAATAATTCAGCAACCTCGTTACCCTGTTCAGGATATAAAACAATACCTAAACTGGCGGTAGTAAAAAACAGGATACTATTGATTTCGAAAGGTTCGTGCATAACCCCCAAAATTGTCCGGGCGAAATTGCTAGCTTCCTTCGCGGTAATACCTGGTAGTAATGCAACAAACTCATCGCCACCCATACGACAAAATAAGCCCCCTGGTGGCATAACCTGTTCCACCCGTTTGGCCAGCGCGACAAGAAATAAATCGCCCCAGTCGTGTCCATAGGAATCATTGATAAGTTTAAAATTATCAAGATCGATATAAAAGATTCCGCCACTCATCAAATCCGATTGACTCAAAATCGATGAAACTTTCTCGTTGAATTGGCTTGAGTTTGGCAGCCCTGTTAAACGATCATAATAAGCATGCCTGTATAACTTATCTTCCTGAACTTTCATTTCCGTAATATCCGTATAGGAACCAGCCAGTCTTATGGGATTTCCTTTACCGTCAAGTAACGCCTTGCCTCGGGCAAGTAGCCAGCGAAATTCTCCGCCTGCATTTATGCAGCGGTGCTCACACACATAATATGGTGTCAAACCCAATAAGTGCCGTTCCAGCGCTTTATCAACTCCCGGTAAATCCTCCGGGTGAATAGCCTTGCACCACATCTGCAAATTCACAAAAGATTCCTCTGTAAATCCCATTACTTCTTTCCACCTTGTGGAAATAGTCCGCTTGTCATTAATCAAGTCCCAATCCCAAAGCACATCATGCGAACCTTCCAACAGTAGCTGATACATATCCCGGCTTGTAGATAGCTCTTCATTACTTGTTTTAAGTTCTTCTACTGTTTTTTGCAGTGACGCCTCTGATCGAGTAATAACCCTTGATGTCAGTCCCCATATGAAAAATACCAGCACAACCACAGCGATTGCACCTGCTGAATATTGTGCCCGGACAGCCCGAACTAACTGCGTTGATTCGTTGGTTGCCTGAGCAGACTCTGCCGTATTGTACTCAATCAGCGCCATTATCTTTTGATCAATTTCCTGCCAATAGCCCATCAATTGGCCTAACTGTTTGGACTCATACCAACGCGCTGCTGACCAAGGATCTGATGCTATTGCTTTTGCTTCAGGTAAAAACTTCTTCCACGAATTTTCAACATCATTAAACAATTCCTGTTCTTCCAAACTGCCTATATATCTTAGTCGATAGATCATCTGACGGGAATTGACTTCGGTCATAATGTCCAGCGATTTTCGCCTGGCCTCTTCAAGCTTCAGGGGGTCTTGCTCTGTTGTTAATTCATACAACAGGCGCTGAATACTTGATGCAGTAATACTCATCCGACCCAGGGCTTCAACACTTGGCATATGATTTATTTGAATTTGGTCAACATTTTTTTCAAGTTTCACCAAATTGCCATAACTAAGCAAGCCCGAGACTATTATTACAGCTACTATAAGAAGATATCCGGCAGCAAGTTTATGTTCCGTATTCATCCCGCACCACCTCGCGCTAGTATATCTAATTATTTCATGTTTATGGCAATCTGGCAACCTCCGTTTTGCAAATTTCGTCAATTTTCAACAAATAACTCCCCCGTATCATTTAATGATACAGAGCTGCATTCGCACCCGCGTTCATGCTACTTTTCGTTAGCCAAGGCGTGTAGTTGTTCAGCCATGCTGGTCACTTCCTCAATACTGGCAGTGACTTCCTCAATAGCAGCAGCCTGTTGTTCTACCGTGACAGAGGTTGCTTGTCCCATAGTAACCGTTTTGTCAACAGATTCTTGGATGATGGTAGTAAACTCTTTAATCTTGCCAACCGTTTCCTTAGAATCACCAGAGAGCTTGCGTATCTCCTGAGCTACCACACCAAAGCCCAAGCCCGCTTGTCCAGCTCGTGCCGCTTCAATCGCTGCATTTAGGCCAAGTAACCGGGTCTCATCCGCTATATCCTTAATAAAGTCCATTACTTCATTGATTTTTCCTGAGACAATATTTACGTTTTTAATCTCGTTGTTGAGTGTATTTTGATTTTCGCTGACATCATTTGCAGATGCCGCCAATTCTTCCATAGTAGCCGATATCTGGACAACACTATCATTTATCAAACCAGCCATCTGTTTTAATTTATACTGCTGGTACCCTACTTTCGAAAGGGTATTAGCCACCAGAAACAGCATATTGGCGGCGGCGTCTAAGCTTTTTCTTGATATTTGCTTTACCTCACGCAAGGCAGCTATATATTCTTCAGGGTCTACACCAATTTCCTGGGCTACCTTGCGATAATAGGATTCGTCCGGAGTTGAAGTCAACACCTGTCCCCCGAGTATTGAGCCGATTTGCCGCCCCTCTAGCATAATAGGAGTACCAAAATCTACCAGTCCAGCATGGCAGTCATAAATCGATGGTTTACCTGTCCTGGCTGACTCCTCGCCGCCCTTGCGGTCACATTCCATGCAGCGAGCAAGACCAACTTTTGAACCCCGGGTATGGCCAATACAAAATTTAGTAAAATTGCTTGGTTTAGTTACTGGATTTCCATCAATATCAACTGCAATACTTGCCACACCCAAGGAGTCTGCAAAGCTGTCCTGAAATTTTTGCAAAAAATCCAGGTCGATGATGTCCTGCAATTTTACATTATTGCTGTCGGTCAAGCCTTGATTTGCATTTATCACTTGGTTTTGCATTAAGCTGTCCCCCTTATATGATTTTATTTAAATTTTGTGAATTATTGCTTTATTCGCTATGTTTCGATATATTTCCTTGTAAGAATTATGTAACTTATGAAATATATAAAAAGGACCAGTTAGCAATTGCCTTACTGATCCCTTCATATAATAAGTACTCAATTACTATTAGTCGAGATTAAAATAACGACTGATGCAGACTATGATGCGGTGCCGGAATAACCAGTTGATCAACAAGGAAGCCACTGTTTTTGATAACATTACTACCAGCTCTAACAGCAGCTGTCACCGCGCCAACCTCGCCAGTCATGGAAACGACAGCCTTACCGCCCATTCCCCGCGCCAGGCGAACTTCAAGTAATTGTATATTAGCTGCCTTCGCTGCTGTATCGGCAGCAACAATCGCCGAAGCCACTGAGTAACTTTCAATTACGCCTAATGACTTGATTTCTTTAACCTCAGTACAGCCTGATAATGCTTGGAATACGTCAGCATGAATGTTGGGCAGAACAAATTCGTCGACTACGTTCTCTGTCCCGCCAACGCTTTTCCCACTCCGTACAGCGCTTTGTACTGCACCAACATCGCCGCCAACCATCACAACATACTTTCCCGGGCACAGGGGCTGCGATAGTATTAACTCAACATTAGCCGCTTTTAACATGGCATCAGCAACCAAAATGCCTTTGGTAATATTTTTAAGTTCTAACAATCCTATGGCACGTTTCATTTTAATCCCCCCTGCTCATTACACTGCCCGAATACTAATTGCTCCATCCACAGCAACCACTTGCCCTGAAATGCTTGCATGCAGATTAGTGCCTACTGCAGCGCCTTCAGGAATAACAGCAACTAAATCACCTTTGTTGACCATAGCGCCTACAGCAACAACAGGTTTTGCTGGCGCACCAATATGCTGCGAAAGAAGTATTTTTACATTTTTCGTTGTAACTGGCACTGTCGCAAGCGGTGCTTTGACATCATATTTATCCAATCCCAGACGGTAGAGCAGCCGCTTCGTAGGAATTAGATGATATTCCCGATTGATGCGGGACTTTTGCGGTTTAGCATTATGAGGATTCTTCATTTTCGCCTGAGAAAATTGTCGCTTGAGTTCAGCATTAACTCGGCGTGGTGATAACCCCATAGTACAGCCGAAGGTTTCACAAGCTCCACATTCTGAGCAGAGAAGGGCTTTCGTAACAACATCGTGTTCGTTATACTGCCCTCTGCCAATGGCCTGCATAATCCGATGTGGTTCCAAACTATGGCCGAGGAGATTACGCGGACATACATCAGTACAAGCCCGGCAGTTACAACAAACGGCTTTAGCCCTGTTAGCAATAACCGACCAGGGGGTAGCTTTTTGGGTTACCAATGAGTGATCAGGCGGTAACACAATGATGCCGCCTGTTGTTTTGGTAACAGGCTGATCATCAGTTGTAAGCTTTCCCATCATGGGTCCACCATCAATAACGGCATAATTGGCAACAGTAGCTCCACCCGCCAATAGGATAAGTTCGCGAATAGCCATCCCAACAGGTACTTTAAAGGTAGCAGGCTTATTGACCGCACCTGTGACGGTAACATACTTATCGATAACCGGTTGCCCGGTAAGTGCCTCGGCTACATTGATAAGAGTTTCAACATTAGCTACAACGACTCCAACATGCAGTGGAATGCCGCCCTCAGGTACCACTCTGCCAGTTACCTCATGCACAAGCACCTGTTCGTCACCTGCCGGATAAATATCTGGCAGAAAAAAAAGTTCAATTCCTTGACCGCTTGTTTGCTTAAGTTCGGTCTGTAGTTTATTTACGGCATCTTCATATTTGCGTTTGAGGCCAATAACCCCTCGCCGCGCACCAGTAGCCACCATGACGGTCTTGAGACCGGCAATAAGTTTGCTGCTTTCACTTGCCATAATAAGCTGATGCGCCCTTAGCAGCGGCTCACATTCTGCCCCATTAATAATAACGGTATCTACATTGGCATTGATTTTTACATAGGTAGGGAAGCCGGCTCCGCCGGCTCCTACTACGCCTGCCGCTTTAACGGCGGCAATAATTTCTTCCCGCATATGTCACCTACTCTCTTGGCGTATCATGTTACTCACACGATGGAAAACGCATCAACAAGAACACAGCGACGCTGGCGGGTAAAGCTGCGTGCAGAGGTAAGTCCCTCGCCGGTCGGCCCTGCAATAGTAAAGGTCGTAAATCCCTCGCCGCCAACACCGATTCCAGCAAATGACGGAGCGTTTTTCACAAATATAGTAGTCTCAATCGCCTTAGCTAATCTAGTTAAGTTATCCACATTCTTGGAATGCATAATCGCCGTATGTCTGTTGCCATGTTCGACTTTGACAGCAAGCTCAATAGCTTCGTCAATGTCTTTTACCTGCACAATGGGCAGTACCGGCATCATCAATTCTTCAACAACAAATGGATGGTCAACCGGCGCGTCACAAATGACGGCTTTAACACTATCAGGTACATTAATACCAATTTGGCTTAAAATGTACTTAGCATCTTTACCGACATACTTCTTATTAACTCCATAGCTCTTTTTGGGTTTTTCAGTACAACCAGAAGCAACTAATTCTTCTTTTTCAGTCAAAATGACGTTAGCTAACTTGTCAATATCTTGACCAGAAATGAGATAAGCCCCATACCGCTGCATGTAGGATATCAACTTATCAGCTACACAGCCGACAACAATAACTTCTTTTTCAGCAATACATGGCAGATTATTATCAAATGAACAACCGGCAATAATGTCCCTGGCCGCTTTTTCAATATCGGCAGTTTCATCAACAACGGCCGGCGGATTGCCGGCACCGGCACCAATAGCTTTTTTACCAGAAGACAAAACAGATTTTACTACACCAGGGCCGCCAGTAGCCACAAGCATGTTGATGTACGGATGGTTCATCATAACATTGGTTGCTTCCAGCGATGGTTCAACAACTGCGGTTAACAGATTGGCCGGACCACCAGCTTTAACAATGCCTTCATTTAGCTGTCTGATTACTGTTAGGGATGTATTTTTGGCAGTAGGATGAGGACTAAAGACAACAGCATTACCGGCTGCAATCATGCCAATCGCGTTACAAATAACGGTTGCTGCCGGGTTTGTTGTTGGTGTAATCGATCCAATGACGCCATAAGGTCCCATTTCAATCAATGTTAACCCTTTGTCACCAGACCATGCTTCAGTTGTAAGTCCTTCCGTACCTGGAGTCTTGTCAGCAACCAGGTGATGTTTGATGATTTTATCAGTAACCCGGCCCATGCCAGACTCCTTGACGGCCATCTCAGCCCATATTTCTGCATTTTCACGGGCAACCTTACGCATAGCCTGGATGAGTTCTTCCCTTTGGGCAATAGACAATTTTTTTAACTGTTTATAAGCATCACGAGCTGCAACTATAGCCTCATCCATAGTTGCATAAATACCGCCATTATCGACAGTACCCGCTTTGTATTCCTTAACCCTGGACATTACTTCTGCTGTAATTTTTGCAACTAAACTTTGATCAATTGTCATTCATTTTCCTCCTTCCGTCCTTACAGCCTTATCTTAAAAGGCTGCCAGACCGGCTTTGGCTACAGACATATCTTCCTCGACTGCTCCGCCGCTTACACCAATTCCTCCAACTAAAACACCGTTATCCCAGATGGGTATGCCGCCGCCGAATATGACCATGCGACAACCATCAGTAGTGTTGATTCCATATAGACTTTGCCCTGGCTGGGATACCGCTGCCGCCTGCTCGGTAGACATCTTAAGTGCAACTGCCGTATATGCTTTGTTCAAAGCAATAGAAACACTGGCCAGTAAAGCATTATCCATTCGTTCCTGGGCCACAAGGTTGCCGCCAGCATCCACTACGGCAATTACCATCGGTACATTAATTTCAATTGCCTTCTTTTCAGCTGCAGCAATCATTTTTTTCGCCTTTTCCAACATATCGTTCTTCCCCCCATCAACTTGTTGTGGTGAACCTTGAAGAACTTGCATTACAATTTGGCTTACCTTCGTAATCAGATCTTCCTGCTCAACACACCTTGCCAGAACAAATAACAGATCAGATAAACGGTTTAAATACAGGGCCACAGGTGTATTCACAGTTTCTGTACGTCTAAGTCTGACAATACATCTTTCAGCGCGCCGGACAATAGTCCGCGCCAAATCAAGCGCAGCGCTTGTTTGTGTTTCCCCTGGCGTAACAAAATACTTTTGCGGAATCCGCTGCAGCTCCAGCTTGTCAATGATTTTCTCTAATCGCTCTACATGTTGGGGAGTAATGCGATACTCGCTATTATCGGCTGCATTGTCGGTAGCCAAATCAGCATTCAACAAAATTAATTCCTTTTGAATCGCATGGATAATATCAATCGCCCATTGTTTGTCGGTCAGCGATTTTGCCAAGCCCATAGCGGCATTGGCTTCATCTACAGTACCGTAAGCGTTTACCCGGTCACTATCTTTAAATACCCGTTCTTTGCTCAGAAGACTGGTTTTTCCTTCATCACCTGTTTTGGTATACACTTTCATGGTACATTACTCCTCGAGTAAATCTTGTTTTATCTCAATGTTATCAATAATTCCAACGATGGCTGCATCAACTGCCGAATGCGGATTGCCGGTCACGTGTCGGGCAGAACTGCCATCAACAACAAGTACGGTTTCACCTGTACCGGCGCCAATTGTATCTACCGCTACGATAGGCTTACC
>Ga0316604_10002798_pt1 | contig 12884 bp, 12 predicted proteins | sample OWC_soil_day20_C_FD_207650 | JGI IMG/M metagenome (GOLD analysis project Ga0316604, IMG submission 207650) | Wetland soil microbial communities from Old Woman Creek delta, Ohio, United States - OWC_soil_day20_CT | ecosystem: Environmental > Terrestrial > Soil > Wetlands | place: USA: Ohio... | reverse complement strand
ATCTTAGAAAAATATTGGATGCTGGCAAAGAAAGAGCACTTTTGATATCAGCGACAGGAACAGGAAAAACTTATGCTTCAGCATTTGCAATGCGTGAGCTTGCGTTTAAAAGAGTATTATTTTTAGTTCATAGAGGACAGCTTGCGCGTCAGTCCAGGAAATCTTATCAAAAGGTATTTGCTAAGTCAGTATCAATGGGTCTGGTTGGAGCAGGGTATCATGAATATAATTGTGATTTTGTATTTGCAACAGTGCAGACGTTGAACAAAGATGAACATTTATTTAAATATAATTATGATGAGTTTGATTGTATTATACTGGATGAAGCTCATCATATCTCTGCAGATACTTATCAAAAAGTGATGAATTATTTCAAACCCAGGCTTTGGCTTGGAATGACGGCAACCCCTGATACGCGAAATGATAATGTTGCGGAGAAAAATATTTACGAAATTTTTAATTACCAAATAGCTTATGAGATTCGTCTTCAGCAAGCTATGGAAGAAAATATGCTTTGTCCATTTCATTATTTTGGAATCAGTGATATTTCAATGATGGATGATAAGAAGATTAAAGCCAAAAACATTTCTGAAAGAGATTTTAATCAGTTAACTGGGGCTGAACGAGTACGACATATCATTGAGCAAGCTAATTATTACGGATATAGTGGCGATAGAGTAAAGGGATTAATATTTTGCAGCCGAATAGACGAGTCTGAAGAACTATCAGCAAAATTAAATCAGATTATTAATCCGTCAACTGGAAAATTATATAGAACAATCGCTTTGAATGGCGATGCCTCTGAGGAGGAACGGCAGGAAGCATTTGAGAGGTTGGCAATGGATGAAGATGATGATTCTGAAAATAGGCGACCTTTGGATTACATATTTTCAGTGGAAATTTTAAATGAAGGTGTAGATATTGTGGAAGTTAATCAGGTAATTATGCTTCGACCTACTCAGTCACCTATTGTATTTATTCAGCAGTTGGGAAGAGGTCTAAGGAAAGCAGAAGGAAAAGAGTATGTTGTAATTCTAGATTTTATTGGTAATTATAATAATAACTTTATGATTCCAATCGCTTTATCAGGAGATCGTTCTTATAATCCAGACACGATTCGAAAATATATTATTAGTGGAAACAGTACGATACCGGGTGCTTCTACGGTTCATTTTGATGAGATAGCAAAAGAAAAGATTTTTTCGTCAATTGATAAGATTAAAGGAATGAAATCGATTATCAAAGAAAGCTATATTACTCTGAAAAATCGCTTGGGTAGAGTTCCATATCTTATAGATTTCTACGAAAATGGAGAAACAGATCCACTTTTAATTATCAGAGAATATAAGGTCTATCAAAGTTTCTTAGTGTCTGTAGAGAAGGAGGTTTATACAGAAAAGATAACAGAACAGGAAATGATTACATTGGAGTATTTGTCGAAAACGATACTGAGTGGAACAAGACCATATGAACTTGAAATATTAAAGCGCTTTTTAAACCATGAAGTAATCTATGTGGATCAGATTAAACAGGAGTTTCAGCACACTTACGGGTATGAGCTTGACTTGACCTCTTTTAATAATGCGATAGAAGTTCTACAAGGAAAATTTGTAAGTAAAGAGGAGGAGTACAAAAAATACTGTCATATTGATATTGTAAATTACGATGAGAAAAGAACATTACAAAGGCTTAAGAGTTTTACGGATCGTCTTCACCATATGGAATTCTACAAACAGGTGAATGATATTATTGAGGTAGGACTTAGAAGATATAAGGAAAGGTATTTAATTAATCAGGAAAATGGAACTCCATTTGTTTTGTATGAAAAATATTCGAGGCGTGATGTGAGCCTTTTAATGAATTGTGGTAAGGACTTATCCTCAATCATGTATGGTATGAAGCGAATAGATGAAGATGTGTTTATTTTTGTAACATATCATAAAGAGGAAAGTTCTGATAATAAAAATTATGTGGATGGAAAACCGGATTATGCAGATGCCTTTGAAGATAATATGATCTTCCGATGGGATTCTCAGATAGGAAGAGGAATTAATAGTTCTTATGTTGCGGATGTAATGACAGCACAGAGAAAACATCTTTTAGTTAAGAAAAGTGATGCAGAAACAGACTTCTATTATATAGGACAGTTTGAAATAATAGAGGCTAAACCAGCTCGTAAGAATGATAATTATGGAAAAGAACGTGATATTGCTAAGTTCCTAATGAAGATGCATCATGCTGTTAGAGAGGATCTTTTGCGTTATCTGCAAAGTAATATTAAAAAAGAGGAAGTGAAGGCAGGATGAAAATAGTTAGAGTAGTAGCTGCAGTGATTAAGGATTTAAATGAAAAGGGAGAACCAATTATTTTTGCTACCCAACGTGGTTATGGTGATTTAAAAGGTGGTTGGGAATTCCCTGGTGGGAAAATTGAAGATGGTGAGACTCCTCAAGAGGCACTGATAAGAGAGATAAAGGAAGAATTAGATACAGAGATTTCAGTAGGGGAGCTCATCCATACCATTGAATATGATTATCCTACATTTCATCTGTCTATGGATTGTTTCTGGTCAGAAATTGTCGCCGGGGATCTGGTTTTAAAAGAGCATGAGGCTGCAAAATGGTTGACGAGGGAAGAAATGAATTCAGTGGGCTGGTTACCTGCGGATATAACTTTAGTAGATAAAATACGTATGTCTTTATAGATAGTCATATCTATAATCGTTTAAAGCAGGTGATAATTTTGAAAGAACGTTCAGAAGTAATAGCTTTATGTATGAAATTAAAAGAGGTCTATGAGGATTATCCGTTTCACGATACAAACTGGACTTTAATTCGCCATAAAACCAATAAGAAAGCATTTGCCTGGATATATGAGAGGGATGGAAATATCTGGATAAACGTTAAATGTGACCCAGAGTGGAGAGATTTCTGGAGAAGCACATTTACTTCTGTAATACCGGCATATCATCAGAATAAAGAACATTGGAATTCCATAATTCTCGATGGAACAATTCCAGATAAAGATATTATCAGAATGATTGGAGAGAGTTATGAGCTTACAAAGGAAAAAAAGAAATCTGTTAAGAGTTAAGTATGGGATTGCATTTGTATTGCTCCTGCTTATAGAAGTGATAATTGCATTATATGTACATGATTCTTTTATACGGCCATATGTAGGAGATATGTTAGTAGTAATTTTAGTATATAGCTTCACGAGGATCTTTATACCAGAAAAATGCAGATTACTTCCATTGTATGTATTCTTATTTGCAGCAGGAGTAGAGGTATTGCAATATTTCAAATTAGTACACGTACTAGGGCTGGAAGATAACAGTTTTTTACGAATCGTGTTAGGTTCGGTGTTTGATATAAAGGATATTGCGTGTTATGGTGTTGGATGTATTCTGCTTGAAGTATTCGAGAGGAAAAAAGCAGAAGTATGCTTTGAAAACGACTAAATATCAGGTTGGTTTTATCAAGTCAAAAGGGTAAAAGCAGACATCATAATTTCTGTCTGCTTTTTCTCATCTAATGATTCGTTAAATTATCTGTTTCCTTAAAAATAAAACCAAATATAAATCTTACAAAAGGTCCGCAATAGAACATCTGAAATAAAATTGCCATTGGGAAATTCATTGCCCATGTCTGTATCCATGTTCCAAAATCGGGTTTTTTAAATAAGAGTGTGGCAATCAGACTCATAACTGGGCACATGATGCAGCAAATACAGATTGAGATTGCGTAAGTAATAAATTGGGGCCGGTCATCTGGTCTTATTACTTTAAAAGCAAGCATTTTTGCAAGTTTTCCAACTACAAAGAATTCTAAAATAAATGCAATTGGAACCATAACCGGCATCTCCAGAAGCGCTGCGAGAAATGTATGGCTGGTGACACCTCCCAGATTCAGTGCAACATTGTAGACAACCATTCCGAATACCATTACGGTTGCCATGATTGCAGTGAAAACGATGTCTTGAAATTTGTTTTTTGGCATAAAAAATCCTCCTTGAGTATAATTAATGTGTTGTTCGTTATCATCCAGGAGGAGTGTGCGTTTCCAATTATGTACCATATTTAAATTTTGCTCAGACATCATAACATAAATATAAATCGTATGCAAGTTTTTTATAAAAATAAAGTTAACGGGCGATATAACGATAGTTTCTAAAAACCCAATATTCGAAATGAAAATTCATAGGAAAAAAGAATCTCTGCATCGGAGGGATCAAAATCTGTCAAGTCTGCAATTTTACCTATGCGGTAAAAGAAGGTGCTTTTATGAATATGCAGGTAATTAGAAGTATTTAAGGCATTGCGATTATTTAAGAAATATGCCTTTAGAGTCTTTATGTATTCTGTGTTATTTTCCCGGTCGTAGTTTAGCAGAAACAAAAGATCCGGATGAATAAGGGTCTCTGTATTGATTTCATTTTGAGAGGCCTCCAGAAGATGGTTTAAATAATTGTCTTTATAAGCGAGAATGTGCTCCTTCATAATACAGTTTTGATTCTTCAACAGAAATATTACCTGGTTATAATACCGTGGGGTGTCCAGTATTTGTTCGAACCGAAAACTAATCGCAGCATTGATCTGGTTTAGCTGAAGAAAATGAGACAGTTTCTGTTTGTCAATGGACTGGTAAGGATCTTTGTAGTTACTGGTGTGCAATAGAATCAAAGTCCCTTTATAAAAAAAAGCCATGCTGTGCTTAAAAATTCCTGACAGCTGGTCAATATAGTAATTAGGGTTCAGCTGGTTACTGGAAAAGCCATGAAAGGTGAATCCCAGTACCCAGAAATACTGATTTAAGGTTTCTCCCAGCTGTGTCAGGTGCCGGGCTGCAATGCTCTTGCTGTGCAGATTCTGCTCGATCAGGTCGGTTAAGAAACACTCATATTTCAGCCCTGTTTTTTCTGCGTAACACTCATCCTTTTGCATTTCCAGAGAAATCAGCTTGGATAAGTTCATGACAAAGGAACTGTCAGCATCTTCAAAAGGACGGTTAAGGGAGCTGATACATAAGTATCCGACTGCGGCACGTCTGATATGAATGCTGCAGAACAGATAAGAGATTTCGTGTGTATCTTCCGGTTCTACTATGATCGGGGAGGAAGAGGTAAACAGATGCTGCAGAACCTGTTCTTCTTTCATGCTCTGAATAAAATTACTTTTTAAATAAAATTTTTCGTCATAAACATCAAATTTATCATCAAAATAATCCTTTGGGCTGGAGGCGAGGACGGAAAAGCTTGTGGTACATAATGTTATGGGGTTATTCAGAAATGACATTGCCGTGTCAAGCATACTCTGGTAACCATATCCTGCCTGCAATACCTGTAATACTTCATCTCTCTTTAAATCTGCCTTGCGGCAATCGTATAATTCCTGCTGTATGCAGTTTAGAACTGCAAAGGAGTCCAGGTTCTCTTTAATGGTAAGTCTGCTTGTATTTTCTTCATTGGAACAACAGTTGAGCAAAAGAATGCAGCCGTCTGGAATAAGAGGCTGAAGATCCCTATAAGTTCCTATGTACAGGGTGTCGGGATCAGGCTGCAGCTGATCGTCAAGTGGAGGCAGCAGATAATGAACACTTTCAATCCGCTGGTTGGAAAAAATGGGCCCGTGAACATGAACCTGAAATTTATCTTGTATTTTTTGAATAATATTTTTTAAATAAGCCATTGATACTCCTTTTCATTGAGACAAATGTAGGAAATGATCCGGGTAATATGAGAAAAAAATTCGATAAATGTTGGAAGCTTCTTTCTCTCATTTATGTTATTATTTTAACGAGCAAGTAAACAGTATTTTTATAGATATTTACATAACAGAACTTTATTATGATAACTTTCAATAATTGTACTAAATTTCAGGAAAATTTTAAAGGAGAATATTCATGTCAGTAAAAATTATAGGAGTCAGCGCAGGGCGTAAAAACAGCAATTGTGATATTTTGTTAAAGGAGGCACTTCTTGCATGTCAGGAGGAGGGAGCCGATATTACAATGATTAATTTGAGAGATTATGACATTATAGATTGTACCGGCTGCACCTCATGTACCATAGGCATGTCACAGGGAAAGAATGCCGGCTGCGTATTGGACAAAAAGGATGATAAGAAAAAGATTATGGAAGTGCTGCTGGAAGCTGACGGAGTTATTTTTGCAGCACCCACTTACGATCTGCAGGCCTGTTCCGTATTTGCAAAGTTCGCCCAGAGAAGTATAAGCTATGAGAACTCATTCCTGGAGGCCATCGGAGCAATCGAACATAAGGACAGAGTCAGCGCTTTGATTGCTGTAGGTGGGTCCACCCGTTCCTGGCAGTCCATGGCTCTGGAATCCATGCAGGCAGCGATGTTCACATCGGACTTTAAGGTTGTGGATATGTATCTTGCTACCAGAGTTCCTGCCCCTGCACAATGTCTCCTTCATGACGATATGATTGAACGAGTGGGACAAATGGGAAAAAACATCATAACTGCAATCAATACCCCAGCAAAAGAACGCAAATGGCTGGGAGACGAGGATATGGGATGGTGTCCAAACTGCCATTCCAATGCACTGATTCTGGGAGAAGTTCAGTGGGATGGGCTGCATTTTCCAGTTGAATGCCAGGTATGCGGTGCTGGCGGAACCCTTGAGAAAACAGAAGAGGGAAAGTGGAAATTTGTGATTCAGGAAAATGGGCTTATCAGAGACCGCAACACCCTGGAGGGAAGGGGCAAGCACCTGGAAGAGATTACCCATACACAGGGTGGTTTTTTCTCTGATCCGGAGAAACGCAGAATTGCCAGCGAAAAGCTTGAAAAATATAAAAATCTGAATTTTAAAACCATTTAATGCACCGGAAGTCATAAGGGCATATTCAGATGGGGAATTTACCTGGCATAGAAAGTAGAATATCAGAGCGGCAATCGATAAAATATGCGGAAACAGTGAATTTAGTGGAACGGCAAATGATAGTGTATTCTGTGGCAGATGGGATACCAGACTCTAGTATAATAAACTAAGTCCTGTATTTTTTTCTGTAATTTGATGGCGTTTCCCCATAGTGTTTTTTAAACACCTTAATAAAATAGTTCGCATCAGATATGCCCACGGAACTGCTGATTTCCTGCATGGTCATATCGGTGCTGGAAAGCAGAATGGAGGCTTGCTTCATTCTGCTTTTTTGCAGATACAAATTAGGCGTAATTCCGGTTTCTTTCCGGAATACGCAAATCAGATGATTGAGAGACACGTTTAGTTCATCAGCCAGCTCTTTCAGTCTGATCTCTTTATAGTATTGATGGTCAAAAAAGTATAAAGCACTTTGTACCAGGAAACTATATTTCTCATCTTTGTAATGATGGATTACATGACAGAATTCGCGAATCATTTTTTCTTTTGCAGTCAGTATTTCTTCTACACTTTTTGCACTATGGGTAATTGCGGTGTTCTGAGACGAGAGTCTGTCTACAACAATTGCCGGAAGACCCGCACGCAGCGCCGCCAGCCTTACAGTTGTTCGGGTAATCGCTGCTCCAATTCGCTCATTTTCCAAGGTAGTACCAATTCGTTTTAAATAGGCTACATCCATTTGCATATTATGAAGATTAAAAATAGCCGATCTGGAGTTCCCGTTTTCAATCGCCTGAATAAAGTGCTGTTCATAGGTGTAGCGTTTTTCAAGAAGTTCTGGATAGTGCTCCCTGGTTACGTATTCATCCGTTATTAACTCAGGAAGATTAAAAAAATTCACATGCTGAATCTGTTTTTCTGGTGCCTGGGGGCAGACTGTATGAATCAGCGAGGAAACCATGCGAAAAAGTTCAGATTCTTTTATGACAGGAAGGGAGCTTAAATAGGAAAAAAAGTCTGTCTTACTGAGGTTGGTTATTTTGTATTGCTCAAAAATAGTACGCGCATCTTTGTCCGTCATAAGCAGAGTGCAAAAAGGCCCTATTACGATTGGATCTTCTTCAATAAAAAAAATAATTAAATGTACCATAAACGCATCAGTCAGATAATAGATACTGTCCGGAGTGAATCGTTCCGTATAAAGTTTCAGTATCTCACTGGTAAAAAAAGCCTGTACTTTGTGAATCCGATTTTTGTATATGAACTCTTCAATCTGGTCTTCCAGCTCAAGTATATTAATCTGCAGATGATAAAAATCCTGAATCAATGAGGTGGTAACTTTATATCTTTCGTAAGTATTAAAGAACCGTCCGCTTCAGATGATTAAGGACAGTGCCTATGATATTACTCAAAATCAGGATGCAATGAAGGTATTTTTCAAATTTGCACCGGTAACCGCTAAAATAGTAGAGAAGGATGACGGAATTCCGTTAGGATTATCACTGTTGAGCATTCTTGGCCGGGATAAAGACCGTAACCCTGATTTTAAGATGGAAGATCTAAATGATGCATTAAATGAGATAAAAAAATATTAGGATCGAACAAAAGGTAAAGGCCGGGTATTGATATACTGGCCTTTATTCATTTACAAATTTTATAATTAAGATTATAATTATTTTAACCATAGTCTATTGCCCCCGGAACCTCCTCATTATTTAGATGAAGAATAGTGAAGTCTAAGGATGTATAAAAAAACAAACAAGGCAGACAGTACTTTTTTTTTTAATCATATATGCTATAATAGTAATAGTTATCTTTATTCTAATTTTTCTATGGGAGGTTTTGGTATGAATCTTTGTATTGGTGACAAGATTACAGTCTGTGAGGAAAATCATGAAAACAGTTACAGTGTAGAAGAAATTACAAAAGAGTATGTGAAACTGACAAATGGCATTACTTACTTTTACAATGAAGGGGCAGATCAGGAAAAGGAGGCAATCCATATTGTTTCTGCTGATGGGGGAGAAAAAGGACTGATCACGCGGCAGGTAGTCAGCCGGCTCCATGAGGTAAAAGATATCAGTTATCAGAAAGCTGTTAAGATCCTGGAAATTCTCATGGATGCAGATGGTGAGTCAGAGAATTAACATGGCTTGTTTTTCGTCTGGTTTTAGGCTATACTAAATCTGTTTTATATTATAATTCAGAAAAGGAAATGATAATCACATGGACATAGAGCCAAAGACCAGAACCGTTATTCCCCGTTACCAGCAGATTGCAATCGAGGTGGCAGCCCGCATTGCCAACGGGGAGTACGCGGAAGGTGAGAAGATATATGCCCGTTCTTCCCTTGCCAGCCAGTATGGTGTTTCGCCGGAAACTGCCCGCAGGTCTATTTGCATACTCAGTGATCTGGGAATTGTATCATCGGAAAAGGGCAGCGGTATCATAATCCGATCTCAGAAAAAGGCGGCGGATTATATTCAGCAAAACAGCAAACTGGAAACCATTGACACCATTAAAGAGAATTTATTAAAGAGTGTATCGCGTCAGAAGAAAGAGATGGACTATTTAAATGAGTGTATGAATGACCTCATAGAAGCTTCGGTCCATTTCCGGTCTATGAATCCGTTTATGCCTTTTGAGATCCGGATTACAAAGGACTGCGCTTATCTGAATAAGACAGTAACGGAGATACAATTCTGGCAGCATACCGGCGCGACAGTGATCGCTGTCAGCAGAAAGGATCTGGTGATGAAATCCCCGGGACCCTATGTGGCGCTGACGGAAGGCGATACCATATATTTTATAGCGCAGGATGATACTGCGGACCGTGTAAAGGGATTTTTGTATCCCAATCAATAGAAGTAAGAAAATAAATAAAACCATATGAAAATAAGGCCGCAGGATGCGTACAGGATCCTGCGGCCTTATTTGGTGATTTGACAAAGTAACAACTTTAACATATAATATAAGTTGTTACTAAATATGAAAGGAGTGTAATTGATGATAAAATTTGAGAATATTTCAAAACAGTATAAAGCAAAAAAGGTTCTCAATGATATTACCTTTACCGTACAAAAAGGAAGCCTGGTGACGATTATCGGAGAGAGCGGCTGTGGAAAGACAACGCTTTTAAAGATGATAAACCGCCTGATAAAGCCTACCTCCGGAACGATTTGCATTGACGGCAAAGATACTGCTGCCATGGATGAAGTTACCCTGAGAAGAAGAATCGGCTATGTTATCCAGCAGACAGGACTCTTTCCCCATATGACCATAAGAGAGAACATAGAGCTGATCCCCAGGCTTGAGAAGATGCCGTTAAAGGACAGGGAAGAGAATACAAAAAGACTGATGCAGATGGTGGGGCTGGATTGCAGTGAGTTTTTAGACCGGTATCCTACGGAGCTCAGTGGAGGACAGCAGCAGCGTGTGGGTGTAGCCAGGGCCTTTGCCACAGATCCGGACATTATTCTCATGGATGAACCGTTTTCCGCATTGGATCCCATGACCCGTTCCGATTTGCAGGATGAACTGGTGCTGCTTCAGGGCAAGCTGAAAAAAACAATAATTTTTGTTACACATGATATGGATGAGGCCATTAAAATTGCCGACAGGATCTGTATTATGAAGGACGGAGACATTTTACAATATGACACACCAGAGAATATTTTAAATAATCCGTCGGATGAATTTGTATCAGACTTTGTGGGTAAAAACAGAATCTGGTCATCTCCGGAATTTATCCGGGTATCTGATATTATGATTGACCAGCCGGTTACAGCAGCAAAAGATCTTTCTATATTAAAATGTGTGGATAAGATGCGCCAGAATAAAGTAGACACGCTGTTGATTATTGACAGAGAAAGCCGGCGCTTGGAAGGCATGGTAAAAGCCAGTGTGTTAAGAAGCGTGGAAGATAAGTCAAAACAGGCAAAAGAATATATGACACAGGATTTTAAAGTACTGCAGCCGGATGAGAATATTCTGGATGCCTTAAAGATCGTTACCGATTACAAGGTTTCCGCCGTTCCGGTTGTGGATGAAAGCAGACGTTTAAAAGGTCTGATTACAAAAAGCAGTCTGGTGACCACATTAAGTCAGCAATATTTTGAATATGAAGGAGGAGATGCGTAAATGAATTTTTGGACTTATATTGGAGACAGTTACCCGCAAATCATAACCTTACTGATTGAACATGTGAAGCTGACAGCAATTTCTGTAGGACTTGCAATCTTAATTGGTGTGCCTCTTGGAGTATTAATCTCCTATGCATCAAAAGCCAATAAACCTGTGCTGACAGCAGCCAATATTATTCAGGCCATTCCAAGTATGGCATTGCTGGGATTTATGATTCCGCTGCTTGGTATTGGTACCGTTCCCGCAATTGTTGCGGTTGTTCTTTATTCTCTGCTTCCCATCATAAAAAACACCTATACAGGTATCGAAAATTTAAATCCACAGACAATTGAAGCAGCCAGGGGAATTGGCTTAACGCCCTTACAGGTATTGACAAAGGTTCAGATCCCTCTTGCCCTTCCGGTAATCATGGCAGGAGTGAGAATCGCATCTGTCACGGCAGTTGGACTTATGACCATGGCTGCATTTATTGGTGCAGGCGGACTGGGTTATCTGGTCTTTTCCGGAATCAGGACAGTAAATAACAACCAGATTCTGGCAGGAGCCATTCCGGCTTGTATGCTTGCGTTAACGGTTGACTTTATTATCGGACTGGTTGAAAAACTGGTTACCCCTATCAGTCTGCAAAAGGGAGACAGAGCAGAGAAAATAAAGAAAAGAACCGTTCAGAAAGCGGGGCTTGGTGCAGCGGCAGTCCTGCTTGCAGCCGTTTTTCTATTTACTTCAATTGGCACGGGAAATCAGGCGGGCAGGACCATTTCCATCGGCTCTAAGGATTTTACGGAACAGGAGATATTGGGAAATCTGGTGGCGGATTTAGTAGAAGCAAGAACTGATATAAAGGTGAACCGCAGGCTGAGCCTGGGTGGAACTCAGGTTTGTGCAGGCGCGCTGCAGGGCGGAGATATTGATCTTTATATCGAATACAGCGGAACAGCATATACAGATATGTTAAAATATCCGCCAATCAGTGATATGGAGAAGGTTTATGAAACCGTAAAAAAGGAATATGGAGAGCGTTATGATCTGGCTGTATTAAAACAAATGCAGTTTAACAATACTTATGTACTTGCAGTCAGCCAGGAGACTGCTAAGAAATATGGAATCAAAACAGTCAGTGATTTATCCAGGGTAGCAGGTAATCTGACTTCCGGTACCACGTTTGAGTTTTCCAACAGAGAAGATGGTCTCAAAGGGATAGAGAATGCTTATGGATTTAAAATGGGTAAAAAACTTACCATAGACGGATCCCCCCGCTATACCGCACTGGCTGGCAAAGAGGTGGATGTGGTGGATGCATTTGCAACGGACGGTCTTTTAAAGAAATTTCAGTTAAAGACCCTGACTGATGACAAACACTTTTTCCCTCCTTACTTTGCCATGCCTGTGGTAAGGGAAGAAGCACTGAAAGAGTGCCCGGAATTACCAGGATTGTTAGAAGAACTGGGAGAATTACTTACAGACGATATTATGGTGGAACTAAACTATAAAGTGGATGAACTGCAGCAGACCCCGGAGAATGTTGCCAAAGATTTCCTGAGAGAAAGCGGGCTGGTATCATGATTTTTTCTTTTATGGACATTAAGCTTTTTTTCTATCCCCCATCTTTATCCGGGAATTGGAATCCTTTTTCTAATTGCTACATTACTTTTTCTTAAAAAGATGATAAAAATTTTAAACTTTTAATAATTATCAGGAGACAGCTGTAAGGAAAATATGTTCTTACAGCTGTTTTTTATTATTTATTTGGAAAAATTTAGAAAATTATAAGAAATTTTATATTTAATTCATTATAACACCCCGCTATAATAGGATAGTGACAGAAATTGATATGGAGGGTACGAGCATGAAATTTTTCAGAAAGAAAACAGAAGAAGAGATGCAAGTGGCGCAATC